>Ga0209342_10002603_pt1 | contig 19200 bp, 20 predicted proteins | sample RifCSP16_2_FD_184023 | JGI IMG/M metagenome (GOLD analysis project Ga0209342, IMG submission 184023) | Soil microbial communities from Rifle, Colorado - Rifle CSP2_sed 16_2 (SPAdes) (version 2) | ecosystem: Environmental > Terrestrial > Deep subsurface > Rock core/Sediment | place: Rifle... | reverse complement strand
GATCTTCGCCGCCGGCGATGTGACAAACGTGTTCTCCGAGCAGGTGTTGATCTCCGTGGGGGAGGGGGCTAAGGCCGCGCTGGCGGCATACGAGTATTTGCTGGAGCACAGCGACTAGACGTGCAAGGAGTTTAGGCTAAATGAAGGGAGTGGGGAGGCTGCGCTTCCCCACTCCCTTCATTTAGCCATTTTTCCCTTGGGGTGAGGCAACCCCTCAGGACCGGCCTGCTCACCTTGGTCCGATTCGGGGCTTGAAGCTGACTCCGGTCCATCCATCGCATCAAGAACAGGGGAGAGGAACCTCGTCCGGATTCGTCGCACCGGCGCGTCGGCGTCGCGGCTCGCATGGCACGGCGTGCAGATCAACCAGGAAGAGGGCAGGGATCCGCTTACCCTTGTCGTAGTAGGGAGATCGTTGTTCCCCTCGCTACCCGCATCCGGCTCCTCCAACAAACAGCAATTACTTCGACCACGCCTGTAGCTCGACAACATTCCCCTCGGGATCCGTAAGATAGCACCAGGTCACCTTCGCACCTGTAGCGATCTGCAGCGTTACAGTCTCACCAACGGGTTTCCCCCCGCTCCTGAGGACTTCCCTCCGGGCCTGAGCCACGTCATCGACCTCGAATGCTATGTGTCCGAATCCGGGGCGGTTGACGGCCGTCCCCGCTCTCTGCTCGAGATGGTTGTACGTGAAGATCTCCAGCACTGGCCCCTGTTCCTCAAATCCGGGCAGCCTCAGGTGAACCCCCTGGAGCTGTGCGCCGGGAACGCCTGTACCGGCCTCCAATTCCTTGCCTTCGAACTCCCGCACCGGAGGGACGAACACACAACCGAACACGTCTTCGTAGAAGCGCGCGAGCCTTTCCCAATCGGTGGCGATCAGATTGACATGCACGTATCTGGCGAGAATCGCCATTCACCACCTCCAGCTCATGCGAGATCTCGCCGGAATCTTCAAGACCCTGCCATCGACGACGTAAAGATCGTGAGGAAATTCTGACGGGCCCTTAGCGGTACAACCAGGATCATCCCCGCATTTCGAGAGCCCCGGTGGCCAACAGGGGCGCCGGGGCGCCACGCTGACCGGATAGAGTAGTTCTCCTCGGGGGCACATGCTATGCACCGGGGACGACCGAGGGAGTTGCGAAGAAGCAGTGGGGATGTAGAAAGCACGGCCCGTGCTCCCCCGGAGAAAGCTGTTTTCCGAGACGTCTATGGAGCCGTCCGCCTGTCCTGGCAATCTTGCCCCGTCCAAGACTGCGTACCGTCGCCTGTCCAGTCTCAGTTCGGATAATCAGCCGGTTGGCAAATCCGGAAATGCCTAGACTTATGAGAGGATCTCCTCGATGCGGGCCATGTCTTGGTCACTGATTTCCCAGCCTACCGCGCCGACTGCGCCTCCCTCCACCTGGGCCGTATTCTTCATGCCGACGATGGCTACATCTACCGCTTTCAACGCCCAGGCGGTAGCCAGCTGAGGCATTGTCTTGCCGTACTTGCCTGCGATCTCCTTCAGACTCGAAACAATCCCCAAATTCCGTTTGTACTTCTCCCCTTGAAAGTCCTGGTTGTGGGTTGGACGCCAGTCGGCCTCGCCGAAAGCTGTCTCCTCCGTATACTTCCCGGCCAGAATCCCCGAGCCCAATGTACTGTAGGCTACGGTTCCAATTCCATGGGCCCTGCAGAAGGGCAGGACGTCCTCCTCCACCTCGCGATGGAGCATGTTAAATTTTCTTTGACAGGAAGTCACCGGACCAGCTTCGAGACTCTGCTCAATCTGCGGCACGGTATAGTTCGAGACACCTACATACCTGGCCTTCCCCTCATCGACAAGATCAAACATGACCCGCATCGATTCATCGAAGGGGACCTTCTCGTCCGGCCAATGAATCTGAAATAGATCTATGTAATCTGTATTGAGCCTCCGAAGGCTATCTTCACACTCCCTCCTTATGTTGGCCGGGCTGCTGTCTCTATAGGACTTGGGCTCCCACATGGTTTCCCGCCAATACCCACATTTCGTCGCCACCAGGACATCCTTACGCCTGTTTCCCAGTGCTTTCCCAAGCAACTCCTCGGCGTGGCCCAATCCATACAGAGCCGCATTATCAAAGAAAGTGATCCCGGCATCCAGAGCTTTGTGGACGGCAGCGATCGAGTCCTCATCGTTGATGTCCGCCCAGCCCCAGACCCCTGCCCCGCCCATCGAGAAGCAACCAAAACAGATCCTGCTAACCTCCGGGCCGTCCTTGCCAAGTTGTCTCATCTCCATGACGAACCTCCTTTCTATCGAACGAGGATCAGATGATTCATCAGGTCAGTTACGCGTACTTGGTCTCGAAGTGCGGAGGCCTCATATACTCTTCTGCTTGGCCTGGATTCCTCTCCTCCTTTGCCAGCTTCGCCGCCCAGGAGAGTCGGGAGGAACGGCCAGTTCGCAAAGGCCGGGCTACGGAGTGGCCGGTCGATCCGTCGGCAGGAGATATGAGGCGCGCCTGCTTGACAGCTTCACAGGCCCAGGTAATGCGACCGGACGCGCGCGTCATTGAGGATCGTTTTGCCTGTACCATCAAGCCAATTCCGGCCAAGTTCAAGAACGAACGCATAGTCTGCAAGACCCAGAGCGCGTTTCGCATTCTGCTCTACCATGACGATTGTGGTCCCCGCTGACCTTATCTGCTCGATCGCGCTGAACACCTCTTCTACAAAAATTGGAGATAGGCCTAAGGAGGGTTCATCGATAAGCAAGACAGTCGGACGGAGCAGGAGCGCCATGGCCATTTCGAGAATCTGTTGCTGCCCGCCGCTCAGGTTCCCCGCCATCTCGGTGCGCTTCTCGCTAAGCACTTTGAAGCGATCACAAATCTGGTCGATATCGGCGTTGACGTGGTTGTCGTGTCGGAGATAGGCGCCCAACCTCAGATTCTCAAGCACTGTCATTGCTGGGAAGTTGCAGCGGCCCTGTGGCACATAAGATATACCTCGCTTGAGGATCTCGAGGGACGACAAACCAGCGAGGTTGCTGCCTTCGAAAGTTATGGATCCCTGACGGGGTCTGACAACGCCGAAGATAGTCTTGAGTAATGTAGATTTCCCAGCCCCGTTGGCCCCAATTATGCATGTGATTGTGCCCCTCTCCACCTCGAAGTGAACGCCTTTCAAAACAACGACTTCGCCATAGCCGGCGACAACGTCGTCCATTGCCATGAGCACGTCCTTAACGGCCAAAATATGCCTCCAGGACGAGTTCATTTGCCTGAACCGCGGCTGGATCGCCTTCAGCAATCTTTTTGCCTTGATCGAGGACGACAATCCTCTGAGCGAGGCCCATTATGAACTCCATATTGTGCTCGACTACGACAAACGTGATCCCTCGCTGGTTAATTGTGCGGATCTGGTCTCTCATGCTGTTGATCATAGTCGGGTTGACTGCCGCGGTGGGTTCGTCCAAGAGGATGATGTCGGGATCAAACACGAATGTTGTGGCGAAGGACAGGAGCTTACGCTGACCATAGGAGAGTTCGCCAGCAAGGTGGTGGGCATGCCCTTCCAGGCCGACGAATTTGAGAGCCTCTTCCGCCCGGCGCTGTGCGGTTGCCTCATTTACACGGGTTGAGCGGGTTCGCAGGAAGCGTCCGAGTATGCTGTCCTCCTGGTGCTGTTGGGCTGCCACGAGCAGATTCTGAGTTGTGGTAAGTTCATGGAATATGCGGACTGTCTGGAACGTTCGCGCGATTCCGGAGCGCGCTACTTGATCTGGTCGCCAGCGAGTTATTTCGGTGCCGGCCTTCCATACGCGACCGCCATCACATTGCAGGTGTCCGGTGATGCAATTGAAGAGGGTGGTCTTACCGGAGCCGTTGGGCCCGATCAACCCAACGATTTCGCCCTCCTCGATCGCAATGCTCACATGATCGACTGCCGCCACCCCAAAAAACCTCTTCGTCACAGCCTCAATCTCAAGGATCTGCATAGCGTTACGCCTCGTCTGTCCGCGGTGCTGGCGGGTCAGCCGGTCGAGACGGGTCAGCCCATCTGCGAGGCTTGCCCCTGGTCAGAGAGGAGATCGCCCCGGCAATGCCATTGGGCAAGGCCACGACCATGACGAGCAGGAGCATGCCATATAGGATCAGGCGTATCTGGGGCGCGATCCGCAGGATCTCCGGTACAACAGTGAGTAGAAACGCTCCGGCCACGACTCCGAAGAAACTGCCAGCGCCTCCTACAAAGACAATGATCAGGAGGGTGTTTGTATAAGCGATTCCCAAGTAGTCAGGACACACCACTGTGATGTATTGTGCCCAGAGACTACCAGTCGCGCCAGCGATACCGGCTCCTATGAAGAAAGCCAGTCGCTTGTAGCGCACGATATTGATCCCCATGGTTGACGCCAGTACTTCGTCGTTACGGATGGCAGTGAAGGTCCGTCCAAGTCTGCCGGTGGTCGTATATATATATAGCCCACCGACAAGAATGTCGAAACATGCGAATAGGTAGAAGTATGCCGTCGGACTGCTGAGGTAAATGGGATTGCCTTGTCCTAAGAGAAGGGATGGTCGCGGGACGCCACGTGTGCACATGGGTCCTCCGGTCAGATCCACCCAGTTAAGCGCAACGAGCTGTGCAGTCAGGGCAAGACCTAGAGTTGCGACGGCGAAAGAAAGATCCGCCAGCCGGAAAGCGAACATGCCCATGAACACTGCAAGGGAGAGAGCAAGAATCGTCGAAACCAGCATATTTAACCAAAACGGCGAGTTTAGGGAAATGCCAAGGATAGCCGCAACATAGGCGCCCAAACCAAAAAAAACGGGGTGAGCCAATGAGATCGTTCCGACGTGGCCGGCGGCAATATCGAAACTCAGCGAGAAAGCCATGTACATTGCTGAGAGAATAAGGACGTGCAGCGCGTAGTTATCGCGGATGAAGACAGGCAGGAGAAGGCTGACCACAAGGAGCGCAGCCGAGCCAACCCACCTAAGCCGAGTCCACATCTCAGATGCCGACCCTTGATCCAAATAAGCCTTGTGGCCTCAGCAGGAGGACGAGGATCATCACGATGAATGCCGCGGCGTCACGGTAGGCAAAGGAGACATAGCCCCCGAACAAGGCTTCTACGATACCGAGGATGAAGGCCGCATAGATCACGCCGGTGGTCTGACCCAGCCCCCCCATCACCACAGCCGCAAACGCCTTGAGGGTGAGAAAGGATCCAGTTGCTGGCGACACGTTATAGAGAGGGGTGATAAGCGCGCCGGCTAGGGCTGCCAGACCTGAGCCAATGGCGAAGGTAACTTGAGAAACGCGATTGATGTCTATCCCGTAGACAGAACAAGCCTCCCGGTTCTGCGACATAGCCCGCATCGCTGTCCCAACCTTCGTGTATTTGACGAAGACAGCCAGGAAGGCGAAAGAGGCAAGCGCGACAACAAGAACCAGCAGCCTCTGTTGGGCGATGCTGATTGCACCCATGTGGAGTATGGTCTTGGAGAGCTCGGTCGGCGCACTACGGGCGATCGAACCCCAAATATGTATCGCCGCGTTCGACATGATCATAGAGGCAGCCATCGTGGCGATGAGTTGCACGCGCCAAGAGCGATCAAGGACCGGTCGGACGACGAGCCTCTCGAAGAGAAGGCCCACCGCGGCCACCCCAACCATGGCCAGAAGTACTGCAATAGTGTAGGGGACATGGTGGTCGATGTAAAGGAAGATCAGAGCGTAGCCACCCAGCATGAAAAGCTCACCATGCGCGAAATTGACGAGTCGAACGACACCAAATACTAAAGACAGACCGAGGGCCACGAGTGCATACATGGCTCCCAAGGTGACCCCGTTTATTAGGTGCAGCACGAGGATTTCCATAGCGATGTCGTTACTCCCTAGCCGCCTCAAGGCGTGACCCGGAGCGGGTTGTCTGCCCGCTCCAGGTCAGTATGTTCGGCAACGCTCGTTATGTCACTGGTTCGGGTTGGTGTGGATCACATCCTTCAAGATAATCTTCCCCTGCTCCATGGTGACGATGGCGATGTCCGGATACGCCTGATTGTGCTCGTCGAAGGAGAGCGTGCCCATAGGCGTGTCCACAGAGATCTTGGCCAACGCGTCTCGGAGACTCTGGCCATCGACTTTACCCGTCTTGTCGGCTTCCTCGATGGCGGCCTTGACGATGTAGCGCATAACGTAATACATCATCGCAGAATTGGGATATGGCGCTTTTGCCCAGCGGGCTTCGTATGCGGCATCGAACTGTGGATCCATTCCCGGGGCCCACCAGGCGATATTGAGAAGCCCTTCCCCCAGACCCGGCTCGTCCTTAGTACGCTCAAGGAATAGCGGCGTGGCGATCGTTCCCTGCCCGAAGAGCGTCTGAGTCAGACCCAGTTCTCGGAACTGTCTGAGGATCACAATCGCGTCGGTCTCGCCGGCGACGAGAAGGAATCCCTCCGGGTTTGCCTGTTTTACTTTGAGCAGGATTGGTCGGGCGTCGGCGACGCCAATGTCGTAGTACTCGATGTTCGTGACTTCGACGCCCCTGCTCTTTAAGGACGGTTCGAGGATTGAAACGGACCCGCGGCCGAAGTCGTCGTTATTGGCAAGGATCGCAACGCTCTCGACGCGCTCGGCGACGTAGCCAGACAGCACATCGCCAAGGATTATCGCCCCGATGGCGTGAACGAAGTTCCATTCGTTCCCTCCGACGCCCGAGTCATCGTAGATCTTTGGGCTGCTGGAAACGCTTACGATCTGCGGGACGCTAAGCTCCGGCAGAAGGGTCATTGCTGCCAAGGTGCTGGAGCTACACCCGGAGCCCAAGATCAGATCGACCTTGTTGACCTCAACTAGGCTTCGAACCGCGCTGACAGCCTGCTCGGGGTTGCAGGCATTGTCCGCATTGTAGATCTCGACTGGATGACCGGCAACTTCATAGCCGAGCTCCTCTAAAGCGAGCGTAGTCCCCGAGTTACTCCCGTCACCGATGAACGACATAGGCCCTGAGAAGGAGAATGCAGCGCCGATCCGCACGGGATCCTTCACTGCCTCGGCCGTGGCCTGAACCACAACCGTCTTCTCGACCGTGATAACCTCAGGTGATGCGGGAGCTGGGGTAGGTGCCTGAGTGGCCGGGGCCGCGCATCCTGTCACGAGGGATAAAACCGTGCAGACGGCGGCAACCATGATCAGCCGTTTAGAGAACATCTTCCGTGCCTCCTTAGTCTATCAGTTGTATGTGATCATATATCTGTGGAGCCTGCTTGGCGCATGGCGAATTCGGGTTCTTACTCACTACATAATGATTCGTCCTTTCTGACGCCGCCGCGCTAGGTGTCGGGACCATGTTCGAGATGATCCTGGACGGTCGCCTGCCGATACGGTGTTCCGCAAGGTTGCCTCCATAGGCTTCAAGGAAATGGATTGAGTCCCTGTGCCGGGCTGGACAAGGCCTGGGCGGTAGATGGAACTGACCGCGCGTGAACTCTGATTCGTATAGTCGGGGTGCCGAGTGTGACAGAAGTTTGGGGGACATCCCCTTCCAACGGATTCGGACAGCCGCGAGTGGGAAGGAATCGGTCACATCATGCCCATAGGTGTTGGATGCATGAGGGTGGGGCGTACGAACGTGTCGCGATCAGCCCCGCGGCCTGGTAACAACAAGCCATCACCTTCGGGTGGAATCCAGGGGCTGATTTCTTCCTCCCCTATTGTGATATTGACATCCGATACCGTGATGGCACTGGCTGACGGTGGTAGTTCGGTGCCATCTGAGTGATGGTTGCGATGATGATGAACCCCAGCTATCTCTTCGGCGCGCCGATGTGACACGTGGGTTCCATGTTTTCAGGTTCAGTTGCAGTCACGGCCCGTGCACTGCTGCCGCCACACCGTGTGTGCTGCGTGGGACGGGTGATTTGGCAGCCCAGCGTACGGCAGGAAGACGCTTGAAACGTAGATCGAGAAGCGCTGCTCGAGCTCAACCTGCCAAAGCCATTGGCCCATCGAATGGACACTCGGCTTTGAGCCGCGACATCCTTATTGACAGGAGGCCTCCCCCAAGAAAATCGTCTTTCCGGGGTTGTCAACCGATCGACGTGTGTAGAGCGGTGCTCTGGCCGGGTTATTGGGCTGGATCGACCAGACAGCAAGGTCCATTGATATACTGGTCTAATGGTCCAACCAAACCTCCTCTATACTAGACCATCATCGCCTGGCATGTCAATAGCCCCAGCCCCGGGACTACGGCGGAAGTCTCCTCCGGCGATCGCTAGGTGGCCGGGGGAGGGAGGCCTTCTTCTCGAGGTTGACCTTGACAATAAGTCAGATGATGGTCTAATATAGCCTGGATGGTTGGACCAGTGGACCAGCAAACCATATTGGACACCGAGGGGCCAGAAAAACCATGGACGCAACAGATCGTTTGTTCCAGCCCGTCGTTCAAAGGCGCGCCTCTGACAACGTCGCGCAGCAGATTCTGCAGCTGACCGAATCGCTACGATTGAGACCCGGCGACAAACTGCCGAGCGAGAGGGACATGCGCGACCAACTTCAGGTGAGCCGTACAACGCTAAGAGAGGCAATCCGCCTCCTCGAGTCCCAAGGGGTCCTTGAGGTACGCCAAGGGCTGGGAACCTTCGTATCCGATCGCCCCACACTCGCCGGCTTGCCCGTGAGGTGGAGTCGTTGGGTGGAAGAGAACAAGGAACAGCTCCTGGAGCTGCTTCAAGTCCGTGCCGCGCTCGAACCGCTTGCCGCCGGTTTGGCCGCGCAGAGGGCAAGTGAACAAGATGTCCGGAAAATGACAGAGTTTCTCGATCAGCTCGATGCCGCTGTGAGTGGAGGCGATCTGGATCGTGCAGTTAAGGGAGATATCGCCTTCCATCAATCAATCTCGGAGTGCGGAGGAAACTCGTTCTTGGTGAGGCTCAACGCGGACATCAACGTCTCCCTGCTTGAAAGTCGCTATGCCTACTACTCTCTCTCAAGCAGAGCAGAGGTCTCTAGGTTAGGGCACCGGAGGATCCTTGAGGGGATCGCCGCCGGCGACCCGGAGAGCGCCTCGAACGAGATGCGTGAGCATGTAGCCTCAGCGATCGCCTTTTACGAGAACCTAGACACCAATCAGCAAGGCTGAAACCGAACCGGGGTCAGACGATGCCAGTTGGCCTCTATTTCGACGGCATGTCCACAATCGGCGAGTTCGTGGAGTTCGCCAAAGAGGCGGAGGCTCAAGGAGTCGATTCAATCTGGGTCGCTGAACACTTCTGTTATCGAGATGCGTTTGTTTCCGCATCGGCCCTCCTGGGCGCGACAAGCCAGATCAACGTTGTCCCGGGGCCGATAAGCCCTTACTCTCACCACCCAATGACCATAGCCATGGGGGCCGCCACTCTTAGTGAGTTGGCCCCCGGAAGGGTAGGGCTGAACATCGGTACAGGAAATATCGCCGCCCAAAATGAGTTCGGGGTCAAGGTTGTCAGACCGGCAAAAGTCATAGCGGAGGCCATTGCCGGTATTCGTGGCCTAGTTCATGGCGAGAGGGTGCAATTCGAGGGTCAACACTTTTCCTTTGATGGGGCAAGAATGGGGTTTGCTTCTGACCCCATCCGGATCTTCATGTCGGCCATTGGGCCGCGGATGATTTCCGCTGCCGGCCGGCATGCGGACGGCCTGGTCTTATCCGCCGGGGTTTCTCCGAAGTTCGCGGCGCTCAGTCTTGAGAGTGCCAGAGCAGCTCGCCGGGCGCGCAATGAAGACCTGGGGCCATTCACGCTCGTGTGTGCGGTGGTCGCCTCTGCGGCGTCTGACACCGGGGAAGCATATTCGACGGCGAAACGGCTGTTAAGCTACCTATTTCGTGTGCCAGTTCTTGAGAAGGACTGGGAACTCAATGGGATCCAGGTAGATCACGCAGCAATCCTATCCGCTATCCAACGCCAGGATCGACTGGCAGCAATGAGCTACATAACCGACGAGACGGTTGCCCTGCACACCGTCTCCGGTTCGCCGCCCGAGTTCAAGGATCGGCTGCAAGCGTACTTGGATGCCGGGATCGATCTACCGATACTCCTACTCCAGGGATCGGCCGAGAACCGCAAACTCGCCCTCGAACTGGCTCTTGAGGTATGCGGCTCGCGGCGAACTCTGTAGGACGAGCACGGGGATTGAGTCTCTCCACCATGCCACAATGATGATCTGATCGAGCTGATGATGGCACAGGAAATTTCGGCGTTCTCGTCAAGAGAGATTGTGGTTCTTGGGGGTGGCAACAGCGCATTCGCTACCGCCGCTTCTCTTGCATTGATCGGTCATCAGGTGCGGCTGCTGGAGATGCCAGAGTTCTCCGAAAGCATTCAGGCGATCCGGGAGGACCGTCGCATCGAGCTCGAGGCTCCAGGCCTCAACGGCGCCTTACAAGGCCGAGCCCGGCTGAGCAAGGTTACGACAGACCCTGCCGAGGCGATGGACGGTGCTGAAGTCATTTTTTTCGTCGTCCCGGCCTACGGGGAGGAACCATTCACCCGCTTATGCATGCCTTACATCTCGACAGACCAGATGGTCGTCTTCTTTTGCGGCAACTTTGGAGGCGCTCTAGCATTTGCACACAGCCTATTCCAGGCCGGCAGAGACGCGCTGCCATTGATCCTCGAAACAGACGGCCTGTACTACGGCGGGTTCAAGTCAAGCGTTCGAGCCGTTCGGCTCAGCGGTCTGAAAGCGGGGCTGGCTGCGGCTGCACTTCCTGCCAGCCGGACCCAGGCTGGTCTCGAAAGGCTGAACGCGATCTTCCCCAACTACAGCTTCGCAAAGGCACGCAACGTGATTGAGACCGGCCTGCGCAACATGAACCCAATGTTGCATCCTGCCATCTCCGTTTTGAACGCTGGCAGGACCGATCCCGAAAAGCAACCTTTCCTGTATTACAAGGACGGGGTCACACGGGCGGTCGGGGAGTTGGTGCAGGCCGTCGATGAAGAACGCCTCCGTGTGGGAAAGGCTCTTGGCCTCAAGTTACTGCCACTGCATCAGACTCTTCTGAGCTGGTACGGTTGGCAGGGTGCTAGTGGAGAGAGCTTGCACACGCTCCTTACCACGAACCCGGCCTATCAAACAGCCACGTCTCCCGCAATCCTGGAACACCGCTTCATAACCGAGGATGTGCCTTATGGTCTTGTCCCACTGAGCGAACTTGGAAAGGCGACAGATACACCCACACCCGTGATCGATGCGCTGGTGACGCTCGCCGGGTGCCTCCTTGGAAGGGACCTGTGGCTCGCCGGCCGCCGGCTCGCCTCCCTCGGATTCGTCGACCTACAGCCGGCCGAGCTCATCGCGTATGTTGAAGGAGCAGTGCCGCATTAGTCCGACGGCCCTTTCCCGGCAATCGGAAGCGACCGTCTGCTTTCTGGAGATCAATGGAGATGACCGAGATTCTGGAGAAGCAAAGAGAAATCCTAGCGGTCGAAGGACTCGGCGCACTCATAGCCGCATCACCCGAAAACGTTGGCTACTCGGTCGGGTTCATGATCCCATCCCAGGTCATCCCGATCAGAAAGCGCCAGTTCTATTCCATTGTCACCCCGGACAAAGAAGCTCTCATCGTCGTAAACGTTGAATACAAGGAAGCTCTCGCTAACTCAGCCATTCGCGACGTCCGCGAATACAACGAATTTACTGAGGATCCCGTCGATCTTGTGGTCGAAGCGCTGAAGGAATTCAACGTCACCGATAACAGGGTGGGGGTCGAACTGGATTTCATACCAGCGCGGTCGATCGATCGATTACGCACGACCCTCCCAAAGACTGAAATCATTGATGCGGAGCGGATATTCGATCGTATGCGCATGATCAAGACACCGGCCGAGATCGAGACGATCAGGGAGATCGCCCGAATCGTGGATCAGACCCACGCTGAAGTATACCGGAACGCCAGGCCAGGGATCACCGAGATGGACATCGCCCTGATGTTTATTGAGGGTGTACTCAAGCGCGGGGCGAGTGGGATGAAGAATCTTGTCGTCGGGTCGGGAGAGCGCAGCGTCTTCGCCAACTGCCCGCCTACAAATCGCGTCCTTAGACACGGCGATGTGATGCGAGTTGATGTCTTCGCCCATCTGAATGGCTATCTTTCGGACATCGCCAGGACAAGCGTTGTCGGAAGCCCAAGCAAGGAACAACACCAGATCTGGGCGAAGTTGTGCAAGGCCGAAAGTCTGGTGTTCGCGATGATCAAGCCGGGCGTCACCACGGCCGAATTATGGCGGGGGTTTCTGGATTACTTCACCAAAGCCGAGTTGAATCCCGCGATCAACTTCCTAGGCCATTCCATAGGTCTGACGTTGCATGAAGAGCCGTTCATTGATCGGTACAACAACTATGTTGTCGAGGAAGGAATGGTATTGGTGATCGAGCCAGTGTTTGCGACCGGCGCGGAACAATACCACCTGGAGGATTTTGTCCTCGTAACGAAAGATGGATGCGAGATCTTGTCGGACGGGCGTGGCCAACTCCCGGTCATAATATAGAGAAAGCGCGGATAATGGAGATCACTAGCGTCGAAACGATCAGATTCCGTCTGCCCAGGCGGCGGGTGCACCGAACGGCATTCAGCGATAGCGAAAGCGGAGACCCGCTCGGCGCATATTTGCTGGTGAAGTTGACTGCGGCGAATGGTCTCGTTGGATGGGGTGAGGCCCCGGTCCTCATAAAGTGGGGCGGGGACAACATGAAGTATTACGGCGAATCCACCACGACGACTCATCACATTGTTGAAGACTACCTGGCGAATGTGCTCATCGGCTCAAACCCATTGAATATCGGGTTCATCATGGCCAAGATGGATCGCGTCGTCAAGGGATACCCCTATGCCAAGGCAGCCATCGACACCGCCCTATTCGACCTGGCCGGTAAGATTCTGGATGTGCCTGCATACACATTGCTCGGTGGGATGTATCGTGAGTGGGTCCCAATTGCTCACAGCATCGGCATAATGGGATTAGATGAGGCGGTCAGAGAGGCCTCGCAGGTCGTCGATGAGGGGATCAAAGTGGTGAAACTCAAGGTCGGCATTGATCCGGCCCACGATGTCGAGCTCGTCAAGCGAATCCGCGCCGCCGTGGGTCCGGATATCGGCATCACGGTGGACGCCAATCAGGGTTACCGGACCTCCTTCGAAGCCGTAAAGACCCTTCGGCGGATTGAGGAGTTCGACGTGATGTTCGCTGAGCAGCCCGTGGAGGGCCTGGAAGAGATGGCCAGGGTCGCACGGGCTGTGAACATGCCATTGATGGCGGATGAGAGCGCATGGACAATTCAAGATGTGCTTCGGATCAATGAACTCGATGCCGCGCGGATCATTTCGCTCTATACCACCAAGGCTGGAGGAATGTTCAATGCCAAGAAGGTGGCCGCCGTTTGCGAAGCCGCTGGAATGATCTGCAATGTGAACGGATCGGCCGAGAGCGGGATCGGCAATGCTGCCAATCTCCACCTGGCATGTTCCACTCGAGTCGTGGAGCTTGAATCAGTCCTTCCGGCTACCGCGCCGGAAGGACAGGGGCACGGCGGGATCGCAAGCCGCTTTTATCTGGATGATCTGGTCTCAGAGGCATTTGAGTACCGCGAGGGTGCTCTCAGGGTACCCCAGGGACCAGGCTTGGGAATTGTGGTGGCGGAGGACAAACTTGAGAAATACGCCGTTTAGCACAGCAAACAGACAGAATGAAGGATCTCTTCGAGGGCGGGCCTGATGAGCAAAGTCGTCGCTGTCCTGGGCGCGGGGAACGGTGGCTATGCCGCGGCCGTAGACCTCAGTCTGCGTGGCTTTGAAGTCCACATGTTCAATCCTTGGGTGGAGGATTTGCAGCCAGTCCTGGAGAGGGGCGGGATCAAGTTGATCGAGGGGGATCGCGAAGACTATGCACAAATTGCGCTCGTAACAACCCAGATCGAAGAAGCCCTTGACGGCGCCCACTTCATTATTGTGATCGTCCCAGTGACAGGCCATGAGTTTTACGCTGAACTGTTGGCAACTCATCTAACGCCGGATCATGTCATCTTCCTGGATCCCGGCCATACTGGTGGAGGCCTGCATTTCGTCCGGACTCTCCGAAAGGCGGGAAACAGCGCGCCGGTCCGTACCTGCGAGTCATCGACACTTTCTTATGGCTGTCGAATCACGGCCCCGGCCGAAGTCACGTTCTACATGCGGCCGGTGTCGCTTCCCTTCGCCGCGTTCCCAGGCAAGTTCGCCTCCGACCTGTTTGTTGAGATGAAAGAACTCTACCCGAGCCTGGAGTTGAAGGACAGCGTCCTGGATACCGCCTTCATGAACATCAATGCCATCGAGCATCCTCCGCAGATTCTGTGCAATGCCGGCTGGGTTGAGCAGACCCAGGGGTCTTACTACTTCTATTACGAAGGAACCACCCCTTCTGTGGGACGGGTAATTGATGCTGTCGACAAAGAACGAATGGCAACTGCGCAAGCGATGGCGATAAGTACGAGCAGCTTTGCCGAGATGTTCTATGAGTTGGGTTACACGACCGAGCAAGCCCTACATGAAGGCACTGCGTATGCTGTGCTGCACGAGAGCGCACCCAATCGATGGGTGAAGGGGCCCACTTCATTGGATCACCGTTACGTCCACGAGGACGTGGGTTATGGCCTGGTTCCCTGGGCAGGCTTTGCGGCAATGGCGGGCGTGCCCACGCCGACAATGGACTGCCTTATTCACCTGGCCTCCGTGATGAACAAGGTTGATTACGCCCGCGAGGGTCGGACCCTCGAGAAGTTGGGGTTGGCCGACGTTCCCAGGGAGAGACTTCTAGAATTTCTGTACGAGGGGGTTCTTTGAGATGCGGAAGTCTCGCCGACATGACGTGCCGCCCGACATGAGAAGTGGATGAAAGCCGGAGCCATGAGTTTACTCAAGCGTTTCCAGGTCCGGGCCGATCGGCCAATCAATCAAGAGGTTTTCATCGATGAATGGTCTGAAGCCGGCCTCATCATCATCGACAGTCCCCTGGATCCAGCGCCAAGCATTGGGGTGGCGGGCGATTGCGTCACCGAGATGGATGGCCGGTCGGCGGACGAGTTCGACCTCATCGATCGATTCATCGCCCGGCACGCAATTGACCTGACCGTCGCCGAGCAGGCGATGGCAACCGAATCAGTGGAGTTGGCCCGCATCGTGGCCGACTTCAACGTCCCCCGGACGGATGTGGCGAGGCTGGTGAGCGGCTGCACTCCGGCCAAGCTGATCGACGTGATCCGACACATGAACATCGTTGAAATGATGGCCGGCCTGCAAAAGATGCGCATCCGGCGGATCCCCGCAAACCAGGCGCATGTGACAAATCGCAAAGACAACCCTGTACTGCTGGCATGCGATGCGGCCGAGGCCGCACTCCGGGGCTTCGCCGAGGAAGAGACAACCGTCGGAATCGCACGCTATGCGCCGCTGAATGCCCTCGCCGTATTGGTTGGATCGCAAACCGGGAGAGGCGGAGTCCTAACTCAATGCTCGGTCGAAGAATCGCTGGGGTTGCGGATCGCTTTGAAAGGACTGACCAGTTACGCTGAAACGCTCTCTGTGTACGGCACCGCGGGCGCATTCGTGGACGGCGATGACACACCCTGGTCAAAGGCATTCTTAGCGTCTTCCTATGCCTCTCGCGGGGTAAAAGTGCGTTTTACCTCTGGTTCCGGCTCCGAAGCCTTGATGGCGCACTCGGAAGGCAAGTCGATGCTTTATTTGGAGGCCCGGTCGCTCCTCGTGGTCAAGGGCTCTGGTAGCCAGGGCGTGCAAAACGGTTCGATAAGCTTGATCGCCCTGCCGACGTCGCTGCCAGGTGGATTGTGGGGAGTCCTGGCCGAGAACCTGCTGGCATCGATGCTGGGACTCGAACTCGCCAGCGGCAACGATGCGTTATCGTCGCATTCACAGCTCAGGAAGGGCGCCAAACTGATGCTTCAGTTTCTTCCCGGAACAGACTTCATCACTTCCGGGTACAGTTCGATCCCAAAGGCCGACAACATGTTTGGCGGCGGGAACTTCGACAGCGACGACTACGACGATTGGTACGCCCTTCAGCGGGATATGCTGGCGAACGGCGGGATTCACGCCGTAAACGAGACTCAGGTCGTGAGCGTCCGTCAGAAAGCGGCCGCCGCAATTCGTGCAGTCTTCGATGAGCTCGACCTTCCCCGTATCGCCGATGATGAGGCTTCCTGTGCGGTTTTCGCCTATGACAGCAGTGACATCCCTGAGAGGGATCAAGCCCAGGACATTCGGGCGGCGGAAGCGGTGCTGTCTGGGTCCCTCGGGGTGGTGGATGTCATCCGGGCCCTGGCAAAGCAAGGTTTTCGTGACGTTGCAGAGCGGATCCTCGAGATGCAGCGTCAGAGGCTTATTGGCGACTACCTCCAGCCCGCCGCGATTTTCGACAGCCAATTCATGGTCCAGAGCGCACTTAACGATCCTAACGACTACCAGGGTCCCGGCACGGGCTATCGCCTGCGCCAAGAACCGGAATGGGAACAGCTCAAGTACCTGCCGAGCGTCCAAGATCCACGGTCGATGAATGAGCCCCTTGCGGGGAGCGGACTGTTTACCGAACTGCGAAAGGCGGAGGTTGGTTCCGGCCCCGAAGTCGTGATCGGAGTCGGACCGGCATTCGGCAGCCGGTTGCGCCGAACGATCTCCGCCTTAGATCACAGCGACGTGGTGGCGGCCATCGTCAAGGGGGTCCAGTCCGAAGGCATTCCTTGCCGCATCCTGAAGGTGTTCCACACTTCCGATTGCGCATTCATCGGACACACAGCCGCCAAACTAAGCGGAAGCGGAATCGGCATTGGCCTTCAATCAAAGGGGACCGCCGTCATCCACCGAAAGGACCTGGCGCCCCTCACCAACTTGGAGCTCTTTTCGATGGCCCCGTTATTGACACTCGAGTCGTATGAGGCGATTGGCCGGAATGCGGCATGTTACGCAACAGGCCGCGCCGTTTCCCCGGTGCCGGTCGTTGTCGACAACACCGCCCGCCTGCGCCTCATCGTGCAGACGACAGTCTTGCATATGATCGAGACGCGCGAGGTGTGCACAACACAATCGCCGGTGGAGATGGAAGTGAGGCAGCAGTCCGATGCCGGATAACCCCACCTACCCCCTGGCTGAGAGTGTCCCGGACAAGATCGTCTCGGCAAGCGGCCTTGGCTTGAGCGAGGTCTCGTTGGAGAACGTTCTGTCCGGCTCGATTGCCACGAGTGACCTGACGATATCCCGCGCTACGCTCATGCTGCAAGCCGACATCGCACAAGCGGCCGGGTACCCTCAGTTGGCAGAGAACCTTACCCGGGCGGCCGAGTTGGTGGCCGTCCCGATCGACGAACTCCTGCGCATCTACGATGCGTTACGGCCAAGACGCTCCTCCCTTGAGGAACTTCATACCCTGGCCGATCAACTTGAGCAACAGTTCGGCGCCCGGCGGACGGCGATCATGATCCGTGAGGCCGCCGGCGCCTATGCAGATAGTGGCTTATTGCGTAGCGATGGGGGTCCAGACTAGATCTTGATATGCGAGTAATCACATTCGGCGAAATCATGTTGCGCTTATCCCCTCCGGGCCATTTGCGTCTAACACAGACAGACCGTTTCGACGCTTCATTCGGCGGGAGCGAGTCGAACGTGGCCGTCTCGCTTGCCAACTTCGGTTTCGATGTGGACTTTGTAACCTGTCTTCCCGAGAATGAAGTAGGCGATGCCTGCCTGCAATACTTACGCAGGTACGCCGTTGGCACGCGTTACGTCGTCCGCGGCGGCGATCGCATAGGCATCTACTTCCTTGAGCATGGGGCCGTCCATCGCGGGAGCAAGGTTATCTATGACAGGCGAGGCTCGGCCGTCGCAGGGATGGAGCCCGGTGTTGTCGATTGGCGGGAAGTCTTTGAGGGCGGCGATTGGTTCCACTGGACGGGGATTACGCCAGCAATCTCCGAAGGCGCGGCGGATGTCTGCCTTGAGGCCGTTCGGGCCGCCAAGGAGCACGGCCTTAGAGTGTCCTGTGATTTGAATTACCGGGCGAAACTCTGGAAATGGGGCAAGTCGGCCGGGGAGGTTATGGAGCACATGGTTGGCCTGTGTGACATGGCTATCGCGAACGAGGAGGACGCAGCACAAGTATTCGGCATTCACGCCCCCGACACAGATGTGACCTCCGGAAGGCTCGAGGCCGATAAGTATCAGCATGTGTGCCGGGCTCTCTCTGAGAGGTTCCCAAATCTGGGAACGATCGCCATCACCCTGCGCGGATCGATCTCTGCGAGTCACAACACATGGTCCGGAATCTTATGGCACAACGGGGAGCTTTTCCGCGGCGCCACCTATGACATCACACATATCGTCGATCGGGTGGGCGCCGGCGATGCGTTTGTCGGCGGGTTGATCTACGGGTTGAACGCCTTCGGTGACGATTATCAGCGCTCTCTGGAATTCGCCATCGCCGCCTCCTGCTTGAAGCACACAATCCCGGGTGACTTGAATCTTGTCGGAGTCGGGGAGGTGGAGAAGGTCATACGGGGGGACACTTCCGGTCGGGTGATCCGCTAGAAGGGCAACCAGCCCGCAGGAGATCCGGCACATGGCCAAATACAGTCGACTCGTCACGCTCAGCAAGATGCTGGAGAAAGGTCTGGTCCCGATTTTCTATACCGGAGATGTCGAGACGGCGTCGAAACTCGTGGAGGCATGCCTCGATGGAGGCGCTGTGTGCGTGGAATTCACCAATCGCGGGGACCAGGCAATTCGCGTATTCGAAGAGTTGGCGAGGCGCTTCAGCGACGGCTCGGATGTAATCCTGGGTGCGGGGTCCGTAGTCGAGGCCGGGACGGCGGCCATGTATATCCAGATGGGGGCCAACTACATCGTGGGGCCAATGCTCAACCCGGAAGTGGCGCGCACCTGCAATCGTCGGAAAGTCGCGTACATCCCGGGCTGCGGGAGCGTCACCGAGATCTCGGAGGCCGAGGAGCTTGGGGCCGAGATATGTAAGATCTTCCCTGGGGCGAGCGTCGGCGGGCCCGATTTTGTTAAGGCTGTCTTGGGTCCCATGCCCTGGTCACACCTGATGCCGACCGGGGGTGTGGAGGCGAGCAGGGAAGGAATCCGGGCCTGGATCACTGCCGGCGCGGCTTGCCTTGCCATGG
>Ga0209342_10002600_pt1 | contig 19229 bp, 17 predicted proteins | sample RifCSP16_2_FD_184023 | JGI IMG/M metagenome (GOLD analysis project Ga0209342, IMG submission 184023) | Soil microbial communities from Rifle, Colorado - Rifle CSP2_sed 16_2 (SPAdes) (version 2) | ecosystem: Environmental > Terrestrial > Deep subsurface > Rock core/Sediment | place: Rifle... | reverse complement strand
TGCCTTGGCCGGTTCTACGTGAAACCGCTGCGGCGGCGGCAGATACTGCGGCGTCAGATACTAGTGATCAAATCCTGGACCCAGAAGAACAGCGGTCGGAGAGTTGCCAGCAAGAACATGGCGAGGCCCAGCCAATGAAGCCAGTCGCGTCTGGCTCGGGCCACTACATCCCGCACAACAGCCACGAGAAGCAGAACCATTGGGGCGTAGAAGAGCAATCCTATGTAATCCAGAGAGCATAGTGTAAACCAATCGTTGATTTGCGGATCCCTCGCTATGAAATTCACAACAAGATCTTGGGCTGAGAACATGGCCTTCACGGCAGCGCCAAGCGAACAAATCCCCAAGAAAACTCGCCATAAGCGGCCAGCCGGACATCGGATAATACCTGTCAAACAAATGGCAGCCGCCGTGAGTTCGGACACTAGCCAAATAAGCAAGTAGATGATCCCGTCGTCCTCGTATGATATTGGGCCGAAGGTCAACAGTACTATCGCTGTGATGATGCCAATTAGTTCGTTTGTGACCGCCAATACACATTGGGCCAACAGAATCCAGTGGCCCGGTTGAAAGCGGCCGGGAGCACGTCGGAGACTATCGCGAAGGAGGATAAACGAGCCGAACAGCATGGCTGCCAACGCAATGATTTGCATGGCCCAACGGGCCATAACGAAGCCGTAGGGCGGAAGAGGCTTCGTAGGATCAGCCGCAAAAAGGATACTGTCGCTCGAAGGTGGCCCATCCATGCTCACCGAGTGGCTCATTAGTATAGCTGCCACCGCAGTCCAAGCCAGCAAATGGAGGATACCCAGGCGTGTAGGCTGGTAGAAAGCGATGACACCGGGGGGAAGTAGGTCGGGGGTGAAAGGGTTTTTACCCGAGGCGTCAGCAATGGGGCTATTGAGAGGCTCTTCGGACCATGCGGGATCGGGGACAACGGCGTCGGATTGATTATCCGTGTTGCGATGTGTCATGGGCCGGTCCTTGCATTGATGGGCTCGACCGGATGATTTTACTGGGGCCAAGGAGCACGTACCAGCCAAGCGTGAAGATGGGTGCAATAACGGATTGTGGCGGTATCATGATGAGCCGAACCGTCTGCTCCGAAGGAGCAGTCGTTCGTCCAGCCCAGGGCAACGCCCTGGGGAATCTTTGCGTCCGTAAAGGCCGCGAGGTGGTTGTATTCCTCACGCTCCGCATGAGGTCCGGTTCTCGGAGAGTATGTAGGGTGGGCACCGCCCACCACAAGATCAAGCGACTTTGGTGGGCGATGCCCACCCTACGAAAAACACAGCCTCTCCGCATGAGGTCCGGTTCTCGGATAGTGAAATTTTTCGCGACCTCACGCGGAGCGTGAGGAGTACGGGCCGGTTTCACGAGCAACGGGTGGGGGGACAGACTTCGAGATGCGCTCGCCGTTATGGCTTCCACTCAATTTGCTCAATCGGCTCGATCTGCATCGAATCGAATTCCTCGCGAGAAACTTGGCACACCTCGATTCCGGACTTGCCGAGGAAGTCCTCGATGTAGAGCAGGTAGCCGCGCGGGCCTTTGGATCCCCAGCAATCGATCGACGAAAGGGTCGTTCGCAGCACGCCCACCAGGACGTCGCGCGGGACCGACGGACATCGCTCGAAGAGTCGTTTCCAATGTTCGAGGATGTTCGAGACGAGAAAATCCTTCGCGCGGTACGCCGCTTGTTGCTCGGCCGAGAGGTCGGCCAGCCGGGGCACGAGGCCCTTGCGGAGCCACTCGATCAAGGTCGTCAGACCTTCGCGGACGTCGGCGTCGGTCATTCGCCGATCGGTAATGACAAACGCTTCAAGGATGGCCGTTTCGGCGGCGAGAAAGATGGGAACGTATCGGTCCTTGCGATACTTGTTGCCGTCGTAGGCGAGCGGCGGCGCGTTGGCCTCGCGGCGTTCGAGTTTCTTCTTGCGGTTCTTTTTTTCGAGTTTGAGTTGCTTGCGTCGGGTCATGTTTTTCATGGAACGACCTCCGTTTCGGAACAATGAGCGCGTCACGCGTCGTCAATAATGTTATGCACCGTGGCGGGCTCGGCGAAGTGCAGTTCGTGGAACATTTCTGGTGGGCTGTGCCCACCCTACGGGGCTGGTCATTTCTATTTGAAGTTCCTGGAGAGTGCTCTACGGGGAACGCTGGAGGCGTCGTAGAATGACTCCCAATGTAGGTCAGGCTGTGCCTGACAGTTTTCGTGTCAGGCACAGCCTGACCTACGGCGATGGTCGAGCAGACGTAGCAATAGATGGAGACGCGGGAATTGCCGGGTCACGACCCGGCCTACTACGTGATGGTTGAGCGGGAGGCTGTTATGCGGGATCGTGCCACTAGTTACATTGTCATTCCCGCGAGGCTCGGCTCGACGCGCCTGCCGGAGAAGATGCTCCTGGCCGAGACGGGCAAGCCGCTGGTGCAGCATACCTATGAGTCGGCGCGGCGGGCCACGCGGCCGGCGGGGGTGTGCGTGGCGACCGACCACCCGCGGATTTTTGAGGCGGTCCGCGCGTTCGGCGGCGAGGTTTACATGACTGACCCGGCGGCGACCAGCGGGACGGACCGCGTGGCCGAAGTGGCGCGGAAAATGCCCGACGTGGACATCGTGGTCAATGTCCAAGGCGACGAGCCGGAGATCTCGCCCGACGCGATCGACCTGGTGGTTCGGTTGTTGGAAGAAAACCCAGCGGCCTCGATGTCAACCGTCTGCACGCCGATTCGCAGCCGGGCCCAGTTGGACAACCCGGCCTGCGTGAAGGTGGTGTTCGACCGCACCGGTCGGGCCATGTATTTCAGCCGCAGCCCGATACCCCATCCAAGAACGTGGAACGACGATCTGCTCCGGGCCAATCCCCCCCATTTCTACCAGCACCTGGGGCTCTACGCCTATCGCCGCGAGTTCCTGCTTCGGATCGCCCAGACGCCCCCGGCGGCCATCGAGCAGGTCGAGATGCTCGAACAGCTTCGGGTGCTCGACGCCGGGGAGCCCATCTTGGTGGGGGTGATCGAGGTAGCCACGTTCGGGATCGATACGGCCGAGGATTATCGTGCGTTTGTCGAGCGGCGTCGGTCGGGGTAGAATGGCCCGCTTGGCGCGGGCACGACGCCGGCGCGGCTTCTCGACGAAACAACGGGAGCATCATGACCAAGCACATCTTCGTGACCGGCGGCGTGGTCAGCTCGCTGGGCAAGGGTCTCACCAGCGCGTCGATCGGCATGTTGCTGGAAAACCGCGGGCTGCGCGTCCGCATGCAAAAACTCGATCCTTACATCAACGTCGATCCGGGCACGATGAGCCCTTATCAGCACGGCGAGGTCTACGTGCTGGACGACGGCAGCGAGACGGATCTCGATCTGGGCCACTACGAACGGTTCACCAATAGCCCCTTGACCCGGGACAGCAATTACACGACCGGTCAGATTTATCTGTCGGTGATCAACAAGGAGCGGCGGGGCGAGTTCCTGGGCCAGACCGTCCAAGTTATTCCCCATATCACGAACGAAATCAAGCACGTCCTGGGCAAGCTGGCCGGGGACAATGTGGACGTGGTCATCACCGAGATCGGCGGCACGGTCGGCGACATCGAAAGCCAGCCGTTTCTTGAGGCGATCCGGCAATATTCGCTCGACGTCGGCAAGGAAAACTGCATCTACATCCACCTGACGTTGGTGCCCTATCTGAAGGCGGCCGGCGAACTGAAAACCAAGCCGAGTCAGCACTCGGTCGGCCTATTGCGTCAGATCGGCATCCAGCCGGACGTGCTCATCTGCCGCACCGAACGGTCGATGAGCCACGACGAACGGGCCAAAATCGCCCTGTTCTGCAACGTGCCGATCGAGGCCGTGATCGAGGAAAAAGATAAAGATTTCTCGATCTACGAAGTGCCGATGAGCCTCGTGGACAATCGGCTGGACGAACTGATCGTGCGGAAGCTGGGCCTGCCCGCCGGCGAGTTGGACCTGGCGGATTGGCGCGATCTGCTCGAACGGCTGCACAATCCGCGTCATCAGGTCCGTATCGCCGTGGTCGGCAAGTACGCCGAGCACAGCGACGCTTACAAGTCGATCTACGAGGCGCTGGGGCATGGCGGGGTTGCGCATCGGGCGAAAGTGCAGGTCGATCGGGTACACAGCGAGGCGGTCGAGCAGGAAGGGGCTGAAGCCTTGCTGTCGGGTGTGGACGGGATTCTCGTGCCCGGCGGGTTCGGCGAGCGGGGGATCGAAGGAAAAATTCAAGCGATTCGCTACGCCCGGGAAAACGGCATCCCGTTTTTTGGGATTTGCCTCGGGATGCAATGCGCGGTGATCGAATTCGGGCGACACGTCGTGGGGTTGGACGTGGCCCATTCGACCGAATTCGACAAACACACACCCCATCCGGTAATTTGCCTGCTGGACGAACAAAAGGAAATCACCGACATGGGCGGCACCATGCGGCTCGGGGCCCAGCCGACCACCCTGGCTCTCGAAAGCAAGTCGCGGGCCTGCTATGGGCGCGAGGATATTTCCGAGCGGCATCGGCATCGCTACGAGTTCAACAACGACTATCGGGAACGATTTGCCGAGCAGGGAATGAGTTTCGTGGGCCTTAGCCCGGACGGTTCGCTCGTCGAGATCGTCGAATTGGCCGATCATCCGTGGTTCGTGGCGGTGCAGTTCCATCCGGAGTTCAAGTCGCAGCCCACCCGGCCGCATCCGCTGTTCGCGGGCTTTGTCGGAGCAGCCGTCGCGCGGCGCGAGGCCCATGGCTGTCGAGCCGGCAAAGCCGAACGGGTTTGAGTAGTTGTAGTTGTAGGGTGCGTCTGGACGCACCACGGGCACGTCCGTACTCATCACGCTCCGCGTGATGACACGTTAGACCGGTATTCACATTAAGTGACGACCTCACGCGGAGCGTGAGGAATACGGCTGGTGCATCTGGATGCGACATTCGGACTCAAGGAAACCAAGCCATGACCGACGAGCCCAAAAAGAAAATCATCATCGACGAGGATTGGAAGTCGCAAGTCGAGGTCGAACGCGAGGCGGCCAAGCGACAGGGCGAGATGCCGCCGAGCGAGACGCCGGAAGCGGGCGAGGCGGCACAGGGCGGCGCCATGCCGTGGCCCGAGCCGTCGTTGGCGCTGATGGTCACGACGCTGGCCACCCAAGCGATGGCGGCGATGGGACTTCTGGCATATCCCGACGGCGGGCAGACGAAGGTCGATCTGGCCCAGGCCAAGCACTTCATCGACACGATCGGCGTGTTGCAGAACAAGACGCGGGGCAATTGCGCGGCGGAAGAAACGGAACTGTTCGAAAGCATTCTGCACGAACTGCGGATGGCCTACGTCGCCGTGCAAGAGCGCCAGATAAGCTGAAATTCTCGGGTAGGCCGGGTCGTGACCCGGCTTCGGAAATTCGCGTGTGGATCGCCGGGTCCCGGCCTACGTTCTTGGTTCACACACCCGGTGGAAAGAAGAAAACAAAAACCATGTCCGGCCCGGGCGGGATGGTCCTTCCGTGAGTTGGCCCATCCCTGGTCGATTTGCATTCCAATTGGGGTGACCCGCGCCGGGTAAAACCAGACGAACGTCGGGCCGGACATGGCTTGTTTGATTGAAAACTCCGGGGTTGGTGGAACCACAGATAAACACGGATGAACACGGATGTAGGTCAGACCGTGCCTGACATGAGGGGAGAAAGGGGGTTGTTCTTGTCAGGCACAGCCTGACCTACGGAATGTATCTTTCTCATCATCTGTGTTAATCCGTATGCATCCGTGGTTCCTACTTTTTTACCTGTTGAATTTGCCTAGCTCGACAGTTGTCCAAGCAGGCTTCGGAACTTGGGCATTCGTTGTTCGACGTAGCGAATCCAGGCTGGCGGGTTCCAAATCTCGACGCTCACGCCCGCCCCGACGACCATCACTTCGCCGCCCGGCTCGACGCCGAGGAATTCTCGAAAACCCTCGGGCACGAGCAGCCGGCTTCTTCCAGCCAACGTCACTTCAGTGTCACGGGTCGACAGGAGCCGGCCGAGCAACTGGAGCCGGCCCAACTGGTCGTCGAACTTTCCGGCGGCCAATTTTCCCTTGACCAGGTCCACGTCGGCTCGGAGCTTGGCCTGCCACACGTCGGCGTTCCACAGCCCGAGGCATCCGACCCGTTCTTTGGTCAACATGCACCGGGCGGACTCGGCCGTGAGCAGGTCGGCTAATTCGGAGGGGATCGACAGCCGAAATCGCTCGTCGAGCACCCGCTTGAATTCGCCGACGATGAAATCGCGTGCCGTGGTCATCCGGGCCGTTTTCCTTCAGGGCTTCGCTGGCGGCCTGGCCTCCAAGTTGCCTGTTGGCTTGTTTTGGGCTAATTTCCCACGTTTTTATTGTTCATTGGTTTCCATTGGGTCCAAAACCCACAAACGAGAGTCTAGCAGCTTCAAGTGGCTTGGCAAGAACCCGCCTTAAAAAACGAGAACTTTTTAGGGGGATTTTCTTGCGTGGACGGACACGATGCTCCCCCGGCCGAATGTGGACAGGCGAACAGTTTCGGTGAAGAATCCTCCGAGTCCCCGCGCCTCCGCGTGAAAAAATGCTGTCCAGAAACGTCAGGAAATCACACAGAGGCGCGGGGACGCAGAGAAGCAGGGTGATCATGTGGTGCGTCCAGACGCACCCTACGATTCTTGCGCGACTTGTTTGGTCGGTGTGACGAGCCAAGTGAGGAGTGTTATGAGCGTGAACAAGAAAGCGATGACGGAGATGGTTGTAATGAACGCGGTAATCGTGAACGCGCAATCGAGCCAGGTTATGGCGCCATCGACATTTTGAGGATCATTGGGATTGAGGCTCCTGGTGGCCATCAGGACCATGATGAAGTTCGCAACAAAGCCGACAAGCTCACTCGCCAGAATCACGGCCACGCCGATGAGGAGTCGCATCTTCGTATTGCGAGACATGAAGAAGTTTCCTTTCTCCATTGGGCTGTATAACAATCGGTTCCACCGGCAGCGGGCGGTCGAGGTGGTCGAGAATGCCCGGGGTGCAGTAGACTTTATAGTCCTTTGCCGCGCCGACGATCAAGATCGCTTCGACGTCGTCGGGCAGGCGTTCGATGCCCTTCGGGCCAAGCACGCTCAGCGCCGTGGACCAGATGTCGGCGATCACGGCGGTCGGCGCGACGATCGTCACCGAGGGAACGAGACGGGCGGGGCGGCCGGCGCGCGGGTCGATAATGTGGCTGTAGCGGCGGCCTTGGATCAGACCGAATTTGGCATAGTCGCCGCTCGTGCAAACGGCGACGTCGGTCAACCGGAGCGTCGTAAGCCGTTCCGGTCCGAAGGGATCCTGCACGTCGACCTGCCAGAAACGGCCCTTCGGCGGTCGTCCAAAGCAGGCCATGTCGCCGCCGACGTCGATCATGCCGCCCTCGGGATGAGCCGCGCGGATCGCGGTCATCGCGCGGTCGACGGCATAGCCCGTGGCGATGCCGTCGAGATCGACCGACGCCGTGGCCGTCGCCTTCTCGGCCGACGAGGCCGACAGGCGAAAATCGTCCCAGCGCGATCGCCGCCGGGCCGCGCGAATCTCGTCGTCGGTGGGCAGGCGGTTTCGTTTGGCGGCCTCGCGCCACAATTCGACGAGCGGCCGACAGGTCGCGTCGAACGCGCCGCCGGTGTCGCGGGCCGCGTCCCGGGCCAGTCGCAGCACTTCGAGCACGTCGTCGGACAGCGGCATGGAAACGCCCGCGCCCGCCTGGTTCAACCGCGAGACTTGCGTCGAGTCAATCCATCGACTCATGCGCGACTCGCTCTGGCGCAGGATGGTTTCCGCCTCGCGCAACGCGGCCACGCCCCGCTCGGACTCAGCGGGCGGAACCACGGCCGCCAACGTGCAGTTCGTGCCCATCATGCCTTCCGGGCGGCGCACGACGGCCACGAGCCGGGCCGAGGGCTGAACGGTGATCCGCCAGACGCCGATCCCCACGACGGCCAGCAGCAACAAGAAAAGGGCCGTGTTCACGTAGCGGCTTCGAGAAGGCGTTTTGCATGGCAGCGGCGCGTGGCCGCCGGGATGCGGCATGCGCTTCATTCGTGGCACGCAGGCGCGCGGGCCGCAGGACGAGGCTGGTGGGTCCGCGATCGCTGGTCTTTCGTCGTTCATAACGTACTGTGTGAATCAGCCTCGCCGTGCCGAGCTCGTTCATCGGAATGGCCGCGACCTGGCCCTACCCTACTTTTAGATGGAGATATTTTTCCTGTGCCCTACAGGCCGCGCAAGCCGAATAATCGGGAAGACCAGTATAACCGTGCGCCCACGCGGTGTCGGCGTCGGCAGGGGGGAAATAGACGGGGGGAACATGAGATTTCTGCTTTTACCAACAGGGGGGTGCCCTGCGCGTCCCGGGGGTTCATGTCGAGAACGAAATTTTTTTCCGACCTCGTGGCGTGCGCTTCTTTGGGCATGCATGGCGGCGGTTGGTTGGGCATTGGCCGGTCCGATTTTCGTGAACGCATGGGACGGTTCGTCGGCGGCCGGCGCGTCGCCTTCGGGCGTGGAACGACCGCGGTTCGATCCGAATCGGGCCGACACGAGCCAGGCGGCGCGGCATTCGGCCGTGGCGTCGATTCCGTTTGACAAGCTCGACGCGGCGGCGCGGCGCAAAGCGTCGTCGGTTCTGTCGCGGCCGACGCTGTTTCGACGCATGCCGCTGCACGTCGCGCAGTGCGACCCAGACCTGTACCGATTTCTGGCACGTCATCCCGACGTGCTGGTAAGCATCTGGGAAGAGCTAGGCATCAGCGATTTCCGGATGACGGAGAACGAGTCGGGCACGTTTCGGGCAGTCGAAGGAAATTCGACCCTCGGCACGGCCGAGTTTCTCTATCAGGACAAGGACACCTACGTCGTCTATTGCGAAGGCGAGTATCGCGGGCCGCTGCTGGCCAAGCCGGTCCGCGGCCGGGCGATCTTGATCCTCAAGACGGGCCACGTGCAAGAGGCCGACGGGCGATACTATATCACGAGTCGTCTGGACACGTTCACCTATATCGAAGACGCGACGATCGATTTTTTGACCCGCACGTTCCAGCCGCTGGTCGGCAAGGTGGTGGACAATAATTTTCTTCAGACGTCGGCCTTCGTGGGCAGTCTTTCGCGCACGGCCGAAGTCAATCCGCGGGGCGTTCAGCGTCTGGCCACGCGGTTGAATCGCGTCCGGCCCGAGGTCCGCCGGGAATTCGCGGCGGTGGCGCGGCAAGTCGAACAACGGGCCACGCGACAGGTTTCGCTCGAAACGCCCATGCCCGTCGGCACGCCGACGACGGCGAGAGCGGACGCGGGGCGGTATTAAAGACGCGTTGCGACGTCCATCGCGATTGACGGATCAGGTCGTCTCTTGGCATCCCCCACTTGTAAGGTAGCATGTGCGCATCTATATTGACGCATAGCTTGACCGTGTGTGGATTTGCTCGTGAATCTGGTTGGGAATTCCCACTTTTCGTCGTGACTTTGAGTCTGGCGAGTGAAACAATAGGGATGGACACGGGGAGGCAAGCGAATGCCGACGATCCTCATGATGCTCGGCTGGCGTTTCTTCTTCTACGCCAATGAACTAAATGAGCCGATTCACATTCATTGCCGCAAGGGAGACGCGGAAGCAAAATACTGGCTGGACGTCGAAGGTTTTCAGGCGATCGAGGCCCATGTCTACAATATGAGTCCGGCGGACAAGCGAACAGTGCGGCGGATCATCTTTGAACACTTCGACTACATCGTCACGGAGTGGAACCGATTCGAGGAGAGACGACATGGATAAATCGCACGACGTTCAAAAGATCGAATTGGACGGTTCGATCATGGTGCTCCACGTCGACGGGAAGCGATACGAAATCGACCTCAGCCGATGCTCCGAGCGACTCGCGGCAGCAACCCAATTGCAGAGGGCTAACTTCGAGGTGTCGTCGACGGGATATGGAATTCATTGGCCGGAGATCGACGAGGATCTTTCGATAGACGGGCTGATTGGGGCGAAGCATGAAACGCCGGCGACACGGATGGCTACGTAAAATCGCACGCCATCCCTGATGCCGTGATAGCGTCCTATTTCACGGCATCGTTCCTCTTTTCGAGGTGGCTATTTCAGAACAGCGTCTCAAACCCCGCTTCCTGGAAGTGGCGGTCGTTGGTGAACGCCCGAGTAATGCCAAGACGCCGCATCACGGCGAACGACACACAATCGACAACGCCGGGCTGGCTGGAGTCGCCTTGGCGATAGACCGTCCACGCTTGGCGCCAGTCGTCGTCCGTTGGAAACACCAACATCTGACTCGATTCCAGCCGCTCTCGAAGCCGTTCGACCGACTGACGATAGGGACGCCGAGCGGCCGCATTCGCGCATTCCAGTAGCACGAACGAAGTAGTCGTCAACGCGGCTCTTGTTTGGCCAATGGTGGCAAAGGCGACTTCGGCCGCTGAATGCCACTGGTCGCCGGCATTCCACAGGGCCAACAGGCCGACCGTGTCAAGAAAAACAACGTTCATGGTTGATGTTCGTTGTGTCGTGCGGCGACGTCGGGCTCATCGGAGGCGTAGCGCTCCGCCAGGACCGCGTAGATCTCGTCGAGGCCACGTGGCGAAGCATCCGAGCGCACCAGCCGCGGCTCAAACTCGACCTCGCACGAGTCCGGCAGATCGACACGTCCGACAGGACGGAATACGCCGTTTTCGTAGATCGCGTGAATAGGATTCATGGCTTTGGTTCCTCGGACTTCCACTATCAGTCTATGGCGTCCGCCCGCCAATGTCAATTCGCGATTGTCGGCCCGGTGTGGTAACGGACCATGGCGGTATAGGGTAGGGTGCGTGCTTGCACGCACCGTGACTCTGGCACGCGCCTCGGGCTCCGGTCCGTCTCGCCACGGTTCTGGGGGGCAATTGGTGCGTCCGGACGCACCCTACAAGAGTTCCTCGATGCTCGTAATAATCTGGTCGATGTCCCCGTAATCGGTCTTGGGGTTGAAGAAGACGGCCTTCCACGCCGGCAGGTCGAGGCCGCCGGGCCGGTAGCCCATCGAGTTGGTGAAGCTCAGCCGCGCGTCGATCGCCGGATTCAACGTGGCGTCGCGCTTGGCGAACAGCCGGTGGATTTCCGACGAGTAGTGCTGCCAGGTCGATTCGGAAAGCTGACCCGATTCGAGTTGGGTGAAGATTTCTTTCGCGTTGCGGCCCTTGGGCAAAACCCACCAAACGACGCTCGGACCGGTCGTGTCGCGGTTGAGCACTTTGCAGTTTTCGAGCTCATCGATCCGCCGCTTGAGTGTGTGGGCCATTTCCAGGGCGTTGGCCACCAACATCTGGCAGCCGACCAGGCCCAGCCCATTGAGCGACGCCATGACCGAATACGGCCCAATCGCCGGGCGCGAACATTCGAGCGTGAACAGCGCCGGGTCGCGCCGATAGTCGGCCTCGGAAAAATACGGCACCTGCTCTTTGGGACGAAATAAGTATTCGAGGTCCGCGCGTCGGTTCACGATGAACGCACTGGCCGGATAGTGACCCCAGCCCATCTTGTGGAAGTCGATCGTGACCGAGTCGGCGTATTTTAGATTCTGTGTCTGACGCTGGACCTCGGCCACCAGCGGCAGCGTTTCCGCGTTCAATTGGAGCGTGTTGCGTTCAAGATGGTATTCGCTCAGAAAACACAGGGCCCAACCCACCGCCGCGTCGACGTGCAACTGGGGAACCGGCTGGCCGTATTGGGCCGCTTTCTGGTCAATAATGTCGCGGATGGCCGCCACGTCGTCGATGCCCGAGGCGTCGGTGCTGCCGAACGTGGCGATGACAAACGCCACTCGGGTCTGCGAACTATAGAGCTGGTCGAGCTTTTGGGCCAGCAGATCGAGCCGCATCGAAATAGCCCGGTCCGTGGGAATACAGTGCAAGTTCTGCGTACCGATTCCCAGCCAACCGGCCAGCGTGGCATTGCTGTAGTGGGCCGCCTCGGAGACGATGCCCGCGAGCGTCTGCCCGCCGACGCCGGAGCGCATCGCGCCGGGCAGCACTTTTTCGACGCCGATCTTGCCGCCGTAGAGGTTCGAAAGGGTTCCGCCCATCGTGAACACGCCCCACGGCGAGTCGGTGTGGTAGAACACCAGATTGGCCAGAGCCGTGATGGCCTTCACCTCAAGCTCGTTCGACCGCTGGCTGTAGGTGTCTACGCACAGATTGGGATTTTTCAGCAGGCAGGCCAGCACGCCGATCAGCGAGGCGTAGTTGGCCGGGCCCTTCACGTTTTCCAAATGGAGCTTCGAGTACCATCCGTCGGTGCCCCAGAAAAACGGAAATATGGCGTCGCGGGCGTCCTTCAGGTTGCCGGGCAGGGTGTGGATCTCGGGATTGGCTTGGGCCGTCTCGTAATTGCGCGACATGAGCGTGCCGGGCGGCAACATTTCCTCGGCCGCCATGGCCGAAAGCAATTCGTCGAAAATCTGCGTGATCTGACGTTTGTCGCAGGTGAAAAACGTCTTCACCAGTTCGTCTAGTTTGGTGCGGTCCATTGTGACGGCCTCCTCCCTGAAACATAGCTCACTGGTACAGCAATTTCGGATTCTTCCGCCAATCCTTGTCCTTGTCGTGCCCGTATTTTTCGACGCGGGGACGGCGATCGCGGAGTCGCACCGATTCGATGTTCAGGCTCGCCCCGTCCGACATTTTGTTGCGGCCGATGCAGACCAGACGCAGGGTATGTCGGCCGGCCTCGGGCCAAAGGTCCAACAAGGGGAATTCACGCTTGGCTACTTCCGCGGCATAGAAATCCAGCGGCTGGCCGATCGGCGTGCCGTCCAGCTCGGCCTGATATCGGCCGCCGTCGGGCGAAGTCGTGCCGGCCACAATCAGACGGAGCGGCTCCTTGCGCTCGACCTCGAATGGAATTTCAACCCAAGCATCCTTGCCCGCGGCCGCCGGTTTGTAGACCAATTGCGGGTGATCATAGAGCTTCGGGAGGCTTTGTTCGACGGCCTCGCCGGGACCGTGGTGCTCGGCCGCGGAAATATCCTTCGCCAGAACAATCACCCGCTCGATATTCGGCAAATGACGTTCCTTGGCCCCCGGCGCCCGGGCCGTGAACGTGGGAATGCCCGTCTGATACCAATAGGCCACGCTCGAAAAGTCATCCTCGCGCTCGTTCCAGTTGATCTTTTTGTAGTCCGGATTCTCGTCCTCCGAGATCCAGCCGTAGTGTTCGATCGACACTTTGATGCTCTTCTGAAACGCGATCGGGTCGGCCAGGTGCCAGCGGTAGGACGAAATGCGGCTGCCGATCAGCCGGTAATACTGATCGTAAAACGCCGTGCCGAAAAAGGGCGTCATGTCCTTGCGCAGGCCCCAGGCCTGGAGGAAGTAGTCCTCGGTGCCGGTGCCCCAGATCGACGGTTTCGACTCGCCGTCGATATAGATTTTCTCGTCGCCTTCGCCGAACCAGTTGGGACTCCGCGTGCGGACCGACAGAAGCGTGCCGACGAAATGTCCCTTTCCTTCGGTGTCGAGAATCACGTAATCCTTGCCATTCTCGACCGGATATTCCTGGCGATATTGGGCGTAAAAATACGGCGTGTCCGCCGGCAGCGAGTCTTTCTTGATCCAGTCGATGTTGTAGTAGAGCAGGTTGATCGGCTTGTCGCCCTGGTTGACCACCTCGATCCGTGCCGCCTTGCGAAACGGCATGTTCCAGAAGCAGTTGTACGAGCCGCTTTCGCCCACCGCGACGGGCAGGCTGCGGACCTCGTAGCGCTCGCTGAAGGCGTTGCAGAAGAAATCGCCCACCGGTGCTTCGACGCCCGGCTTTTTTTCGTCGTCCCAATAGATCCGCAGCAGCATGTCCTGGTTGGTCGCCGTGCCCATGGGGGCCCATTCGTGCGGCTCGGGCGGAAAAAACGTGAACCACATGTGCGTGATCATACCGGGCCCCTTGGCGTCCAGCGCGACCCACGTTTCGCCCGGCTTGATCCAGAAGCAGTCCTCGTTGCTCATTTCGTCGCCGTGCCGGCCGTAGAGGTTGGCCTTCGCGTCGTACTTCCCATCCGCCCCGCGGCGAAACGCCGAGGTGGCCCTCATGCTGCGACCGTCGATCGGCCGGGTGAGGTTTTCGAGCAAGGTTTGGGCGAGGACCGCGTCGGCGGCCAATAAAATCAGAAATATAACAATGGCGGAAAAAGCAAATGCCGAGCGGAATGTGGTGTGTCGACTCATTTATCTGGCTCCTTCGCACGAGAAGAAATTATTTTCCGAGCCGCGACCGTAAGGGAGCGGTGGCAGATCGATAGACATTCAACCGCTCCCTTACGGTCGCGGCTCGGTTTCCTTGTGTAGCCCGAATTTCTGGACACCCTCGCGCAAGCGTGGACATGACGCCCAATTATTTGAACGTAGTGCCCACAGCATAGGGCAATAGATGGCGGAAATCAAGCATCGGCGCCAAAGAGCCGCCGGGCGAGTTCGTTGGCATCTTTCAACGCCAGTTTGCCCGTGCCGAGCAGGGGAAGTTCGGTCACTTGGCGAAAGCTGTCCGGCGAAGGAATCCACAGCGGCGGCAGCCCCGCATCGGCCAGGGCGCGGCAGATTTCCTCGGGCGTTTTGCCGAGGCCCGTGTGCAGCACCACCAGCCGTTCGCCTTTGCGAGCGTCGGGTAGCGACGTGACGGCCACGTGGATTTCTTCCTGTTCGTCGTCAAGGCCCAGCGTGCGGACAATGGCCTCCTCGACGGCCAAGTGCGGAACCATTTCGCCGCCGATCTTGGCAAATCGGCTCAGCCGGCCCGTGATGAAGATGAACCCCTCGTCGTCGATTTGCGCGACGTCGCCCGTCACGTACCATCCGTCGCGCATCACCTCGGCCGTCTTCTCGGGCTCGCCGAGGTAGCCCTTCATCACGTTGGGCCCCGTCACCAGCAACATGCCCGAGCGATTCGCGCCAAGGTCCTCGCCCGTGTCCAGATCGACCACTTTGGCCGAGATGCCGGGCAGCGGTTTTCCGATCGAGCCTTCGCGCAGGGCCGTTTGATCGCTCTTGCCCAACCGGCTCGCGGGCACATTGGCGCCGACGGCGGGCGAAAGTTCGGTCGTGCCGTAACCTTCGATGGGCCGAATGCCGAAACGTTTTTCGAAAGCGTCGGCCAGTTCGATCGGCATCTTTTCCGCGCCGAGCACCACGAGGTTGAGCGTGGTAAAATCCTCGGGCTCGACCCGGCGAAGATACGACCGGACGAACGTCGGCGTGGCCACCAGGATCGTCGCGCCGAACGTCTTGCAGAGCTTGCCGACCTGGCGAGGTTCGAGCGGGTTGGGGTGATAGACGCCCATCGGCTCCAACATCAGCGGCGCCCAGAGCGTCACGGTGTAGCCGAAAGCGTGGAAAAAAGGCAAAATGCCGATCAGCACGTCATCGCGCACAATGTGAAACGTCTCGGTGAACGCCAGGACGTTGCTCGTGATGTTGCGATGGGTGAGCATGACGCCCTTCGGCACGCCGGTCGAGCCGGACGTGAAGATGATCGTGGCCAGATCGTCGGGATCAATCTTGCGGAGGCCAAGCCGCCGTTCCAAACAACACAGCGGCGCGCACCAAGCGCACAAGGCGGCCGTCAGTTTGTCGAGCGGTCGCACGCCGGCGGCCAAATCTTCAAGGAAAACAAGAGGGGCGTTGATTTTCAGCTCGAGTTTTTCCATCACCTTGCGGCTGGTCAGCACGTGACGGATGCCGGCCCGTGCGATGCAGCCGTCGAGCACCTCGGGCGAGCGAATCGAGTAATTCAAGTTGACCGGCACGCGACCGGCCAGCGCCAGGGCCGCGTTGGCCAGCGCCCCCGCGACGGTCGGCGGCATCAACAGGCCGACGTGTTGTTCGTCGGCGGCCAGGACGTCGCGGACGAGTAGTTTTCGGAGGATCAACGCGCGAGTCAACACGCCGCCGGCCGTCAGACGCACGCCGGTTGAGTCGCCCAGCTTCGGCCGGCGCATGTTGCGGCGGCAGTTGCGCAGAAAATGACGGACCGGAATCATTCGAGTCGTGTCGTCGCCGCGCATTGCCTGGGTTCCCAATTGTTCGACAACCTGACGGGCCTCGAAGGCCGTCGTCGTTTCGGCAACCGGCGGGCCAAACCAGATCGACATCGGGTAGGGCCAACGCCGGGGCCATTTCCAAAAGAACTTGCCGCCTTCAAAACTGAAAATGCTCCCCCACAAGCCGTGAAGGTACACCGGAATCAACGGGGTGCCCGTCCCTTTGAGTATCGACAAAAAGCCGGGGCGGAACTCCTGCATGTGGCCGGTTCGCGTTAGTTTACCCTCGGGAAAAATACAGACAAGCTCACCGTCGGCCAGGGCCTGTCGCGCGGTGCGGATCGCCCGGACCATGGACTTCCGGCTGGCGTGGATCGGGATGACACCCAGTCGCCGGGCTAGCCAGCCGGTCCAGCGACCCGACACGTAGTCGGCATGGGCGATCATCCGCACCGGCCGCGACGAAGTCAGCATGAGCATCACCCCGTCGATCCACGTGACGTGGTTGGCCACCAGCAGGGCCCCGCCCCGGACCGGAAGGTTGTCGATCCCCACGAGTTTCACCCGATAGATCGTGCGGCTGGCCAGCCAGACGATGAACCGGATCGTGGCGTCCGGCAGAAGCCAGACGATGTAGACGAACACGGGCAGCGTTGCCAGGCCGGCCACGAGGAAAATCTGCCGGGCCGAAAGGGCACACGCGTCTCGCAACAACCAGAAGATGCCCGAGGCGGCCAACATGCCGGAAAACGTGAGAAAATTGGCCGCCGCCAGCACGACGCCGCGCGACTGGTCGGGACTGCGTTCCTGGAGAAAGGCTTCCAGCGGCACGCCGAACAGGCCCGCCCCAAGGCCGAGGAAGAACAGGCCCAGGCAGGTCCATGCGTAGGCGTCGGCCATCGAGTGATTCAGGGGGCTTGGCACGCCGAACAACAGCATGGAGGTCAAGGCGATCACGCCCGCGCCCAGCGGCACGATGCCCAACTCGACGCGCCCATTCGACCAGAGCCCGGCCAGGACGCTTCCCAACCCGACACCCAACGCCAGCACACCCAACAGCGGGCCGACCCAATCTTGATCGACGTGCAGCTCGGTAATGGCGAACAGATCGACGTTCATCTGGGCCAAGGCCGCCAGCGACCAGAAGAACGTGGTGCCCAATGCGGCGCGGAGCAGGGCCCGGCTGGCGGCAAGCGTGCGCAGGTCGCGGACTACTTGCCAGAGGAAATTCACGGGGAAGGCCCGTGCCGGGTTGGCCGCCTTGAGCCGCGCGATCGGCAGGCTCGTGGCCAGCCCCAGCACGGCGATGCCCAACAGGGCGGCGGTCGAAATCCACCAGTGCTCCTGTCCCAAGGGCCGCGTGGCTCCATAGAGCAGATTGCCGGCTGCCGTGCCCGTGATCACCGCCACCACCGTGACCAGTCCCATCCAGCCGTTGGCGGCGGAGAGTGAGCGGGGATGGACGATCTCGGGAATGCTGCCCATCTTCGACGGGCTGAAAAGGGCGCTTTGCGCGCCGATCAGGGCCACGACGGCAAACATCAGATAAAGATTTCCGATCAGGATCGACGCGACGCCCAGGGCCATGATGACGATCTCGGCCACCTTGCACGCGACGATGACGGACCGTTTGCTGAACCGATCGGCCAGATAACCGGCCGGCGCGGCCAGCAACAGATAGGGCAGCACGAAACAGGCCAGCCCGGCCGATAGCGCGGCGGCCGCGCCCTCCGTGCCGACCATTTCCTTGCCGATCGGCACGACCAGCCAGCGAAACATATTGTCGTTCACCGCGCCGAGAAACTGCGTGGCCAACAGACCGACGAAGCTGCGGTTCCACAACGGCCGGGACGGCGAGTCGATCAAAGATCCCGCAATGGCTTGGCTCATGATCGCTATTTTTTCACCACGGAGGCACGGAGAACACGGAGATTTTTTTAGGAACCACAGATGGACACAGATGAGCACAGATATAAGCCACTTACTTATCTGTGTTCATCTGTGTCCATCTGTGGTTCCATCCTTGACTTCGGTTGGCGTGCCGGCGCGGGGAGTTCAGATACTCTCCAGAGCGAAACGGCGCGGGAAATGTAACAGAAAGACTCTGACGGGCGAAGAGGAAAGGAAGACGCCCGACTGGATGCGGAGCCCCCATGAGGTGGGGTGTTCGTGCTAAGCGACGTTCAGTTGATCGACCGTCTCGGCGACCGCTTGCATCGTGTCGCGCAGTTGCTGGGAGGTGAACGGCTTGGCGATGAAATCGTGCGCCCCGTGGCGGATCGCCTCGGAGATGACTCGCGTTTGGTTCAGCGCGCTGACGACCACGATTTTCGCGTCGGGATCGTATTCAAGAATCGCGGCCAGGGCTTCCAGACCGCCCATCTCGGGCATGACAATGTCGAGAGTGACGGCGTCGGGGCGTAGTTGTTTGTAGAGATTGAATGCTTCGCGGCCGTCGGCCGCCTCGCCGACGGTCGTCCAGCCGTCCTCGACCAGCGAGTCGGCGATCATCCGCCGCATCAACATCGAATCGTCGGCTATCAGAATGCGTTTCACCACAACACTCTCGTCCCAGAGGATGGAAGGCCGTCCAGTGACAACCTCCCCCTGGAAACATAGGTTATGGGCCGTTGGAAAAGGGCGTTTTTATCGTGGCGATGGGCTCCTATCGCATCGCTAGCAACCGGAAAAAGCCTGGGCCGTTTTATTTCGGCCGATTGTGTCGATTGGAGGGGACCACCGAACCCGTGCGCGGGCCGCCGGGTTGCTTCGGCTGGATAAACCGGGTAGGCTCTCAGCATGAGCTGGTGGGGCGATCGCAGCAGGCCGCATGGCGAACACGCGAGGTTCAAGCGGAGGTGGCCTGCTGCAATCGCCCCACCCTACGAGTCTTTCACAAACCCTCAACTTGTGTCCGGCGATTTTAATGGAATCCGAACTGATTGCCGAACTACGCCGGCGGATCCCGCCGCATCCGCTCTTGCGGCTGGGGCCGGGCGACGACGCGGCCGTGCTCGACATGGCCGGCGTCGACGAGTGTGTCCTGACCGTCGATCTATTGACCGACGGGGTGGATTTTCGGCTTTCGGAAGTCGGCCCGCGCCGCGTGGGACACAAGGCGCTGGCCGTCAACCTGAGCGATCTGGTCGCCATGGCCGCGCGGCCGTTGGCCGCCG
>Ga0209342_10002599_pt1 | contig 19234 bp, 23 predicted proteins | sample RifCSP16_2_FD_184023 | JGI IMG/M metagenome (GOLD analysis project Ga0209342, IMG submission 184023) | Soil microbial communities from Rifle, Colorado - Rifle CSP2_sed 16_2 (SPAdes) (version 2) | ecosystem: Environmental > Terrestrial > Deep subsurface > Rock core/Sediment | place: Rifle... | reverse complement strand
TGTAGGGATCCGCCGAGTAGTTGCCCTGGTACCCGAGGAGCCTCCCCGCCGCGACGAACACCTCACTTGTTCCAGGTGGGAAGGCCGGATCAACAAACGAGCTCCCTTCAGGATCAGCCATGTGCGTGTAGTAGGTCCAGATCTGACGTCCCGGTTGAAGCGGGTCTTGTGGAATGCGGATGATCACGGCGGAACGCCAGGTCGGGCGCCGAGTCAGATAGCCGCCGTAGGCAGCGACGACAGGCGTTTCGCCCAGCCCGTTTGGCCCAGTCGGCCCGAAAATGTCGAGGCCCTGGTGGCGGTGGGTCGCCCGCATGACATCTCCCCAGAGAAAGCCTATATAGCCGTCGGTGGGGGCGACAAAAGGCGCCTCGCCGCATGGCTCCCCGGACCGAAGCATCCACTCGGGGTGGGCCTGCGGGTCGTTCCAGTATTGACGCAGCCGTGCCAACCGGACAGACGAGGGCCGAAAGGACCGATACACCACATAACCGGCGACGATCACCAAAACAACTGCGACGGATGCACCCCAACCCAGCGGCCGCCTCATGGCTCCTGCCTGCGACCAGGAAACCTGCACTCTCTCAAAGATGTTCCTCGCAATCTCAGGCCTCGCCCGTTCTGGATCCGGCTCGCACATCGGCGATCTCTGCCCCGCAGACGCGCAAGAGCTCGGCCGGTTCCAACCGGACAAGCGCCCGAGGCGATCCGCCGCCGGCGAAGATTAGCGGGAGTCCGGGTACATGCCGGTCGACGATCGTGTGGATCGCTGCCCGGTGACCGAATGGGGGAAGGGCACCGACGGGATAGCCGGTGATAGAGAGCACCGCTCCGGCGTCTGCCAGGCTTACTCGTCTTCGGCCTACTTTCATATGATGCCCGATGGCCTGGCGATCGACAAACTCCGGCCCCCGAGCGATCACCAGGAGCGGTTCGCCGTTGACCAGGAAGAGCAACGACTTGACGATTTGGTCAGGCGACGTACCAACGGCCTTGGCGGCCAGATCGACAGTAGGCGTGTCGATCGAAAGGGATATGATCTCTGCCTGGACCCCATGGGTCCGGATGAATTCTTCGAGATCCGATGTGCCAAGCACCGGGCGTCCATGTGAGAAGATGTCGTGCAGAGCCGTGCTTCCTTTGGCCGCAAACGCTGGAGGCCGTTCTACTCCGAATCCGGTTTGTCCGTCATGGGGCGGTCTTCTTCGAGGTGTTCGGCGAAGCACAGAGTCACGAATTTGGCAGCGAAGTCCATCAGAGCCCGCCCGGCTTCGACACCTTCGGGTGAGATCAGAGCCCGCTGGAGCGAATCGGCGTCGTCGAAGAAGATTTCGTGAACCAGATGGAGGTCGGTAGCCCCTGCCGGTCCGCCATGGACCCGACTGACGGCCACGCGTCGGATGCCCGGCATTCTCTCCGCCCTGGGCACAAACTCATGGCTCCATCGCTGCTCGAACCCATCCACTTCGTCCGGCCGCCGGAAGAGCAGCATCAGTTTATGCACCCGCCTACCTTCCCTGGAGCATGGGCTCGGGCCCGGCCGCAATGTCGCTTGGCGTGACCCCTTGGGGCTATTGCCCTTGAGGCACGATAGCCTATACTGGCAGTATGATCATCTTTCCGCCTATGCGGGGGCATTTATGATTCATTTCTCCCCACATGGCCAGGGCTTTCTCGAATATGCATTGTTGATCATTCTTGTAGGTATGGCTGTACTCATCGCCCTGGCTATATTCGGGACCGGCGTAGGAAATCTCTTCAGCAATATCGTGGCGAACTTCTAAGAGAGATTTCTACCCGCCTCCCGGACGGCAATTCGCTCAAGCCTTGGCGCGACTCTCTGTCCGCCGGCCAGCGAGGAACTTGTCAATAATACCGGCCACCTCGTCCGCCGCACCTGGCCGTGCGACCGAGCGGGCCACCTCGACTGCCTTACGCAGCTCATCCGGCCGGTCCAGCCACTCGCGCACGGCAGCCGCAGTCCGCTTCGGCCCCGGGGCCCAGGCCCCCACACCCTCCGTGACGACATAGGCGACATTCCCATCTTCTTGTCCTGGCACCCGGCTGTATAGCACCATCGGTAGCCCGGCGTTCAAGGCTTCCGCGATCGTACCCGGCCCGGCCTTTGTCACCAACAGGGTTGCTGCCTGCATCATCATCGGCATCCGGTGCTCGAACCCATAGATAAACGTCGGAACCTCCCACGTAGCACCTTCCAGCTGCTCACGCAGACGGACGTTTCGGCCGGTCACCACCGCAAGCCCGAAGTGGCCTTCAGTCTCGGCGATCGCTCGGGCGGTTGCGAAGAGCGGCCCCATCCCCTCCCCTCCACCGACCAATAGCACCATCGGTCGGTCATCCGGCCAGCCGAGCTCGGCCCGGATCGCAGCCGGATCGGCCCCTGGCGAGCAGAAGCGCCGGGCGACCGGCAACCCGATAACTCGGACCTGATCGGGCCTCATCCCAAACTCAAGCGCCCGCCAGCGGGCGGCCTCGGTCGGGACCAGGCACAGATCCACCTGCCTTTGGTACCAGGCAGCGTGGGCCGACACCAAATCGGTGACGACGACGATGAACGGCGGACGGTCGCTGCCCAAGGCCTTGAGCAGCGGTCCGCTCAGCAAGGGATGAACTGAAACGATGAGATCGGCCGGCTGCTCCTCGATCAAGCGGCGCAGCGCGGGTTTGATGTATGGCCAGGTGGCGTCTGTGATCGCTTTGGCCCGTCTTGGCCCATCGAAAGCGTGGTAGCCAAGGCTCCACGCCCGCGGATGTCGCGCCATCTCCGGGTACGCGGCTGGAACCCGGTTGAGCGGGGGCGGGGCGTATTCCTTGAATGCATCGACGGGAATGGTTTCATAGCGATCCGGGAATCGGTCTTCGAGCGCCTCGATGATCGCCTCCATCGCGCTCCGGTGACCTCCACCGGTATCCGAGAACAGAAAGAGGATGCGTTGCCGCTCAGACATTTTTGGCAGATTCAGCGGCTTTGGAGAGGGTGATTTTCAATCGACGGGCGACCTCACGACGGGGCAGCAGGATTCGCCGTCCGCAACCCAGACACTTCAAGCCAATGTCAGCGCCCAGGCGGACCACGACCCAATCGGTGCCCCCACAAGGGTGGGGCTTTCTGAGCCTGAGCACATCTGCCATTTGAAGATCAGGTAACATCCTTCATCCGATGAATGCGGGGATCGCGCCGGATTATACCATTCGGCCTAAATGATATAATCCGCCCAGCATGCTGAACCTGACTTTGCCGGTGTTCATCTCCCGCGTGTTCACGCTCGTGATCGCGTTCACCATCCACGAATTCGCACACGCGTGGACGGCGGATCAACTCGGAGACGACACGCCCCGATCCAACGGGAGGCTGACACTCGATCCTCTGGTTCATCTGGATGTCATCGGGTCCCTTCTCTTGCTGGTCACCGGGTTTGGCTGGGCGAAACCGGTCCCCATTAACCCTTATGCTCTTCAACGGCGCAACCGGGCCGGGACTATGCTTGTCTCAGCCGCCGGTCCATTCTCCAACCTGCTCATGGCCATCCTGGCAAGCCTCCCCTTCCGTGCCGGCTTGCTCGATCCGTTCACGCCAGCCGGCAAGATCCTGCCATCGGTCTCGAGTCTGCTCCTCGAGTTCATCTTCATCAACTTGATCTTGCTCTTCTTCAATCTGATACCCCTTGCTCCGCTGGATGGCGAGAAAGTCGCTGAGTATTTCCTGCCGCCGAGCGGCCAGGATTTTCTGTCGCGCATCCGGCCCTACGGGCCGATGATCCTGCTTGTCCTGCTTTTCCTGACCCCGAGAGTAGGGCTTGATGTCTTCGGATGGCTCGTCGGCTGGCCGACTCGCCAGATGTTCCAAATGCTGATCCAATAGCTGGCGACCGCCGATCCGGGTCGGGTATTCCGCGTGTGCTGCCGGATGGCCAACTGTCCTTCGCCTCAGACTGACACACCCAAGCCCATCTCGGCCTCACCACCAATCACTCTTCGCAAAGGGCTCTTATCCTTCAGGCTCCTCAAACCAAAGGTCAGCCGAAGATCGATCGAGCACCCTGCATGAGCCTCGAACTGGCACAGCCCTCCCGGCGTAAATAGGGTGGAAAGAAGGCGATACCGAGGTGCCTCGATGACAACCGAAATCGTCCTGATTGGCCTGGATGTAGTCGGGGCCTCGATCGGGTTGGCGCTGGGCGAGGCCGAGTTGGATGCCTCCCGAACCGGGTATGATCCGGACGGAGCATCCGCTCGCGCCGCCCGAACGTTGGGGGCCGTTGATCGCCTGGCGTTCAGGCCGGAGAAAGCCGCTCGGAATGCTGACCTTGTGATCTTGAACACCTCCCCAGAGCTCGTCCGGGACCAGATCCAGGCTCTCGGGGGCGTGCTCAAACCGGGGGCGGTCGTCCTGGACATCACCCCCCTAAAGACCCTGACATCCGCCTGGGCATCGACCGTGCTCCCTGAGGAACGACATTACATCGGCGGCGCACTGGTCATCAATCCGCTCCACCTGTATGACAGTCACCTGGAGTGGAAAACGCCGCGTGCGGATTTGTTTCGAGGCGGTCTGTTCGCGTTGATGATCCCGCCCAAGACCAGCGAGAAGGCCATGGACACGGTCCTGGCCGTGGCCAAAGTGATAGGAGCTGCGCCCTTTTTCATTGAGCCTTCCGAGGTCGACGCCGTCGCGGCGGTCACCGACAGTCTGCCGGCTTTAGCCGGGGCGGCGCTCATGCGTGTGGCAGTCGAGGCGGCGGGCTGGCGCGAGATCCGGCGGATGGCGGGCCGCCATTTTGCGACCGCAACCTCCGCTGGTGCATCGCCGGATGCGGCGGGCCTGGCCTCCATGCTCCGACACAATCGCTTCAATGTGCTTGCAAAACTGGATGATCTCCTGGCCGAACTCCAGGCGTACCGGACGCTGATCGCCAGCGAGGATGAAGAGGCTTTGGCCGAACGTTTGACCTCAGCCTCGGAGGCCTACCATACCTGGCGAGAGGACCGCCATCGATCAGAATGGGCGCGCGAGGAGCAAGTCGGGGACCTCGATATTCCCAAGATCAGTACGGCCGAGCGCCTGCTCGGGATTCGACCGCTCGACAGGAAAGGCCGTAAGTGATTGCTACTCTATCCGGGGGATGACGGCTACATCAGGCTGACGATCATCAAACCCACGCCCCCGACAAAGAGGATCGTGCCGCCCATCACGGTCACGATCCCTACCACAATCCCCTGACGCTGGTGATCCTCGACCGACCAGGGCCCCTTACGCCGGCTCCATGGCGTGAGCGAGGCGGGCAGTTTTCCGGTCAGGGCTCGGACGCCGTAGGCCATCATCCCAATGCCACCCAGCAGGAAGATCGATGCGCAGAGGAACTGCGTTGGCACCTGACCCTCCCTTCGTTCCTAGCAGCCCAGCCGACAGTGATGGTTCGAGGAACGGAGCGCGCCGGCTTCATGCAGCCGATTCGCTCACCGCCGCGCCAGGCGTATAATGCCCGCGTGGCTGAGTACTTCTGCTATATGATCGAGTGTGCCGACGGCACATTCTACACTGGCTGGACAACCGATCCTGAGCGGCGCCTCAAACAACATTCTTCCGGCAACGGTGCCCGCTACACGCGGACCCGTCGGCCGGTGCGGCTGGCGTACCTGGAGCCCCAACCAGACCTGGCGACAGCCATGCGGCGCGAACGGGTGATCAAAGCGCTCTCGCGAGTGAAGAAACTGGCCCTCGTCGCCAGCCGGTCCGAAGCCTGATCGCAGACACCCTGAGAGGATTCTCATGCCCTCATCGACAAAGACACAATGGATTCAAGACGAGTTGGCCAATCTGCGACGCAGCGGGCTCTTCACCACAATCCGCACACTGAGCTCCCCGCAGGGCGCCTGGTTGATCGTGGACGGCCACCAGGTGCTCAACTTCTGTTCGAACAACTACCTCGGTCTGGCTAATCATCCGCGTCTCGTCCAGGCGGCCAAGGAGGCGATCGAACGCTACGGAGTCGGCCCGGCGGCCGTCCGCACGATCGCCGGGACGATGGACATCCACCTTGAGCTGGAGCGGAAGCTCGCAGCTTTCAAAGGGGTTGAGTCAGCCATCACTTTTCAATCCGGCTTCAATGCCAACCTGGGGACGATCCCGGCTCTTGTGGGCAAGAATGACCTCATCTTCTCCGACGAGCTGAACCACGCCAGCATCATCGACGGCTCCCGCCTGTCAGGTGCGCAGGTCACGCGTTATGCACACTGTGATCCGGACGACCTGCGACGGGTGATTTCGGAAAGTCGAAAGGAGTCGCATGCCCGCGCGCTGGTTGTGACTGACGGCGTCTTCAGCATGGATGGCGACATCGCTCCGCTCGACGCGCTTTACGAGGTGGCCAGGGAGGCTGACTGCCTATTGATGGTCGACGACGCTCACGGCGAGGGCGTGTTAGGACGCGGCGGGCGAGGCATCGTAGATCATTACGGGCTTCACGGCAAAGTCGACGTCGAAGTCGGCACCCTTTCAAAAGCCTTCGGCGTTGTTGGCGGCGTCGTGGCAGGCAGCCAGACCATTGTCGATTGGCTTCGCCAGCGCGGCCGCCCATTCCTGTTCTCGTCCGCCATGACGATCCCTGACGTGGCCGCTTGCCTGGCTGCAGTCGACCTGCTTGAGGAGTCCGACGATCTCGTACAGCGGCTGTGGGAAAACGCCAATTATTTCCAGCGCGAGTTGCAGGGCCTTGGATTCGACACAGGTGCCAGCGCCACCCCGATTACCCCGATCATGCTCGGCGAGGCCCCTCTGGCTCAAGAGTTCAGTCGGAAGCTGTTCGAGGAGGCTGTGTTCGCCATGGCGATCGGCTACCCCACAGTCCCTCGGGGCAAAGCCCGGCTGCGAGTGATGTTGTCCGCGGCTCATTCCCGTGACGACCTCGACCGCGGTTTGTCGTCCTTCGAAAAAGTCGGACGACTGCTCGGGGTGGTGTGAATCGGCCACTCACCGGGAAATGATCGTGCCCGCACAGACTGGCGGGCACGTCTTTTTATGAACCCCCACAGGTGGGATTTCGATTCCTTGGTCCGGGTTGGAGCCTCCGGTCATACCCCCGTCGGACGGGGTGGGCTAGACGAAAGGATCGTACCCGGGAAGCGTCCCAGCCCAACAGCAGGTGGGTTGGTCCAGGGCATTGCAGGTAGACCACCTGGAGCAGCGATGACCGGTCACCCTCGCCGGTTGATCGGGGAGGATTTCGCTGGGGAAGATCAACCGTGCCTCTAGGGTGACCTCTTCACCGACCCGATCGCAGACTCTTCGTTTGAGCGGCTCCCAGGAAACCCAAGCCATCTTCCACCTCCTGCCGTGCCAGTGGGGACTGCATTCACTCTAGCCATTGGTCCTTGAAGTGCCTAGTGCCAACTGTCATCCTCGGCAATGATAATCTGCGCTCAAAGCGGTTGGAATAGGGGGATTTCCACCTTCGATTCACCCGAAAACACGTGCGGGCGGCAGTCAGCGCCACCCGCACGGCAGGTCCTCCAAAAATTCGCCCTGGCAGGGCTGAGATGATAGCTGGGACGAAGAAGCTGCAGTGTTCGGTGAGCCAGGGCGCAAGGATTATATCACGTGTTGTGAAGAACCTCACGAGTGGGGCCCCATCCCGCAGGGCTTCTCAAGGTGTGTAAGGCGATGTGTACGGGATAGGCCGACGAGCGGTCGAACGGGGTTAGAACTGAAACCGGCTCCGAACGCGGACGACTCGTCGGGTGTAGTTCACGACTAAAGTCTGAAGGCGAGATTCCAACTCCATGAACGTGTCCGAGGTGAGAATACGATCGAGCGTCTCTTGATCCTGAGCGACGAAGGCCGTCAGGCGCAGCGGATATTCGCCGTATGCCGTGTGCCAGGCTTCGGCCATCGTCAGACCCAGATGCTCGAGGGTCGGGACGAACTCACCCAGCACATAATTGAAATAGGACTCCCTGGTCTCGGGCACAGGATCGAATGTCAACAGGAGTTTAAACTGATGGGAATCGGTTTCCATTGGAGTCGCTAGATGTGTTCCTGCATGCGTCCATTGGCGCAGCCCGACACGCGTCGATTCAACCGCTCGTTCCCGATCGTTCGCATCGACTGACTTTGTCCTTTCCCGTCGGCCCGGACATCAAGTCGGGCTGACCCGCCGGGGACGACGAGAAAACAGGTCTGCGGCGGACCCCGTCCGCGCCTGGCTGGCATCCTTATACCACACACCGGGGATTGCCTCACCACACTTCGGGCAGCTACCGTCATCCAGCAAGTGATAACCCAGGATGACGTAGCCCAACCTCTCGATCAGAACTGTCCCGCAGGATGGGCAATATGTATGCTCGTAGGGCCCGACCTGCCCGGGTAGGTTTCCAGCATAGACATAGTGCAGTCCGGCCTCGATTCCGATCTCGGCCGCACGGATCAGCGTCGAAGAGGATGTGTTATCGGGATCGGTCATCCTGTAGTCCTGATGGAAGCCGGTCACATGCCACGGGATGTCGGGTGAGACAGAGACCAGAAACCGGGCGGCATCCATCAGCTCCTCGGAACTGTCGTTGAAGCCTGGGATCACAAGCGTAACGACTTCGACCCAGAAGCCCATCTCGTGGGCGAGGCGGATCGTATCCAACACGTGCTCGAGCACGCCGCCGAGCCTGCGATACTGGCGATCCTGCATGGTCTTCAAATCGACCTTGTAGCCGCGGACGACCGGCCGTAGATACTCCAGGGCCTCCGGCGTTGCATTCCCGTTCGAGATGAAGACCGCTTCCAGCCCCGCACTCCGGGCAGACTTGAAGACCTCCATGGCCCATTCCGCCGTGATGAGCGGCTCGTTGTAAGAAGACCCTACGACTCGCGCTCCCATCATCTTCCCATGATGAACGAGTTCGCCCGGAGTCACGCGCCGGATGAAATCAGCCGAAATATCCGATGAGGGGTCTCTGAGGGCCTGAGAGGTAACCCAGTTCTGACAGTAAGAGCAATGAAAGTCGCAGCCCAGCATGCCGAAGGTCAGCGTGTCTGAGCCAGGGTAGAGATGGAAGAATGGCTTCTTCTCGGTCGGATCGACCTGGAGCGCCGCCACATATCCCCAGGGAACCCGCAGAACACCGTCTTGATTGAAGCGGACTTTGCAGATCCCGCGCCTGCCAGGTTTGATCAAACACCGGTGACCGCACGCATAACAGCGGAGGGAGCTGTCCTCAAATCGCTCGTACAGCTCCCCCTCAGCAGTCATCGAATCCAGAACTTCTTCGAGGCTAATCATCCCAATCCTCTCCATATTATACCCCGGCGTGAAGCGTGCGTCCGAGTTCGCTTCGTATGCCGATTCCGATCCTGGCATCCCTCGCTGGTCGACGCCTGACCGACTTGCGGAAGAAGATTCCTCGGAGCCCACGGTACAATTGGCCCATGTTGACGGTGGCTATCCAGGCAGGCGGTCGGTCTCGCCGCATGGGGCGTGACAAGGGCCTTGTCCTGCTCCGTGGGCGGCCGATGGTCAGCCACCTTATCGATCGCGTGGCGGAGCTCGGCGATGAGATCCTGATCACCACAAATCGACCCGAAGACTACGCTTTCTTGGGCGTCCGACTGGCCTCGGATGACTCACCCGGAGCAGGGGCGCTGAGCGGGCTCCGCACAGCATTGCAGGCCGCGAGTGGGGAGAAGGTCCTCATTCTGGCCTGCGACATGCCTTTCGTGAGCCGCCCCCTACTCGTACATCTGACCGGGCTGGCCTCACAAGCGGATGTCGTCATCCCCCGGCCGGCCGGTGATTACGAGCCGATGCACGCGGTGTACGACAAGAGCTGCCTGACCGAGATCGAGACTTCACTCGAGCTGGGCGACTTGCGTATGATCAGCTTCTTCCCTCGGGTCCGGGTCCTGACCGTCGAGGACGAGGAGCTCGAGCGCCTTGATCCGGGCAAGCTGAGCTTCTTCAACATCAATACGCCCGAGGACCTGGCCCAAGCTGAACGCCTTCTTGGAGAGGCGTAGCACAGGCAGACGCCCTGCACCCCGACTGTTCCCTGGCGGCCTGCCTTGAAACAAGCATACGCTCGAAGCGTTCTGATCCGAGGAGATCCAATGCCACTCGATCCAGAATCGACGCGCACAGAATTCCCGTCCCTGTCCAAAGAAAAGATCTTCTTTGACAACCCGGGCGGCACCCAGGTTCCGCGGCGAGTGATCGACCGGATGGTTGACTATTTGCAGACAGCCAATGCCAACCACGGGGGGGCTTTCCCCACGAGTATGGCTTCCGACGAGATCCTGGATGATGCTCACCAGGCGATGGCCGACTTCCTGAACGCCGAAGATGCGCGTGAGATCGTCTTTGGTCCTAACATGACCACGCTGACCTTCAGCCTGAGCCGGGCGTTAGCCAGAGAGTTCAAGGCGGGGGATGAGATCATCGTCACCCGGCTGGACCACGATGCGAACATCTCACCCTGGCTGTTCGCCGCCGAGGAACGTGGCTGCAAGGTGCGCTGGCTCGACTTCGATGTCGAGGACTGTACATTGCAGATCGAGCGTTTGGGGGACTTGCTGAACGAGCGTACCCGGCTGGTGGCTGTCGGCTACGCCTCCAATGCTGTGGGCACGATCAATTCCGTGGCCGAGATCGTGCGCCAGGCCCACGAATGCGGGGCGTTGTGCTACGTCGACGCCGTTCAATATGCACCCCACGGCCCGATCGACGTGAAAGCACTGGATCCTGATTTCCTGGTGGTGTCAGCGTACAAGTTCTTCGGCCCGCATGTCGGCGCGCTCTACGGCAAACTCGAGCTGCTCGACAGACTCGAGGCCTACAAAGTGCGGCCGGCCCCGAGTGAACCCCCGGGCAAGTTCGAGACTGGCACCCAGAACCACGAGGGGCTGGCCGGCACCCTCGGGGCGATCGAGTATCTGGCCATACTCGGCGAAGAACACGGCAAGGAGCACGTGACACGCCTTGGATCGAAGTTCACCGGCCGTCGTCTACAGCTGAAGACCGCCATGGCAAGCATTCAGGCCTACGAGGCGAGCTTGAGCCGCGAGTTGATCCGGACCCTGCAAGGAGAGCCAGGTATCAGGATCTGGGGGATTACGGATGAAAAGGACATCTCACGACGCGTGCCAACGGTTTCTTTCACGCACGAGCGACATTCCCCTCGGCACATCGCTGCCCGACTCGGCCAGGAGGGGATATACGTCTGGGATGGCAACTACTACGCCCTGGCGGTCACCGAACGCCTGGGTTTGGAAGGACACGGGGGTATGGTCCGTGTCGGCGCTGCCCACTACAATACCCCCGAGGAAGTGGAACGTCTGGGCCAGGCACTGCATAGGATCCTTTAGCCATCCGCGGTGTTGTACGGGACTTTTCGTCACAGGTCCGGTTCAGCTCGGGAGCTTCTCGACATTTCTTTTTGACTGAAACGCCACGCCATTCCCAGGGAAGAAGACCGAACCCATGTACCCGTGGCTTGTCTATCTGCATCTACTCGGCCTCTTTGGTATTCTGTTGGCGCATGGAGCCTCATCCAGTGCATCGTTCGCCTTGCAGCGTGAGCGAGACCCCGAGCGCATTCGAGCGCTGCTCGAACTCTCGGCCAACTCCTACGGCGCCATGTACGTTTCGATTCTTGTGCTTCTAGCCAGCGGCATCACTGCCGGCGTGATCGGGCATTGGTGGAGCCAGACATGGATCAGGGCTTCACTGATCCTTCTCATCGTGATCATGGGTGCAATGAACGGGCTTGGCTCCCGCGTCTACGGAGAGGTCAGAAAGGCTACCGGTCTGCCGTATTTTGAAGGCGTGAAACAGCGCCCACCCATCGAACCAGCTAACAAAGACAGGATCAGTGCTATTCTATCCAGGGGAAATCCGGTCTTGCTGACATTGATCGGCTACGGCGGCCTGGCGGCAGTCGCCTGGCTTATGATGTTCAAGCCATTCTGAGGATCGGGCGGAGATCCCCCTGTCGCGCAAGTCACGCAAAGTCGTTCCAGCAAGTCGCCGCGCTCGGGTTGTAGCTCGATTTCTATTCGTGGTATCGGTGTGGAGGCGGGTCAATGAACATACGCAGTCCGGCCAGGGAGGCCGTGTGGGGTGCGGGGGCGACTGTGGTCAGTCTATTCGGCGGCACCCTGCTGGGCGTCTTGCTGGGAGAGTTCGTGTTTGAGATCCTCCCAGGTCATCGTATCGAGGATCCCAGTCCAGTAACCATCGCTCTTGCGGCGATACCCGCGATCGGTGGGCTTATGGCCGGAGGGGCCGCCTGGGGGCTCCTCATGCACAGGCTTTCGCGCTCGGGTGAAAGTCGGCGTATGGCGGTTGCCGGCCTGCTTGGCTTTGCACCGACGACTTTCGTCCTGGCCTTTGTCCTTCTCAGCCTTGAGTCGGCCGTCGCCACAGCCCTCGAAGCCCAGCTCCCCGTTCACAGGCTATTCACGATCGTCTTCACCGTCTGCGCGTTCCTGATCGCCGGGATCAGCACGTGGGCCGTCGGCCGCGGGCTCCGAGAGCCCGAGTGGGCATGGCGCATGGCCTTGCGGGTGGGACTGGCCTCGGCGGCGGCTTTTCTAGTGGTCAATCTGACCATGGAGGCTGCAGGCTGGGTTGTCGGAGCCCCGAGGGCTGCAGAACGGGCGACGATGCTGACGGTGATGTTCAGCGGGATGCTAGGGGCTGGTTTGATCGGGGGAGGGCTGTTTGGGATGGCGCTCTCTCAGCGGTACGCAAGCCACGCCCCGGTCGAGACCTCAACTTCCGTTTCCGGGTGACTCGGCCGAGATTGCCTCTCGCGCCGCCGGAAGTCGCGCCTCCAGCAAGAGACTAGATCATCAAGGTGGTATGTATTGACGTCGCCCAGGCGTCCCGCCTTTGCTTTAAAGCACAGGCAGACATCCAGGTGAGGGGGGCACCCAGACGTCTGACTGTGGCCCCCAGTATACAAGAAACTCGATTTCCGTCAAGGGCATTGGACATCATGTGAACGCCGGCACTATTCGGCCGTGTTCCTCAAGGTGACGGAAGTCATCCAAATTGGGAAGGAAGCCACTTCGATCGTCCCGCCTCCCCACTTTAGACTTAGTCCATCTCACAGCCGGGAGCCCGGGTTGGTTCACGCCGAAGTCATCTCATCCCTTCCCATGTTTCGCAGCGGCCTTCAAGCCGACGAAATCGAACTCCTGGCGGCCAGCTTCAATGAAGAAACCGCTCCGGCCGAGACCGTCGTCTTTCCCCAGGGGGCACGCGCAGACAAGCTTTATGTTGTGCTGTCCGGGCGGCTGGCGATCCGTTTCAAGCCCTACGACGGCGAAGTCCTGACGGTAGCTGAGCTCGAGGCCGGGGACGTTTTCGGCTGGTCGGCCGCTCTTGGTCGCCGCACGTACACTTCGTCAGCGGTTGCTCTTGACGACTCACGCATGCTTAGCGTCCGCGGCCAGGTTCTGCGCCGGTTGTGCGAATCGCACCCCAAGACGGGTGTCGTGATCCTTGAGCGGTTGGCCGAGGTGATCGCGGAACGCCTGCGCAGCACCCACAAGCACGTAGTTGAGATGCTTCGAGAAGGGATGGCGTCGGACAGGGGGTAGAATAGGGGCGCCCGGCCGTCCCGCAGTGGGCGCCGGCCCCGCAACGCACGAGGGTTTTCCGGGGGAGTTTTCTAGCTCCGCCCGGAATCTGGGAGGGGAAGCCCATGGACGCGATCGATGACGCTGGCCATAATCATGTGGCGGATGCCCCGCCAAACGAACGGATGCGAGCGCTGATCCAGACCCTCAGCGCGTACATCGAGCACTATCACGGAGGCTGGGTGAAACTCGTCTCGTTCGACGGGGCTGCGCTCAAGGTCCAGCTGGGGGGCGCGTGTCACCAATGTCCCCTTACAGAAACGACCCTGCATGGATGGGTTGAAGGAAGCGTCCGGCAGTTCTTCCCTGAGATCGAAAGCGTCGAAGCGGTGTGAGAGATCCGTCGCCCGGCGTTCATGCCGGCCGACGGAAGCCGCTTATCCCGATGTTTCCCCGCGCGGCCTGCCTTCATCCTCGAGGATGACAACCGGGACGCTGGTCAGCCGGCCAAAGCGTTGTGCGTCCTCGACCGTTCCAACCACGCCCGCACCATAATGCATCGGGATCGCCAGGCGAGGCCGGATCGTCTCCGCCGCCTGGGCCGCTTCTTCGGCCGTCATGACATAGGTTCCGCTCACTGGCAGCAGAGCCACGTCGCACTGAAGGCCTTGCATCTCCGGAATGTGGTCCGTATCCCCGGCGAAGTACAGACACTCACCATCGAGCATGATCCGAAACCCGATGTGGCCATTGGCCTTCGGATGAAAGCTCTTATCGAGGTTATAAGCCGGGACGGCGACGAGCTCGACCTCGCCTACCCGTGCGGTCTCACCCACTCGAAGGACTGTGACAGGCGGGGTGATCTTTTCGGCGGCGCTGGGGTTGGCGATCACTCGGGTGCTGTCTTTTCGGATCCTGGCGATGTCCTCTTCCGAGCAATGGTCGTAGTGGTCATGACTGACCAGGATCAGATCCGCCGGTGGGGAGTCAACCGGAAGCTGCCATGGGTCGATGTAGATCACCATCGGCCCATCGATGCGGTAGCTGTCATGGCCCAGCCAGTGCAGTCTCGCTAGCAATGCAGGTTCATTTGCGTTCATTCTTACCCCTCCAGCGATCTTCCCCCGCGGCAGAGTCGGGGCCATCCCCGGCCCGAGTGCCGCCAGCAGGAAACTTTAACTATCTAGCCCTCGACCAGCTTTTGCAGGAAGGCATCGATCAAATCGATCGCCTGATCTTCATCTCGATAGGCACGCACCTGCAACCCGCGTGAGTCATTCCCGGTCAACATCTTCGACACGGCCCGACCCTCCCGATAGCAACACAGCACCGGCTTGTCCCGGCCCAATGCATAGGCGATTTCATATCCTACTCCGTGCGATGGTGTGCTGACCTCGGCGATCATCGCCTGGCAGCCCTCGATCCAGTCAATATCGCGCCGATAGATATCCGCCGGCACGACCACTCTCTCCAAATCCATCACTTCCGGTCGGGCCAGGTGAGCCGTCGGGACCTCATGACCCCGTTTGAGCAGGTGATCTACGATGTGGGCATAGATCTTCTCGTCATTGCGCCCGCCGGTAAGTGAGCACGAAAAATACAAGTTCACGAGAGGCTACCTCAAGCGCGGTCAAGACCCGTCCGAGACACCCCGGCGGCGAGATGAGCGTTTTCCGCAGCGGATGATACCATGCACCCACTGCGCTTGCCGCGGGGATGGAGACGAGAATCACTCCATCCCCGAATGAAGCTTGCGCCGCCATCCGATTGTGTTATGATGCCCGAGAGGCAATGGCGCGCATGGAAACCCACGACCCGGTCCGTCTTCTGCAATTGGAAGTTGCGCGCTTGCGCGACGAGAACCACGATCTCAAAGAAGAACTCGGTATCCTACGCTCTTCCGTGCGCACGTTGAGTGGTCTGCAGGATCTTATCCACGGGCTTTCCCCGGGCATGAACGTCATCGCCCTGCTTGATGACCTGCTGGCGTCGGCCTTGGCAGTGGTCGGTGCGAGCGCCGGAACGTTGATGTTGCTCGATGAGGAGACAAGTGAGCTCGTCTTCGCCGTTGTGCATGGCCAGGCCCGCGACCGGCTGCAGGGTTATCGACTCGCACCCGGCGAAGGCATCGCTGGCTGGGTGGCCACCAACCGGGTCCCACAAACGGTCACTGACGTCCGCCTGGATCCACGCTTCTCGCCGATGGTCGACGAAACCTTTGGCTTCCACACGCGCTCTTTGAGCTGTGTGCCTCTACTCGATGGGGAGCGCGTCTTGGGAGTGATCGAGGCAATCAACAAGACCTCCGATCGCGAGTTCAGCGACGATGACAGCAATTTGCTGATGGTCGTCGCTCAGCTTGCTGGCGTCGCTATCGTACGTGCCGAAAGTTTCCCCGACCCCGGCGCCACGGGCTGAGGCCTCGCGCAGCCGGTCTTCACGCTCCCGCTCGCTTTATGTCCGAAGCTCGGCCCCCAATTCATCCTTCAAACGGCGCACGATCTTCTGCCGCACACCGGCAACCTCTGCATCGGTCAGTGTTCGATCGTCGGCCTGATATACCACGGAATAGGCCAGGCTCTTCTTCCCCTGCGCGATCTGTTCTCCACGGTACAAATCGAACAGCCTGACCTCCCGCACCATGGGTCCGCCGGCCTGACGGATCACTCCTTGCACGTTTTCGGCGGCAACGTTCTCATCGACGACGACCGCCAGATCCTCGAGAACGGCCGGATAGGCCGGGATGGGCGCTACTGGGAAACGTTCCTGTAGAAGGCTCGAGAGGACGGCCAGATCCATCTCACCCACCAGGACGGCATTCTCACCCAAATCGTAGTAGCGCCTTACCAGCGGGTGCAGCTCACCGACTATCCCAAGCAGACGATCGCCGCTGGTAACCTGCGCACACTTGCCCGGGTGAAATGAAGCCTGAGATGATGGTGCGTAACGCACGTCTGCAACGTGAAGCCCGCTCAAGAGTTGATCCACGACGCCCTTCAAGTCATGGAAATCCATAGGTGAGGTGTCGCTACCCTGCCACGTCTTCGGCTGTCGAGGCCCCGTAAGTAGGATCACCAAACGCGGCGCCTCTTCCGGCAGCCCTTCACTTTCGGGGATGTAGACTGGCCCGATCTCGAAAACCGCAAGCCGCTCACGGATGCGCGCGTTTCGTTCGGCGACTTCCAGGACGCTGGCCAGCAGGCTCCGCCGCAAGACGGTCCTGTCGCTGGCGATCGGATTCGCCAACCAGATGTATGAATCTTCGGCCTTGGCCAGCTCCGGCAGAATGCGCGCCTCGCGCTCAGGAGCGGTCAGACGATAGGTGACAACCTCTTGGAGTCCAAGCTCAATTAGCAGATCGCGGATCCTCTCCTCCCTCTCCAAGGACGGGTTCCCGTAAAGAGGCGGGATGGTGTCAGAGATCTGGGTCTCCGGGATCCGATCGTAGCCGTATATGCGCGCCAGCTCTTCCATCAGATCGGCCACGCCGACGATGCCCCGGCCGATGTCGAGCCGGTGATCCGGAGGCGTCGCTCGCACGACTTGGCCCTCGACCTCCACGACGAACTCGAGCCGGCGTAGGATGTCGGCGATCTCGTCCGTCCCCACCTCGATTCCCAGCCAGCGGGTGACATCGGCCGGCGTTGCTTCGACCGCATGTACTTCGGCCGGATTCGGGTACTCATCGATCAGCCCTTCAGCGATCTGTCCGCCAGCAAGGCGTTGCATCAAGGCCAGACCCCGGCGTACGCCCCTTTCGGCCATCGCCGGGTGAACGCCGCGTGAAAACCGATATGCAGCCTCCGAACTCAACTTTTGCGCGGCGAGCGTCTGTCGGACGTTGATGAAGTTCCAGGCTGCGCCCTCGAGCAGGACAGCTCGCGTCCCATGACTCACCTCCGACTCCGCCCCGCCCATCACCCCGGCGATCGACAGCGCCCCCGCCGCGTCTGCGACGAGCACGGTGAAATCATCTAGCGCTCGGTCAGCACCGTCCAGGGTCGTGAGCCGTTCCCCGGGTTCCGGCAGCCGGGTCTGAATCGCCGGCGGCTTGCCCCCGGCGCGCCTGACCAGCGCCTCGTAGTCGAATGCGTGGAGCGGTTCGCCGATCTCGAGCATGACATAGTTCGTGGAGTCGACGATGTTGTTGATCGGCCGCATTCCCACCAGGCGCAAACGGTATTGCACCCGGTAAGGACTCGGCCCGAGCGTCACGCCTTCGATCAAACCGGCGACGAAGCGCGGGTTGAGGTCGGGGACACCGATCTCGACGGTCACTCGCCCTTCGATCGGCCCTCCCGTCCACGGTACCTCATACGACGGCTCTTTGAGCGGCATGCCTGTCAAGGCGGCCACCTCTCGCGCTACCCCCAGGATGCTGGCGGTGCGGGCGATGTTGGGTGTGATCACGATGTCCAGTACTGCGTCCCCCATGTACTCCGCCAGCGGCATGCCCACCGGGGCTTCGCCGTCCAGGATGATGATCCCTTCATGGTCATCGGATATCCCCAATTCCTTCTCCGAACAGGCCATGGAGTAGGATTCCACTCCCCGGATCTTCGCCCGCTTCAGGGTCATCCGCCTCCAACCCGATTGGTGGCCGTCATACAGTTCGGCTCCCTCGCGGGCATATGCCACCTTGAGGGGAGCCTCGAGGGGTCCCTTCGCCTTATGCGGGAACAGGTTGGGGGCGCCGGTGAGGACCACGTGCTCGCTCTGGCCGTCGTCCAGCCGGCATAGCACCAGCCGATCGGCGTCGGGGTGCGGCATGACCTCGAGGATAGCGCCAACGACGATTTTCGCCGGATCCCAGGCGAGGCCGGATACCCGGACAGAGCGGCCGTGCTTTCCGGCCTGCCCCTCCCTTTGGCGAACCTCCGGAATCGGAAGCCCGACGAATTGGATCTCTTCGACCTCCAACCCTGCCAGAGTCAGACGATCAGCCAGATCTTCGATTGGCCAATCGAGTTCGACGAACTCCTTGAGCCAAGAAATCGGTACTTTCATTCCATACTCCTGAGTCGGCAACCGCTGCTAGGCTTCGCAAGACCTGAAGATCGGGGTGGATCGCCGAGACCTTCACGGAAAGAGACCACCCGCGTCGTCAGGTGCGTTCTTCCTTGTCGCCGGATGAGCGGCGATCAGAAAGGCGAGAGGCCGCCGCTTGTAGCTCGTCGTTGAGTTTGCGCAGGATATCGACGAGCTCCAATCGCACCTCTCCCTGCAGCGCTCCACTCCGCATCTTCTCTCCGATATCCTGCATCTCACTCTTGAGACGTCGCCCCGCGGGACTGCGTTCAAAGTCCGCTGCCGCTCCTCGCAGCGTCTCTGCGACGTCTTGCAGGCCAGACTCGATCTCCTGCTGCAGCCGCTCTCGCTCCTCGCTATGCCACGCTTCCTCAAGCACTTGCTTCAGGTTGGCGCCGAGATTTCGCAGCTCATCTCCCAGATCCGGTTGGGAATTCCTTTGCTGATCCACGTTGGCCTCCGTTTTCGTCCATTGGTTTCTTTGCACAGGAGAGCATGCATCTCGCGTCTCAGACCGCGCGTCTGTCGAAACCTCGTGCCCACTTGATCCAAGTGCACGGTTCCTAAGACCCCCTCATTGGATCGTTCCCCTGAACCAGATGCTGCACCTGGTCAAAG
>Ga0209342_10002598_pt1 | contig 19239 bp, 15 predicted proteins | sample RifCSP16_2_FD_184023 | JGI IMG/M metagenome (GOLD analysis project Ga0209342, IMG submission 184023) | Soil microbial communities from Rifle, Colorado - Rifle CSP2_sed 16_2 (SPAdes) (version 2) | ecosystem: Environmental > Terrestrial > Deep subsurface > Rock core/Sediment | place: Rifle... | reverse complement strand
GACAGGGTTCGGAATGACAATTCGTGTAAGATTGCTTCGTCACGGAGTTTACCCTGAGCTATGTCGAAGGGTTCCTCGCAATGACCAAAGACGCCGCCCTTTTATGTGCTGACACCCTGCAGCTTGCTGCAGGGTTATTCATTCAGATATGTTAGGATACTGGCAGATCAAGCAACTTTATTTCATTCGTGAAAATACTCAACGTAAGATCGTTTGCTATCAGGTCTGCCGGCATTGATACAAAGTGTTTATCGTGTCCCCGTTTCTTCGATATTTTCAGGTATGATTATTCCCCTAAATTCCAATTCAGAAAATAGCTTTATTGCAGAGCAACATATTTGTGTTGGCTTAACTTTATTCTTAAGTCTAGGAGAATAAATGACTAGAAAGAAGATTTTCTATGGCTGGTACATCGTGGCAGCGTCTCTTGTTTTAATCATCATGGATGGCCTTCTTCTCTACTCATTTGGCGTGTTTCTTCCTTACTTAAATGAAGAATTCGGTTTTTCTCGTGCAATAGGTTCTTCTATTTTTTCTTTTAGATCAGTGATACTTGCCTTTTCTCTAACCCTCGCTGGGCGACTTGTAGACAAGTACGACCCAAGGGCAGTGATTATTTCAGGTGGAATTATCACGGCTATTGGCATGCTTCTCTCTGGAATTGCAGACAAGGGATGGGAGTTATATGTTTCTTATGGATTTCTAATCGGTCTTGGAGACGGGGTTCTATATATTACATGTGTTGCAGTAGTTAGTAGATGGTTTATAAAGAAAAGAGCGCTTGTAATAGGAATTATCACAACTGGAATTCCACTAAGTGGTCTAATTGCAAGTCCGCTTACCGCATGGCTTATTTCTTCGTTCGGACTAAGAAACGCATTCTTTGCTCTGGCTGGACTTCTTACACTTTCTACTCTCTCGGCTTTAGCATTAAGGGGATACCCTCAGGAGAAGAATCTAAAGCCTTATGGTGAGGAGGAAGAACTATCTACGAGTACAGTTCAGGTCACTTGGGATGGACTAAAAAACAATAATAACGATTGGAAAGCACTTGAGGCTATAGCTACTCCAGTTTTTTGGCTAATGTACTCGATGTATTTTTTGGGGTTTACTACCTTTTTAGTAGTTGTGATTCATACTTTTAGCTTTGCGGTAGATTTAGGGATTCCCGCTCTTGTAGCCTCTGGTGCGCTCTCCGCTATCGGAATAGGGAGCATACTAGGAAGAGTAGCTCTTTCTGGACTTCTTACAGAGGTTTTAGAAACCAAGAAGGTTCTTATTCTATGTTTTTTTCTTCAGGGAAGTTCATTGTTTCTTCTACTAGGTGTTAGGGAAGTATGGGCTTTTTACCTTTTTGGCGTCCTATTTGGATTTTTCTACAGCGGGCTCGTTCCAATTTTCCCTACGCTTCTTGGAAAGTTTTTTGGACTAAGTGCAATGGGTACGATCTACGGTTTCTTTGGAACTTCTTATTGTGTAGCTGCCATAGGAGGACCACTTCTCGCCGGATACATTCACGACATAACAGGTAGTTATTTCTACCCATTTCTTCTTAGCATATTTTTCTGCTATGCAGGTGCTATTTTATCCTTTTTCATCAAGCCTCCAGTAAGGATCATTAAACCTATTGAAAGCATTTCTCAATAGCGTGGGTGTTCTGAAAGGATTTGGATTCCCGCTTAAAACATGCGGGAATGACAATCCACTAGTCAACAAACTCAATACGGATGGTAGAGGGAATTAGGCAATCTAGAACCGCCCACTAGCAAGTAGGCGGTTCTCTAACTACCTCCCTCTGGATAGTAGGGACGCGACGCAGCGTGCCCCTACATGTTCCCAGCAAAGACAAAATAGTTAGGTCTTTTTATCAAAAACATATATTATAGCTTATTTAATGTTTCAAAATGAAAAATGTATAAGATATATTAAAACTGTCTATGAATATGGATACAATTCAAGAAATTCGGCAAAATGGTGAGAGATTTCTCAGGGAATTAAACGAGGAGTTTTATCGAAATTTAGCCGGATTAAAAAAGGAAAGTAATATAAGCTCGATTTACAAATCTTATCCAGATCTTTTAGACCCAAATGTTTTCTTTTCTCATCGAGGTGTATCGGCAAAGGATCATGATAAAGAAAAGGGGCTTAAACTCCTTCGTGGTTTCTTAGCAAAATCCATTATAGAAACAAAAACGTCAACTCTGAAAGATAAGATTCTAACAATTGAGACGAGAGCTGAAATTCCGCTCGGCTCTAGAAGAATTTCTTATAGATCAGCCTCAGCAGAAATAAAGAGAGAACCAAGAAGAAAGATAAGAGAAGAGATAGATGAAAAAAGATGTGGGATAGCTTTAAAACTCAACCCACTTTTTCTTGAAGCGTTATATACTACGCACAAAACGTCATCGGAGCTCGGGTTTTTATACACAAACCTTTGTGATGAAATTGAAGGGTTAAACCTAAGTCAACTCGAAACAAATGCTAGACTATTTCTCAAGGATACTGAGTACATTTACCGCGATTTACTAAAATGGTTTCTCTTAAAACGAATGGAGCTTAAACTCCAGGATGCCAAGAAGCATGACCTCGATTTTCTCTTCAACTCCTTTGAGCTTAAAGCAAACTTTCCAAAAAGGGATTTATTAGCCATAGCGAGAAGGTGTCTCGATGAAATGGGAATAGAAGTTGGAGAAAATATAAGGCTTGATTTAGAAAAAAGAAAAGGGAAAAACTCAAGCCCCGTTACGTTTCCGATTGAGGTACCGCAAAAGATAATGCTTGTGATTTATCCAATAGGCGGCTTAGAGGATTACGAATCGTTCTTACATGAACTTGGGACTTCGCTCTACTATGGGTATCGTGAGACTGAGGATGAATTTGAATTTAGAAGATTAAGTGAAGATTCGTCAAGAGATGTATTTGCCCTTCTATTTCAGCACCTCCTTTTACAGCCAAGATGGTTGCGTAGATATTTAAAATTGGATACTGGAAGTGACTTTATACAATTTCTCTATCTTAAGAGGCTTATGTCGATAAGATACCTTTCGGGAAAATTGATATATGAAATATCAGTTCATAGTGATGAAGATTTTAAAGGTAAAGCTGAGTCTTATAGACAAATAATGAAAGAGGCAGTGCTTTGCGAATGTAAAGAAGCAGACTATGTGAATAATGTTTCTCCATTTTTTTATACTGCAAGCTATCTAATTGCAAGTGCTATCGAGACAGAACTAAGTTTGTACCTAATGGAGAAATATGATGAAGAGTGGTGGAGAACAAGAGAAGCGGGTGATTTCATCCTCAAACTCTGGAAAGAGGGTGGAAGAATTACATCCAAAGAAATTTTAAAACGAGTTGGGTTTGAAGAGCTTAGTTTCACACCGCTTCTCCGATCTTTTCAAGAGGTTTTTGAGTAGGTTTGTCAATTCTTAAGTCAATTAAATAGTGAAACTCCCCGTGGCAGAGCCACAGGGCCTCTAAAAATAAAAGTATCGGGTTGCATTTTATCCTCCCGAAGTAGGGGCTGATGCCCTCATCAGCCCTAAAAGCTCGTTCGGGGAACGAGCCCTACATTTCTCTCTATAACTAAATACTTTGTTAATTAAGATCAGATACTGCATGGGTAGTTCTTTTTACCGGGCTCATACCCATCCTCCAGTTAAACCGGAGGACTATATTCTTTCTTGCCCAAAGGGCAACCTGTTTTCATCCCCGTAGTAGAACTACGGGGATGAAAACAGGTATGTTTAACAAACAGAAGGGTTTCTTGTAGTTATTTTTATCTGTTGTTTACTAAAAAACTGACAAATAACATATAGTAAATTAAAAAAGGGAGAATGCTCCTAAATTAGCAGGCAAAAATATTTCTGGAGGTAGTAAGTATGACGACTGGTATATTCTATAGCCATATTTTCAAAACCAGCCCTGGGCCAGTGGTTGGGCCTAAGTTTATCAACTTCCCTGAAGTTCTTGGAGATGTACTTAAATTACCCAATGTTAAGCTCTTTGAGCATGAACCTGTGTCTGAAGATTTGCTTCTGAAATTTCATACGGAGCAGATGATAGAAAGTCTAAAGAACAGGCCATATGGAAAAAACGCCTTTTACTCGGTTGGTGCTTGTGTTACGGCAAGTAAGAAAATAATTAGCGGTGAGCTAAAAAACGGACTTCTATTCAACAGCGCATCGGGGCATCATGCAGGACCCAAACAAGCATGGGGTGGAACTTATCTAAACTGTGTAGCGCCTGCTGTTTACACAATAAGAGAATGCATGGGAGTAAATAATTTTTCTCTACTTGATACAGACTGTCATCATGGAGACGGGGATAGGGAAATGTTTAAACATGACTCATCCCTTCTCCACGTGTGCTTTTGTGATTCGAGCTATGCAGATGAAACAAATGTCTGTGTGGGCGTTGGCTGGCGTTCAAACAATAATGATTACCTCGATCTTGTCAGAAAAGAATTCATTCCGAGAGCTAAAAAATTTATGCCAGCAATGATCTTCCATTTCCTCGGACATGACACATGTGAGGGAGATTACGGCGATATTGGATTGACGCAGGACTTTTTTATAGAGCTTGTAAAAGAAGTAAAAGAGTGCGCAGAAGATGTTTGTCAGGGCAGATATTTGATAATCACAGGAGGAGGATCGCGACGAGATGTGGCGGAATATATCTTCCCACAAATTGCAAATGTACTAGCAAGTTAGAAAAGATGTAAACTTAAATTCAATCCCGTCAGGGGTTTAAAATAACCTTACCAAATTGATTTCTGTCCTCAAGAAGCTTTTGCGCCACAGCAGCTTCTTCTAGCCTAAACGCTTTATCAATAACAGGACGAAGCTTACCCTGTGAGGTTAAATTCACAACGCTTGATAAATCCTTTCGTGCAGCATTAAATACAGTAACTCCAAGAACGGAGATATCTCTCATGATAAGTGCCCCTAGATTTGCTGAGGCAGCACCACCACCGACAACTCCCACAAGAAGTAACCTTCCCCTTGGAGCAAGTGACTGAATATTTTTGTCCCATACCGATGCACCAATCTGATCAAATATAACATCCACTCCGGTTTTATTAGTTATTTTTTTAACCTCTTCTGCAAAATCCGTTTTATTGTAATTTACAGTTTCATCTGCCCCTAGTTCCTTTGCTTTAGCGAGCTTCTCATCAGTTCCTGCAGTTGCGATAACGTACGCACCTGAGAGTTTTGCTACTTGAACGGCGGCACTTCCTGTGCCACTTCCCGCTGCATGAACAAGAACCGTTTCACCGGGTTTGAGATTTCCTCTCTCAAGAAGGCCATACCAGGCTGTTACAGAACAAATAGGAATGGTAGAGGCATCATTGTATGAAAGGTTATCTGGAATCGGAACAACGTTTGCCCCTGGAACTTTCACATATTCTGCAAATCCACCATAAAGATTGACGCCTATCACTTTCGCAGCCACACATAAATTTGACTCGCCTCTTTGACAGAACCGACATTTACCGCATCTTACTGCAGGTTCAATAACAACTCGTGTTCTTTCTGCTACCCCAGTAACATTTTTCCCAGTCTTTACCACATCACCTGAAATATCCAAGCCACCAATATGTGGCAAGTCGACAGGCCTTGGAGACTTTCCCGACCTTAGACGTAAATCAATGTGATTTAGAGAGGCGGCTTTTACATGAACTAAAACCTCATTGTCCGAAATTTCTGGCTCAGGCACGTCTTCGTATTTTAGAACTTCAACACCACCAAATTCATGATATCTTATCGCTTTCATTGAGTTACCTCCGTTAATTTAATTGAATTCTGTCAAGCTTCAGATTTTATCTGATTGGTACTGAAATTATAAAGAGAAAATCAAAAAATTTAAACTGCTATTTACCTTATTCCTTGAAATTTCCGATAACCTTTCTCAAAAAGCTTTCTGCGTTTTCTCGATGTGTTCCAGCCCAGTAGATTCTCTTGCAGTTGTTACATCGCCTAAACTCATTCTGAGTTTTCCATACATATGGAGGTATCTGTCCTTCTAGAGAATCCTTTTCTACCTCTTCAAGTAGGGTATTGCAGCGTATACATCTTGTGAAAGCACTCTCGAGTGTATCAATTTCAAAAACTTGTATAAACTCCAGAACCTGCTCTGGTAAGTGATTGCTCCAGATAAGAAGATGGTCTGGAACGTCCTTTCTCTTCGCAATAGATCTATCTCTTGTAAGTATTACCAGACTACTGTACATGGCGCGCTTTATAAGGGTATCGTCGTCTATTTGTTTATCGTATTCAACGTCAACACCTGCGAGCCTAAGCCACTTAGTAAGTGTCCCAAGCATCGCATCAGCAATAAAACTGTTCTCAAGGGCTTTTCTTTTCATTGGTAATATAATACCAATAATATGATGAAATATCGTACAGACGCATTGCAATGCGTCTGTACTGAATATGAGGCTTTTGATTTTGGTTCTTGAAGATTGCTCGGTGTAATATCTAAGCTGCCTTTCCTTGCATGACATCCTGAGCAAGTTTTTCAGCTTTACTTATCTCTTCGGTAGAGGTTAAAATAAGTTTAAGGGATTTTTCTCCAATATCCAAAGACATATGAAAGGCTTTTCTTGACTTTTTTTCATATTCAGCAAGTGGGATAATGATATTGTCTAAGAATCTAATAAAAGCATCCATAGCTTTTCTTCTTACCCTACCATACCCTTTTATTATCTGAGCGCTTTTTGCTACTATGCATCCAAGATCGTAATTTAACCTTGCGAATTTTTCTACGTTATTCTTGTATTTCTTAATCAACGAATGTTCCTTGTGATACCGATATGAATAAGGTCTCATAAACTTGAGTTTTGTAAGAAGCCATAGCCTTAGAAATCCTGAAAAAGAAGTAGTTATGGGTTTTTGCCCAACGGTTAGCCTCTTACTTTCGGGCCAGTAGCTTCTGAAAAGGTTCGTTTCAGTAAATCGAACTATTGGAGCTATTAAAAGATTTGGAAGGAGTCCATAAACCTCTTCAGCATCTGGTTTCAAGTAATCTGTAACACGAAACATTTGATCGTCCCTGAGTCTCATTTCTTCTTTGATTCGTTTAAATCTTTCAGGTCTAATCTTGAGATCGGCAACTCGAATCCCATCCTCATAGCTCATCCAAAGGGCAAGGTTTTTGGCAAATACTTCAGTGAGTTTGAATCCTCCCTTCATCTCCCTATCTATGTCATATATTATTTGAAGCTCTCTAAGGTATTTTTTTGCGTACCAAACATCTTGATAATCAATCAACCTAAAAAGTGCTTCTGCTAGGATTTCTCTAAGACGCGTTGGATAATCCTTCTCAATCTCACTGATCAGTTTAATATACTCTTCACCCATTTTTGCATCTAGCTTCTCAACCCTTTCTTTTATAAAATCTTCCCATTTCTTTTGAGGTTTTGCTTTCTGCTCTGTGTACTTTCCTGACTTTATAAGGTCCCACCCTATTCTGAACGCTTTTATGTTGCTGCCAACTGCAACTCCTGCCTGCTCTATTGCTTTTAGATAAGCAACTTCGCTAATTGGTAGTGCTTCTGAGGCCCCTAGTGCTCCAAGGAGTATAGCGTTTACCCCAAGTTCATCCATTCCATTTTCCTTCGCCATATCTAGTGCGTTAAACCCGATAAATTTAGATGAAAAGTTTATCGCAAGTTTCCTCAGATTTTCATCTGAATATATACCGCTACTTATTGGCATTTTTTCAAGAGTAGAATAAATCCTGTGTGTGCTTGTAACAATCGTTGTTTTATCCGATCCATATCCCTCTTCAAGCGCCCTTCCTAGTTCCAAAAATTCTTGAGCTAGCATCACATCCACGTCACCTGGAACTGGGTATTGTGAAAATATGATTTGCTTTTCATTCGAGCTAGCCTTTGGGTGTGCTTCAAGATAGTAGACCGTTGAGCCACCACGCTGAGAAAGTCCTGGAAGTCCTATTCCCTGAACCTCAAAACCCTCAAGGAAAAAGGCTTGAACCAACCATTCTGTAAGTACCCCGCCCCCTTGCCCTCCTACAGCTGGAATTAAGATCTTTAATAACTCACTGCTTCTTTCCATGTTTGGTTTACACGTTATCAATCCGAAATCTTAACTATTTAACCACAAATAAACACGAATTTAAACGGGTAAAACGATGCAAGATGCATGATGCAAGATTCATGATGAACGAAAGTTACAACCACACTATATCCTGCATCGTGCATCTTGCTTATTTTCACTAGTGTCCATATGTGCTAATTTGTGGCTGAATAGTTACCCGAGTATGGGTGTTAGTTTGTCCATCCGTTTTTGGTGATTAGATGAAGAAAAAAAAGATTAACCTTGTTAGCTAGTTTATCAAAAAGAGAAGGATTGTTAATTACCTCAACCTTATAGAAGGAAGGGCAAAGCACAGCGGCATGAGCTATCTCTCCGCATAATCCACAACCTACACACGAGTGCTCTATACTTGCGATGGGATCATCCCTTAGTATAGTCGGACTCTCCTTAAGTGTGAGTGAAGGGCATCCATTGTATCTTATACACGAGTGGTCTCCTGTGCAAATATCAGGATCAATGCCTAGTATTGGCTGAACCATACGCTTACCAGATTCGATTTTTCTTTTTATTACGACCTTTTCTCTTCGGGTTTTTTCTAGCTGGCATTCAGCTTTCGAAATTATTACCTTCAATCCCTTATCTGCTTTGTAAGCCTTCTCAAGAGCTCCCATTGATTCATGTAAATCATAAGGATTTACCTTTTTGATCCAATTAACACCGGCTCCCTTGAGTGCCTTTTCAATATCCATACCGACGCCTTCCTGCCTCATGTTCCTTCCTGAAGCAGGGTTTTCGTGATGACCAGTCATGGATGTCCAGAAATTCTCAAGGATAATTAGGACCGCATCCTGTTTGTTATATACGGCATTTGTAATACTAGTCGTAAGTCCGCTATGCCAAAAGGTTCCATCTCCCATAAATGAGATTACTCTCTTATTAGCCATTCGGGAAAGGGCTCCTGCCGATGCAAGTCCAATCCCCATTCCTGTTATAGAATTGCTGAGGTCAAAAGGTGGGAGTCCACTCATTGAATAGCACCCAATATCCGAAGCATAGTAAGATTTACCGTATTTATCTTCAAGGATTTTTATCGCAGTAAAGACTGGTCTCTCAGGGCAACCAGTGCAAAAAACGGGGTTTCTCTTTGTTACAGGCTCCTTAAGAAAGTTTGCCGCCTTTTCTTTATGCTTTGCTATGTATTCGCTTTTTTCCTCAATTCTTTCTTTTTCATAAGTAGAGGTTGTATTCTTAAGAAGGAAACTGCCGATACCCTTAATTATATGGTCTGGTGTATATTCACCAGCTTGAGGGAGAATGTCCTTACCAAAAATATCAACACCTAATTTTGCTCTCTGAGCGATTGCTCTTATCTGCTCTTCGATTAGATTAGGCATCCCTTCTTCAACAATTAGTACTGCCTGTTTATCCCTCAAGAAATTGACGATTTCTTCTGGAACAAGTGGATGAATCACGTTTAGATTGAGTATGGGAATTCTACTTTCACCGTAAAGATTAGCTTCACCTAGGTTATATAGACACCTCATCATGGAGTTGAATATCGTTCCATGGGTGATTATTCCTAAGTTCTGATCATTACCCTCGATAATTTCGTTAAGCCTTCTTTCTACAATGAATTGCCTTGCTGCAGGTATTCTTTTTGAAAACTTATTTCTTTCCTGCTCATACGTAAATGGTGGAAGGGGTATTTTATTTAAGTCGGTAGTTAAGTCATTAAGGGGGCTCAGCATACTTATCTTTGGCTGGATATTATCTTTACAGGTTATTTTTCCTCTTATGTGTGCGACCCTTGTAGATAAAAGAAACATCACCGGCATGTTTGTATATTCAGAGAGATTAAATCCCTCTTCAACCATTTTTGCTAAATGCTGCAAGTCTCCTCTTGGGTCAATCACAGCCATCGTGGACTTTAGCGCAAATGGAAGCGCCCTTTCTGCAACACAAGTACTGTCACATCCATAGTCTTCTCCAACGATAACCATAGCTCCACCTGTAACGCCTGAAGAAGAAATATGCGATAGGGCATCTGATGCAACGTTAGTTCCTACGATTTTCCAGTTCACTGAACCACGTATTGGATAGCTAATTGATGCTGAAAGGAGCGCTGCTGCAGAGGCTTCATTTCCTGAGCAGTCAAAGTATATGCCCATGTCTTTTAATATAGGCTCGTATGCATCAGAGATAGCATCAATTAGCCCTGCTGTAGGCGAGCCTGGATAGCCACCTAAGTAGCTTACTCCTGATTGAAGAAAAGCTTTTAAGATAACTAGCGTTGCGTCACCGTAAAAAGTTTTTCCTTGACCAAATTTTAATTGTTCTATTGTTTCTTTAGAATAATTACTACCCATTTTCCTCCTGCATAAATGTAGTCAATTACATTTATAAATTTTGTTGTATTAACTTTACCAGAAAAAGACTAGAGATGCTAGGGAATTTTAATCTTTAAGATCTTTGGAATCATTAACTGTTTCAAAGCATTAGAAAATTTGTGCATTAAATCTTTTTTCGATCGTTTGCGATGTAGGAGTATTCTCTCAGTGCTTCCTCCTGCTCTTCATTTATTGATTGATCAGGTCGCTTCTCTTTTACTATATCTAAAGCTTTATCTGGTTCCATTCCTAAATATACAAGGTAGCTTGCGAGCATAATATTTGTTCTTCCCATACCAGCATAGCAGTGAACTACAATCCGTTTTCCTTCTTGGATTTTACTGTCAATAAATTTTACGAACTCTCCAATGTCAGCCAGTTTTGGGGCCTTAAAATCGTTTATTGGAATATGCTTTACTTCGAATCCATCCCAATTTCTCAAGTGTTCTTCAAGGTTGACAATTATGTCAATCCCAGTGTCTTTTAGGAATTTTAAGTCTTCTTCTAGCACGGAGACTAAACCCGGCCTTTCCATTCCAGCAAGCTTCCCAGTAATTATCCAAGAAAATCGCTCAGGCATGTTCGATCCTTAATCGTTAGGCGTAAGTCGTTGGGTGTTAGGGGATTATTTTACCTCTTACGCCTCACGCTTTACGACTTACGAATAAACCTTTGCACAGTTTCGACTGATCTCAACACAGACTTTGCGCCTTAGGGGCTGCAAAATTTTTAGTATTTTACTGTTTTTTGTTGTGCGACAAAAATATCTGCCTTTCTTGTAGGTTCAGGGATTCTATAACCCTTAGTGCATTCACGTGTGATTCTTACAGCAGTTCTCAAATCTATTTTATGCCCGATTGATACAAAAACGGGCTTCGTTCCTTTTTTGGTTCTAACTACAGCACCGATGGTGTTTCCTTGGGATCTGGGGTAGCTATAAGGAGCCCGATAAAACCCCCCTCCAGACCCCACATTCCCATCCGGAGGGAGGGATTTCAGGGAACCTCTATTCGGATTTATGAGAGGAGTCCATGAGCCTTCACTGTCAGGCGGTTCGTTGTATTTACCATAGAGCCTTTTCTTTGCTACACCGATTGATGGAATATCTAGAATCACCCCAACATGACTTGCGATTCCAAGCCCACGTGGATGCGCTATTCCCTGGCCGTCAACCATAATCAGGTCAGGTTTGTATTTGACCTTTTTAAAGGCTTCGATTATTGCTGGCCCTTCTCTAAAGGCAAGGAGCCCGGGGATGTAAGGGAACTGCTCATCAACCCTTGCCGAAACCCTTTCCAGTTCTTCGAGTTCTGGGAATGAAAAAACAATTATGCCGCATACAAGCCTTTCTTCACCCTGGATAGGCGCAAGGTCTATCCCTGCTACTCTTTTTATCTCTTTAAATCCATTTTGCGTAATGACCCTTTTTTGAAGCTCTTTCTGAATGGCTTCAGCTTCTTCACGAGAAGGTGGAATTTCATAATAGAGATTGGTTACGCTTTCTTTTTCAGTGGAGTCCATATATTTCAGTAATGATTCTTTTGAATCTAGGGGCATAGATTATCTCAAATGCCTCTTCCTTTCCTGGAAAGAGTCTTAGGGCAAAGTCTCTTACTTTTAGAAAGTGCTCTACCGCTTCTTCCTTTGTTAAGTTTCCCTGATAGATAAGGGATATTGTAAAATCAACCATAAATCTTAGCATCCTTATCTTCTTGTTCTCTTCCGCTATTTCTTGAGGGGTGGGCTTTTTCTCATCCATTTTTATAAAATCATAACGTGATTAACATTCAATCTTTAGGTAATTATAACATCTGAAGTTATTAAAAAATGGGCATTAAATTACTTAGGAAGTAAGCACTATTCAAAAATCCTTATAAAGTAGCAAAGCAATTGTCTGTGATCAGTTCGTTTTTATTCTTACGATTGAGATTTCTATATGATTTAATTCATTCTCATTCTTGCTGAGTTTTAAGATCAGTGTGTTTAAATATCTTTCTAAACACCTTTTTCGAAGCAAAATAAGGAACACAGAGTGCGGCGACTCCAGCAACTATTGGCAATGTAAGTGATAGAACTGAAAGAGCTGTTGATCCACCAGCTTCAAGGGTTGAAATAACTGGATTTCCTAAACCTCCAGTTGTTGCACTAGAAGCCCTCTTGTTATGCTAGTAAACCCTTGAACAGTGCCTGCAACGCCACCACCAACTATGAAAGCAAGAGTCCACTTGAGAAATGGACTCATATCGGTAATAGTTGACGCCATTACAACCGTTCCGGCAATAAATACAGTTGGTGCAGCGATTGTATCAAGTAGATTATCAAGCCATGGAATATAATAAGCAGAAATTTCTAATATCGAAGCTACTCCGAAAGCCGCAAGAGCTGGATATGTCCCGATCCATTCAAAGCTTGGTGATAAGGTAAGATGCCCAGAGAGAGAAGCTATACTCATTAAGTGCGGTTGCGTGTGCCTTGTGTCAGAGTGGCTATTTAAAATCCAGACATAGACAAGAATATGCCTACAGGCTCTCAGTTTTGATATCTCAAGATTTGACCTGCAATGAATTGAGTAACATTCCCAAGTATGGTAGTATCCCTTTTAATTTTTATAACATATTGAAAGGAGTAAAGAAGAAATGGGTGTGAAGCCCGATCATTGGATAAGAAAAATGGTGCTCAAGCACAAGATGATTGAACCATTCGTCGAGGAACAGATGACAAAAGGTGTTATATCATATGGCTTATCAGCTTATGGTTATGACATCAGGGTAAGCGATGAGTTTAAGGTTTTTACTAATGTTTATAACACCGTTGTTGATCCAAAGGGATTCGATGAAAAGTCATTCGTATCAATTAAATCCGATGTTTGTATCATTCCACCAAACTCATTTGCACTCGCAAAAACGGTTGAGTATTTCAGAATCCCTAGAAGCGTTATTACGCTTTGCGTTGGTAAATCCACTTATGCAAGGTGCGGGATAATAGTTAACGTAACTCCATTTGAACCTGAATGGGAAGGGTTTGTAACACTAGAGATTTCAAACACAACACCGCTTCCAGCAAGGATTTACGCAAATGAAGGAATAGCTCAGGTTATTTTTTTTGAAGCAGACGAAGTATGCGAGGTATCTTATGCCGATAAGAAGGGTAAATATCAAAAGCAAATAGGTATTACACCGCCAAAGGTTTGAATTGAAAGCTATTACATCAATAGCGCAACTGTGGGTAGGCAACGAGTCTTGCTCGTTGCCACCTAGCCACCTGGTAGGGTCACGTTGCAACGTGCCCCTACTCTTTGTGATCCTGCGAAACCCCTTGATTTTCTTTACGTTTATCGGGTTTTATGGTAACATTTATTAACTTCCAATTTATTAATGGAGGTGGTCTAGTTTAGAAATGGAAAGAGTAGCGGAAGGAAAGAATTATAAAGAAGATAATTCCTATACAGCCGAAGCAATTAAGGTCCTACCGGGGTTAGAGGCTGTTAGAAAACGCCCAGATATGTATATAGGTGATACAAGCACAAGGGGTTTTCATCACCTCGTTTTTGAGGTGCTCGATAACAGCGTTGATGAGGCCCTTGCAGGATTTTGTGATGAGGTAAGTGTAACAATCCATGCAGATGGTAGCGTAACGGTAGAGGACAATGGTCGTGGTATCCCTATAGACATCCATGAAGAGACGGGGAAATCCGCTGCAGAAGTGGTTATGACTATGCTCCATGCCGGTGGAAAATTTGATGGTAAGGTATATAGGGTTTCGGGCGGTCTCCATGGTGTTGGGGTCACAGTTGTAAATGCACTTTCCGAGTACCTGATTCTTGAGATAAGAAGAGAGGGTAAGGTCTGGTATCAGAAATACGAGAGGGGAGAACCTGTTTCAGAATTAAAAGAGACAGGAAAGACGAAAAGAAGCGGAACGAAAATTAGATTTAAGCCAGACCCAGAGATCTTTGAGGTTAATGAATTCAACTATGACACGCTTACACATCGAATCAGGGAGCTTGCTTTTTTAAACAGCGGTCTAAGGATAAAGCTTCTAGATGAGCGCGGCGGAAGAGAGCAGGAGTTTTATTACAAAGGGGGAATAGTTGCATTTGTTCATGAACTCAACAAGAATAGAAACACACTTCATCCAAAACCTATTTATGTTTCTGGGGAGAAGGACGACATTGTTGTTGAGGTTGCTCTCCAGTACCATGATGGATATACAGAAACTATATTCTGTTATGCAAATAACATTAATAACGTTGAGGGTGGCACGCATCTAACTGGATTTAGGGGGGCGCTTACAAGAACAATAAATAAATACGCTGAAGACCAGGGACTTTTTAAAAATGCAAAGGTCGTATTAAGTGGAGAAGACACAAGAGAGGGTCTTACATCGGTTATAAACGTAAAGCTTCCGAATCCTAAATTTGAAGGACAGACAAAGACTAAGCTTGGAAATACAGAGGTTAAAGGAATTGTAGAGACGCTTCTTAACGAAAAGCTTGGGACCTTTTTCGAAGAGAACCCTTCAGTTGCTAGAAAAATCATTGAAAAGACCGTAGATGCCGCAAGGGCAAGAGAGGCAGCAAGAAAGGCCCGTGAGCTTACAAGAAGAAAGAGTGCGCTCGAGTCGGGTTCACTCCCAGGAAAGCTTGCCGATTGCCAGGAACGTGACCCACAGTACTCAGAGCTTTTTATTGTTGAGGGAGAGTCTGCAGGAGGCTCAGCTAAACAAGCAAGGGCAAGATTAAATCAGGCTGTTCTCCCGCTTCGTGGGAAGATTCTAAACGTTGAAAAAGCAAGGTTTGATAAGATGCTTAGCAATGAAGAAATAAGGACTATGATTACTGCCCTTGGAACTGGTATCGGAAGCGATGATTTTGATATCTCGAAACTCCGTTATCATAGAGTAATCCTTATGAGTGACGCTGATGTTGACGGCTCACATATTAGGACACTACTTCTCACATTCTTTTATAGGCAGGTACCAGAGATTATTGAAAGGGGATACCTCTACGTGGCGCAACCTCCGCTTTACAGGATTAAACGCGGTAAAGAGGAAAAGTATCTTAAGGATGATCACGAGTTTGAGAATCATCTCCTTCACATCGGCATTGAGGGGGTTATTCTGAAAGTAAGTAGAGATGGGGAATATAAAGAAATCAAGGGCGATAGGCTTCTTGATATTATAAAAAAATCTATATCATATGGCAAAATTCTCGAGAGGCTTAAGATGTGGGGAAGGGATACTAGAATTGTTGATGCATTTGCCAGTCGCGATAGCTTTAGAAAGAGTCATCTAAAGATTGGAAGCGAGTCAGAACTCGATGAGAATTTAAAGGGGATTAAAAAGTGGATTGAAAAACGTTATACTGATATTTCAGCGCTTGATTGGGATTTGGAAGAAGATGAAGAGCATAACTGCTCAAGGGTTATCTATCATTTTAAAGAAAACGGAAGAAATAGAAACACACTAATTGACTTTGATTTTCTAAACTCGCCCGATTTCGCCGAGCTTAAAAACCTCCGTGACACCATTAAACAGGTCGGGGATCCGCCTTATTTCGTTTTAGTATCGGGTTCTCAGTCTGAGGAGGATGGTCATAGAGAGAAGCAAAGCAGTGAAACTAAGCTAGGAAGCCTAAAAGAGGTTACGGAATATATTCTCGCTCGCGGAAAGAAGGGAATGTTTATCCAGAGGTATAAAGGGCTTGGTGAAATGAATCCCGAACAGCTATGGGAAACTACGATGAACCCTGAAACCCGTGTGCTCAAACAGGTAAGGGTTGAAGATGCGGTTCAGGCTGATGAAATCTTCACAATTCTAATGGGTGATAAGGTCGAGCCTAGAAAGGAATTTATAGAGAAAAACGCCCTAAACGTGAGAAATTTGGATATTTAACCTAGTTTGCCACAGAGATCACGGAGCTTAGTAAAGAGTTTGTTTTATCCATTTTTAGGTTCAGTGTCATTCTTATCATTTGTGCCTGGAGTCAAATTCCTTTTCAATTTTGGATTGATAATATTTTATATTTCAAGTCCTGCCCTAGTTTTTGTGGGTTGAGTCTTAGGAGAAGGTTTTGGATGTAGTGTCTGCCCAAGGAGTCACGCCATTTTATTGTAGGTACATAATATTGTCTGCCCCCTTTTTTTCTTTAAAAGTTTGTTTATAATAAATCAAAATTCTAAGGAGACATTAAATGAATAAGAGGCTATCATATTTTATTCGTCCCTCGATAATGAGTCTTATGTGTATTACGTTAATAATTATTATTTTATTTTCCCCCCTATCGGTACTTGAAATATCAAAAGCCCTGGCGCAAGACACAAAACCTACCTCAGAATCAAAAGATTTCAAAAAATACTACGAACTTGGATCAAAACACTATGAGGAAAAGAAATATGAAGAAGCTATTAAAGCATTCAATAAAGTCCTTGAAATTAACCCAAAGAGTGCAGATGCATACTTTAAGATTGGTAGGTGTTACAGCAGATTGAATAAGCTTGTCGAATCCACAAAATCATATGAAAAGGCGATCCAAATCGATCCCGACGGATCATATCCAATCTATTTTCATCTTGGACTCAATTACTATAACCTAAAGGACTATGACAAGGCTATAGAATCTTTACAAAAGGCAATCAAGATAAAACCTGATACCTATTATTTCACATACTTTTCCCTTGCAAATAGTTACTATAATAAGAAAGATTATGAAAATGCGGTCAAATATCTTAATGAGACTATCAAAAGGAAACCAGATTATGAAATAGCTTATTTCATTCTTTCCAAAAGCCATCAACAACTTGGCAATTACAAAGGTGCGATAAAGGTGCTTGATGATGGTTTAAAACAAAAACCCAATTCCCTAACTATCATAGAATCATTAGCCTGGCTTTTATCAACCTCTCCTCCTGATGAACTGAGAGACGCAAAACGAGCCGTTATATTAGCTGAAAGGGCTGTTGACTTTACCAAGGGTGAAGATCCAATTCATTTAGATACGCTTGCAGCAGCGTATGCCGAAGCAGGGAGGTATCAGGATGCCATAAAAACTCAGGAAAAGGCTATTAATTTGCTAATGAATTCCCAAGCTTCTTCCGGTATTGATAGTTCACTAATCGAAGAATTTAAAAAACGCCTTTCATATTATAAAGAAAATAAACCCTGGAGGATTGAATAGATTTAAACGCATATACCTGTATTGGATTCACGAGCTAGATGTCAATACAAAACGAAAATGTCATATGTATGTAGCGGAAGGCATTAGCCTTCCACATTTTTCTTTATGGCGACCTAAAGGTCGCCGCTACATTCGCTTACTGAAAGGGGGAATTCCCCTCTTCTTGAAATCCCTCTCTAGCTCCTCTTTGGAAAAGGGGAGTACAACACAAGACAATTCCTCCTTTCGTAAGGTGAGATTTAGTGGGATTTCCCACCTGTCAATGAAAAGTAGATACGCATAGATAAAAAACTACACCACTCAACAAATTTTGACAAAAAACTAGTGGCATTATCATTTTGTGACAACATAACCCATAATAACCATTGATATTTTTATTGATAAAAAAAACTCTTGACATATTTATTTAGTAGTGCTAAGGTCTTTTGCAAGTGGAGCATTTAAAAAATGGGGGGCAAAGAGACTAAAAATTGTTTTCAATTTTTTAGTGTTCATCCTAATCAAAAAATTATTAAAAGGAGGAAAAGGTTATGGTCAGATTAAGCATTTTGATTTTATCTATAATATTCACTTTGGGTCTATCTAGTATGTTAGCTTATTCCCATACTGATGACGCGACCATTGTAGAAACCTTTAGCTGTGCAGTTGAAGAAGCTGAGGATCCAAACGAAGCAGAGGCACATTGGTGGTGGTGTTATGATGAATCGGCTTATGATGCTTTGCACGGTCTTAAAAATGGGGCATTTTCACTTTCTATGAAACTAGATGTTTTTGATGAAGAAGATAATCTGGTTATAACTTGTGAAGGGGAGACCTCTACAAAATCCGTGGATACGCTTTCGGGTAATTTTGCAGCGCGTCTTGAGGAAGCTTGTGTAGCGGATGAATGCGGTACTGGTGTAAGGGAGTGTCATGTTGAAAACGTTGATCTAGAAGAGGTTTTTTGTGGACCTGAACCTCAAGATGTAGCGTGTCTTGAACAGCAGGAGGCTTGTGACGATGCGGTCGAGGACTTCGAGTCAACAGGAAGTTTTACGTATACTGGCGATGTTAAAGCTACCCATATAGGTACAGGCGGCCCAAGTGGCAATGCAAGTTCATCAGGTGGAGGCGGAGGCTTAGAACATCATAAGGCTATGGCAGAATGTCCAGAATTCTAGAATAGAACCTTAAATAAAAGCAATTAGTTGTTTATTGTTAACAAAAAAGCGGTTAGAGTGTATATATCATCATATCACTCTAACCGCTTTTAATATTATTTATAGGAAATAGATAAGTTACTTCTTTTTTTAAATTAACTTGAGAATTCCATATAGCTTCTAGATGTTTTTTCTCTGTTATCATGCGAGCACATTCGCGGAGCCGAAGCCCTGAGCAATGTGAAGGGTCAGGCGAAGGAACAGTGAGGAATCTCAATTAGATTGCTTCGTCCCCTTTGACGTAACTTAGGGTTCCTCGCAATGGCACTTCTGTGCTTTCATTGAAATGAACGAAGCGGTTGCAAGTTTAAACGCTGATGCCCTGCAGCTTGGAGGCTGTCCGACAATTATGGATGGTAAAAATTTGACCCCTCAGAATGCCCCAGGATCAACGATCGGCAACCTGGGAGGGGTTTTGC
>Ga0209342_10002596_pt1 | contig 19242 bp, 18 predicted proteins | sample RifCSP16_2_FD_184023 | JGI IMG/M metagenome (GOLD analysis project Ga0209342, IMG submission 184023) | Soil microbial communities from Rifle, Colorado - Rifle CSP2_sed 16_2 (SPAdes) (version 2) | ecosystem: Environmental > Terrestrial > Deep subsurface > Rock core/Sediment | place: Rifle... | reverse complement strand
CAGCCCCGGTATCGGTCACGGTCAGTCTGGCCCAGTCCTCCACACACGACAGCGCCAGAGTCACCCGACCACCCGGAGGGGTGTGTTCGAGGGCGTTGCCCACCAGGTTCAGTAGAACTTGCTTCAAACGGTCCCGATCACCAAGAACGCGGGCCTGATCCTCCCGGCCAAGATGAACCTCGACTTTCTCCTGCGCCAGCATCTTGGCCTGCTGATACACCTCAAGCATAAGTGTATCCAGCTCGACGACCGCGCTTGCCAGCGGCAGTTTCCCCGTTTCCGCCTGGGCCAGGAGTAAGAGGTCCTGGACCATCCGGGTCATTCGATCCACCTCGGACGTGATCGCGTCAAGCGACTCCGCATCGGGCTTGCCCATGCGTCTGATCAGGTCCACATTCCCCCGGATCGAGGTCAAGGGGGTGCGCAGTTCGTGTGACACGTCGGCCAGGAACCTGCGTTGGGTCTCGAAGAGATTCTCCAGACGTTCAAGCGATTCATTGAACGCCTGAATGAGGCGGCCAACCTCGTCGTTTGCCCGGCCGAACCTCGGGATTCGACGTGACAGATCGTCGGCCCGTGTGATCTGAAGCGCGGTCTCGGTTACCTGGTCCAGCGGGCGAAGGGCTGCACTTGCAGTGGCTCCACCGACCAGGGCCGCCGCGCCCACAGCCAGGATCCCGCCCACAATCAGGAGCAGAAGCAACAAGTCGCGCGCCTGCACCACCGTTTCCAGCGAACTCGCCAGTTGCAGGTAGCCGATGACCCTCTCCCCCGGAGGCACGACGATCGGCACTGTTAGCACGCGCAGATGGACCTGACCGACCTGTCCATTGCTGAACGTGCGCACGCGTGTGTTCAACTGCGACGGGTCGAACGCCTGGTCGATGGTGGTCAGATTCGCCGACAGGTCGACCAGGGTGCCCTCGGAATCGAATGCTTCGACGTATACATTTGCAGTTAGATCGAGGGGTGGCAGAAGTGTGATCCCGCCAACGCTCCTCTGACTGGCGCGAAGGATGTCATCGGCGGTTCGCTCGAGGGTTTGTTCGATTTGGCGCGTCATACTTGCCGACAGCATGACATACACCGCCGCCCCGAATAGGACAAGAACACCGGCCAGGACGGCCGCATACCACAATGTAAGACGCGCCCGGAGCGTCATGCCGGCTCCCGCAACACGTATCCTACACCGCGCACGGTGTGAATCAGTCGGGGCTCGCCGATGGCTTCCGTCTTCTGGCGCAAATAGCGAATGTAAACTTCTATGATGTTGCTTTCACCGCCGAAATCGTAACCCCAAACCCTGTCGTAGATGACTTCGCGCGTGAGAACCTGCCGAGGGTGCCGCAGAAACAGCTCCAGCAGTTCGTATTCCTTGGCAGTCAGCTCAATCGGCCGGTCGTCCCGAAATGCCTGGTGGGTGCCCGTGTCCAACCGCAGGTCGGAGAATGAAAGTACTTGCACACTACCGGGCTTCACCCGGCGCAAGAGGGCCCGGATCCGCGCCAGGAGCTCATCGAACTCGAATGGCTTGACAAGATAGTCATCGGCGCCTGCGTCCAGGCCCTGGACGCGATCCACGACGGAGTCTTTCGCCGTCAGCATCAGAATTGGGGTCCCGCCTCCGGCCCGCAGCCGCCGACAGACCTCCAGCCCATCCAGCCCTGGCAGCATCCAGTCGAGAATAACCAGGTCCGGCGGCGTCTCGCGTGCCACACCCAGACCAACCGTCCCATCCGGGGCTGTGTCCACGCGATAGCCTTCATATGCCAGGCCTCGTTGGAGGAACTGAAGAATCCTCTCGTCATCCTCAATAATCAGGATACGTTCTCGCATGACAGCCTCGAGTTTGTTCAATATACCATAAGCCTATGCGCGCAGCGCCACGCCGGACATGAGTCACGATCCGGCGCCAAACGCGCAGGCGATACGGCCTAATGTCGCGCACGCGATGCGAGGCGTATCTGGTGAGGAAAGCTACCGCCTCTTTCTTTTCCCACCCGTTACGTACTCCTAAAGGAGAAAAACATAAGGGGGAGCCGCCTGACCGGCGGCTCCCCCGTCGCATACTGCGTATCATACCTACGCCGGGAATTCCCGCCGGCGAGCGGCTGGATGATACTCTAGCCAGACTTAGACCAACTCGACCGTCGCTCCGGCCGCTTCGAGTTTGCTCTTGGCGTCCTGCGAGGCTTCCTTCCCACTCTGCTCAAGGACCTTGGCATTCACAGTCTCAGCCAGGTCCTTGGCGTCTTTCAGCCCCAGGGTCGTGATCTGCCGGATGACCTTGATGACGTCGATCTTCTTCGGCCCCACATCCTTGAGGATGACGTCAAACTCCGTCTTCTCCTCCACGGCCTCGACAGCCGCGCCGACGCCGGCGGGCATCGCGGCCATCGACATCGGAGCCGCTGCAGTCACCCCCCACTTCTCTTCGAGCATCTTTGTGAGTTCGGCTGCCTCCATCACCGTCAGCTTGCCCAACTCTTCCGCCAGTTTCTCCAGATCAGCCATTGTCACTCATCTCCTTGATGAAACGATTGAGTTCTATCTTCGCCAGGGCAGAACACCCTCCCCGGCCTTTCACGCTGCGGGCGCTGCCACTTTCTCTGAATACGCCTTCAAGACTGACGCGATCTGACGAACGGATCCACCAAGCACCCCCGCCATTCGCCCAGCGGGAGCCTGAACCACGCTTAGCAGTCGGGCCCGGAGCACGTTCAGAGGCGGCAGATCCGCGAACTGCTCCACCTGACCCCCGCCGTAGGTCCTGCCCTCGATGACGCCGGCTTTCACGCGCAGCGCCTCGGTTTGCTTCGCTAGCTCCACGATGGCCTTCGCCACAGCCGACACGTCCTCGCCAGCAAAGCCGACTGCCGTCGTCCCGATGAGATACTCCTCCGCCAGTTGATACCCGGCCTGCTTGAAGGCGAGATCCATAAGACTGTTCTTGACGACGTGGAACTCTCCGCCAGACTCGCGAATCTTCTTCCGCAATCCTTCGAGATCCTTCACCGTCGTACCCGAGAAGCTCGCCAGGATCACGCCCGTACTCCGCTCCAACATTTCGGCGTACTGCCGAACCAGGGCTTCTTTGCGCTTTTTCGAGATTGCCAAGGCCGATCACCTCCTCACAAAAGAATAAGAGTCTCTGCTTCGCCGTATTTCCGAAGCAAAGACTCTCTGCGGCGTCGTCCCGCAGCGGACCGCAGTCCGCAAGTCTTCACCTCGGCAGGACATTAAGCCTCAAACTGAGTGAGACGCCTGCTGTCTCCGGCGAAGCGATTCCTTTTTTCTCTTCTACCGTTGTCCTCGAACTACCGCGTGGCCCCGGTTTACATCGCCAGGGCCGCGTTCGGATCCACCCGGATCCCCGGCGCCATCGTGCTGGTGAGCGTCACCTTGCGTACGAATATGCCCTTGGATGAGGCCGGTTTCGATTTCCTGACCGCCTCCATCAAGGCCGCCATGTTCTCGTACAGCTTCTGTGTCTCGAAGGACACCTTCCCAAGCGGCACATGCAGGTTGCCGGTTCGATCCACCCGAAACTCCACACGGCCGGCTTTCAGCTCGCGGATCGCCCTGGCCAGATCGCCCGCCGGCACCACCGTCCCCGCCTTGGGATTGGGCATCAAGCCGCGTGTACCCAGAATCCGACCAAGACCCGATTTTCCGATCTTCCCCATCATGTCCGGCGTGGCGACCGTGGCATCGAAGTCCAGCCAACCATCCTTGATCCGTTGGATGGCTTCGTCATCGCCGATGAAATCTGCGCCTGCTTCCTTCGCTGTGCGGGCTGCATCCCCTTCGGCGAATGCCAGTACCCGGATGGTCTTACCCAGCCCATGCGGCAGCATGACAGTATCGCGTACCTGCTGGTCTGCGTGCCTCGGGTCGACACCCAAACGGAGGTGTACCTCCATCGTACCGTCAAAGCGCGTGATGGATGTCACCTTGGCCAGGTCCAGCGCCTCGAGAGGTGAATACAGCTTCTCCCGATCCACCTTCTCTGCCGCCGCTATGTACTTCTTGCCCTGTTTGGTCATTTCTGCTCCTTGTGGTCATGCGGGTCGGGATCAGCCGGCCCTCCCACTCCTGCCTTCAATCGATGACCTCGATCCCCATGTTCCGCGCGGTGCCTTCGATCTGGCGCATCGCGCCTTCGATGTCAATGGCGTTCAGATCCTTCATCTTGATTTCAGCGATCTCACGAACCTGGTCCCGGGATACGCGGCCGACTTTGTCTCGGTTGGGTTCGGCCGAGCCCTTCTCGACGCCGGCCGCCTTCCGAAGAAGGACCGGCGTCGGGGGAGTCTTCAGAATAAACGTAAAGGAGCCGTCCGTGTAGATCGTAATCTCGGCCGGAATGATCTCGCCGGTCTTGCCCGATGTCCGGGCGTTGTACTCCTTGCAGAATCCCATCAGATTGATGCCGTGAGGCGCCAACGCCGGACCGATCGGGGGAGCCGGATTAGCCTTCCCGGCCTCGATCTGCAGACGGACAATTGCCTTCAGCTTCTTCGCCACTCGTTAACCCTCAGCTTTCAGTTATCAGCCATCCGCCTTCGGCCTGCAGCCACGCGCAGACGGCGATTAGGCTGGAGGCTGAACGCCGTCTGCGCTCTATGCCTTCTCCACCTGCAAGAAGTCCAGCTCGACGGGGGTCTCCCGACCGAAGAACGAAACCATCACCCTGACCTTGGCCCTTTCCATATCAATGTCATCGACCGTGCCGATGAAATCGTTGAATGGGCCGTCGATGATCCGGACCTTCTGATCGACCTTGTAGGCGACTTTCACCCGCGGGGCCTCGGCTTCCATCCGACGGATAATCTGGGCCACCTCTTCCGGTCGGAGGGGCGTGGGCTCATTACCCATGCCCACGAAGCCTGTGACGCCCGGTGTGTTGCGGACGACATACCACGACTCTTCGGTCATGATCATTTGAACAAGGATGTAGCCTGGAAAGACGCGCCGCTCTACCGTTCGGCGTTTTCCTTCCTTGACCTCGATCTCCTCCTCCGTCGGCACGACGACGTCGAAGATCTTATCCTTCATTCCCATGCTTTCGATACGCTGCTCCAGGTTGTGGCGAACCTTATTCTCATAGCCCGAGTAGCAGTGGACGACATACCAATGGCGGTCGTCATCCGCCTCCGCCGTCTCCGCCTCTGCCACCGCCTCCATCTGCTCGGGTCCGGGTTGAGCCTCCATCGCGCCAGCCCGCGTCTCGGCAGCTTCCGCCTCGGCCGCGTCCATTTCCGGCGCTTCAACCGCGTATGTCACCATCTCGGCGGGCTCCCCAGGGATCGGTTCAGTCTCGGCAAGTTCTTGCGTATCTTGGGAGACGGCCTCGATCGCCCGCTCGATCTCACTCTCGGGGGCGGTCTCAGGCTCTGGCTTCGGCGCAGCCATTGACGGCTCATCCGTTCCGGCTTCAGCCGCGTCTCCCGCGACCATCTCGGTCGAGGTCATCGAATCCTCTTCTGCAAGGTCGTTCATTTCCGCTACGGGCGGCATCGGCTCCTGGTCCGCCTTCGCACCCGAGACGTCTGCTTGGGGCTCCCCGACCGCGGCTGATTCGACCGGTTCGGTCGACTCAAGAACGCCGGCCCCCTCGCCGACCTGGGCCTCGGCCTCTACGAGCCCATCGGCCTGCGCGTCGACAAGTTCGGGCTGCGGCGTCACGTCTGACTCGGGGGATAGGGTCGACTGATCCAGATCTGCCTCGGGCAGGCCGGTCTCATCAACTTCGTTTTTGTCTGCCTGTCCCGCCGCATCCGGAATGACGTCCATCTCGACTTCGGCTCTCTCCTGCCTGATTTCGTCGTCCACTTTCATCTTCCTACACGGCCTATCAGGCACCCACAAGGAGCCGGAACAGACTCGTGAACAAGTAATCGAGGGCCCCCAGGAACATGCTGCTTGCAGCCAACACCACCAGGACAATAATCGTCAGCTGGGTCGCTTCTTCCCGAGACGGCCAATTGACCTTCCGCAACTCACCGACCGTCTCGCGCGAAATTCGCGTGATTAGATTCTGTCTTCGCGCGGTCTGGGCTTTTGCCACCCTATTCCCTCCACGGGCTCAAACGACGCCGTGAACGACCGGCGTCGTTTCTCAATTAGGCAGGCCAGGCAGGACTCGAACCCGCAACCCCCGCTTTTGGAGAGCGGTGCTCTACCCAATTGAGCTACTGGCCTATCCAAGGCGCTCCAATGCGCCTACTTCGTCTCCCGGTGCAACGTGTGGTTCCGGCACCGCGGGCAGAATTTCTTCAACTCGATGCGACCGGGATCGTTGCGCCGATTCTTCTCCGTCGTATAGTTGCGCTCCTGGCATTCGGTACATTCCAGGGTGACGACCGGTCGTGCGTCCTTCTTTGCCATGGCCTTTGCCTGCGGATGACTGCCGCCGCAGTTTCCCTTCTAAGATTACTCCAGGATCTCTGTGATGACGCCTGCGCCGACTGTCAATCCGCCCTCACGTACGGCGAACTTCGACCCCTTCTCCAGGGCCACCGGCGTGATCAGCTCCACCGTCAGGTTCACATCGTCCCCCGGCATCACCATCTCCACCCCTTCCGGCAGCTCGATGTTCCCCGTCACGTCCATCGTCCGAATGTAGAACTGCGGCCGGTACCCCGTGAAGAACGCTTTGTGCCGGCCTCCCTCTTCCTTCGTCAACACATACACCTGGCTCAAGAACTTCTTGTGCGGCGTGATCGACCCCGGCGCCGCTACCACCATCCCCCGCTCCACGTCGGTCCGCTCGATGCCTCTCAACAGCAGCCCCACGTTGTCCCCCGCCTGCCCGTCGTCGAGTGTCTTGTGGAACATCTCCACGCCCGTCACCACCGAGGCCAGACTCTTGTCCCTCAACCCCACGATCTCGACCGCTTCCCCCGTCTTGACCTTCCCCCGGTCCACTCGCCCTGTCACCACCGTCCCGCGCCCTTTGATCGAGAACACGTCCTCGATCGGCATCATGAACGGCCTGTCCGTCTCTCTCACCGGCTGCGGGATGTACTCGTCCACCACCCGCAGCAGCTCTTTGATCGACGCATACTCCGGCGCATCCGGGTCCGTGCTCTGGCTTTCCAACGCCTGCAAGGCACTCCCCCTCACGATCGGCGTCTCGTCCCCAGGAAACTCGTATTGGTTCAGCAGCTCCCGCAGCTCTAGCTCCACCAGCTCTAACAGCTCCGGGTCGTCCATCATGTCGACTTTGTTCAGATACACCACGATCGCCGGTACTTCCACCTGCCTCGCCAGCAGCACGTGTTCTCGCGTCTGCGGCATCGGCCCGTCCGGCGCCGCCACCACCAATATCGCCCCGTCGACCTGCGCCGCTCCCGTGATCATGTTCTTGATGTAGTCTCGGTGCCCCGGCATGTCTACGTGCGCATAGTGCCGCTTATCTGTCTCGTACTCCACGTGCGCAATCGCGATCGTGATCCCCCGCTCTCGCTCCTCCGGCGCATTGTCGATCGAGTCAAACGGCCGAAACTCCGCTTTCCCGCCAAACGCACAGTACTTCGTAATCGCCGCCGTCAGCGTCGTCTTCCCATGGTCGATGTGTCCCATCGTCCCAACATTCATGTGCGGCTTCGTCCGCTCGTATTTCTGCTTCGCCATGATTGCGATCTCCTCACGCCGGTATCAAAGCATACTAAGATGGCGTTCCTAAAGAGCCCTCAATGGGACTTGAACCCATGACCCCGTTCTTACCAAGAACGTGCTCTACCGACTGAGCTATGAGGGCAATCCAGCTACTGGCACTCAGCCGTCAGCCTTTAGCTCGCTCCGTTGAACAGGCGGCCCATGCGTTGATGGCTGATCGTAGACGGCTTACAGCTTCTTGCCTGTGGGCGGTGAAGGATTCGAACCTCCGAAGGCGTCTGCCAGCTGATTTACAGTCAGCCCCCTTTGGCCACTTGGGTAACCGCCCAGATCAACCTTCTATCGCTGCCGACGTCCAATCAGGGGCAAACCACCATTTACCGCCCTCACGTCTTCCAACATACCCCACGTCGGCTCGGGAGCAAGCCGACGACGGGGCTCGAACCCGTAGCCTACCGCTTACAAGGCGGTTGCTCTACCATTGAGCTACGTCGGCATACGGTAAAAACGCGCCCACCCCTCAGGCGCATCCGGATTATACCAAACGCTCATACCACTCACAATACCGACAGGAACAGTGAGTTTATCAAGAAATAGGGGCAGCGTCAATTTCGGGCTTTCCAGAGCCAGCCATTGCCCCTCCTCGGGCGATCGCGATTCCTGGATCGAATCGATCAGGACTGCCTAGGCCCGATCCCGGCGCGCCTGGTAGGCCTCATAGAGAACAATCGAGCCGGCCACGGCGGCATTCATCGACTCGACGACGCCGCGTCTTGGCAGCGTAATCCTGAAGTCGCACAACTGCCGGACGAGCCGGCGCATACCGCGCCCTTCGTTCCCGACCACCACCGCCAGCGGTCCCCTCAAGCGAGCCGGATCTTGCGCCCCAACCGCTCCAGCCACATCCAGACCCACGATCCAGACCCCGGCTGCCTTCAGGTTCGCCATGGCCTGGGCCAGATTGGCGCCCACGACCAACATGTGCTCGCAGGCTCCAGCCGAGGCCGCGACGACTGCCGGGGTCACACCCACGCCGCCGCGATAAGGCAGAACGGCCCCGTGCGCCCCGAGGGCTTCGGCCGTGCGCAACAACGTTCCCAGGTTCTGCGGGTCTTGCAGCGAATCCAGGATAAGGATCAAGGGGTCCTCACCCCGCTCGGCGGCCAGATCCAAGACGTCGGCTAGCTCGACGTACGGGTATGGGTCGACGACCGCCGCCACAGCATGACTCCGGCCGGCCAAGGTCCCCAGTTCGCTCTTGGGTACCCGTTCCACCGGCAAGCCCGCCCTCTGGGCGGATTTCAGGATCTCGCCAAGCGTCCCTTTCTCCGCCGACCCACGCGCGACCATGATCTTGTGGACCTTGCGCCGGCCGGCCCTGAGCACTTCCCGGACAGGATTCCGGCCGGCGATAACTTCCGTCATCCCCATATCAGGTCCGTTCAGGCCTCGCCGCCGCCCGCTTTCAGGCCGGCCGCTCAGCGATCAGCGGCACGGTCATCCTCGGAACCTCCACAGCGACCCATCTTTCCCGTCTTCCAGGACGACGCCCAGTTCAGCCAGCCGGTCGCGTATCCGATCCGCCAGCTCCCACTGCTGCGCCGAACGCAGCTCCTGCCGGACGAGGGCCAGCAGGTCGATGAAGGGGCCGGCCGCCTGTACTTGTCCCGGCCGCCCCGCCAGATCGACGCCGAGCACCCCGGTCAATTCGATCAACAAGGCCTGGGCCGGGCCCAAACCACTTGCGCTCACGCGGGCGTCGCGCGCCGTATTGATCACTCGAACGAGCTCGAAAAGGCTAGCAAGGGCCGAAGGTGTATTGAAATCGTCATCCATGGCGGATTCGAAGTTCTTCCTGGCGCTGACTGCCACGGCTTCGAGACTTCCCTCCTCGGAGAAGTCTCCAAGGCCTGCCGAAATCCCATCTGGACCATCAGCGATGGACATCGGCGGGCGCAGCGCGCCACGCATACGTTCCAACCCACGCTGTGCCTGCTGGGCCACTTCGTCGTTGAAGGTTAAAGGGCTGCGATAATGCGAATTGAGGATCATCATGCGCAGCACATTGGCTTCATATTTACTCAGGAAGGCCTCAACGGTGAAGACATTCCCGGTCGACTTCGACATTGCTTCGCCCCCGAGCTGAGCCATCCCGTTGTGAATCCAATAGCGGGCAAAGGGCTTTCCGGTCAGGCTTTCCGTCTGAGCGATCTCGTTTTCATGGTGTGGGAAGATCAAATCGTTTCCGCCGCCATGGATATCGATCTCCTCACCCAGGTGGTGCAGGCTCATGGCCGAGCACTCAATGTGCCATCCCGGCCGGCCTTTGCCCCAGGGGCTGTCCCATGCGGGCTCCCCTGGTTTGGCGGACTTCCAGAGGGCGAAATCCGCCGGCGCTTCTTTGCGTTCGTCGACCTCCAGCCTCGCTCCGGCCAGCATGTCTTCGACCTTTCGCCCCGACAGTTTTCCGTAGTGCTCATCCCGAACGACCCGAAAATACACATCTCCATCGATGTCGTAGGCGAACCCGCATTCGACCAAGCCCTTGACCATAGCGATGATGTGCTCGATCTCTTGCGAGACGCGCGGGTATGCGTCTGCCGGAAGGACGTTCAGATCGCGCAAGTGCTTGTCGTATTCCGCGATGTAGCCTTCGGCCAGGGCGATTGGCTCAGTTCCGAGCGCCTCCGCCCGCCGGATGACCTTGTCGTCGACGTCAGTGTAGTTCATGACGTGTCGAACGGTGTAGCCTCTGTACTCCAGGTAGCGCCGGATGATGTCGAAGACGATCGAGGACATTGCGTGCCCGACATGGGCCTTGTCATACACCGTCGGTCCGCACACATACATACGAACCCGCCCCGCCTCGATTGGTCCAAACGGCTCCTTCTGCCGCGTCAGGGTGTTGTAAACCTTCAGGCTCATCAGGCATGCATCTCCGGCAGCGAGCGGCCTCAGCCTTGTTCCGGCCGTGCGAAGATCATTCTCCCCGCCGCCGTTTGAAGCACCTTGGTCACAGTCACGGGGACAGTGCGATCGATGTAGTTCTTGCCTTCTTCGACAACCACCATTGTCCCATCGTCGAGGTATCCCACCCCCTGGCCAACTTCTTTCCCTTCCTGGATGACCTGGACGTCGAGCGACTCACCGGGAAGATAGACGGCTTTCACCGCGTTCGCCAGTTCATTGATATTCAGAACCATTACACCCTGGAGCTCGGCGACCCGGTTCAGGTTGTAGTCATTGGTCATGATCGGGAAACGAAGCTGCTTGGCCAAGATAACCAGCTTGTCATCCACCTCTCGGACCCCCTCCACATCCAGATCGGTGATGCGTATCGGAACTGTCGGGTCCTTTTGGAGCCGATTGAGGATGTCGAGACCGCGCCGGCCCCGTTGTCTTCGCAGCCCATCCGACGAATCGGCAATGTGTTGGAGCTCGATAAGGACGAACGAGGGAACGAGCATCGTGCCTGAGATGAAGCCTGTCCGGGCGATATCCGAGATCCGACCGTCGATAATGACACTCGTGTCGAGCAGTACACTTGGGCCGGTCTCGGCCCCGGCAGGCCCATCATCTCCCGACGGCCACAGACGGCCGCGGAAGAGATGGCGGATGTCGTTCTGCCGCATGACGAAAATAGCAACCCCAAGGTAGACGAAGACCAACGCTCCGATGAAAGGTAGCAGCTGTCCGAACGGCGAGGGCAAGAGCGACAGCGGGAAGGACACAAGCGCCGCCACGACGAGCCCGACAATAAGCCCCAACAGCCCGGACACCATCGTCTGGGCCGAGACCTGGGACATCAGAGTCCGGAAGGCACGGATCGGACGCGTGGTAAGGAACGGGGTGATAATCAGGCCTGTCAGAGCGCCCACCAGGGCGAAGATGCTCGCCCACAGCTCCACCGGGCCTTCGGCCAACCGCCCCAGGTAGACCCCCAGGTAGATCCCGCCGACGGCCAAGGCCACCATCCCGACCAGCCTCAGAGAGAATTCCACGCTCATAGATAACCCTCAACCTTCAACAATTAAAAAAGGGACGGCCGCCCGGTTTCGGCGCCCGCCCCGTGGGGAGCATGACTCTTTTCTCGATCAAGCCTGCCGCGCCGTAGTTCGACGGGCGTGGCAGCGGGGTAGAGATGAAAGACTACGAATAATCGAGAATGAAACCGGGCTCCCAGGGCAGTCAGAATAATGGGCTGCTCCCTGGGCAGCAAGCCAATGATAACACGCGCCGCGGCGATCTGTCAACGCAAAGACTTCCGGACAAAAGATGACACCGGCGGGCGCGAACCTGACCGCCAAGCCGTCAGCACAGCTGCATCAGGCCTCACGAGACCGACATACGATGGAAACCATCCGCAGCCGACTCACCCCGGAGATAACACCATCGACCCCTGGAAGACCAGGGGTCGATGAAGGTATTTCCTCCGAGGTATGCCCAAGCCCCCTCCAGAGCGCTAAGGGACCGCGTAGCTGGTCAAAACGGTGTCGAACACAGGCGAATAGAGGGACTCAAGCGAGTTATCGTAGCTCAGAGTCAGCATCAAGAAGGTCGTACCGCGCGTCTCAAAGAAACTCGATCCGGACTGACCCGAGCTCTGGGAGGTCCATGTCAGCCGCTCGCTGCCGTCAGGCTGAACCTTGTCGCTGGTGATCTTCACGTCCTTGCCATAGAACTGGTGCAAAAGGTCTAGGGCGAAAGCCCCCGAGAGGGACTTCGAGATCGTCGTCCCGTCATCATACTTAATGTTCTCTGCGTACGCCAGCCGATCCGGCGCCCAGAATGTGTCAACCACCGCATTGGTCTCGGTGTAGACTTCGTGGCTCCAGCCATAGGGTACATCGAACGAGAAGAATTCGTCCGGATCGGTGAACGTGTAGAGAAAAGCATACGGCGCGATATTCGCCGAAGCATTGTCGGCAGAGACCCCCATGTCCTGCCAGATCTGCGCGTACGCCGGGGCGTAGGCGTCGGCGACCTCGGCCGCTGCCCAGAAGTCCACCTCGTAAATCACGTCTTTCTCCGCGTAGTAAACCGAGGTGACCTGGAAAGGAGAACCGCCGGCGTTCAGGGACTGGGTGACCAGTTCGGCCCCAAAGTCGTCGCGGGTGCGGTTGACGACCCGATACCCGTCGAAGGTCTGAAAGTAGTTGGCCTCATTAGCCGCAACAAAGCTGTCAAAGGCCTTTTGGTCGAGCTGGTAGCCGGTCGTGTTCACGAACACGTCGATCGAACTGTTCGTCACGGTGTCGGTCCATGTGGCGCTCGCCCCCCGTTCCTCCACCGTCCAGCCCAGCGGTGGATAGAGGCTGAAGCTCTTACTGGAATGAACATAAGGCTCGCTTGAAAGTTGGAGCGAGCCGCTGCCCTGTGGGGTGACTGCCGAAGCGGCCTTCTCCGAAGTCGGCTTCACAAGCGCACGCGAGGTCGAGGTCGCCTGCGGGGCCTCGATGACCGTCGGCTGGATTTGGAGCTCCGAGGTATCTGCGGTGGGCGTGGAGCCGCTAGAGGTCAACGCGCAAGCCAGGCTGGCTGCCGTCAGGAAGACGAGCGCAAGCATCAGATGCTTGGGAGACGGGGGCTGGCCGGGGTTCATTTGCATGATCCATCCTTCCTCTGGGAATGAGCGATGTTGTCGGTCACTATACCCCGGTTAAAGTGACCGCAGAAGCCCCCCTTCCTTACTACCGCAGACCTGCTTGGATCACCCTCCGGTACTTGGACTATCCATGCCCTCCGCCTCCGTTGGTCTCACCCGGTGAACGAATACGCGCCATCCGTCGATAGGTCGAGCCCGTACTCTTCCAGGAGAGTGGCACCGTCGCAGTCGGACAGCTTGAGGTCGTAGGTGCCCGAAGCGGTCTGGAAGATGTGCACGCTTCCGTCGCCCAGGATCTCGTCCGAGCCTAGCTCGTCGGGCCCCCAGTTCTGTGCGTCCGACGGGGAGAGCTGGACAAAGCAAACTTCGAGTCCCGAGCGGTTGTCTAGCGTGAAGTCCACCACACCCCGGTTGCCACCGACGAATATCGAATCAGTCAGCAGAACCTCGCCATCGACCTCGAGCGCCAATTCATACAGTCCACCGTCGAGCCCGCTCTCACTCGTCACACAGACCCACCAATTGCCGCGCTCGCCGCCTTCCCAGGTATCGTTCAGGAAGCTTCCACCTTCGTCGAGCTCCCCGTTGGCGAACCAGTAGGCCGACCATGTCAGACCGTCTACCATGCCCTCGTAGTCCCAGAATGCGCACAGTTGCTTGGTCCCCTCGGGGAGGGCGTACCACAAGTTGCCGGGAACATCTCCCGGGGCCACCTCATCCGAGAAGACGAGATTGCTGAAGTCGACCTGGGTGAGATCCATCGAGCCCGGGGGAACGTTCAGCGGTCCCGGCCCGACGGCGTACTGCTCGCCGTTGAGGGCGGCATTGATCAGGGGCTGTGCGAGGTTCGACGGGCGCAACCCGTTGATAAAACCCCCGATCGGCACACAGCTATCCTGGTCGTCGATGACACCGTCGCGATTCGTGTCGGCCACGGCCCGGCAATCGACAATCGCGTTATCTCCGCCGGCGGAGGCGCGCGTCGGAACACCCATGAGCAGCCCATCTGCGTTGACCCCCATCCCGCCGCTGTTCCCCCCGGCGATCGTCGCATCGGTCTTGATCCACGCCCGGCCTTCGACGCCTCTCTCCGATGTGAAGCCGCTCACTGCACCCTCAGTAAACGTGATCGTCTCACCACCAATGCCCGGATAACCCAGGATGCGCAGGCCGTCACCGATCTCGATCTGGTCTGAGTCCGCCAGCTGGATGAATGGCAGAGTCGGCGTGACCGGATTCCCATCGAGGTCGGAGATCAACCGGATGACGGCCAGATCGACCCCATAGTCGACGGCAGCGATCTCAGCCAGATAGGTCAGGGTTGGCGGTTGGTCCGTCCTTTCCGTCAACGCCACACCCAGGACTTCATACTCTCCGGAGCGATCGTCCACGACATGCGAGTTGGTCAGGATCAGACCCTGGGGGGCGATGATGCTGCCGGAACCTGACCACACCGGTTGGTAGCTACCGCCGGCCTGGACAAGGGCCAGGATCTGCACGGTGGCCCGAGCAAGATCGGAGGTGCTGTTGCCTAGAGCAGCCTGGGGTGAGGCGGCCGGCGGTTCGATCGGCGGTGGTGTGCCTGTCGAAAGGACTGTTGAAGTAAGTCCGCACGCCACGGTCAGCATTACGGCTGCGACAATCGAAAATAAAACGGCCCGGCTGGATGCGATCCGCTTTTTCATGAGGTGTCTCCCGACATCGACCAACGAAACCAGAGATAGTGGAAGAGTATAAGACCGGGATACATGCTGAGCAAGCCCCTGAGTTCCGAGCGTGTGAGTGAATTCAAAGCCCTGGCTGACGTCAGGCCGATGACTACAGACCGACTTGCCCATACGCCCATCGCGGCTCTGACCTCACCCCCCGCCTCCCGGTAAAAACATCCGGGACGAACCCCGCCAAAACACGCGGGCCAGGCGGCCCCTCTCCGCCATAGCGGCGTGGCATCCGCTCGGGCGATCCATGGCGGAGAGAGGGAAGAATTCATGGGAAGGAGGGGGGCGGCTTGGCCGCCCCCCTCCTTCCCAAAAACCTCATCGTTCAACTCCCGTCGGGGTAGAATTCGTCCGTCGCGCCGGAGGTAGCTCGATGCAGATCCTTCTCACCAACGACGACGGGATCCATCACCCGGGGCTCAGCGCCCTCGCTCAGCAGCTTCGATCGCTGGGAGACTTGACGGTGCTTGCGCCGGATCACAACTGGTCGGCGGCGGGCCACGTCAAGACCCTGCATCGACCTCTGCGGGTGTGGGAGGCAGACCTCGCTGACGGTACCAAAGCTCTAACGACCGACGGCGCCCCTTCGGACTGCGTCGCGCTTGCGCTGCTCGGGCTGGTGCAACCTCTGCCGGATCTTGTCGTGTCGGGGATCAACCCTCACGCAAACCTGGGCCACGATGTGACCTACAGTGGAACGGTCACCGCGGCGATGGAAGCCGCTATCGCCGGCGTTCCCGGCATCGCCATCTCGCTTGATTCGCCGGACCATCACGAGGGTCCGCTAGACTATTCAACGGCGGCGGTCATCGCCAGCCGTCTTGCGCGACAGGTTCTGCAGCACCATCTGCCGGATGGCGTATTGCTGTCCGTGAATGTCCCTTACCTTTCGCTGGAATCCATTCGGGGTGTGGCGATCACCCGCCAGGGCCTGCGCGTCTACCGGGATGCTCTGGTGCGACGGGAAGACCCGCGCGGCAGACCCTACTACTGGATCGGAGGAGATTCCCCATCCGGGGTGGCCGATCCAGGGACCGACATCGGCGCCCTGGCGGAGGGATATGTCTCGGTCACACCTCTCAAGCTCGACCTGACGGCCATGCCCGAGATCCCGACCATCGAAGGCTGGGGGTTGACTCTGGAATGAGCGATCCGGTGAAGTCGACGAAATAAGGACAGGGGGAGGGGGAGTCATTGGCGAATTGCATGGATGGGCGCAGCACAGCTGCGTCCATCCATGCAATTCGCCTATTAGCCCCGCGGCGCGAGGCATGAAGCCCACCCGAACGCCACGAAGCCGAGGGCGGGAGCGAAGGTTCCCGCCTAGCGAACCACCGGCTCCTTCAGAGGCTCGAGACGGACCGCCGCCACTTTGTACTCCGGGATCTTGGCCACCGGGTCGACCGCATCCGTCGTCAGCAGATTCGTCGCGGCCTCGGCGTAGTGAAAGGTCATGAAGACCATGCCGGGAGGAGAGCGGCGAGTCACTTGAACCCGGGCGATGACGCTCCCACGCCGGGAGCGAACCCGGACGGCCAACCCGGTCGACAATCCCAGCATGGACGCGTCCTCGGGATGTATTTCGACTTCGGCCTCCGGCGCAAGCGAGTCCAGCCCCGGCGAGCGCCTCGAAAGCGTCCCCCCGTGCCAGTGGAACAGGATCCTTCCGGTCGACAACACAAAGGGATAGGCCTCGTCAGGCGGCTCCGCCGGCGGGATGTAATCGACTGGGCTGAAGAGGCCCAGGCCGCGAGTGAACTTGCCAACGTGTAAGATTGGCGTCCCTGGATGATCCGGGGTCGGGCAAGGCCACTGCAGCCCACCCATGGCAAGCCGTTCGTGAGAGATCCCCGTGTACTGGGGCGTCAGGGCGGCCATCTCATCGAAGATCTCACCCGGCCCAGCGTAGTCCCAGTCCGCACCCATACGCCGCCCCAAATCCCGGATGATCTGCCAGTCTTGATGCGCGTTCGCCGGAGGGTCAAGTGCCGGGCGGACAAGCTGCACCCTGCGTTCGGTGTTGGTGAAGGTTCCCAGTTTCTCGGCGAAGCTCACCCCGGGTAGGACGACGTCGGCCATCGTGCCGGTCTCGTTCATGAAGATGTCCTGCACGGCCAGGAACTCAATCTGCTGAAGGGCGCGATCCACGTGATTGAGGTTCGGGTCGGAAAGCATCGGGTTCTCCCCGAGGACGAACAGACCCTTGACCCGACCATCCAGAGCGGCGTCCATAATCTCGGTCACCGTCAGCCCCGGTTTCGGGTTGAGGGTCTCGGGGTCGACCCCCCAGCCTTCGGCGAATTTCCGGCGGACATCTTCGTTGCTTACCGCCTGGTACCCAGGGTAGACATTGGGGAGCCCGCCCATGTCGCACGCGCCTTGAACGTTGTTCTGTCCACGCAAGGGATTGAGGCCGGTCCCCGGCCGGCCGATTTGTCCGCAGAGAAGGGCCAAATTCGAAAGGGCTTTGACGTTGTCGGTGCCGGTCGTATGCTGGGTGATGCCCATCGCCCAGAAGATGGCCGCCGCCTTGGCGCCGGCGTAGACCCGCGCCGCCCGGACGATGTCCTCGGCCGGCACGCGCGAGATGCCTTCCGCCCGATCCGGCGTCCAGGCCTCAACCGACTGGGCGAGAGCCTCGAAGTTCTCCGTTCGGCCATCGATGAAGGCCTGGTTCTGCAGGCCCTCAGCGATGATCACGTGGGCGATGGCATTGATCACGGCGACGTCGCTCCCGGGCTGATTGCGTAGATGCAAATACGCGAAGTTGGCCAGCTCGATACGCCGCGGGTCAAGCAGGATGAGTTGGGCGCCGTGCTTGCGTACGGCATCCTTCATCTGCAAAGAGAGGACCGGGTGGGTTTCAGTTGTGTTGCTGCCTGTGACCAGGAGTACATCAGCCTCGACGATGTCGTGGATGGAGTTTGTCATTGCCCCCGAGCCGAGTGTGGTGGCCAGACCGGCCACGCTGCTGGAGTGTCAAAGACGAGCACAGTGATCGACGCTGTTCGTGCCGATCACGGCGCGGGCGAGCTTCTGCAGCAGGTAATTCTCTTCGTTGGTGCACTTGGCTGAAGCCAGCACGGCGATGCTCTCCGGTCCGTGCTCACGCCGGATCGCCCCCAGACGATCGGCGACCAGGTCAAGCGCCTCGTCCCAACCCACGGGTTGTGGCTCCGCGCCGCGCTGGCGACGAACCAACGGTGTATCGAGCCGGTCCGGCGAATGAACGAAGTCATAGCCAAAGCGTCCTTTGACACACAGGTTGCCGAAGTTCACCGAATTGTCATATCGGCCGGTCACCCGGAAGATCACGTCCTGGTGCAAATGGAGATCGATCTGGCAACCGACCCCGCAGTAGGGACAGGTTGTATGGACCAGGCGGTCGGCTTGCAGCATCTCAGCCTTCCTTAGTCGAGGCGCGGGCCCCCGGTTGAACGCTTCCCGGCGCCGCGCATGCGAGTCTCGTAGAAGACGTCTACCGGCGAGACACCCTGCTCCAACAGGTATTCGCGCTTGGCCTTCAAGGCGCCTGTAGGACATACACCGACACACTGCCCACAGAACACGCAGGTGGTCTCGGTCATCGGTTTGTCGAAGAAGGTCGCGATCGATGAATTGAACCCCCGCCCGCTGAAATTGATGGCGAAAGCATATTGGGCATCCTCGGCGCAGACTTGAACGCAGCGCCAGCAGAGTACGCACTTGGCGTAATCCCGTATGTAGACCGGATTGTCGTCGATCATCGGAGGCAGCCGGTGCTCGGCGCCGGCAAAACGCTCCGGCTCGGCACCATACTCCTTCAGCATGCCCTCGATCTCCGGCGCTTCCGATAAATCGACCGTCGCCGCCAGCATCTCCAGGATCGTCCTGCGAGCCCGAATGACGTTGGGTGAGTGAGTCTCGACCTCAGCCCCTTGCCGGACCGCCGTGACGCATGCCGGCTGCAACCCCTTTGCACCCTTCGTCTCGACTACGCACATCCGGCACAAACCATTGGCCGTGGTGTGTGCGAAGTAGCAAATCACCGGGATATCGATCCCGGCTTGCTCGGCCGCGGCCAGAATCGTAATTCCGGCCTCGACACGCACCGCACGACCATCGATCGTCAGCTCTACTTCATCCGCCACGCTGCCTCCGCTTCCGGCCGGGGTCCCCAGGCCGCCTTTCAGTCGCCCGCCACTGGCATGATCCCCACCCGGTCGACATACCCCAGACGCTCGGGATGGGCGTAGACCCGAAGGGTATCCCGGCGCACGTACCCGATCAGAGTGATATTCCAGGCTTGCGCCATCG
>Ga0209342_10002595_pt1 | contig 19254 bp, 14 predicted proteins | sample RifCSP16_2_FD_184023 | JGI IMG/M metagenome (GOLD analysis project Ga0209342, IMG submission 184023) | Soil microbial communities from Rifle, Colorado - Rifle CSP2_sed 16_2 (SPAdes) (version 2) | ecosystem: Environmental > Terrestrial > Deep subsurface > Rock core/Sediment | place: Rifle... | reverse complement strand
GGGGGAGGGGGAAGAAGGGGGTGTGGGCTGAGCTTGCTACTGCAGCCGACTGCCCAAACACGCCCATCCGCAAATGTTCTGATATCTGGAATTGCTAGAAAAAAGCGGGAGCCGATCGGCTCCCGCAATCTGATAACTGCAGCTGAACGAGCCAGCGCGAAGCCGGGATGAGCGCCTATGCGCGCTCGGGATCTACGATTGCCCAGCTAATCTCCGGCGACATCGGCGCGCTCGAGGACGCGCTTGAGTGTGTCGAGCTCGGCCCGAGAGAGATCGAGCTGGGCTTTGAGATCCTCTTTCTTCTCGACCAGTCGCCTCCCCAGGCCGGTGTGGCGCCACAATTTCAAATCCTCTTCGAGCGGCGAACCGATCCGATCTTCGCGGACGATCTTCCCGTCCTGCATCACCAGGACACGCTCCGTCTGGCGGGCGACGGCATGGTCATGAGTGACGACGACAAAGGTCGTTTCCTGGCTCCGGTGCAGCTCCCGGATAAGCGCCATCAGTTCCTGGCCAGCGGCGGTATCCAGGTTGCCGGTCGGCTCGTCCGCCAGGATCAGTGGGGGGTTGTTGGCCAGGCCACGCGCCACCGCCACCCGCTGGCGCTGACCGCCCGAGAGCTGGTTCGGCAGATGGTTCATCCGGTCGGCCAATCCCACCATGCCGAGCAATTCCTCGGCGCGCCGCCTGCGTTCTCCCGGTGTGCGCCGACCGATCATGGGGACCTCGACGTTCTCCCGCGCGGTCAACGTCGGCAGCAAGTTGTGCAGCTGGAAGACAAACCCCACGGTTTCGGAGCGGAACTGGTCGAGCTTTCGCAACTTGGACATATCCTGCCCGTTGATCAGCACGGTTCCCTGCGTCGGCCGATCGAGGGCGCCTATGATGTTCAGCAACGTGCTCTTGCCGCTTCCGCTCGGCCCCATGACCGCCACGAGCTCGCCCCTGCCGATGCGCAGGTTTACGTTGTCCAGCGCCCGGATCTGCTCTCCATCGCCGTAAATCCGTGTGAGATCGCGCGTTTCAATCAGCCAAGATTTCGCTTCGGTCATACCTCGCCTCTCAATCGAACCCTATCGGCGCTTTCCCGTCTCCGCTCCCGGTCGTCGATCAGCCGCCCACCTGGATGTCGGCGAATGCCGTCATCCCCCAGCGCAACTTCGCCGGGATTTCATCCAGCGCCACGATGACAGCGTAATTGACACCCGATCCTTCGCCCGACTTGGGCGAAATGCTCAGCACCCGCCCGCTCACCAGCGTGTCTGACAGAGCATCGAAGGTGACCGTTACCGACGCTCCGACTTCGACGCTCGCAACATCGATCTCGTTCAAGTCGGTTGTCTCGACGCGCAGGTTGGTGAGATCGCCGAGGACCACGACCGGAGCCCCGGGAGTGACCCACTCGTTGGGACGGACAGCCACGTTGCTGACCGTACCCGCAAAGGGCGCTACGAGACTTAGGTCTGCCAGCGCTGCTTTGGCCCCGTTCACCTGAGCCACGGCGTTGACCAGCCTGGCCTGCGCCAGCCCGAGGGCATCGGGGTCCGGGCCGTCCTTCACCTTCTCGAACGCCCGCTCGGCCTCAGCCAGGGCAGCCTCGGCTCGAGCCAGCTCGCCCTGGAGCAGAGCCTGATCGATGTCGGTCGGCTCGCCGGTGTACCAGTTTACGCTGGCCTTGATCACATCTCGCGCATGGCGGGCGTCGTAGAGCGCTTTTTCAGCGGCCGCCCGCTTTGTATCCGTGCTGGACAGGTGGCCGACGGCCTTCACGGCGTCCTCGGCCTCGCTCACAGCCCCCTCCGCCAGGACCAGCTGGGCCTCCAGGCCTTCGATCGTCTCGGCGGTGGCGCGCGAGCCCTTCTGCTGATACTTGTATCGCTTATCCGCCTTGTCAAAAGCGTCGCGCGCCTGTGCCAGGGCGAGTTGTGCATTCGCGCGGGCGACGTCGGCGTTCTCGAGCAACGTGTCCAACGCCTGGCGGGCGCTCATTTCTTCTAGCATTGCTGCCGCCAACGCGGCCGCCAGGGCCTCGCTACCTCGCAAGCGGATGAGCTCCTGTCCTGCCTCGACCTCATCCCCCTCGGCGACCAGGAGCTGCTCCACGACGCCCGCCGTCGGGAAGCTCAGGTTGGCCCACGTCGCCGGCACGACCTTGCCGGTCGCACTGACCACCGGGACGAAGTCCGCATCTCCGGTCGTGGCCGGTGTCGGGGTTGCGGCTGTTGAAGCTCCCCCACAACCGGTCACGATCAAGCTGAGCAGAACAATCAGTCCGATAAACCTCAGACTATGGTATCTCGATGAAGTCATTGCTTCCCTCCAGAAATGCGGCGCGTATTTGTACAGGACCGCTGTTCTAGACTCACTTTCTTACCCTACTCTCGGGGCCTTCGGCGAATCTTCTCGCGGATCGTCCAGCTTGCCAAGTGTCATTCGTAACGCAGCGCTTCCACAGGCTGCAGCCTGGTGGCTCGATAGGCCGGGTAGAGTCCCCCGGCGACCCCTAGGAAGAGCGCCACGAGGAAGGCCCGGGCGAAAACGTCCCAGGAGAACACGACTGTGATCGCCCCGGACAGTAACGGTACCAGGTTCATGGCCCAGATCAAGAACCAGGCGACCCCCACCCCGATGATCCCGCCCAGCACGCCCAGGAGTGCGGACTCGCGCACGATAAGCCCGAGGATCGACTTTCTACTCCACCCCAGTGCCCGAAGGACACCGATTTCCCGAGTGCGTTCGAATACCGACATCAGCATCGTGTTCAGAACACCGACCCCTCCAACGATGATTGCCAGACTCGAAATGCCGTTCAAGAAAGCGTCCGCGTTCTGCATGTCCGGCATCTGATCGGCGAACTCGCCCGAGAGCGCGGCGTGGGCCTCGGGGATCGATGAGTTTATTTGGTTGACAAGGTCTCTAGCCTTGACAGGATCCCTCACTTTGACGGCATACAGTGTGACCTTCCTCGGCCGCCCGGCGAAGGCCTGGGCATCCCGCAGCGTCATCACGCCGCCCAGCTCCTCCCAGCCGATGCCGCTCTCGTAGATCCCCCTGATCCTGTATCGGTTGCCTCCCAATTCGATCGTGTCACCGACCTTCTTGTTCAGGGCTTCGGCCAGGACCCTACCAACGATGATTTGATGGTTGCTGTTGATCGTCTCCCCTTCCACTACCCTGAAGCGTCGGATCGCCTGCTCGTTCGGGGCATAACCCCAGATGATCGCAAAGCCGTTCGATTCAGGGAGGACGACCGCCGTTAGAATGATCCCACTTACGCTCTGCACTCCGGGGAACGCGGCAATCTTGGCGCCTACACGGGCGTCGATGGCGCTCAGGCTCGTGTCGGCGATGTCCGCCTGCCGGATCATGATTTCGGCTCCACCGCCCAGGGCGATCTTGGTCATGTCGTCGCCGGCGCCGCGGATGATCCCCTCCATGGCCATAATTGATCCGACTGTGATCCCGATGGCAGTCAGGGTGAGCGACGAACGGATCGCTCGCTGCCAGAGACCCTGGACAGCCATTCCCCCAAAAGGCAGGCGGCGTGCCGGCGCGCCCGACCCACCGCCTTCGTAGCGCAAGGCCTCCACCGGCTGAAGCCGGGAGGCGCGCCAGGCCGGGTACAGGCCGCCTGTCAGACCCAGCACCACGACCACCAGGAAGGCCTCCCCGATGATGCCAGGACGGATGTTGTCTACCGAACCGCCGAAGGTCATCCCTGTCCCCCCAAGGGCCGACACCGCCAGCCAGCCCAGTCCCAGCCCGAATAGCCCACCGGCAAAACTGACCAGCATCGACTCGCGCAGAATCATCCAGAGGACTCGCCGGCTGCTCCAGCCGACGGCTCGAAGCACCCCAATCTCACGTGTCCGTTCATATACCGACATCAGTTGCGCGTTCAACATCCCCACACCCCCGATGACGATGGCCAGCCCGGCGATGGCCCAGACGTAGCCTTGCAGCACATCCCCCACTAGCTGCTTATCGGCGAAATCACCGGGATTGCTGATGGACAGATCGGGCCAGAGACGCTCGACGCGCGCGATAAGAGTCTCGGACGAGGCCTTCTCGTCGATCTGGATGTAGAACAGGCTTACCTGTCGCGACTTTCCCAGCAACTCCTGCGCGTCGGACAACCCGAGCACGCAACCGCTGTCCTCGAGGCCGTCACCCGTCTGATAGATGCCGACAACCCGATAGACCGAATCCGTCAGACGGAGTGAGTCGCCGACATGCTTGTCCAGCGCCTCGGCTGCGCCCGATCCGAGCAGGACGGGTGTCCCGCGCGAGCTGTGCGCGGCCAGCGAGTCCAGTCCGTCACCCTCAATGATCTGGAATCGTTCGAAGACAAAACTGTCTTCAGGGTAGCCAAAAACGAAGAATATCGGGATGTCCTCCGCCTGGACAAACCCCTCTAACATCCCACTGACAGCACGTACCTCCGGCATGACTAGAATCTCGCTTCCTAGGGCTTCGTCAACCGAACTGTAGCTTATATCGAAAGCATTCGGCTGACTGAGGACGAGATCGGCCTTGCTCCCGGTGAGAACCGCCTGGTAGCCCTCCTGGAATCCGTCAGCCAGCGCCCCCAGCCCGATGATGGCCGCGACGCCGATACTGATACCCAGCACGGTGAGCAGTGTGCGTATCTTCCTTCGAACCAGGTTCTTCCAGATCATGATCTGATCTTCCAGCGGCCAGCCGCCCCTCCTGGGTCGGTTGGCAGCACTCTCTCTTGGCATGTCCGGAGGCGTTACCAGCGACCTGCAGAGGGAGCCGCTGTACCGATGAGCCCAATCCCCTCGCGGCCCCGCGGCCGAGATCCTACATAGGGGATTCAACCACCTACCCGCCCGCCAATCCTGATCTCAGTCTGACACCTGACTGCCCCATACTTGAAATCGGGCCGCCAGGCGGTATTGTCAGTATACAAGGGATGGGGAACGGGGCCGGCTAGCCCGCTTGTCCGGCGGGGCCGGTCTGAAGGAAGACTAGCAGGCGCCGGCGAAGGCCGGCAGACTGGGGGACTCAGACATCAAACACGATCGTCGTCTTGAGACCTTGATCGGTGGACCGGATGGCCAGTTCGTTGTAGGTGACGCCCTTGATGTGCCTCCCGAGATCGGCCCCCTTCATCCCCGTTGCCTCCCCGAGGAAGCTCGTTTCTTCAACCCGTTCGATCTGTACGTCGTCCAGGACCAGCTCTTGCTCTTCCAGCCAGAACAGGAGTTCACTCAGCCAATCAACCAGAAGCGTCTCCCTGTCGGGGGCGTTCAACCGAAAATGCCTGCTCGTCGTCTGCGTTCCTAAAGGGCGGCCTCCGAGGAGACTTGCTACGCCGAGGGCGGCATTACGGAAGAGCTCAGCCTGAGTCTTCCCCCAGACCTCGAGAGCCCAGTCCGCGGTGTGCTCGATCTCTCGCCATGATGGTGATTTCATGTGGCTCATTTGTTGTCTGCGGCGGCCGCGCACGATGTCTCATCCCCGGGTGGAGTGCACGTCCACTCCCATCCGAGGCAAACGCTGGCCCGAATCATTCGTCCGAGGCGACTTGGAACTGCTGACGCGGAGCCATTATAATCATCTTCATCAAAGCCAGCTTGGCCACGCCGACCGAGAAGCAGCTCGCGCCGCCCGGCATCGCCGCGATGGTGATCTTGACGGACATATGGCTGCCGCATTCCTCCGGGTTCCTTGATGATCGATGCGCTCGGGATCGAAAGCATCATCCGGGCGAAGGGCATGCAGCCTGCGCAGAGTCTCCGACCTGTCACTCTGAATGCAGCGTCGTGCTAGCCAGGCGTAAGGAGGTCTCCAATGGGCAATGGGGTTCGGGTTGGGCGGCTCTTCGGGATTACGATCCGCATTGACTGGAGCTGGATCCTGATCTTCACGCTCGTCACGTGGAACCTCAGGACAGTCTTTGCGCAGGTTCACCCTGAATGGGGATCCAGGTTGGCTTGGGCGACGGCGTTCCTGGCGGCGATCCTTTTCTTCGGCTCGGTGCTGGCCCATGAGCTGGCCCACTCACTCGTCGCCCGCTCACAGGGAATCCCTGTCCGCAGCATCACGATGTTCCTTTTCGGTGGCGTTTCAAATATCCAGCGCGAACCTTCGTCGCCGTGGGCGGAGTTCCTAATCACAATCGTCGGCCCGGTCACGAGTATCATCCTGGGTGTGGTTTTCTTCGCGCTTTCAGGAGTCGGCCTCGGGGCGCTGGCCTCAAGTGTGGCGAACCCTTTCGCCGCGATCCGACGGCTGCCGCCGCTGACCACGCTCTTGGTGTGGCTTGGTCCAACCAACATCTTGCTCGGCTTCTTCAATCTGATCCCGGGTTTCCCTCTGGATGGAGGCCGGGTGCTGCGCTCGATCTTGTGGGGCGTTACCGGGAACCTGCGACGCGCCACGCGCTGGACGGCCTACATCGGACAGCTCGTCGCATGGTTGATGATCCTCGCCGGCATCGCCATGGTCTTCGGAATTAAGGTGCCGTTCTTCGGATCGGGACTGATCAACGGGCTCTGGCTGGCATTCATCGGGTGGTTCCTGCAAAGCGCTTCGTCGCAAAGTTCCCAGCAAGTCGTAGCACGCGATCTGCTCGAAGGAATCCCTGTTTCACGCCTTATGCGGACGAATGCCCCCTCGGTCCTGCCTGACATCACTGTGGGTAGCCTTGTTCATGATCACATCATGGGAACAGACGAGCACGCGTTCCCCGTGATCGAGGGCCCGCACCTGGTTGGGCTGGTCACGCTTGAGGATGTCCGCAAAGTGGCCCGCGAGGAATGGGAGCAGACGATGGTGAGCCAAATCATGACACCCCGCGACAGCCTGGTGGTCATGGCGCCTGAAGATGAAGCCTCAGACGCCCTGGACAAGCTGGCTGAGCATGACATCCGTCAGTTGCCCGTCGTCCAAATGGATGCTTTCGTCGGTCTTCTCCGACGCAGGGATATCGTCCGCTTCTTGCAGACCCAATCGGCGTACACATCGAACGAACGTGACCGTCGTTCACCTACACCAGGGTAATCGTCCAAGCGGTCGAGCGGACGGTCTTTCTGAAATGGAGACCTGACACGAATGAATTCGAATGCACGCAGTATGTCTGAGGGCATCCTGTTCACGGACCAATACCAACTCACGATGGCCCAGCTGTATTTCCGCGAAGGGATGCACGAGCGGCCGGCGCAGTTCGATCACTTCTACCGCGACTACCCCAACTACGGCGTGCATCAATCCGGATACTGCATCAATGCCGGCCTGGACTGGCTCTTGGAGTGGATGGGTCAGGCCCGCTTCGGCGACGCAGAGGTCGAATACCTGCGCGGGCAGACGGGCGGCGCCGGCAATAGATTGTTCGACGAGGATTTCCTGTCGTGGTTGCGAGAAAACGGCGGCTTCGGAGGCATCACCTTGAAGGCCATCCCCGAGGGTCGGGTAGTGCACGCCAACGTGCCCTTGACCGTTGTACAAGGACCGCTGGCGATGGCCCAGATCCTGGAGACTTCACTCCTCAACCATCTCAATTACCAGACGCTCATCGCCACCAAGGCCAGCCGTATTCGCGAGGCCGGCCGAGGCAGGATGATGCTCGAGTTCGGGCTGCGACGCGGGCCCGAGAGAGGCGCCAACGCCGGGACTCGCGCGGCTCTCATCGGCGGGGCCGATTTCAGCTCCAATGTCGGAGTTTCCCGCATGCTCGGGTTGCCGCCGAAGGGGACCCACGCCCATAGTATGGTGCAGGTATTCATCGCCCTGGGTGCGACTGAGCTCAATGCATTCCGCGCCTACGCCAACGTGTTCCCGGACGATTGCCTGCTCCTGGTGGACACTCTGGACACCCTTGGCAGCGGGATCCCCAACGCCATCCGGGTGTTTGAGGAGCTGCGCCAGAAGGGACACAGGCCGGTCGGGGTCAGGCTTGATTCGGGTGACTTGGCCTACCTCAGCATTCATGCGGCGCGCATGCTGGATCAGGCAGGATTCCCCGAAGTGTCCATCGTGCTTTCCAACCAGATCGATGAGCTTACATTGTGGCAGATCATCACACAGATCGAAGAGGAGGCCCCGCAGTATGGCGTCGAGCCGGAGCAGTTGATTCGACGCTTGGTGTATGGCGTCGGTACGCGGCTGATAAGCTCGGCCGGGGATTCTGCGCTCGACGGGGTCTACAAGCTAGTGGCCGTGTGCGATGAAGGCCGCTGGCTTCCGGCGATCAAGATCTCTGAGACTCCTGAGAAGACGCCGAACCCGGGCCACAAACAGGTGTGGCGTTTGTACGATCGGCGGGGAAAAGCGATCGCCGATCTCCTTGGTCTGGAGGACGAAGATCCGAGCGAGTTGGACCCCCTGGTGACACATCACCCCACGCAGTTCGGCGCCGAACGGTCCTTCCGGCGTGAGGAGATCAGCCAGATCGAGCCTCTGCTCGTAGATGTCTTTAATGAAGGGCGGCGGGTATTGGAGCCGTCTTCGCTCAAAGATATGCGAGCGATGCGTGAATCCGACCTTGACCGCCTTTACCCCGGGGTGCGCCGGCTGATGAAGCCTCACATCTATCATGTGTCTCTGACGAAGAAGCTCTGGGACTACAAGCAGGATCTCATCGCCTCGGTCAAGAAGAACAACTCGAGCTAAGGTGCTGGGGTCACGCCACCCGTCGTGTCCGGTGCCGAGGACCCCGCTACGCGGAGTTCATCCCGAGTGAGGTCGAGGGGCTCCGGGGCAGGCGACGCCGGGAGCAGTGGGAGATCGCTATGCTCGGGCCGGCATCCTCGCCGGCCCGCCTGTTATCTCCCGCCGGAAGTCCGTTCTCCCGACGCACGTCTGCGAGGCCGCCACGGGCTACGCCGGTGACCAGAAGCAGAGCTTCTGGACACCACACAAACGCCTCCTCGCCGCGGGCGGTTTTGGAGTGCACAAGCAGAGCTTGTGCTCGGAAGCGGAGCTTCCGGCATTCGAGAAGGGCGCGGGATTTCGAGCCAGGGTGCATCGGGAGCGTAAGCTTCGCTTGCGACTAGAAGCAGAGCTTCTGGAACTCCAGAAAGCCGCGGCCGGCGGGATATGAGAGTTCTCTCGGTTCGTTTTGGCTATCGCATTGGGCCGCGCTACAGCGATTCCTCGCCGCCTGCAGCGGCTCGGAATGACATTAAGAGAGGCGTGGCACTTCAGCCGCGGGTTCGGCGGGAGCGCAAGCTTCGCCGGTGACCAGAAGCAGAGCTTCTGGACACCATACGCGCGTCCTACCTTATTGCTTGCATTTGCAGGCGCGAGGGTCGGAGCTCGACGAGGGCGGTAATCAATCCAGCGGTTTGAGCCGGGTGGGCTCGAGCAGGGTCTGACGCACAAACGAATGCAGCGGGGTGCTCCGGCGTTTGATCATCATCACCGTCACCTTGGCGCGGCGGGCGATTCGTTCCGGCAGCGGACCGACGAGGAAATTCTTGAACAGTGGCTCTTCGGTGGCCCCCACCACCACCAAGTCGAACTCCTTGCTGGCCTCAAGGATCGGATCGACGATATTGCCCCCTTCAAGCAAACGAGTTTCAATATTGGGGTAGTCTATTCCTTCGAGGGCATAATCGATGGCCTGTTTACCGCGTACCCTGTTTTCTTCGCGCGCGCCGACCGGCACAACATGCGCCACGACCACCTTTGCCGGCTTGGCCTCCGCTTGGGCCATCGCCACGGCGATCTTGGCCGCCCTACGACTGTTGGGGCCACCCCCGACCGGAACCAGCAGGGAACGCAGCGGCCGTTGCTTACGATATCGCACGACGACGACATCGGCCGGTGGATCATCGACGATGGGATCCGCTACAGACCCAAAGAGCTTCCCGGAAGTGTTGGTGTAGCCCGGCCAGCCAAGAACGATCAGGTCGGAAGCGTTTTCGACCGCCGTCTTGCGGACCGCCTCGGCGATATTTCGGCCAAGACGAAGGATGGTGTGGACAGCGACATCGCGTTCCTTGGCCTGACGAATGACCTCGTCCAAAAACGGCCGGCCCTCCTTGAGCATGAGGCGTCCCTCGCCAAGCGTCAACTGGGGGGGACCTGGACGACATGCAATGCCAGGATTTCGCCGCCGGCGGCCTGAGCCAGAACGGATCCGATGAACCCCAGCATGCGCGCCTGCTCCATGTTGGCCACGGGTACGAGCACCGAGTACTCGCGGCTGACCAGCACCTCCTCGTGCAAGATCTCCTTCGGCTTCTCCATGGCTTCGACGCGCGAGAAGTAGGAGTAATGCGACAACAGCCCGATGACGATCCAGATCAGCGCCACCCCCCATGCCTGCGGACTGTAACTGACGAGGTAGATCGCCAGGGCGAGGTTCGCGACCAACCCCAATAAAGACACGGCCGGCTGCCACGGGACGCGGAACCCACGCTCAATGTCCGGCCGTTTGTGACGCAAGGTCATGACCGCGATGTTCACCTGGGCGAAGAGCAGCAAGAACATGATGTCGGCCGAGGCGGCCACAGCTTCAAGGGGGAGTGACATCGCCATCAGCAGCATGAGGCCGCCGGAAGCAATCACAGCCAGGTGGGGCGTGTGGCGGATCGGGTGAATCCTGGCGAAAAACCCCGGCAGGTTCCGATCCCGGCCCATAGCGAAGGAAACACGCGAGGAGGAGTAGGTCGTAGCGTTCAAGGCCGACATCGTCGATACCAACCCGCTGAATAGAAGAACGACTGCGCCGACCCCGAACGGGAAGACCTGTCTGGCAACGTCAACGATGGCGATCTCCTTCCGCTCGCCAAGGTACTTGTAGGCTGGCACTCCTCCTGGCGTGACGATGGATCCGATCGCCGTCACTCCGACCAACAGATAGATTACGACGGCAACCGCGATGGCGATGAAGATCGCCCGCGGGATGTTGCGTTTGGGATTGACGACTTCTTCACCCGACTGGGCGATGATCTCGTAGCCTTCGAAGGCGATGAACGTTAGCCCCATCGCCTGCAAGACGCCACCGATGCCGTTAGGCATGAAGCCCGTCGTGAAGCGTGTGTGCCAGGCGACAGTGTGCGACATGGCAATGATGCCGAAGAAGACGAACAGACCCAGGATAGAGACCTTTGTCAATGTGATCACGTTCCCGATAGTTCCGGTCTCCGAGGCACCCCGGTAATTGACGAAGGTGAATGCAAAGATGACAACCCCGGTCATCCCCAGCGACATTTGGCCAACCGTCACCCCGAGCGGCAGCCGGCCGAATGTACTCCACAGTTCGGCGAAGAAGCGCCCGAACGCCAGGGCGTAGAGGCTGCCGGCGACGGCATGGGCAAACCAGCTCATCCACCCAGCCAAAAAGCCATGTGTCCCACCGAGGGCTTCCTTCACCCACAGATACCCGCCACCGGCTTCAGGATAGGCGGAGCCGAGTTCAGCATAGGCGGAGGCGGTCAATAGGGTGATTGCGCCGTTCAGTACAAAGGCCAGGATCAGCGCTGGGCCGGCGACCCCGGCTGCAATCCCTGTAAGCACAAAAATCCCGGCACCGATCATTCCTCCGATGCCGATCATCGTGACCGTGAATAGGCTCAGGTCACGACTAAGCGTGATCTTCTCGCGTCCGGAATTGGCTTCCATCATCCTCTTTTCAATGCGTTGAAAACGCCCCTGACGACCGGCGAACCTGGCCATTATAGCCCAGCCATACGCTGAGACCGAAGACGGGAGGATCGATTCTTCTCTCCCGGCCACACAGCTCCTCTGTTCCGGGGCCGTCTTCTCGGCGGTCTTCTTGACGACATGCTGGTCGGCCCTCCGGCTCCACCTGCAATGGGGGCCGGAGCGCAGCATTCGCACAGGCCGGCCCAACAAGCCTGGCGATCATCCAACTTCACTCTGCGTTACCGGGCGGACAACCTTCCCCTCGATGACATGGAGGATTAGTTGGGTATGGGTCGTCCTCGGGATTGACATCCCGTGCTTGAGATGACAGGATGCGTATGTACCCCGTGAGGGCGTGCGGCCGTGTATCCCGGTTCGCTGCGGGCCGGGCGCCGCCTCGCCAAGGGCGGATGGACGTGCGCAACAGTTCCGTTCAAGCTGGCTCCGCATATCGGTCGGCCCGTATGGGCCGAAGATCGGCGGTCCTTCATGTGATGATGGCCACCGTGGCATGCCTCTCAACCGGGTGCATGCCCTCGGTCGGCCTCCCTGCCGCATCTCCGCCACCTCCGTCCGCCCCTCCGACATCGTCCGCGTCAACCCGGACCACGCAGGTGTCCTCGCCCTCCGTCTTGGCCCCGTCCCCCACCATTCCTCACTGGTACAGTCTCGCCGATAACCACCTGGCACTATCCGACATCTCCTACCGTATCCCTCTCACGGTCCGGCATGTCACTCAAGACCGGGCCAGCCTTTTCTTCGAGCTGAGCGAGCCTACTCCCGGAGCGGTCTATCTGCTATCGAGAGGATCGGGAGATCGGCCACCCAAGCTCGATCTTGCGCCGTCGGATCTCGAGCACCTAGTGGTTTTCAACGATTTGGAGCCGGGGGCAGAGTACGAGGTCGTTGTCGCAGTGGGAACTGACCCGGAGAGCCCTCTCCAGCCGAACTTCCTTGGGCGTGCGTGGGGACCTGTGATCCTGCGGACGTACCCAGCTGAGGGACGGCTGCGGTTCGCCGTAATCGGCGATGCCAGCTTTGGGGATCCCACGACTATGGCTTTGATCGGAGAGATGGCCGAGGCCGACTTGGACTTCGTCTTGCACGCCGGAGATGTGGTCGACGAGACCGACGGGGACGTCGATCCTTATGACTCCTATGCCGAGAACTTCTACAACGTGTTCGAACCGGTTCTGCGAAGCCTGCCCGTATACACCGTCCCCGGGAATCACGACTACGACCTCGACATCCGCTATCAAGGTGTGCCGTTCTACTTCCACGCTTTCCCTGTATTCCCGGACGCTGCCTTTCCGGGACAGGAAGCCGCCGGGCGGAATCAGTTCTACGGGTTCGAATTGGCGGGGGTCCGGTTCTTGATGCTCGACTCGCAGGTCCTGTTCGGCGCCCCCGGGTTGGAAGAGGAGACAGTGTGGCTGCAGGATCGCCTGAGCGAAACGGGCTACAGGGCGACCATCGTGGTCCTTCATGTGGCCCCATTCAGCAGCAGCGCGGTACACCCTGGGGACAGCCTTCCGGTCCGCAACACGTGGGTGCCACTGCTGCAGGAAGCTCATGTCACCCTGGTCTTCTCTGGGCACTTTCATCAGTACGAACGTCTGCTGGTGAACGGCATCCCCTATATCGTGTCGGGCGGCGGATCGTCAACGCTTTATGCGCCGGGGGCCATCTTGCCGCAGAGCCAGGCCTTCAGGCGTCAATCGCACTTCGTCCTTGGTGAACTCAATGACGACTCTCTGTCGTTGACGGCCATCGGCCCCGATGGTCAGTCGATCGATCAGGCGACGGTCCAGCTCAAGTAGATCCGGGATTGATACGAATCACAGATCCGGTCGATCTCAAATCATAGGGCACACAGCGAGCCGCTCTGCCGTGCATGAGACGATCGAAGCGCGATCCGACAGGTACCGGCCTCCGGAGGATTCACGCTGGCGGCGGCCCGAGCGGCTATCTTCCTCGCTCGCTCCCTGCCTAGCCTGGTGCACTCCAAGGGCACCGTCCTCCCTGGCCCGGCCGGCCAGGACGGGCGGCGCAGGATCTGTGCCTCCACCGATGCTTCGAACCACGTACGCCTCGTCCCACCGAGCCGGCGTGCATCAAGGAATACTGTAGTCGGTCAACTCCGTCGTGACTTCCACCTCGGTATCGAACATATTGCTCGTCTCGACCGAGCGGACGTAGCCGACTCCGGGAACGTACCAACGAACGATCGTCCCGGCGATGGTCGTCGGAACCTTGAAGCCGCTGAGCTCGACGGTGATTTCCATCGTGGTGGTGCTGTCGATCCTGAGCGCCTCGAAGGTGCCGGCCGGGACGTTGACGCTCTCCATCCCGGCGGCGGTCGAGTCGTACTTTACGTCGCCCTCGGACTTGGCCGTCTGATCACCCGAAAGGGTTTGGGTCCCTTCGAGGATGCACGTTTGCGACCAGGTATCCCCCAGTGAGATATCCGCCGGCAAGGTGATGCCGGTGACTTGCGTCGTATCGAATACGGCCTGCAGCCCGGCAACGGCCAACGTTGCCGATGATCCGCCGTAGTCCAGCGCCACCAATCCGTCGGCGCTGCAAGACCAGCGCTGTGTCCGTGTCAAATCAGCAAACTCTGTCGTGAGAATGAACGAGTTTCCATTGACTTCGCTGATGATGTCGGTGTAGGAGGTCGTTCCCGTTGGTCCTCCTGTCACGAGGTAGCTCCAGGTGGCACCCTGAACGACCGGGAAGTAGGTATTGGCGCAGTCCCCGCTCGTTGCACTCGGGCTTTCTGCAGTCGGCGCCTTCACGGGCTGCTGTGGCGTCTTCGTCGGCGAGGCCTGCGGTACTTCCGTAGCTGAGGCGCCCTCGTTCGTCTGGCCCGCGCCGATGCTTGGCAGGCCGCAGGCCATGGCGCTCAGGCCGAGCGATAAGATCACCAGCTTGACAAATGTCAACGGACTTACCCTATTCATCATTCTCTCCTTGGACCAGCGATATGTCGAGCGCTCCCCGACCGTATCCACAATCCCGCTACCAGACCTTCAATAAACGCAAGCCTGGATCGGTGGATCCAGGCCGACAGGTTTCGAATGCGGTCAGACAGCGAACGGGGAGCCGCCGAAGGTCTGGGGCACCCCGTGTGCCGCTATTTGGCATCTCACAGGGGCTCAGTGGGTGTGATTCTGCGCCAACTGGGAGACCTTGGCAATGGTGGGTTGGCGATCCCCCGCCCGACGAACCGGCCCGGACGTGGTAAGATTCTGGCAAGCGGCCCCGGCGGGCCGCTGGGTTTTTCATGGACATCCGGACTCTATATCCCATCCTCCTGGTGATCTTCACCAACATCCTCGGCGCGGGTGTGATTTTGCCCATCCTGCCGCTCTACGCCGAAGGCGAATTCAACGGAACGGTCTTTCAGATCACCCTGCTGGCGACGGCTTTCTTCGGCGCCCAATTCCTGGCTGCACCGTGGTTGGGCCGCCTTTCCGATCGGATTGGCCGACGCCCGGTGCTGCTTCTGAGCCAGCTGGGTACGATCCTAGCTTTCATCCTATTCATCTTCGCCGGGCCGCTCGGACGCTTGCTCGACGCCCGCACGAGTATTCTCCCCGTCAGCGGAGGGATGGCGATGCTCTATGCCGCCCGCCTGCTCGACGGGATCACGGGCGGGAACATCACGACCGCGCAGGCCTACGTCAGTGATATCACCGACCAATCCAACCGGGCGCACGGGCTGGGCCTGCTGCAGGGCGCCTTCGGCCTGGGGTTCGTCTTCGGCCCCGCCTTCGGCGGGATCCTCTCCAATTACGGACCGACGGTGCCGTTCATCGGGGCGACCCTGATCACCAGTTTGACGTTCTTGCTCACCTTGTTCACACTGAAAGAGTCGCTCACCCTTGAGGATCAGCGTCAGGTGACGCGGCAGACCCAAGATCGCCTCAGTTTGAGAAGCCTAATCGGACATCCCGCGCTGCTGACCATCCTGGGCGTCACATTCTTCGCCACGCTGGCTTTCTCGGCACTGCCGGCGATCTTCGCGCTTTACGCACAGAAAGTCCTGTTCCCGGCCAGCATACCGCCCAATCGCCTTCAACTGATGATAGGCCTGATGCTGACGATGCACGGGCTGATCACGGTGATCACTCAAGTCACCCTTCTCAGACCCCTTGTTCGGCGATGGGGCGAGCAGCGGCTCCTGGTCCTGGGAGATCTGGCGTTATTCGTGGCGATGCTCGGGGTTGGTGCGGCCATTGGGCCGCTGCTGGCCGTGGCGGCATTTGCCCCGTTTGCCTTCGGGCAGGGGGTGACGCAGCCCAGCCTGCAATCCCTGATGACCCGCTTCGGCCGTCGTGGAACAGGCGGTCAGTTGCTGGGTCTGTATCAGGCCGCCCGGAGTCTGGCGCTAATCTTCGGGCCGGTATGGGCGGGCTTCGCTTTCGAGCAGATCGGCCCCAGGTCGGTATTCTACGGCGGGGCAGGATTGATGGCGCTTTCGACGGCCCTGGCGATCGCTCTCCTGTCTATGCGCGTCCCGTCTCAGGTCTCCGAGCCCGGCGCACCTGTGTCCCCCTGAGGCCTGACCGGGAGAAGCCTCCCGTTCTCGCAGTTCTATTAAGGAAGGCCAAAGGACTATCCACACTCGACGGCCCATCGAGGGGCAGGATCGAGCGCGGATAGTCCTTTGGTTTGCGTGCGCCTCTAAGAAGGTTGATCGTTCCCGGACGGCAGGGCCGGGAGGGTCTGGAGATACATCCAGACACCCCTCAGTTCATCGTCGCCGAAGCTTCCGAATTCCTTCCACGGCATGTACTCATTGTCAAGCGCACGCCCACCGGGGGTTACGCCGGTGCGGAAAGTCTGGATGAAACCCTCTTCGGACCAGCCTACGAGTTCGCCACCGGGCGTCAGGTTCGGCGAAGGCGGTGAGCTCGGATCGCTCGGCTGCATCCCATTCAGGTTCTCGCCATGGCAACTCTTGCAGAACGTGGCCAGATACTCCCCGTAGGCGACGTTGGCCCCGATTTGAGGCATCGCCGGGAACGGGGTGGAGTGATCGATATACTCGGCCGGGAAGATCTGGCCGAACTGGCCCGTCGCCAGCAGGATGCGTCCCATGATTGTAAGCTGCGGATCCGGCGTCTCTTCTCCCGTGGGTGGCAGCGTCTTCAGATAGGCGATGATCGAGCCCAGGTCCTCGGCGCTCAAATGGATCCAGGCCTCGGCCGGCATGATCACAAGTTCTCTTCCCACGTCATCTACGCCGTGACGGATGGCGCGGACATAGTCGGCGTCGCTCCATGTCTGGCTGAGGACAGTCAGGTTGGCCGCGTAGATCGTGCCGATCGAGGGATCATCGATTAGGGGCATCCCTGTGAGATCCTCGGCATGACACCCCGAGCAGACACCCGTCACAATCTGCTCGCCACGGGCGAGTGAGGTCTCATCCGTGGGGATCGCCACCGTATCCGAAGGGACCTCGCGCGTCTTGTGCAGTTTGGCGTTTCCGGCGACGCTGAGCCCGACCGCCGCCACGACGATGACAACGATCAATCCCCCTACGACGATACCAATCCATTTCAGTACTTTCTTCATCATTCTCTCTCTCCTTAGGCGATTTGAGACAGACACTCGTTCCCGATTCGGCTCAGCGGCCGAGCAAAAGGATCGAGCGCCAGATCCCTCGAAATTGGAATGGCATCTTCTGCCATGTTTCCCCGCGATCCGGGGAGTGCCAGACGTCCCCCCTCAGGACTCCGGCATACAGGCTTCCGGGTACCTCCGGATCAGTTGCCAGACTCAAAGGCATATGTTTCATCGGGTGGTCTTCCCAGCCGATCGCCTTCCACCCCCCGCCCTCAGCGCGATAGAGATAGGCGTCCGCCATCTCTCCGTAAGCCTTGGCCGGGCCTGGCGCCACGGCGACGTACCAGACATCCGGCTCCGCCGGATCGGCGGCGCAGGTGACCCCGTAATGTTTGGCGAGGCCGCTCCCGGCCTTGCGCCATGTCCGCCCACCGTCTTGACTGAAGGACGCGCCGCCGCCAGTGCCGCCCGCCTGATACACCCAATTGCCGTCTGAGTTGTGAAAGATCAAGCTATGGCAATCACGCAGAGTTCCGGGCTTGTGCCCGGACCATGTCTGGCCACCGTCCTCGCTGCGTACGACCGCGCCGAACTCGATCCCGGCCATGATCACCTCGGGATCCTCGGGTGAGATGGCGATCGCCTGAACGTACGCTTGATTGGGTGTTTCGGCCGGTGTGAACCACCACCAACGGAAGGGGATCTTGCGAAACCCCTCCATCTCGGACCAACTCCGGCCGCCGTCGCTCGAGCTGTGAACAGAAGCCGGCTTGGCGCCCGCCAAAATGACACCCGGCTCATGGAGGCTAACAGCCAGCGATTTTACCACCGCGCCCTGTAATCCTCCAGGCTCCCAATTCCTCCCGCGATCGGCTGAGCGCAGGACACCGTTCCCCTGAGTCCCGGCGTAGACGATGTTCGAATTAAACGGATCGGCCGCCAGGCAGCGTACGTCCTGGTCTTCGAGGAAGTACTCGACACTCCACTCGCCGTCTTTCGCCTGCTCCGCCACGCCGACGCCTGAGCCAGTTGTAGCCATGAATGTAGGCTGCCTCTTCATTGACCCTCTTCCGCCTCTGAATTCCTCATTCGTACTCGACGTTCCGGTGGTCTGGCCGACCTTCGACCAGCGAATGGAGACTACAAGCTTAGGCGTCGTGATCTGTCCTCGCGCAGCAATCAAGATCGGGAGCGCGATCCGACCGGTCGGCCTGTCCTCAAAATAAGGTACTCGCCTTTGGAGAGATTGTGGAGTTTACATTGGAACCAGCGAGGAATCCAGGTCAGGGTTCCGAGGATTTCCCAAGGCGGGAGCTCGGATGACCGGCGGGGGATGCACATCTACCGTCACAATTCCCGTCACACGGCCTCAACCGATTGAAGATCCGAAGCCAATGCACCGATCGCTCTGGCGGTCGATCAGGAATGCCTCACGACACTCAGGGCATGATCGTCGGGAGATGCGCGCCGGTCAGGTCTTGTTGTTCCACTCGGTCAGAAGCTTCATAACGCGGTCGACCATTGAGTCCCTTGTTTCCCGAAAGGCAGCCATGATTTCCTCGTCCGTGCCGATGGTCTTGGCCGGATCAGGAAAACTGAGATGTCTGCTCAACCCTCCACCCAACCACACCGGACAGTTCTCGGCGGCGTCGTCGCAGACTGTTACAGCCAGGTCAAAGGGGACATCCTTGAACTCATCCGCCGACTTCGAACGCCCGCGGTGCTCAATCCCGATTTCCGCAAGCGCACGCAGGGCAGCCGGATGCACGTAGCCCGCCGGAACGGTCCCGGCGGAGAACGCCTCCCAGTCTTCGCCCAAACGTGCGTTCACGATCGCTTCGGCGATTTGAGATCGCGCCGAGTTACCGGTGCACAGGAACAAGACCCTGCGCTTCATGTCGGCTTCCTCCAATGACTGCTCTGCAGGGCCGCCAGCCCACCCTCACCGACCGCCTCATGCGTACGGGCAGCGCCAGCGGTGATCAAACGCAGTTTCCCACGGCCACTACCACCCCATCATACCTCCCGGCGCTAAGCTCACCAAGGAGTGCCGATCGCCCA
>Ga0209342_10002592_pt1 | contig 19268 bp, 13 predicted proteins | sample RifCSP16_2_FD_184023 | JGI IMG/M metagenome (GOLD analysis project Ga0209342, IMG submission 184023) | Soil microbial communities from Rifle, Colorado - Rifle CSP2_sed 16_2 (SPAdes) (version 2) | ecosystem: Environmental > Terrestrial > Deep subsurface > Rock core/Sediment | place: Rifle... | reverse complement strand
ATAGCAGAAAACATCGTAACCATAGATGCTCTCCACCTTCAGTTCTGGATCCGGGATGAGCTTATCGACCAGGTTGGCATATCCCAGGCGAAAGGTGGGTTGGGATAGAAGTGCATCGAAAGCCCCGGCGCACAAGTGATGGTGTCCCATCAGGCGGATGTGGGTTTGGAAATCACCCGGGATGATCTGCTCAAGTTGTTCTGCATCCCAGGGAGAGGTCTGTTCCTGTTCAAATTCCTTTCGTTCAGGGGAGATCTGTTCCACACCAGGCAGAGGTTCGGCCATCATCTGGAAGAGCGGCTCCATATCACCGAAGCGCACTAAGCGGAAGGATTCACCCAGGCAGGTCTCACTGTCCCACCCGGCTTCGATCGCCACGATTTTGGCTTGTTCCTGCATGAACATCCCCAATAATGGACGCAGGTCGCCTTCCATGGATTTCTCCAGCCAGGGTACCTGTTTACCCCAGGTGGCAAGTTGTAAGCGGGATTGGTTAATGGTATTGCGCATCATCTCCCGGTGGACGCAGACAGCCAGGATCTTGCGCTCGATTGAGTTTGAAATTTCTTCCACGTGGGTCACGCTTGGCAGCTGACGTGCAAAATACCAACGTTCGCATACCGAAAATGGCTTAAATCCTTCCTTGAAATGCTCAGGGTAATGCTTGTCAAAACAGGATACCCAGAAGGCTTCATCCACCGCCTGTGCCACGCGCACATGATCCTGATTGTTCTCATACAACCCGTCCGGATCAAAGCTGAAAACGGCATAAGGTTGGTACTTGCGAAACAGATAAACGATCCGTTCTCTCAGTTTTCCAAGCGGGATGTCCGCCAGCATGTCTGTTTCGAAGCCCAAATCAACGATCTCCTGGATCCCAAGAATGCGGGCGGATTCACGTAGTTCTTCGGTGTTTTTTAGGATGGTTTCTTTGATGGACAAACCAACCGAATCTTTACGATCATCGGTGACACGCACCAGGATGACTTTCCAACCCTGGTCTGTGAAATTTGCGATGGTACCTCCGCAAAAGGCTGCCGCGTCATCGGCGTGTGGACTGATTATCAAAGCAGTGTGCATTATCACCTCATATGTTGCAGATATAAGTCGCTTAAAATACTCACTGAAAATATCGAAGGGAAAGAATATCCTGATATCCTTTTATTGGTTCCTCTTGCGGAAAGCTTCGGCTAATTCAGGAGCATTTTTCTGGACCTTCTTGAGGGCGGAGATGACATCGTCGACACCTTCGGGACCTGCTCGAAAAATGGCTTCGTCCAGCGTGACAGCTTCATGTTCACAGGCTCGTTCAGCCTCCGGGAAGCTCATTTCCTTAAAATCAAAACACTCTTGAAAGGCATTTGGTACGGCAAGTTTAGAATTTCCAGGTTGGAAAAGGTCATAGCGATGCATGGCTTGGTATCCAACCTCTGCCATCACCCCTTCTGCTTCCAGAGCAGCACACAGAACATCGTGCTCCACTCCAAAGTTGGCTGTATCGATGGAAAAGATATATTGATAGAATGAACGGGTTGTGTGACGCGGGTCGCGCCGCAGGACACGCACACCAGGCACCTCGGAGAGGGCTTCATCCATGTAAGCCGCCATCTGCTCGCGCTCTCTGGCTTGTGCCGGGAATCGTTCAATTCCCACCAATGCAAGGGCGGCCTGCAGTTCACTTAATCTGAAGTTGCCGCCCATAATGGGCGAAGGACCCGCCTCTGTGCCGTTTTCACCTTCGTGTCCACGACCGCAGTCGATGATCGACATTGCCCTGCGGGCCATGCTCTCGCTGCGACATAGTAGGATGCCGCCTTCGCCGGCAGTGATTGTCTTGGAAGATTGTAAGGAGAAGGAGCCAAAGTCCCCGATCGTTCCTGCACCTCGCCCGTTCCATTTTGCGCCGTGGGCATGGGCACAGTCCTCGATCACCACCAGGTTGTGTTTTTCAGCCAGGTCCATGATGGCATCCATGTCGGTCATGTTGGATGCCAGGTGGACCGGGATGATAGCACGGGTTCTGGGAGTGATGGCTCTGGCAGCTGCATTCGGATCCATACAGTAATTGTTCGGATCAATATCGACAATGACCGGAATGGCACCGGCATTCATGGGTGCAGCCGCAGTGGCCTGGAAGGTGCAGGCAGGAACTAGGACTTCATCCCCCCAACCGACGCCGGCTGCACGCAGAGCCACCTCCATGGTGACGGTACCGTTGGCCATTACTACGGCATAACCGCCACCCTGCAACTCGGCAAATTTCCTGGCCAGTTCTGTTGTTTTTGGTCCGGGATATGGGTACCCACCCCAGCGACCGGACTTGATCACTTCGGTCACGGCGTCGATGTCGCGCTGATCCCAGACAGGCCAGGCGGGGTAGGGATTGGTACGGGTCTTTGGACCGCCCAGGATTGCAAGTTCAGACATTGGATCCTCCAAAAAGAATGTAGTTATTAAACCGATCCAAAAAAATTAACCCAATACCAGTTCCTTTGCTCCCTGGATAAGTGTCTGGCGGATAGGGTTTCCATCCACACCTGCCATTTTCATACCCAGCAGTACTGAGCCGACCACTGGCGGTCCATCCAGACGGGAAATTTGGGCATTGGGAATATGACGAAGGATGATCTGGCACATAGGTTCGCTGATCAAAGCACCTCCTTCAAAGATACCCCCCGATTGGACGATCTCGACTTCCTCATTCTCCATTCCGATCTGGCGGGTGACTGCCACGGTCAGCCAGCCTAATTCCTCACCTGCCCAGCGAATAACTTCTCCCGCGGCAGCATCGCCTGTCAGGGCGGCTTCAAAGATCTGGATGGCGATATAGGGGAATAGATGATATTGCTGGTTGGAGATACCCTCCATCAGGTCAAGTTCATCTTTTGCACCCGTCGCTTCGAGATAGATGGCGGTCAAGGCAGTGGGTGGAATGCGCTTGATCCAGGCATAGTTGACCATGTGCAGACCTTTCCAGATGATCTCATAACCACCACCGAATTCGCCAAATGACGTCCCGTTGCCAACGATGCGTCCCTGTTCGCCGTTCGGACCAATTCCATAACAATTGACTCCCGATCCAGCTGTGATGTTGACGCCGATACCATGGGTTGTGCCTGCCAGTAGGCCGTTAACTCCATCGTTTACCACCTCCAGTAGACATCTTAAGCCAAGGTTGGAAATAGTATGCAGGTGGGCTGCCCGGTCACTAGGGAAATCGTAACCTGCAATACCAAAACCAGCACCTGCGATCTGATCGAAAGTGATATTCGCCATATGACAGGCTTGCTCAAAGGACTGCTTCAGCACCTCCGCCAGACCATCATAACCAGCAGTCTGGTGATTGCCTCCCCCGCTTCTTCCAAAACCAACGCAGTCACCGGCTTTATCAGCGATCAGGGCGTGGGTTTTGGATGAGCCAACATCCAATCCGAGGAAGAATTGTTTTGCCATGCTTATCCTTCAGGAAGGATTGCTCTACTGGTTTCCCCTGCTCTTTTTTCCTCTAAAGCATCATGGATATCCACCAAGCGCTTTCCATGCAAAGGATACAACCAGAGCAGGTAGATCGCCAGCAGGAATCCGATCGTGGTAGGAACGGTCAAGAAGATCCGAAAACCAAGGTCGACCGTGGCAGGCTGAACCTCAAGCAGGGTATCGTAGCCAAAGGCAGGCATGATCAAGCCAAAGGCACTCGAGACCAACAATCCGCTCAAGGTGATGAGAAAACCGCTCATCCCAAAATACATCCCAGCTCGTTGATGACCTGTCTTGATCTCATCCTCGTCCACTACCTCGGTCATGATGACATCCCCGATCAATACCAATCCGCCCAGTCCTATTCCAAGCACTACAGCAGCTGCATAGGTGAAGGTTATATTGGGTGAGAAGCCCATCGGGACAATGCCGATGATCATTACCGCGTTGGCAAGCATGAGCGTCCTGCGGCTATCGAGTTTGTTGGCGACCCAATTACGCCAGGGGTAGAGGGTAAGCATGGCTACCAGGAAGGCGATACCGAGGATGGCAGTTGCCAGGCCTTCGTCAACTTTCAAACTGTATTTCAGGTAGAAAAGGATGCCAACCTGGAGTGTGCCGGTGGCGAAGAAGCGCATGGATTGCGCTCCCGCCGCGGTGAGATAACTGCGATTGAGAAAAGTAGCTTTCAGAGCTAGCTTGAAGGGATAACTGGTATCGGTTTTCAAGGCTGCCTTTTCGAACAGAAAAGGGGAGCCAACATATATGGCAATAACCGAGACGACCGAAAGCACGATGGCCATCCCAGACCAACCGAGAATGCTCGAGAGAAGAGGCGGCAACGCCGCACCCAGCACAAGGGCGATGGTCTGGAAAATGTTCATCTTGGCCGCCACATCCGTTCGTTCACGATAATTTCCAAACATTTCGGGCAGTAGACCATAATATCCTGTGGCAATGGCCGTATATAGTCCTTCCCAGATAATGATCATAGTACCGAAGTAGACCAGCAAAGCTACCGGGTTGTCTTTGCCGTCGAATGGGGCGGTGAAGATGAGAGCAAATGCGACCGCATATGGTAAACCGCCAAACAGCACATAAGGGATGCGCCGCCCCCAGCGGGTACGGGTGCGGTCGGAGAGATAGCCCAATGCCGGGTTGTTGAGGGCATTGTAGATGGTGTAAAAGAACCAGAATGTGGAATACCAAGTAACAGGCAGGTTCTTTATATCCACGATGTAAAAGGCGACCACACCTGCGATCGCTTCAGCAAGTGTTGCTACTCCCAGGCTGACGAGGGAGTACATCATGCGGGTCTTGGTACTGGTGGCAAACTCGAATTTATCGGCAGTCATCTTATCTCCTTTGGCTAAGGCATGCTGGGTGATTGGTTACGGTTTGTCGCTCTGCATCAAGTCCCGGATTGGTTTGTATCCGATCACCTGGAATCCCTCATTCTTGATGAAACTTTTGATCTCCTGGCTCATGAAAGCGTTGTAATTGGCCACCCTGCATTCCCAGTCGGGTGTGATCGCCCGCAGTTCAGCGGTGTCAATGGCTGGATGCATTAGGAGGTGGGTTATCCCGACCGGGAGCGCACCCAGTTTTTGTTTGGCTATCTCGATCTGGTTGGTCGGATCTTCCAGCGAGAGATAGTCAATCCCATCGATCATTGGAAAACCTTGTTCTTCCAGCTGCCCGATCATACCAGCAAACATCCCAGCCTCCTCTGCGCTGAATCCCAGTGCTATGAATCCTTGCACATCCAAACGTGGCATCAAGCCAGGCGTTTTGAAGTGGTTCAGTGTTTGTAGGTAACCGGCGATGAACCTGGGATTGGTGATCGTACCCATGTGTGTATCGATATGAGTGATATTGATCCCGGCTGCCAGCGCTCGTTCTGCCTGGGTTTCGACTTCGATGCGGACTGCCTCTGGATCGGCGTTTTCCCAGGCGGCTGGTTCTCTCTGGTGAAAAAATCCGTCCTTATCCATCAAACCTGACGCCTGATCCCGTGTGGAGACAGGACTCCAGCGGTAGCCGTCCCACTCCGAATTGACTGTCCCATGGACACCCAGATCGACGTTTGGATTTTGACGTGCCCAATCCGCCACCGCTGGGAACCACGGACAGGGTACCATGACTGCCCCGGATGAGATCGTGCCGAATTCCCACAGGTCCATGAAACCCTGCAGGGAAGCATGGCACATGCCCACATCATCAACATGGATGATGACAAGTCTGTCATTGTTTGAATAACCAAGTTTTTTGAGTAGAGGGTTGGGAACCATGTTTTATCCTTTATCTTAGTATCATGGCTATTGGAAAAATCGTGGCAACCACTGACGGTTAGATTCCAGCATATCTTCCAAAACATTCTGGATCTTGTCAGCACTCGGTCCAAGCGGATGAGCCAGCAATGCCTGCTTAGCAGCGTTCCTATCCCCGTATACTGCAGCCTGGACAGTGAGAAGCTCGTACATTTTTACCGAGGCTATCAATCCAAAACAAGCTTCAGGCAGGGCATTAGCCTCGAGCGGGTGGATACCAGTATGATCTACGCTGGCAGGTATTTCCAGTACCCAGTCTTCAGGCCAATCCTTGATGGCTCCCTTGTTTCGCACGTTGACGGTGTGTATTTGACCGAGGTTGTTATGGTGAGAATCAATCAGCTGGGTGGCTAATGTCGAATAGAAGGCACCGCCTCTCTTCATCAGGTCATCGGGAGGAACAGTCATGGCGGGATTGGAGTATTCACGCAGCAGGTCGCTTTCAATTTTCATAACTTCTTCAGCTCGCGAAGGTGGCCAGTTATCCTGTATTTTGAGCTTTTTGTCGGTATAGTAAAAATACTTCAGGTACGGGTTGGGAATCATTCCGAGTGTTTCGAGCGTATAAATGTCCCATTCGGGTTCTGTTTCCTGTTTTATCATCTTGATGTAAGCCAGGAAGATCTGTGGCCACATGTCTTCATTATCCACAGTAAAACCATAATGCCAGGTGAGGTGATTAAGACCGAGTGTTTTCAGAACAGCACGCTCATTGGCGATCTTTTGGCCGGTATATTTCTCCAGGCTTGCCAGGATTTCCATTTTGGTGGTGATGCCCACGTTACAGACTCCCACTGCGGGAACATCCGGAGCATGGCGGGTGAGTGCTTCTGTGACCAGACCAACCGGGTTGGTGAAGTTTACCAGCAACGCTCCCGGGGCAACTTCAAGCATGTCATTGGCTATGTCCAGGATTACGGGGACGGTACGTAATGCTTTCGCCATGCCGCCCACACCAGTCGTTTCCTGGCCGATCAAGCCATGCCGCCTGCCCAGGTACTCGTCACCGCGTCGGGCAGGCATCATTCCGACCCGCAACTGGGTGATGACATAGGATGCACCGGAAAGAGACTCACGCTGACAGGTAGAAAGTACTACCTTGAAAGGCTGGTCTTTGGCCATCACCATTCGTTGAGCGAACTTACCAACGATATCCAGCCTGGCCTGATCAATATCCATCAAACACAGTTCCGTAAGCGGCAGGTGATCAACTCTGGACAGGAGCCCATTGACAAGTTCCGGTGTATAAGTTGAACCGCCTCCAATGACTGTGATCTTCAATTCAATCTCTCCAACAAATTCAGAACCCGCAATGCAATGCCATGGGATGCAGGATCTTGAGCGGTTCGCCATGCTCGAATCCGTTGTCCATGGCAACCTGGCGGGATTTCATTTCCAGGGCCATGACCAGCTCTTCCATGCCGTCAGGCTCGAACTGGGCCTGGTAGCTGCGGACAGCTGAGATCTTGTCATCCCAGGTTTGGGTGACGTCTGCGATGGTATTCGCTTCACGGGTATAGTAGAAAACAACTCCCTGGATGGCATGCCCCCGATATGCAGAATCAATTTCAGGATCGGAAGAGGCGATCTTCGTCATCCCGGCAAATATGACCGCTTCTGTAGTTGCCAGGCCGGTCTGGATGTGATCATGATGTCCCTCATAGGTCAGCCAGGGGTCAGCAGTGACAACAAGATCAGGTTGAATGAGCCGGATGTACTTTAGTAGATCACCGCGTAGCTCAAAAAAATCATATTTCCCTGCATCTGGATATCCCAGCCAGTAATGCTCTTTTACACCGATGATCTTTCCGGCTGCAAACTGGTCGCGTCTCAGGGCTTGTTCAGCAGCTTCTGTCGAAAGAGTGTTATCCACGACGCCCATCAGATCGTCGGTTACAGTGAGGTAGATCAGTTCGGCTCCCTTCTGTTGAAGCTGCTTCAGGATACCACCGGCTGCAATATCATTATCATCATAATGAGGTTGGATGCACAGGATCCTCCTGGCTGAGTAAATATCAGGGATGGGGATAAGGGATTCTATTGTCATTGGATCTCCACAACTTTTCCGGTTTTAGCGCTTTCATAGGCTGAGTCCACAACCTTCATATTTACCAATCCTTCCATTCCCCCGGGAACAGGTGTTTTGCCTTCCTGAATACAATTTATAAAATAAGCCATCTGGGTATCATACATGGATTGAGGGCAATGCTCTGCGCGAGGGAAGGGAAAACCGGCAGATATGACTTCTATTTTGTTTTCCTTTTCACCCGCCAGCTCCAGTTTGGTCGGGAAGAGTTGTCCGAAACCCTTCGTTCCATAGAGCTGGGTGGCAGCTTCGGGACCATCCATGTGCGGTTGCCACCAACCTGATTCTATATAGGATACCGTCCCGTTGTCCCAGTTGACGATGACAACACCGGTATCATCCACATCTAAGTCAGTGTAAAAAGTACCCAAATTGGCATATACCGAAATAGGCTTTGGATCGCCCAACAGAAAGCGGGCAGTATCTAGTGCGTGGATGCCCATGTCTGCCATCGCTCCGCCACCTGAATATTCCTTTATCGTGAACCAACCGGATGGTCCCCAGTGCGTATGTACTCCGTAGCCTTTGGTGCGGATGATCTTGCCCAACCTTCCAGCCTGCGCTTTTAACCACACCACATCCGGGTCAAATCGCCAGCAGTGCGCCACCATTAATACTGTCCCGGTTGTCTGACTGGCAGAAAGCATCTGTTCCGCTTCGATGGTATTCAAGGCCATTGGCTTTTCCACCAGCACAGGGATGCCGGACTGGAGGGCTGCCAGGGTCTGCGGGGCATGCAGGAAATTGGGTGTACCGATCACAAGTGCATCCGCGCCGCTATCCTGGAGCATGTCTGCCATGGTCGTATACTGCCTCCGGATCCCAAACTGACCCGCGAAGGCAGCAGATTTATCGAAATATTTCTCTACCACCGCAACAACCTGTCCACCGCAGTTTAACACTGCCTGGGCATGAATGGCTGCTATATACCCAGCTCCAGCTATAGCGAATTTCATCCTTCCTCCTTGGGAATATGTGCAATCCCGTAAGGGAGAGTATGTTCTCTGCAATAATCTGGGAGTTCTATAAATATTTGGGTAACCGTTTCAGATGGAATCCGGTTCAGTGGTATGGAACAGGCCTTGAGAGCAGCTTCTAATGCGTGTGTATCTTGCCCCTGGCGATCTGCCATCAAGAGGATGCCTGGACCCACCAGATCGCCATGCGGCCAGGCTGGACCGGTGTATTGTTCAGCACAGTAGGCAAAATAATGTTCGGAGCCTTCTTCGGGACGGGAATGTCCGATTTGGTTGCAGAGTTGGACTTCCATTGACAGGCAGTCATAAAGGCTCTTTATACCATCCCGATCACCGTGACCGGCAGCCTCAGCGCATTCGATCACACCTATTAATATGGTTTGAGCATTATCATAAACCCAGGGAATGAACTCCATTCCGACAGGGTTGCGCCCCAATTCATGGGCGAATTTCCAATCCCAGCAGCCAGTCGCGATAGAGAGAACGTCTGTGATCCCAGCAGCCCGGATCCATGCAGGGGCGCTGGCAATGACATCCAGATCCAATATGAGTTGTTCGGGAACCTTGGTTGGGATATATTGAACGCAGCCGTCGCGGCGGATACCTGATGCAGCTGTAAGAAAGGCATCCACAGATAAAGCAGTGGGTAGTACAACAAGTGGAAGGTTCAGGCAGGCAGAAAAATATTTAGCTGCATCAACAGTCAAACCTCCCCCAACAGAATAGACCACTTGTGCAGGAGAATCTACTATGCTGGCGAGCAGATTGTCCCATGCAACCAACGTTGCGTTTAAAGGTTCAAGTCGGGTTGTGACTTTCAGCCCAGAAAGACTATTCTGAACAGCAGTCCAGGCTGGGGTGGAAGTGACCAACAACACAGGTCTTTTTTCATCAATTTCAGAGAAAGGGATCATACTGACAATAGGTAGATTGGCGAGTATTTGAATCATCCCTTCCCTTGTTATTATTTGATGGTGTGTGATCTACTTTAGATCCATCTCTATATGGTTTAGTTTACAATCATAAAAAAAACTTGTCAACAGTTTTGTAACATTCTTTCTGTAATTTCATGAACCTTAACAAAAGAGGTGAGTCAGAAGTATCCTTAAAGGCAACAAAACCAATAAAAAAGAGGCTGTTAATGACTCACCACGACGATTATTCCTTCACGAAAGAGTTTGCGGAATGAAGGATTGGATGCGATACCTGAGATGCGGGGAGTTCTGATCAACCCGGGGGATGATCTCCATCCACCAAAAACCCGAATTTTGTATTGTCATAAAGCCAATGAGACCGGGCAGCCTGCTAGCCCTGTGTATCATTTAGACGAGGCCTGATCCAAGAATCGTTGGAGCAAAAAAAAGCGGAGGCTACCAAGTTTGGTAGCCTCCGATAATAATTCGGGTTTTTAGGGATCTCCCCAAAATTCCTCAATACTTTATTCGACCTCTACCAGCACCGCCCGGATGAGTATACGATAACTGTAGGAGTCGCTGGCTTCGTCGTAACCGCGGCAGGTCACCAGAGTGATCCAGGATAATTCCTGGTGCTTCATCATCGCAGCCAGGTTATTGGGCTGGACCTGCATCACCGAGCGCACCTCATACACGTACTTTCCACCCCAGGCATGAACGATGATCTTATCCCCCCACCATAAGCCATTCAATTTTACAAACGGACCGGGATTACCATAAGCATCATAGACATGGGCAGTGATCACCGAGTTGCCGCTCCAGGTGGGGAAAGCAGAACCGTCCAACCAGCCGGCATTATTGCCCAGCCAGGAGACGTCCCAGGTCCCATTGGTTTGCGGTACGCCCACGATGGACGTCTGCACGCCAAGGCTCGGAATCTCAAGCCATAAGTCGCCCAGGCTGGCATAGTCTTTTTCAGCAGGTTGGGCGGGGAGGACCGTTAGACGATATGGGGCAAAACCAATGGCTGGTATAACTTTAGCGGGCACAACTGTGGGGGTTGGGGTGGGGGTCGCGGTAACCGTCAACGTTTCAGCCGGTACATTGCAGGCACTGACAGCACCGTTGGTGCCGGTGCCTCCACTGTATACTGCCCTCCAATAATACGTTCCGGCCAAGTTGAAAGTCATGGAATTTGAATTCGGGACATTATTACCAACACCGGTCACTGTCTTGGTCCCAGCACTTACTGGATCCAATGTGCAGGCGCTGTCCGTATAATAAGTATAGGTGACTGTTCCACCCGCACTGGCGGCGGCTCCAGTCAAGGTTGCAGTATCATACACCGAACTACCGACTACAACATTGGTGGCGGAAAGGTTTGTCGTAAGGGTAGGAGTGACATTGGCAACATCGTTCACTAACAGTATTTCACTGGTGCAGGCACTTTTAGCACTGTTGTTGTTGACGTCTCCAGAGTATGCTGCCTGCCAATAATATATTCCGGCTGTAGCGAAGGAGATGGGATCTGAATTCGGCACAATACCGCCATCCACATTCTTAATTCCAGCTGACTGTGGATTCAAAGTGCAGGTATCATCATTTGCATATACTGTATAGGTCACTGTTCCGATCGCGGTGGCAGTGGCTCCACTCAAGGTTGCAGTATCATACACCGAACTACCTACTGGAACACTGGTGGCAGAAAGTGTCGTCGCAATGGTCGGAGAGAGTTTATTGACCGTTAATGTTTCAGCCGCTACATTGCAGGCACTGACAGCACCGTTGGTGCCGGTGCCTCCACTGTATACTGCCCTCCAATAATACGTTCCAGCCAGGTTGAAAGGCATGGGATTTGAATTCGGGACATTATTACCAACACCGGTCACTGTCTTGGTTCCAGCATCCACTGCATTCAATGTGCAGGCGCTGTCCGTATAATAAGTGTAGGTGACTGTTCCGCCTGCACTGGCGGCGGCTCCAGTCAAGGTTGCAGTATCATACACCGAACTACCTACTGCAACACTGGTTGAGGAAAGGTTTGTCGCAAGGGTAGGAGTAACATTGGCAACATCGTTAACTAAAAGCGCTTCACTGATGCAGGCACTTTTAGCACTATTGTTGTTGGCGTCTCCACTGTATTCTGCCTGCCAATAAAACGTTCCGGCTGTATTAAAGGGGAGGGGAGGCGAATCCGGCAAAACGCCAGGGGTGGTTATAGCTATGGGGCCAGTGGTCTGATCCAACGCAGTACAGGCAGTGTCCGTATATACAGAGTAGGTCACAGTGCCACCTGAATTGACGGTATCTCCAAGCAATACCGCACTGTCAGACACAGTTGCTCCTACTGTTACAGAGTCGGCGGAAAGTGTTGTCGTGACGGACGGTGAGCAAAGCGGGCGGGTGATATGGGTATTATTTAATGTAACCGCTGCAATTCTTGCTAAAAATCTCCCGGTAACCGTTGAGCTCCCATTGTCTGTAATCGATTGGTCAGCCATGATGGTCCCAAAAAATTCAGAGTTGGTTCCGAGAACGGCTGAAGAGCCGACCTGCCACCAGACATTGCAAGCTTGCGCGCCACGAGTTAGGACTACTTTGCTTGTGGAGGCGGTTATAAGGCTGGATGCCATCTTGAAAATAAATACGGAGTTGGGGTCATTCGCGCCGTCGAGTATCAACGTCCCTGTTATCCCGAAAGTACCTGCACTGGAAGTGTAGACACCATCTGTCAGCGTTGACCCGCCGAGCTCTGAGGATATGGTGTTTGCTGGCACCCGTGCAGCAGCCTCGTTATAAGCAGTGGTTAAATCATTTTTTGCTATTGTGAGAAGGCTAGCATTTGTTACCCTGCAAGGAAGAGGACCGGAAGCATCCACTGAGTATACTGTCCCGGACAGCATTTCAGCGCACGTCAATGGTCCCGTAGATGCCCCCTAACCCGCTGGGCTCAAACCAACATCACCGTTGATTTGAGAAAGGTTATTGTCGTTGACTGCTGATCCAGCCAGAATGGCGAAATTGCTGGTTGTCCCCAAGCTTACCGGAGTGGTAGCCGCGAGCCGGCGTGCAGACACGCCAAGGGAGGGAGCTACCAATGATAAGGTTATCATCAGGATGATTAAAATTGGTAGAAACTTAAACTTAGGCATTTTATTCGTCCTCCTGACAAAAAAATCCCACCTAGGAATGGCGTAATGTATTACAAGTATTCAAATTTATTATACTACAATCGTATTCTAATTCAATGAGGAATTGAAAGGTTATCGCAGGGGAATAGTATCTACCATCCAGACAACCGTCATTTCCCACCTTGCTTTTTAAATGGTTCCATTTCACCACCCCCAGAATGCGGGTATTCCCGGTAAACCCCGCCCGGCTTTACCCTGGTCGCTTTGGCGGGGAGGTGGCGCTCTACCAGAAGAACTAAACGCCTGACAACCCGGACCTGGTGCAGGTGGGCAGGTGCGAGGTGATAATGCTCTGGGCAGTGCAATCCAGGTTCAGGTTCAAGATCCCCCACCTTTTCAGCCATAATTAAATTGAATTCATAATCACATTGATATTTTGACCAATGCTGATAGTTATTCTTAAGATCGATATAATTGCTTAAAATCACTTTTGACAATTTTTGGGCAAATTTTCCTTTTTAATTTGTTTCTATCAGGATTTGACAGACTCCGTTAAGAAATTTAATATTAATCATTGTTCAACAATTATTATTAATCAAGAGTAAATTGATTTCTATAATATTAAGTATTATTCGGAATAACTTAAATCTTTTCTAATTCCTCGTGAACAGGTATAGCTTCAATTGTCCGAGGATTCAAGATCTTCTCGAGTGCTGTCCCCAACAAGGCAAAGGCAAGACTGGTCAATAATAACAGTGCAATTGGTTCCAGTACCCAGAAAGGTGAACCATATAAGGCACCTTTGGATAGCCCATCATAGATAATTCGACCCCAGGAGGGATAATTGGATTTGATATTAAAGAAACCAAGTGTCGCTTCCCAGAAAATAAAACTTGGTATCTGGGTGATCAATTGGGGAATCAATACTGGAAGAACTCTTGGGATTAAATAATGCATAATAATACGCATGTTCCCCGCCCCGTATGCTCTTGCACTCTCAATATAAGGTGCTTCTTTTGCCTGTAAAAATGCTGAACGAAATGTTTTCATTGGCGAACCCAGGGCATTGATCACAATAATAAAACCCAAAATGATCCAAATATCAATATTAAAAAGAACGTTGACAAGCACTGCAATGGTTAATCCAGGTATGATCATGTTAACTTCTGTGACCCTTTGGACAAAACCATCCAACCAGCCTCCAAACCACACTCCTGCAGCTGGTAAGAGCATTGCAATTAATGTAGTGATCAATGAGCCCAGGAAACCAATAAATAAAGCAAACGGCATTCCCCAAAATAATGGAACGATCAGGTCTCTTCGAGCATAATCTGATCCTGCCAATCCATAAACCTGCCCCAATAATACCAATTGAACATCAAGATCACCCTCAGATTCGAAAACCAGGGAATTTATCCTTAATTTATAAACTCCATGCAGCGGCTCCATTTTTGAAGATCCTGGTTTGGCAAAAAGCAGATTAAAGATCGGAGTTGAATAGAGTCCCTGGACATTTCCAGTTAATGAAAACCAATCGTACCATTCAGGATTTTCATCGAGATATTTTTTGGCAGAGAAACTGGTCTCAAAATCATAACTGGAATAAGGATCTGTGGTCGTGCGTTTCAATGGAATAATTCGTCCATCAGGCGTTTCCCATTCCATTAAAGCGAAAGGTCGCTGAATCTGGAAAACAGGATCAAAATAAAGGAAGATCTCGCTTGGAATCTCTCTGTAAGTGTAATCAAACGTGAGTGTGTAATTCTTCTCGATCCATCCGTTCTCCAAATGATTTGTTACTATCTCCGTTGTTGGACTATCCTGATCGACAAAAAGGGTGGATAATCTGGGAATATTACTGAAATAATTTGTCCAGGACGGCAAAGCAGTGCGAGGGATATAATTTCTTCCCTGTAAAACCTTTTGGTTGTAATCTTTGCCGATTTGTGCATATGGCAATGCTGTTACGGCATAGATTGAGCCGATAAATAAGATCACGATAATGGATAAACCAAATATCGCAGAAGGATATCGACGAATTTCATTCAGGTAGAAATTACTTCTATTCCGAAATTCTTTAAAGCGGTAAGTAATTTCCGAAATTGTCTGTCTTATTGATTGATTTGGATTGCTTGGTTTCTCTTCTTTTTCGCTACGAAAATACCTGAACAGAAATAACTTGAGTCTTGAAAGCGAACTTTGCTTTTTGGAAGCTATCCCCCTGATTTCATTTGTATTGGTGGGAGGCAATACTCTGATGCGGGGATCCACGATAACATATGTAATATCAAGTAGGAATGAAATGATTCCAAGTAAATACGCGAAAATGACAACAATTCCCACAGCAATGATCAATTCTCCCGGTTCCATGCTTTCCCCCCAGAAGTTGGGTAACGCTTCTTTTATATATAACCATCCAAGCCCTGGCCAATTAAAGACTACTTCTACAATCGTACTGACTTGCCAGAACGTGATCAGGGTTGTAATAAAACTGGTGAGAATATATGGCAGAGCAGGGCGGAGGATATAGTTATTATTTAATATTTTTAATGGTAAACCTTTTGCCTGGGCAAGCTCAATATAATCTTCTTTGGAATAGATTACAAAATATGTTCTCCAGGCAAATACCACCTGGAAAAGGAGGCTTAGAGCAATGGCTGCAACAGGCATAATCATATGCTTGCCAATATCCAGGAGGTATGAAAGATTTACCTTCTCGTAATAGGCTTTATACATTCCTCCAAAGGGTAACCATCGGAGTTGAAATGCAAAAATGGTTAACAGGATGATCCCATAAACCCAGCTGGGCACTGATGATATCGGAGACAGAATGGAAAAAAATCGGTCCAGCCAATTCCCATAATGCCTCGATAGATAGAGTGATATAGGCATGCCAATAAGGAAAACCAACAGGTAAGCAGTGCCAATAATTAATAAGGTTCGTGGCAGATAGACCAATATGATGTCTAATACATCTGCATTTGTAGCCTGAGATCCCCATCCCCCCATTCTCATACCAACCTTGCCCCAATCAAAAGTGAGTGCCTTTGTTGTCCAACGAAGGTATCTTTGAAAGAAGGGCAGGTTCAAACCGAGATCATCCCGGAGTTGCTGAACATATGCCTGAATCTGAACCTGATCTGGAACCCCGAATTCGTTGATATCGATTGTGCCATCATAAATGCTTGATCGGATGACCAGATCGATTTGAGCATTCAGACTTTTTTCAAATGGTGATTCGGGTGGACCCAATCCTCTTTGCGTTGGCTGATTGGTTATTAAAATAGTAATGAATACAGCCACAAAAATTGTAATCCCGATAGCCAGCAGTTTTCCTCCCAGATATCGGGATACTCTTAGTATCTGTTTCAATTTGGTTTGTGAAGGCAACCCTTGCTCTGATGAATCCAAATTATGTCTCCAATTAATGGATTATACTTTACCAGGTTAACTTGTGACAACTGGCACGGGAAGAAGGGAATAAAATCTCTTGTGAAGATCACCGATTCGAATAAGAATAATGTAAATATTTCAAAGGAGAAAGGGAGAATAATCCATGTCTAGGAAATTTGAACCAACACCACTGAAATTACGAACACCAGTCCCATCAGATATTGATATCGCCCAGGAGGCAAAACTTAAACCAATTATTCAGGTGGCTGAAGAATTGGGGATTCATGAAGATGAATTGGAACTTTATGGACCTTATAAAGCTAAAGTAAAACTTGAGATTTTAAAAAGATTGAAAGATCGACCTGATGGAAAGTATATTGATGTAACTGCAATAACCCCGACACCGCTAGGCGAGGGAAAAACAACCACAACAGTTGGATTATCCCAGGCACTCGGTGCCCATTTGGGAAAAAATGTGGTAACTGCGATTCGGCAGCCTTCTCAGGGTCCAACATTTGGGATCAAAGGCGGAGCAGCAGGTGGTGGTTACTCGCAGATTATCCCGATGGAGGATTTCAACCTTCACCTGACAGGAGACATTCATGCCATAACAGCTGCCAATAACCTTCTGGCTGCTGCGATCGATGTCCGCATCATGCATGAATCCAAACAAAATGATGATGAAAAACTATTTAATGCCCTATGCCCACCAGATAAGGAAGGTGAAAGGAAATTCTCACCATCAATGCTGAGAAGGTTGGCAAAACTGGGCATTGAAAAAACCGACCCAAATGATCTAACCTCAGAAGAAAGATCCAGGTTTGCAAGACTTGACATTGATCCAGATTCGATAACATGGCGCCGCGTAGTTGATACAAATGATCGCTTCCTTCGAACGATTACGATTGGCCAGGGTGATGATGAGAAAGGATTCGAGCGTGTTACTGGATATGATATTACCGTAGCCAGCGAAATAATGGCAATCCTTGCTCTTACGACCAGCCTGGCAGATATGCGGGAACGTTTTGGCAGGATCGTTATCGGGACCAACAAAAAAGGAGAGGCAATTACTGCAGAAGATCTTGGTGTCGCAGGCGCTTTGACAGTTCTTATGAAAGATGCTATCAAACCCAACTTGATGCAAACCCTTGAAGGGACTCCAGCTTTTGTTCATGCTGGTCCGTTTGCCAATATCGCCCACGGGCAATCATCCATCATTGCTGACAAGATCGCTTTGAAACTTGCTGATTACGTCATCACTGAATCTGGATTTGGTGCAGATATAGGAATGGAAAAATTCTTTGGGATCAAGTGCCGATATTCAGGTTTGATTCCCCAGGTGGTTGTTCTGGTGGCGACTGTTCGTGCTCTCAAGATGCATGGCGGTGGACCGAAAGTAGTAGCAGGGAAACCGTTGGCGCCTGAATATACTGATGAAAACCTGGAATTGATCCGAAAAGGACTTCCAAATATGGAACGCCATATCAAGAATGCCCTGAAATATGGTGTTAATGTGGTTGTTGCAGTAAATTCATTCAAAGATGACACTCAAGCAGAAGTTGATCTTGTTCGCAATGCAGCTATCGCAGCAGGTGCAATGGATGCTGTTGTTTCCCGCCACTGGATGGAAGGTGGAGCAGGCGCAGTTGCCCTGGCAGAAGCTGTTATTAATGCAGCTGAGAAACCCAGCAGTTTCAAGCAATTGTATTCTGTAGATCTTCCTATAAAGGAAAAGATCGAGATAATTTGCAAAGAGATCTATGGTGCTGATGGAGTTGATTATTTACCTGAAGCTGAAGCCAAGATAGAGTTGTATAACAAACTTGGTTTTTCAAACCTTCCTCTATGTATGGCAAAAACGCACCTGTCATTCAGCCATGATGCCTCATTAAAAGGCGCTCCAACTGGTTTTCGTGTTCCAATTCGTGATATTCGTGCTTCGGTTGGATCAGGTTTTCTATACCCATTGCTGGGAACCATGCGCACAATGCCAGGGCTACCTACCAGGCCGGTTTTCTACGATGTGGACCTGGATTTGGAGACCGGAAAAGTTGTCGGATTGTTTTAATCCGTATTCTAATAGTATTCAGGGGCACGAATTTTTGTGCCCCTGTTATTATTAACCAATGATCCCTAATACTATTTTATCAATAACTGATATCCATAATGCGCTGGATGAAGGGGAGATGCGCATAGATGAAATTATCGATATTTATAGAAGAAGGATAAATGAGTTAAACAGTTCCATCAATGCCTTCATTTCTATAATGGATGGAAGGTTTGGTGATTATGACCCTGATAAACCATTATCCGGTGTACCGATAGCGATAAAGGACTTGTTTGATGTAACAGGAGTTCCTACGACAGCAGGTGCTGAGTTTTTTCGCAACAAAATTCCTCATGAAGATTCAACTGTGATAAAAAAGATCATTGATTCTGGTGGAGTCATCATGGGAAAGACTAATATGCACGAGATCGCCCTGGGTGTTACCAATGTCAATCGCCATTATGGGAATTGCAGAAATCCGTGGAACCGAAAACATATAACCGGTGGGTCTTCCGGTGGTTCTGCAGCAGCTGTCGCTGCGGGTATGTGTGTGGCTGCACTGGGTAGCGATACAGGAGGGTCTATCCGAATTCCTGCTTCTTTGTGCGGAACAGTTGGTCTTAAACCTACATATGGACGGGTAAGTCTAAAAGGAGTGATACCATTATCCTGGAATCTCGATCACGTTGGTCCTATTACCAATTGTGTTAAGGATTCTGCCATTATGCTGCAGGTAATTGCTGGTTATGACGATTCGGATCCAGCCAGCGTGGATTTCCCAGTTGATGATTATATTTCCCAACTTGGTGAAGGAGTTAAAGGCTTTAAGATCGTACTAGCTATAGGGGATTATATTGAAGAATCTGAAATTCAAACTTTAAGAGCAGTTCGATCTATAGCTGATGTATTTCGA
>Ga0209342_10002589_pt1 | contig 19275 bp, 16 predicted proteins | sample RifCSP16_2_FD_184023 | JGI IMG/M metagenome (GOLD analysis project Ga0209342, IMG submission 184023) | Soil microbial communities from Rifle, Colorado - Rifle CSP2_sed 16_2 (SPAdes) (version 2) | ecosystem: Environmental > Terrestrial > Deep subsurface > Rock core/Sediment | place: Rifle... | reverse complement strand
ATTGTGTCCAGTGCAAATGGACTCGCAGAGGTCTTGGAAGATGGCAAGACGGCACTGTTGGTCGCACCCCGCTCTCCAGAGGCGATTGCGGACGCGGCCAAGCGACTAATGGGAGATCCAACGCTGGCCCACTCCGTGGCCGGCGAAGGCCAGCGACTTGTGCGCGAAGGGTACTCGTGGCGCAGACATGCGGAGGAGATAATGGCTCTGCTCCATGAGGCCACAAACGAACAGTAGCGCCAGAATGCCTTGGGTGGGGAGCTATTCGCCGATGCGCTTGCCGGGGACTGTCAGGGGATGGAAAGGCCTGCACGTGAATGTCATTGCTACGCTTGCCAAGAATAGAATCGCCAAGAATACGTCAATCCTGGTACTGGCCCAGATCGCCTCACGCGCTTTGGGCATCGTGTACGTCGCGGCTTTGGCTAGGTATGTAGGGGCAGAGGGCATCGGCAACATCTCCACGGCTAACGCCCTGAATGGCCTCCTGGTGTTGGTGGTGGGCCCGGGGCTGAGTACTCTACTTGTTAGGGACATCGCGGCGGATGCGAAGAAGGCTGGAACATATCTCAGCAATATGCTCTTCCTCAGGGCCCTGCTTGGCGCTTCTTTCATTCTACTAGTGGTGATTGTGACTTGGGTTGCTGGGTATCAAGGTGATACCGCTCTCATTGTTCGTGCCTATGCGCTGGTTTACCTGATCGACACGCTGGGCGAAATCCTAACCTCTGTGTTTCGAGCTTTCGAGCGCATGGAATTCGATGCGGGTAGTCAGGTCCTGCGAGACCTGATCAACGTGTCGCTCTCTCTGCTCGCAATCTATCTACATCAGTCGCTTCTCACCATCGTTTACATCTCTGTCATAGCCCAGGCCTGCAAGTTTCTTCTTATGATTGCTCTCGTGTACGGGCGTTTTGTGCGACCCCGGCTGACAATCAGTTTCAGGACAAGCAAAACTCTACTCATTTCCAGCCTCCCCTTTGGTGTCCTGCTCATCCTCGCTGCGGTACAAGCTCAGTTGGGGACCTTTGTTCTCTCTCTTTACCATACTGCAGACACAGTGGGGCTCTATTCGGCGGCGTTCTCCTTGATCACCATGCTGCTGCTATTGCCAAACGCGTTCTCATTAGCCATATATCCAACTTTCTCGAAGCTCTACGTTCATGCCAGGCACGACCTGCAGCGCGCTTACCAGATCTGCTATAAGTATCTCTTGGTGGTGGGATTTCCACTAGGGCTGGGGACCATGCTGGTTGGCAACAGAGTCATCTTACTAATCTACGGTCATGAGTTTGAGGGCTCAGCGACTGCTATCAGGATACTGGGACTATTTCTATGCACCATCGTTGGCTGCAGCAACGGCCCTCTGCTCTATGCGGCCGGCCGGCAGCGTTTCTTTGCGTGGACCCAGGGTCTGGCGGTGGGCGCTACCGGGATCCTAAGTCTCCTGCTGATACCGAAGTGGGATCTGGCCGGCGCGGCCATAGCCTTCGTGTTGCCCGGAGTAGCAACCTTCTTCGTTCACTCCATAGCCAGCCATCGGCAGGTTGGCTTGTCGTTGCCGTGGCTGGCGATGGGCAAGATCCTCCTCGCAACCTTGCTTATGGGCCTTATCGCTTCGGTTTCTCTGGGTGCGGGTGTGCCTTGGCTGGCCGTCGTATTCATGGTCGCCCCGAGTACGTATGGTGTTTCGATTCTTTTGTTGGGTGTCGCGAACAAGGAAGAGCTTCGAAACTTAGCTGGCGCTCGGATCTAGCCGGGGTATTGAGAGGACTTTCGCGTACGGCGGCTGCAAGCGAAGAGTATCGTACATGAGGGCCTATGTGCATAGGATCTTGGTGATGTCTCAGTTCGGGCTTTCTTCGGAAGGGTATACATGAGTGGTATAGAGGAAATGAGGCGGAATTGGGAGGGCTTTGCCGAATCAGACCCTTTCTGGGCTATTCTGACTGATGCAAAGAAGAAGTATCGCGCGTGGACTGTCGATGAGTTCTTCCTAACTGGCGTAAGCGAGATGGAAATCGTATTCCGTTATGTTCACTCCTTAGGATTATCTTTGGATACGAAGGGACGTGCTCTCGATTTTGGCTGCGGCGTTGGTCGTCTTACTCAGGCAATGTCAGAATACATCGACAATTGCATTGGTGTTGACATCTCCCCAACCATGATTGAGATGGCCAATGAACTCAATAGAGTCCCATTGCGTTGCTCCTACCTTGTTAATGAATCACAAACACTTCCACAATTCCCAAGTGGCTGTTTTTCTTTCATATATTCTAGTCTTGTGCTGCAGCATATCGAGGAAGAGTATGCTGTGAGATATCTCAAGGAGCTAATCAGAGTGCTACAGGGCGGGGGCATTCTGATCTTCCAAATTGCGGATCGTCTGGTGACTGGTAATCGTTGGAGACTAGTGTCGGAACTAGCCGGCATGCTCAAGAACCTAAGAGGCAAGGTGAGATTGCGAACAAGGATCAGACGGCTTCTTGTATTCTCTGGCATTGTGAAGCCAGGAAAAGAGGACAGCCATAGCGCGATGCTGAGAGAATTCACGATCAAGATGCATTGCGTGCCAGAAAGCACTATACGAGATGTTGTGCAGTCTTCAGGAGCGCGTGTTTTCGACGTACAGTGGACAAATTCCACTGATTCAGACTTTGATGGAAGGCTTAGGTATCTCGAAGAGGAGACAAAGACTGGACATATCAGCAAACAATACTGTGTAGTGAAAGCCAAATGAGAACCTTGTTGCATACTACTGTCGTCTTAGATGCATTTTGGACATGAATGTCCAGATCTCAGCGGTCGTATGCACTCATAACCGCGCAGCCTATCTGCGCAAGGCTCTCCAGAGCCTGGTTGACCAGACTATGGCCCAGGAGCTATACGAGATTATCGTTGTGGACAATGCTTCGACGGACGGCACCAAGCAAGTGGTCAGCGAATACTCCGGCGCATCGAATCTGCGGTGTCTCTATGAGCCCGTCATCGGCCTTTCAAGGGCGCGCAACACCGGGTGGGGCAACGCACGGGGGGAGTACGTAGCCTATCTTGATGATGATGCGGTCGCTTGTCCAGGATGGTTGGCAAAGCTGCTTGAGGTTTTCGATACTTTTGAGCCGAGACCAGGATGTGTCGGGGGCAAGGTTGAGCTGATTTGGGAGGTAGCGAGACCGGATTGGCTTGCAGACGAGTTGCTCGGATTCCTCGCTAGTCTTGACTGGTCTGACGTCCCGATTATTGTAGACGAACGGCAGTGGTTGCCCGGAGGTAACATGGCCTGGCAAAGAGATCTTCTGCAGAAAGCAGGAGGATTTCGGGAAGACCTAGGTAGACAAGCGGGTAGATTGCGAGGGTCCGAGGAGATCTATCTACAACAACAACTGGCCTCGTGGGATCTCCGTTCTGTCTATCATCCTGAAATCGTAATAGGCCACCACGTGCCTGCTTCAAGATTGACAAAAGGGTGGTTCAGAGAGAGAGCGTATTGGCAGGGGAAGTCCGATGCGATTATGTCGGATCCAGAGGATCGTCTTTCCTTCGCCCTTCGAGTGCGACTGGCACTCTCACGGATTGGCTGGTCGCTACCAAGATTCGCCCTCATGCTCGTGGGAACCAACGCGGCGGCCCGTTTCAGGCGACAGTGCCAAGTGGTTGAGGCAATGGGGTATGTTTCGGGCTTGTGGCGACGTGGCGAAGAGCTCGCGTAGCAGTCAACTCGGATAGGTCATCATACGGGCCAGATCAGGAATGTGCGGCCTGTTCTCTATAATGGAGAGTCGGAGATTCATATGCGGCGCGGTACTGCCGAACCCGCAATAATGTATGGTGAACACCGTGTCGTGCAGGTCGTGTTCGGACCATATGAACGGGCCATCTCTTTGTAAGGGCGACCCATAGGGTCGATAGTCATGGAGGCCCCCGTGAATTGGCGTTCAACAAATGTACTTGTATCTGGTGGTGCTTCCTTTATAGGTTCGCACCTGGTGGATGCGTTGGTTGAGCGCGGAGCATGTGTGCGAGTCGTCGACAATTTGAGTAGCGGAGCAATGGAGAATATCCAAGATCATGTAGAAGCCGGGAGGATTGACTTTCACCTAGGGGATTTGCGCGAGTTGTCGTTGGCGCGGCGCATGATGGAGGGCGTAAGTGTATTCTTCCATCTGGCTGCCGACCACGGAGGAAGAGGTTACATCGATACACACCAGGCAGACACAGCGACGAATTTCGCACTGGATGGAATTGTGTTCATGGCAGCTCGAGAGGCTAGCGTAGAGAAGGTCGTCTTTGCCTCTTCTGGTTGTGTGTATCCTGAGCATATGCAGACTGATCCGAATGAGATTCTCTATCTGCACGAGGACCTCGCGCAAGCACCCTATGACGCTGACAACACATATGGCTGGGCGAAGTTGATGGGCGAGATCACTTTGAGAACCTACTACGATCAATATAGAATGCGTTCCGTTTCGGTCCGATATTTCACCGCTTATGGTCCTAGGTGCCTTGAAAATCATGCCGTTATGGCCATGATCGCCCGCGCATTCATTGGCCAAGACCCTTACGTGGTGTGGGGAACAGGTCAGCAAGTTCGCAACTGGACTTACATTGACGATATTGTCGAAGGCACCATTTTGGCGGCAGAGACTGTCGATGATGCGTCGGCTATCAATCTCGGAACAATGGAGCGCATAAAGGTGGTGGATGCGGTAAGCGAAGTGCTGAGCTACACAAGGCACAACCCCAAGCTGGAGTTCCAGATAGACATGCCAACTGGTCCCTATAACCGTGTGTGTGACAACTCGAGGGCGAAGGAGTTGCTTGGCTGGGAGCCGGAAGTGGCCTTCGTAGATGGTCTACATCGGACAATCGATTGGTATTCGCGCCATAATCAGCGCGACGAGGTTGAGGTGTCGTTAAATCGTCTGCTCACTGGACGCTAGGCCTGCAAGAACAATTCGACTTCAATGCAGGTGATCAAGTTCCAGCCGGGATGCATCCGCATGCTCGATTGCCTAGTGATAGTTTACGCTTGGTGGATTTCTCTCCATCGGGTTGCGTCTTGAGGGAACAGGCAAAGGCTTTAGTAGTCACCGCGATTACGTGGTGCTTGAGCCTTTGGAGGGGTTGGGAGATGGCGGGAAGAAGAGCCAGGATGGCTCGTAGGCCGTACCCTGCCGGTGTGCGGTGAAGTGAATCGAAGGTTATGTTAGCTCATTCTTTGCTAGACCCTGACTCAAATCGCGCGGTAACAGCATCGCGTCCCAAAGGGATCCATGTAGCCTTGGCGACTGTAAGTCAGCTCGAATACACCTTGGAATTGGCAAACGCGCTTGCCCGCGATGTGCGAGTCACGCTTTTTCTATTCAAGAGGCGGGTGGGGCTGAGCGTGGGAGCTTCAGAAGACATGCAAGGTTCCATGCGAAGGCAAGGCTTACTTAGTGCGGATGTCGAGTTAGTCCTGTTACCGTCCTGGCGTGTGCGCGATCCACGTAACGTGCGTGCGATCCTTCAGATGAGGCACGAGATAGCCGCTAGATCGCCTGATGTCGTGCATATTACTCAGGGAGGGGGAGGAGACCTATGGATGGCGATAGCTGGCTTGTTTGTGCGCGCCTATCCATTTGTCGTGACATTAATGGATGCACAAGCTCACCCAGGAGATAGTCCCGCGCCCTGGATATGGCGGCTGACGAATGCAATGGCGATTCGCTTATCTGACCGGATTATTGTGAATGGCCGGGGGCTGGTCCAACAGATGCAGGATAACTACAAGATCGCGACATCAAAGATGGAGTATACGCCAATGGGCCCGTTCGAAGTGTTCTGTCGGTATTCAACCGGCAGGAACAGGGAACGCCCCAACGCACTACTGTTTTTTGGTCGGATTCTCAAATACAAGGGGCTAGAGTACTTGGTACGCGCTCAGCCTCTCATTGCCCGGAAGTTTCCTGACGTACGCATAGTAATAGCGGGGCGAGGCGAAGATCTTGAGCGCTGTCGGGTTCTGATGGAAGATCCAACTTGCTTCGAGGTGCACGACTCGTTCATCCCCAACGAGAAGGTGGCGCAATTGTTTGAAGAGGCTGCCGTTGTTGTGATGCCATATATTGAAGCCTCAACCAGCGGCGTGCTTGCGACGGCGTATGCCTTCGGCAAGCCAACCATAACCACTCGCGTAGGTTGCTTGCCGGAGATTGTGTTGGACGGAATCACCGGTCGTTTGGTGCCGCCGGGTGATGTCGAGGGACTAGCTCATGCCATTGTTGAGCTTCTGTCTGATGATTCATTGCGCCACCGTATGGGTGAGAATGCGGCGCGTTGGATGAAACAAGAACTATCCTGGCAAGAGATTGCCCGACAGACCCTGGGGATATATGAGAAAACGATCAGGTTACGCAACATTCCTTGAGAATCTAGAATGCCCACGCAGGTCATACTCAGAGAAAGCACAAAGGAAGGACATCCATTAGGATCCTATCGTATCCTTGTACCTGTTCGCCACCTATTTCCGGGCACAGGTAGTGTTATGTAGCGGTACAGCTGTCACATGAAAGCGGATCAATCTCCCGTCATCTAGTAGTTGCTGAACAGCAAGGATGAGAGGTAGGTAGAACCCGGATTTGGTCTGGAGATCGGCGCTTGCTCTCGTGTCACGAGCCGGACGAAGTTTCTTCTTGCCCTAGTGACCAGGAGAAAACTATCAGAATTCGAGCGCAAATCTGGACTTGGTACGTGAAAACTTCACCCACACCCTAGGCGACTGTCTATAGTCCCGCGACAGTGCCGCCTGTGCCCTTGAGCACCTCGCTAGAGACGGCTGTTGTCTAGATGTCTGGCTTGGTCATGAGTGCGCTACTACCTTCGGATAGGGATATGGCATCAGAGAATGGAGACATCTCCAGGTCACTGGTGTCACACGCTGACCTCAAGAGGGCGTTCGCCACGTTGGCAGAATGGGGAACAGCAGAAAGCAGATATGCAGTAGCTGAGGGCCTGCAGCCAAGGAACATCTGTGAGCTGCACATTATGACATAGGGATATTTCTGTGAACGGACAAGAACTGGTAGGTCGCAATGTGGAGGTTCCTGTATAGGGCCGCACCTGGCTGATAGACTGGGAGCACGTGATGCTTGGGGATGCGTCGAGGATAAGCTGAGGAGTGCTGAGCGTGGAATACCTGGACGCGCATCGCGTTGAGTTCCGCCAAGAGGATCTGTGTGAGTATTCGTCGACGCTCGATGGCCTAGAAGGTGATTTATGGTGCGACCGGGTGAGTATGTGGATGGGGTCCTATTGAGGGGTTACATATGAACATGATGGGGACAAGTGGGTCTAAACCCACCATTCATTCCGGTAACTCGACTCCTGGACGGCGTCGAAATGGAATCTCGCTTCGGAGATTCCCCTATCCCTATAGAGCTGCAATGGCCATCTGTAGTGACATAGATGGGACAAGAACTACCGATGAATTCCTGGAGATTCAACGGTTTCTGAATACGAAAGGTGTCACGAGCATGGGAGAGGGTATCGGGTTGGAAATAGGCAATAGCTTCTATTTCTACGACGTTGCGGGCCAGTTCTCGTATTTTTCCCGTGATGAACGTGCGAGAGCGGTTATTATCGATCTGATTCGAGCTGGCTTTATTGATTGTCTTCATTCATATGGTGACGCAGCAACATCCCGCGACCAGGTGGAACGCGCGATAGATGCACTAACCGCTGAGGACTGTCGGCTTCGAGTGTGGACGAATCATTTCAACGCGCGAAGCAACATCGGTCGTAAGTTCGAGCACTTGTTTGGCTCGTGCGAAGGGGATAACCCGGGTGGGAGGATCTACCATGCAGATTTGACTCTGGCCTACGGAATACGATACGCATGGGTCGGGAGCCACACGCGGATTGTGGGACAGGATTCCGGTGATTCCTATTCGTGGCTAGCAACCTTATGGGACCCGCGCTACCCGGCGAGTTCGTTCGCAAGCACGTTGAAGGAGGCGAGGAAGATCGCCCTTGGGAGGGCGGGAAGTCGGCGGTATGCCATGCACTCGAGTAATCAGCTAATGGCCCCATTAGGGCTAGCTGATGGACAGCAATTGCACGAGTTCAAACGCTATGGGAATCATCCAGTCAGTCCCGGGGAGGGGGCAACATCCCGGGGACTGGCATACGTGATATCGGAGCGGGCCCTGAGACATTTGAAGGCGCGACAAGGCTTCATGATTGTGTATTCTCATCTTGGAAAGAACAGTGACTCCAAGGAGGTCATTGCTCGGGAGTCTCAAGCGGCGCTGAGAAACTTGGAGCGGGAATTTAGAGAGGGGCAGATATATGTCACAACAACAGCGAAGCTGTTGAACTATTGCGCTGCCCTAAGATACCTTGAATGGTCACATCGTCAGGTCGAGGGGCGATTAGAGATTCACATTCACCGAATGAATGATCCCGTATTCGGAGCGACTGTCCCTCAGGTTGACCAATTGCAGGGGCTCACGTTCTGCGTACCAACGTCTGCGAATGTGGAGGTGTTTGTTGGAGGGAGGAGAGTGGAGGGGATCATAGGCAACCCCGCGGACAGCACTGGGAAGAATAGCATAACGCTGCCATTCACTGTGCTTAGGTATCCATATTGAGTTGCATCGACCCACCGTCTATCGACAAGCGTCCGTGGGGATGGCGTGGTGAGGAGGGATTAGTCTCAATGTGGGTGTATGTGTCGGATTGGGATGAGAGTCAGTGTTAGCTGAGGGTAAGATAGTTGCGCGGAGGAGGAGATGACGACTAGCCCGGTTTATCGCCTATCGGCAGGTAAGTCGCGCCTGGCATCTTTGCGATCCAGAGAGGCGCGCGACCGGGTAATGCTGCTTCTGCCGTTTGTCGTCATGATTCTGGTGACGCGGTTGGACTTTCGTCTGATTGGAGATGAGGTGTTTCATAAGGCGGTCGTGGATTCATTCATCCGGGCTTGGCCGTTTCCGAATATCGGAGACTATCCGGCAACAAGCACGCCCCTGGCCTATATAGTCATGTCAGCGGTCGGCCGAGTTGTCGGAGGTGAGCTCTGGAAGATGCGCCTGGTTGCTGTGGCAGCGACCTATCTCGCAGGAAACGTTTTCTACGATTTGGCAAGGAATCATAATCTTCCGTATCCGATATTGAGCGCATTGCTGTTTGTGTTCTTCCCCTACATTTTCTTCCATGGTTTCACCATCTATACGGATGGTCTTGGTCTTGCGTTTGGGTTGTGGGCGTTGAAGCTATATCTGGCCGCCGAGGCAACTCTGAGGTCGCGGATTGCGGCGAGCGTCTTGGCAGCGGTGGCAGTACTTACGCGCCAGATCTACATTGTCGTGCCAGGAGGGATCGTTCTCTATGAATTATGGCGCGTGTTGCGGAACGGCGACTTCGCTGCACCCAAGTCAAGGCCACTGAACTGGGCTATTCTGGGAATCCCCTTTGCAGTATTGCTGCCTATCTTCTGGATCTGGGGAGGCTTCACCACACCAGCACACCAGGGCGAAAAAGGCGGCGACTTCTTCCTGAGACTTGTTCCACAGCACCTCAGCTTCTTTCTTGCGTTCATCGGCTTCTATTTCCTGCCCATACTTGGTACCAGACGTTTCAAAGCAACTATTCGAGCGAACAAGTTCGTTTTGCTGATCCCGATCATTCTGATGCCTTTGTACCTTCTATTCCCACCAATCTACAGTGAGGAAAGAGATCTGGTGGGAGCAGCAACGGGCATTCTGGCGCATGGGATGGATCTTGGGGGACAGATGTTCGGAGTCGAAGTGATGGAGGTGGCGAAGTTGGCGTTGTGGGTGTTAGGAATTGTGATTCTCGCTTACGGAGTGTTGGACTCTGTCGCGCCAACTGCGATGGTAAAGATTGTATCAATTCTCTTCTCGTTCTTGGCCCTTATGACGTTTACGCCCTATGTTGCGGAGCGGTACTATGCGATGGCTATACCTTGGCTAATCATGATTCTGCACAGGCAGTTTCACAATTGGAAGCTTCTCTTGATTTGGTTGGGATTGGAAGCGGGCTTGGCAGTCGGCTTCTCGTATTGGCAAATTGCTTTGAAATGACTACGCCGCATAAGATAGGGGACAGCGGTCAGAGGCTGGTGGAAGAGATTGATGGCGCAAAGAGGGATGGGGAATCGGTCAGCGATGAGGGCGGGTGAGGAGGATTTGATTGCGCGGCGTGCAATGATCGGGAGTGGGACGACTGAGTTGAACTGGGTGGGAAATGGCGATCACATTGTACGCCGGCGGATGTTACTCACGCGCATCGACAGCGGGCAGGGTGTCGCCAAGATTCCGATCGATCAAGAGTGGAGCGCGCGAGCCGTCTGTTCGAGGAGGCTGGGGAGGGGAGGGTCCATTGTGGCGAGACTGGAGCCCGGGCCGTGCGTGTGCTGAGTGTCGAGGCGTGCTTGGATCGATGAGGAGTCTTGCGGGGGCTAGGTGTCGGCGTCGTAGGGCCGCGGGGATCAAGTGTGAGATAGCGGACCCAATGCCAGGACCCAGCAGGTGAAGCGGTGAATAGATGAAGAATTGGACTAAGGTACTGCATCTGGTGAACGGCTTGGAGCCGTCTGCGACCCGGACTTTGGTATTTGGGCTTGCTAATGGGTTGGATGAGAAGATGTACGAGGTGCACATTGGTGCAGTAAACCGCGTCGATGGTGCCTCAGTAAGGAAGCTTGTCCGGCGCGGTGTGCAAATCGCCGACCTCGCGGTCGGTGTGCACGGCAATCTAGGTCTAATCCGAACACTAGTTGGATATATCAGGGCCAACAAGATTGAGATCGTCCACACTCACATACTTCGGCCGGACTTGCTGGGGGGCTTGGCGACGCGGCTGTCATGGGGGCCACTGGTTTTCTCGACGAAGCACAACATGGGTTATGTTCGTGGTCAGAGAGGTTGGCTGCTGCGGAACCTTTTCTATTGGCCCGCGATGTACCTCCCGGACCAAGTGGTGACGGTCACAGAGACCTTGCGTACGCAGGTGATATCGCGTCTCAAGATTGATCCGGATCGGGTCACCACGATCCATAATGGCATTGCCGTGAATGACTACTACATGCCTGGCTCGAGGCTCGCGTGTCGCGAAAGTCTGGGTATTGCGGCAGACGATATCGTTGTGAGCTACATAGGCCGGCTTGTGGAGGGGAAAGGATTGGATTGTCTCTTGCAAGCGGCGATGCAAGTACTGACTGGGAACGAGAGATGCGTATTCCTTGTTGTGGGGATGGGATCTCTTAGAGCATCACTCCAGAGCTTGGCAGATGAGCTAGGCATCGGCTCACAGGTGATCTTCACGGGTTATCGGGAGGACATACCCGAAATCTTGTCAGCCACGGATTTGCTGGTGTTACCCTCTCTCTCTGAGGGACTTCCGCTGAGTTTGATGGAAGCTATGGCAGCGGGCAAGCCCGTCGTCGCGACGGCTGTGGGTGGAATAGGGGAGTTGATCGAGCCCAATGTGACTGGAATCCTGGTCGCGCCGCGGAGCGCGGCGGCTCTTGTGGAAGCTATTTGCAGGTTATTGGACAACAGCCGGCACCGCGAGGAAATGGGCACGCGCGCTCGAGAATATGTCAGTCGAGCCTTCAGTGTGCAGGCCATGGTGAGTGCATACGATGCGCTCTACCAAGCGCGTCTCGCGGGAAGACGTACCAGGAGAACATGATCAGAGAAATCATGGAATAGGACAATCGTTGGTGATTGCCCTCAGAGTGACGGGGGAATCTTGAACCAGGGATCTTCTGGCAACGTGGCAGCGAAATCGGCTGGGATTCGAGGATGAAGTTGAAAGGTAACGAGCAGTGAGACAAGTCGCCCTCAACTACAAGACGGGAGCCGTTCTCATCGAGAATGTGAGTTTGCCCGCGCTCAAACCGGGGGGTGTGCTAGTTCAATCGGCATACAGCGTGATCTCCACAGGTACTGAGGGTCTGAAGGTCAGGCAGAGCAGGATGTCCTACCTCGGCAAAGCGCGTGCTCGTCCCGACCAGGTGAGGAAGATCTTGCACACGCTGCGACAACAGGGAGCGCTGGCAACCTACCGTAAGGTCATGAACAAGCTGGACAGACTTTCTCCGCTGGGCTACTCGCTTTCAGGCGTTGTAGCCGCCGTGGGCGAAGGAGCTGAGGAATTCACAGTAGGCCAGCGTGTTGCCTGCGCTGGAGGGGGGTATGCAAGCCATGCTGAGGTTAACTTCGTGCCAAGGAATCTGGTGGTAGCTGTGCCGGAGGGGGTCACCATGCAGCACGCGGCCTTTATGACTCTTGGGGCGATTGCCATGCAAGGTTTCCGCCAGGCGGAGATGCATCTGGGTGAATCGGCCTGCGTGATCGGGCTGGGATTGCTTGGGCAGATAACTGTGCAGATCTTGGCCGCTGCGGGGATCGAGGTCGTAGGTGTCGATCCGATCGCCTCACGCTGCAAATTGGCCGAGGAACATGGTGCTGCCATGGCCTGCGGGCCTCATGATCAGACTCTGATTCTTGCCACAAAGCGCCTGACGGGAGGCGAGGGAGTGGATTGTGTTTTGATAACGGCATCTGGCGACACAAACGGACCTGTTGAATTGGCCGCTAGACTGGCTCGCGACCGGGCACGCGTGGTGGACATTGGGAGGGTGCGTCTGGACATACCTTTCAAGGACTACTACGAAAAGGAATTGGATCTCCAGCTATCCAGATCATATGGCCCTGGGCGATATGATCCAAGCTACGAGGAAAGGGGTTTTGATTATCCAATTGGATACGTCCGCTGGACGGAACGCAGGAACATGTCTTGCTTCCTGGACTTGGTGGCTAGCGGGAAGATCCATCTAGATTCAATCATCTCCGCAGTTTATCCCTTCGATGATATTGGCTTGGCTTATCGGGATATAGCCGAAGGTGGGGATCGGCTTCTGGGTGCTGTAATTCGCTATCCTAAAAGCGAGGATCTGGATAGAAGCCTGCCGAATCTGAGTGTCACGAGGAAGCCCAAAGGTAGATCAGAGGGATCGGTTCGAACCGGGGTCATCGGAGCGGGGAACTTCAGCACGAGTGTGCTCCTGCCACATCTAAACAGGCTCGCTGATGTGTGCTTAACGGAACTCGCAACCACGAGAGGGTTGTCGGGGGCTGATGCTGCGAGGAAGTTCCCCTTTGAGCGAACTGGCACAGATTACCACGCATTGCTCAACGCTGCGGATATCGATGCCGTCATCATTGCAACCCGCCACGCCACTCATGCGGCCATGACAGCAGAGGGCCTACGGGCGGGCAAGTCGGTGTTTGTGGAGAAGCCTCTTGCGATTAGCTTGGCCGATGTACAGTTGGTGCGCCGCACGCTCGTGGATACAGGAAACCACCGGTTGATGGTGGGCTTTAACAGGCGTTTCTCGCCTTATATGAGAATCGCATGCGAGTTGTTTCGGAAAGGTGGGGATCCTCTGGTTATGCACTACCGTGTCCACGCAGGGCAAGTGGATTCGGGCTCCTGGTACTCGGACATCTCAGAGGGTTCGCGGTTTGTGGGAGAGGCGGGGCACTTCTTTGACGCTTTCACGTTTCTCACTGGATCGCGTCCCGTATCGATATTGGCACGGTGCTTGCGCCCCGGGAACATGCGGCAGGATGATCTCGAGAATGTCGCGGCAGTCGTAACTTACGAGGACGGGTCAGTCGGCAACTTGCTGTATCTCACTCAGGGAGCGGAAAGTATGCCTAAAGAGCATCTGGAGATATTTGGAGCAGGACAGACAGTGCTGTTGGACAACTTCAAGTCACTGACTATCTTCGAGGGGGGCAAGCGCAGAACACTCAAGGCAGGTGTGCTGAAGGAACCCGACAAGGGCCACGGGGAAGAGATGCGCGCTTTTGTCTCCGCGGTGAAGTTGGGACTCGAGATGCCGATCCCGGTGGAGGCCTTGTTGGATACTACGATGCTGACCTTGGCAACGATTGAGTCCCTAAAAACCGGGCAGCCAGTTCATCTGTTGGATCTCTGGGCAGTGAACGGCAGTTAGCCCATTTAGGCTGAAGATCTGTGCTAATGACAATCGGGCCAATATGAGAATGGGAGTGAGAAAGTTGTGAGATCAACACAGGCGTTCAGCATTTGGGAGGCTATTGATAATCTCGATAACTGGATTGGTAGATGCGGGTGGGTTGGCTATGATCCGTTTGATGGCCTGAGTGCCCCATTTGCTCGTCGACTAACCCTGGAGATGCCACTTCTGCGTATCGTCCTTCAACAATCTGTACGGCGTTTGCCGGTCAATCTGAGACCCCTATTAGGGATTACGAAGAAACACAGCACCAAAGCTATGGGTTATTTCGCAGCTGGCTATCTGCGCCTCTACCAAACCACAGGGAGACAGGACTATCTTAATAGGGCTGTCTATTGCTTATCAGATCTTCAGGAGAACTATAGCCCGGGATACGCCGGCTTTTGCTGGGGCAATGCTTTTGATTACCAGTCACGCGGCGCCTATTTTCCCGAGGGTTTGCCCACCGTTGTCTGGACAGCGTTCATCGGCCATGCTTTCTTAGATGCCTATGAGGAGCTGTCCGACCAGACTCACTTGGATGTAGCCCGTAGTGCATGCGAATTCATCTTGCGGGATCTGGGGAAGCGTCAGGCAGCCGAAGGCTCTCTGTGCATTAGCTACGTACCGTCGGAGCAACTCGATATACACAATGCGAACATGCTGGCGGCGTCGCTCCTCGCTAGGGTATATCAGTACGCGCGTGAACCCCAGTTGCTTGAGACGGCGCGCCGCGCGGTTAGATACACCATGGATCTCCAGCGGGCAGATGGATCTTGGTTTTATGGCGAGGGGTTGCGCTGGCGGTGGGTTGATGGCTACCACACTGGCTTTGTGCTTGATGCTCTCTACTGGTATATGAAGGCTTCTGGAGAGGATCAATATGAGAATCATCTGCGGCATGGTATGGATTACTATCGGCAGCACCTTTTCACCGGGGTCATGCCGAAGCATCACAGCGATGGTACCTACCCCATTGATATCCAGGCCGTCGCACAAGCTATTCAGACCTTTGCCTTCATACCAAAAGCATATCACGGTGACTTGGCTATGTCGAAGCGGATTGCCAAGTGGGCTATCAAGCACATGCAGGATTCATCAGGCTACTTCTACTTCCGCAGATATCACTTCCTGACGAATAGGACTCCATGTCTGCATTGGGGTCAGGCAACCATGTTGGCCGCGCTGAGCCTACTCGTTCAGCGCACGCAGGCGCCAGGGCAAGAGGGCCGCTCTAAACATGCAAGGAAGGCGACATGAAGATCAGTGTGTTCGGCCTCGGCTACGTCGGGTCTGTGACAGCTGCTTGCCTGGCGCACAAGGGGCATGAGGTAGTTGGATGTGATGTGAACCCACAGAAGGTTGAGTGGATTAATTCTGGTCGTGGCCCCGTCATCGAGAAGGGCTTGGATGGCCTTGTCCGGGAGTCCGTGAAGAAGGGCAATCTGCGGGCGGTCTCTGACGGGCGAGCTGCGGTCCATGAGAGCGATATCGTCATGATCTGCGTGGGAACACCCAGCAACCGGAATGGAAGCCTCAACCTGCAATACGTAGAGATTGTCAGCCGGCAGATAGGAGCTGCACTGGCCGACAAGCATGACTACCTCGTTGTTGTTGTGAGAAGCACCCTTCTGCCTGGAACTACAGAAGATAGGCTTATCCCACTACTGGAGGAGAACTCTGGGAAGCAGGCGGGCTCCGATTTCGGAGTTTGTGTGAATCCGGAATTCCTTCGTGAGGGAACTGGGATCGCCGATTTCTACGCCCCGGCGCTTGTCATCGTCGGTGAACTTGACCTACGCAGCGGGGAAGCGATTGAAGCTCTCTTTAGCGACATCCAGGCACCGACCCTACGTATGGCAATTCGCTCTGCTGAGATGATCAAACACGCGAGCAATGCTTTTCATGCCCTGAAGGTCACCTTCGCCAATGAAATCGGAGTGGTCTGCAAAGCTCATGGCATTGACGGCCGGGAGGTAATGGATGTATTGTGTCAGGATACGCAACTCAACATCTCGCGCGCCTACTTGAGGCCCGGCTTCGCCTTCGGTGGCTCTTGCTTACCGAAGGACCTCCGGGCATTGCTCTATAGAACGAAAGAGCGAGATCTGGAATGCTCGCTGTTGAGGGCCATTTTGGCAAGCAATCGACAACATGTCCAACGCGGAATCGATCTTGTTGAGGGTACGGGTCAGAAGAAAGTCGGCGTTCTGGGACTGAGCTTTAAGCCCGGGACAGACGACCTGCGAGAGAGTCCCGTTGTGAGCTTGGTCGAGATGCTGATCGGTAGGGGATACCGCTTGCGCATCTACGATGAAGAGGTGGTGCTTGGCAAACTGGTTGGGACTAACAAGGCGTTCTTGGAACGAGAAATCCCTCACATCGCCTCGTTGATGGGCTCCTCCCTTGAAGAGGTAGTGGAATGGGCTCAGGTCGTGGTCATTTCCCACGCGAGTGCAACCTTTCGTCGAGTGCCATGCCTGATACGGGAAGACCAGCAACTGATTGACCTGGTTGGGATCGAGAGGGATTCCGGAGATATCCAGGGAGGCTATGAAGGCATCTGCTGGTAGGATCCTCATGCTCCTGGAGAACAACCCCTACTGCTTTGACGTCCGAGTCCGGCATGAAGCCATAACGCTTGCGGCCAACGGCTACATGGTTAGTGTGATTTGCCCTGGTGGCCTTGGGGAACTGAGACGCGAGACCATCGACGGCGTGCGTGTCTACCGCTATCCGGCACCGAGAGCGGGGAGCGGGTTCTTAGCCTATGTCTGGGAATATAGTCACGCTCTCGCGGCTACCTTCGCTATCTCCCTGGTGGTCTTGCTGCGAGAGGGTTTTGACATTCTGCACGCGCATTGCCCGCCAGACATGTTCGTTCTGGTTGCAATGTTCTACAAATTGCTCGGCAAGCGTTTCGTATACGATCATCATGATCTAGGCCCCGAGATGTATCGCGCCCGCTTCAGGAACAACGCCGACTCGGTCATATATCGCGCGTTGCTCCTGTTCGAGAAACTCTGCCTGCGGCTGGCTGACCATGTGATCACCACCAATCTATCGTACAAGACCTTGGAGATGGAGCGAGGGGGGGTCCCATCGCAACGAATTGCCATTGTGCGCAACGGCATTGACCTCGAACGGATGCAGCCTGTAGACCCGGACCTTCTCTTGCGGCACAGAGCGCACACTATTCTGGGCTATGTCGGCGCAATGGGCCCCCAGGATGGTGTGGACTACCTAGTCAGAGCCCTGTATCATCTCATCTACGATCTAGGCAGGCACGATGTCTGCTGCGTCATCATTGGCAAGGGGGACGTATCGCGCGACCTCAAGGCATTGGCCGAAGAACTGCATGTGGAGGACCACATCTGGTTCACTGGCTGGATACCGGATAGTGACCTTATTCGCTATCTGTCGACGGTTGACATCTGCGTGGACCCAGATCCCTCGAATCCTTTCAACGATCGCAGCACCATGATCAAGATGATGGAGTACATGGCATTGGGGAAGCCGATTGTGGCTTTTGATCTACCGGAGCACCGGGTTACGGCTCAGGACGCGGCTGCGTACGCCCGTGCGAACGACGAGCTTGACTTTGCGCGGCAAATCGCCTCCCTGATGGATGACCCGGAGCGGCGCAATAGAATGGGACAATTGGGAAGGCAACGGATAGAAACGGAACTTGCTTGGGTATTTCAGGAGAAGCATCTCCTCGAGGCTTACGAGGCTCTCAGCGTATGCTGAGAAGAGAAACGGGGATCTCGGAAATGACAGCCAATGGGGATGACCATCGGTGGAAGACCAGGTAGGGCAGATTTGCACTTGGCCGGGATTTGTAGCGCTTTTGGAGCACTACCGGGTGGAGAAACCGCGGATTGTGTCGTTGCCAGCGGTTAGGCGAACTCCTCCTGCTGCGTCAACCTGATTAGGGAAACGAGCGTCTCTGAAGAGTCCATTGCTGTAATTCCGCACGCCAAGAGCTATGCAAGGGCTGCTGGATAGCTGGCTGTCCTACCGCGATACGTGGGGACAACGAGAAACAAGAGAAGAGTCCAATGGCACAAGAAGACAGCAATACTGCGCGGGCGGGATCGAAGGTAGATCCATGCTATTCCACTGTTGAGTACTTCTCGGACCCTCAAAGGCACAGCGAGGATGCTGACTTCAAAGCGGATAATTTCCTGAAGGTATTCTTGAGATCCACAAGACTAAACAATCTGAAGGTTAGTTCGATTGCTGATGTCGGCTGCGGGTCTGGTGATATTGTCAAAAGGATCGCGGAGTCCCTAAGGATTAGCGGCTTTAATCTCGAAAAGATCAGGGGGTACGATGTCTCTCCGCACGTTCGAAATATCAGGCATGCGGGTGTTGAATTCATTTTCGGGGGGTTCTGTGAGTCAGAAGATTTCGTTGATGTTGCAACATTGTTTGATGTTTTTGAGCATGTTCCTGACACAATAGGATTCACTAAAGCTGTCGCGGAGAGGTGCAGAGTCATTGGCTTTCATATACCGCTGGATTATTCCATCAATGTTGCAATAAGGGATATGTTCCACGCATAGTTGAAGAAACCGGGGCACTTGGTCTTCTTGGATGTTGTCGCTGTCTTGAATTTGCTAACGCTTTCAGGATTAAGGGTAGTGGACAATTTACATTTGGATTCCTCGCCCCATCGGGGCATCGATCAATAATGTCAAGAATAGTACTACCTTTGCGATTCGTACTGGCCAATATTAGTCCATGGCTGCGAAGCAAGACATTTGGTGGAGCTAGCCTGGTTGTAACAACAATTACACCAAATGGGTTGCGGGAGATGCAGCGGTTGGGTGACTAGACTCTGAGTAGGTAGAAGTCGTGTGTGTAGCTGCACCACGTACCCCTCCGTTTCAGCTCACCGCTATACCGCCTCACCCTTCAGCTGGAGGTGATCTTTGCGGATACGTATCATGATATCGCCAAGCGTGAGCGTGCTACGGTCTGTACTCGAACGCACCCATGTCTGGCGCCTGACCGGATGGGACTTTGCGATCATCGAAGTCCCGCGAGTATCCAAGGTCGAGTCCGCTGTCTATGGCCATGCTCCCGGCTTGTAGGTGGAAATCCCCACGCTGGAGGTTGACAAAGAGCGGGTCGCCCATGGCTTCTCCCTTGCCCAGATCAAAGCCAAGCTCCACTTCGCCTACGAGATGAAAGAGGTTATTCTCGTGTCGAATGTC
>Ga0209342_10002588_pt1 | contig 19287 bp, 19 predicted proteins | sample RifCSP16_2_FD_184023 | JGI IMG/M metagenome (GOLD analysis project Ga0209342, IMG submission 184023) | Soil microbial communities from Rifle, Colorado - Rifle CSP2_sed 16_2 (SPAdes) (version 2) | ecosystem: Environmental > Terrestrial > Deep subsurface > Rock core/Sediment | place: Rifle... | reverse complement strand
GACGGCGGCGGTGCAGGGCAAGTCGCCGGCGGACGCCCTGAGCCTGTTCACGGCGTTTCACGGCATGGTGACCAGCGCGCCGGACGCCGCCGGCAACGCCAGGGCGCTCGGCAAACTCGCCGCGTTCGCCGGAGTCCGAGCGTTTCCGGCGCGCGTGAAGTGCGCCAACCTCGCCTGGCACACGCTGCGCGCGGCGCTCCAGAACCAGCCCCAGGCCGTCAGCACGGAGTGACGGAACCGTGGCCGGCGCGCCGCACGAGCCGATGCTGTACCAGCAGCTGATCCTGGAGCACTACCGCCGTCCCGCCAACCGCGGCCGCCTGGCCGCGCCCACGCATCACGCCGCCGAGCGCAACCCGTTGTGCGGCGACGAGGTGTCGGTCGAGTGCCTGGTGTCCGACGGGCGCATCGCCGACGTGGCCTTCGACGGACATGCCTGCTCGGTCAGCCAGGCGTCCGCCTCCATGATGACGCAGGCGGTGCGCGGGCATTCGTCGGCGGCGGTGGTGGCCCTGGCCGACGCCTTTGCGGCGCGCCTGCGGGGCGACCGGCCGCGCGACGCGGTCTCGTTGGGAGACCTCGAGGGACTGCTGCCGGTGGCGCGTTTTCCCGCCAGGATCACCTGTGCCCTCCTTCCCTGGAAAGCGCTGGTCGGCGCTCTGGAGCGCGACGCGCAGTAGAAACCCGCCGCGTGGCGGTCTCGTCGTACTCCCGGTAACGTTGACCCACCCGCTGGCACTGAGAAGACCGGCACATGTCTGACCCCGTGGTCCTGGAGTCCATCACCAAGCGATACGCGGGTCACACCGCGGTCCGGAGCCTCTCACTCGCGGTGGCGCCCGGAGCGGTGTACGGCCTGCTCGGGCCCAATGGGGCGGGCAAGACCACCACCATCCGCATGATCATGAACATCATCGTGCCGGATGAAGGGAAGGTCCGGTTGTTCGGCGCGGTGAGCACGGGCCGCGATCTCAGCCGGCGGATCGGGTACCTGCCGGAAGAGCGGGGCCTCTACCGAAAGATGAAAGTGCTGGATCTGCTGGTCTTCCTGGCCGAAACCAAGGGGATGGATCGGCCCTCCGCCAAACGGGAGGCACTGGCCTGGCTGGAACGTCTGGGCCTGGGGGCGTGGGCGCTTCGCAAGGTGGACGACCTGTCCAAGGGGATGCAGCAGAAGGTCCAGTTCATCTCGACCGTCCTCCATCAGCCGGACCTGCTGGTGCTGGACGAGCCGTTCGCCGGCTTGGACCCGGTGAACAGCCAGATCATGAAGGACACCGTGATGCAGTTGGCCCGGAACGGGACCACGGTGCTGTTCTCGACCCACATCATGGAGCACGCGGAGAAGCTGTGTGATGCCATTTGCATCATCGCCCGCGGCGAGAAGGTGCTGGACGGCCCGCTGTCGGAGGTGAAACGGACCCACGGCGGCCGGCACGTGGTGATCGCGGCCGAAGGCGGGCTGAACCGACACGACGCCCTGCTGGGGGATCGCTCGCTGGTGGCGAAGGCGGACAATTACGGCCAGTACGCCGAGGTCGAGCTGGTGGAAGGAGCAGACCCACAGCGATTGCTGGAGGGGTTGCTCGCCACCGGGGCCCGGCTGACGCGTTTCGAGATCGCCGAGCCGTCGCTTACCAAGATCTTCATTGACCGCGTGGGGCCCGAGGCGGCCACCGCCACGGCCGGGGACGGTGTCCATGCGTAAGACGCTGGTGGTGATTCGCCGCGAATTCGTGGAGCGGGTCCGCAGCAAGTGGTTCATCGTGTCCACGGTCATGGGTCCGCTGTTGATGGTCGCGTTTGTCGTGGTCCCGATCCTGATGGCGCGGCGCGGCGCCCGGGAGCGGGTGGTAGCGGTGGTGGATCTCACGACCGGCGACTTCGGGCAGCGGCTGACCGCGGAGCTGGAGCGGTCTCAGGCGATCAAGGCCGAGCGGGTCGCGTCCGAGCCCGCCCGGTTCGGCCTGGCGGCGGACTCCCTGTCGCAGCTCGTGGGCCTCCGGGTCCTGGACGGGTTCTTGATCGTGTCCGACGCGTCGGTGGACGAGGGGAAAGTCGAATACCGTGGGTCGAACGTCGCCTCGCCCAGGGACATGCAGGTGCTGGAATCGCTGGTGGAAGACGCGCTCTTCGCGGAGCGTTTGGGCCGTTCCGGTGTGGACGCCAACCTGGTGCGCGAAGCGAGGATCAGGCTCGACTTCAAGACCGCCAAGATTTCGGGCAGCAAGACCACCGGGGAGTCTGCCCAGGGCTCCTTCATTCTGGCGTATGCCATGTGGATGTTGCTCTACATGGGGATCCTGCTGTACGGGATCAACGTGATGGGCTCGGTGGTCGAGGAGAAGACGTCGCGCATCGTCGAGGTGCTGGTCTCGAGCCTGAGGCCATTCGAGCTCATGTCCGGGAAGATCATCGGCGTGGGGGGTGTGGGGCTCTTTCAGTTTCTCATTTGGGGTATTGCGGCCACGCTGCTGATTGACCGGCGCGTCGAGGTCCTGCGGTTGGCCGGCGTGCAGCTCCCGCCGGGGGCGGAGATCTCGCTCCCCTCCATCCCCATCGCGACGATGGTGGTGTTCCTGCTGTTCTTCCTGCTGGGGTACTTCCTGTACGCCGCCATGTTCGCCGCGGTCGGGGCGATGACGGGCAGCGAGGCCGAGGCGCGGCAGGCGGCCAACGTGGTGGTGATGCTGCTGGTGGTGCCGTCGGTGCTCATGATCGGGATTCTCAACGATCCGGGCAGCTCCATGGCGGTGGCGCTGTCGCTCATTCCGTTCTGCGCTCCGATCGCCATGCCGGTGCGGTGGGCGGCTGGGCAGGTGCCACTGAGCGAGGTCGCGCTGTCCGTGGGGATTCTGGTGGCCACGCTGTTCGTCATCACCTGGATCGCCGGGCGGATCTATCGGGTCGGGATTCTGATGTACGGCAAGCGGCCCGGGCTCAAAGAGCTGGTCCGATGGGTTCGCGTCGCCGCGTGAGGACCGCGTAAAGAAGATCCTCGCCGCAGTGAAAACGGTGGCAGCCGAAGGCTACCGCACCGGTATGTTGTCACCCGCCATGCCACCCTATCGCAATCTGAACGCCTGGAAACACGCGCAACGGCTGGCGGTGGAGTGCGCCAAGCTCGCCCGGGGCTTTCCGCCGTACGAGCAGGAGGCCCTGGCGGATGAGTTGCGACGGTCGTCGTACCGCGTGCCCATCAGCATCGCGGACGGCATCGCGCGGAAGGGCACCCGCTTCTGCCGGCCCGCGCTCGACCACGCCCGCGCGGCGTTGGCTGAAGTGGAGACCATCCTGGAAATCGGCCGCGATCTCGGTTACATCGACGCCACGACCTACCAACGCGTTGCATCGGTCGCCACCGAGGCCAGCAAGACGCTGTACGGGTTCCTTCGCAAGATGCCAGAGACAAAGACAGCATGACGGCACAACGGCACAACGGCACAACGGCACAACGGCATAACGGCATAACGGCATGCTATTGCTGGGTTCATGCCGTCATGCCGTCATGCCGTCATGCCGTGATGCCGGGATGCCGTGATGCCGTCATGCCGCTATGCCACTATCAGTGGCGGATAGAGGACTCCTACTGCTAGGTTTCCCGGGTGACGTCCTCCCCGTCGGTCATCGTCATCGGTGGTGGGCACGCGGGCGCGGAGGCGGCCATGGCCGCCGCGCGTCTGGGCGCGCGCGTGTGGCTCATTACGTCGAGCCTGGACACCATCGGCCAGATGTCCTGCAATCCAGCGATCGGCGGCATCGCGAAAGGCACCGTCGTGCGGGAGGTGGATGCACTGGGCGGCGTGATGGGGCGTGCGGCGGACCGGGCCACGATCCAGTTCCGCATGCTCAACCGGTCCAAGGGGCCGGCGGTCTGGGCGCCGAGGGCGCAGTGCGATCGCACGATATACCGCAGGGCTGTCCGTTTCCTCCTCGAAGCGCGCGGCAATATCTGCATAACTCAAGGCACCGTAAGAGGTTTGGCGCTTCAAGGCGACCGAGTTTCCGGGGTGATCACAACCGACGGACGTTCCTTCCCCGCCGACGCCGTCGTGCTCACCGCCGGGACCTTCCTCCGCGGGAAGATCCACCTGGGAACTGACACCAGGATTCCGGGGGGCCGGGCAGGGGACCCGGCAGTCGTGGACATCGCGGAGCAGCTCGAGGCGCTTGGGCTTGCGGTGGAGCGGTTCAAGACCGGCACGCCGCCGCGGGTGGATGGCCGCTCCGTGAACTACGGGCAGCTGGAGCGGCAGGACGGCGAAATGGATGGCTTCCGCTTCTCGCACTTTGCGCGTGCGCCGCGTCCCGAGCAGCGCCCCTGCTGGATCACGTGGGCAGGGGAGCCCGTCAAGGACATCATCCGTAAGAACTTGAAGGCGTCGGCGCTGTACGGCGGTGCGATCGCCAGCCGCGGCCCCAGGTATTGCCCGTCGGTCGAGGACAAGGTCGTCAAGTTCCCGGACGCCGAGCGCCACCAGATCTTCCTGGAGCCCGAGGGGCTGGACACCGCCGAGCTGTACGTCAATGGGCTTTCCACGTCGCTGCCCGTGGCGGTGCAACTGGAATTCCTGGCGGCGGTTCCTGGCCTGGAAGACGCCCGAATGACCCGGCCGGGATACGCTATTGAATATGACTATTACCCACCGCACCAACTGACGCCCTGGCTCGAAGTGAAGGCGATCGAGCGGCTGTTTTTCGCGGGGCAGATCAACGGCACTACCGGTTATGAGGAAGCTGCCGGCCAGGGAGTTGTGGCCGGGATCAACGCCGTGCGGCGCGCCGAAGGGGAAGAGCCGATCGTCCTGGCGCGTGACGCGGCGTACGTCGGCGTCCTGGTGGACGATCTGGTCACGCGCGGAGTGGACGAGCCCTACCGCCTCTTCACCTCGAGATCAGAGTTCCGGCTGCTTCTGCGCCAGGACAACGCGATGAGCCGCCTGGGCCCGCTGGCCGTGGAGCTTGGCATGCTGACCGACGCCGAGCGTGCAAAGCTGGAGCAAAGGGCCGCCGAGGAGGTTCGGCTCACGGGACTGGCGCAGGCGACCGTGGTGGCGCCGTCCGCGGCGAACGCGACCCTGGCGGCTGCCGGCAGCTCGCCCATCTCGGAGCCGCAGCGGATATCGGAGTTGGTGAAGCGGCCGAGGATATCCCTGGGCGCGTTGCTCGAAGCCGTTGGCGCCGACGGTGGAGCCTCCGACCCGGATGCGGTGACGTCGGTGGAGATTCAGATCAAGTACACCGGCTACTTGGAACGGGAGCGAGAGGCGGCGCGGCGGCTTACTGAGTTGGCGGAGTTCCGGTTGCCGATGGATATGCCGTATCGCGAGCTTCGCAGCTTGAGCATTGAGGCTCGCGAGAAGCTGGACCGGATTCGCCCGGAGTCGTTGTCTCAGGCCGGTCGCATTCCGGGAATCTCTCCGAGCGACCTGCAGAACCTGGTATTGGAAGTCGTGAGGCGCCGGAAGTCGGTGGCTTGACTGCTTCGAGGTCCTAAGAGTCCCCACGTCTCACATCACCGGTTTTACCGCTCCTTGTTTCACGTGAAACACGATGCGGGATCAGGGGCCCCAACTGGGCCTGGTTTCGTCCTTTACGGCGTTCATGCATAGCCATATATTGGGTCCGTTACCGAGGCTCGCCGGCTCAGCGTCTCCATGCGTGTGAAGTTGCATAACAAATTACAGTATAATAGGTTATAACTGCATGGCCAGGGTCGTAGCGATCGCTAATCAGAAGGGCGGCGTCGGGAAGACGACCACAGCGGTGAATCTCGCCGCGTCGCTCGCCACGGCGGAGCGACGCACGCTGCTGATCGACGCAGACCCGCAAGCCAACGCCACCAGCGGCGTGGGGATCGAGCGCCGGGTCTTGAGTTCGTCGCTGTACGACGCGCTCATGGACGGCGAACCCATCAATAACGTGGTGCGCCCTGGGGTGCACCTTCAGTATCTGGATGTCGTCCCGGCCACCCAGGACCTCGTCGGGGCCGAGATCGAGTTGGTGAATCGGCCCGGACGCGAGACCGTCATGCGTCAGGTGATGGCCTCGCTCAAAGGCACGTACGAGTTCGTCCTGATCGACTGCCCCCCGTCCCTGGGGCTCCTCACGCTCAACATGCTGACGGCCGCGGATTCGGTCCTGATTCCCATCCAATGTGAGTACTACGCGCTGGAGGGACTATCGCAGCTCTTGAACACCATCAAGCTGGTGCAGCAGAACTTCAACGCGGCGCTGGCGATCGAGGGCGTCCTGCTCACCATGCACGACAGCCGGCTGAACTTGTCGCGCCAGGTCGCCGCGGAAGCCAAGGAATACTTCGGCCCCCAGATGTTCACCTCGGTGATTCCGCGCAGCGTGCGCCTGGCCGAGGCGCCGAGCTTTGGGAAGCCCATCCTGTTATATGACGTCCAGTCCGTGGGCGCCAAGAGTTATCTCGCTCTGGCCCAAGAAGTGATCCGGAGAGCCCCGGCGCCGCTGGCCGCGCCTGCCACCGCCCTCGCCGTGGGAGAAGCCCTGGCATGACAGAGCCGCGCACCCGCCGTCTCGGCCGAGGCCTCGAAGCCCTCCTTGGTCCCGCCCTGGTGGAGGCCAGGCCGGAGGGCTCCGCCCGGCAAGTCCCGCTGAGCGCCCTTCGGCCCAATCCCTACCAGCCCCGTCATGACTTCCCGGAGGAGGCGCTGGCGGAGCTGACCGAGTCGCTGCGGACGTCCGGTCTGTTGCAGCCCATCGTGGTCCGTCCCGCCAACGGCCATTACCAGATCATCGCCGGCGAGCGACGCTGGCGGGCCGCCGAACGGCTGGGATGGCAGGAGATCCCGGCGGTGGTCCGCGACGTGGACGACCGGACGCTGCTCGCCCTCGCGCTGGTGGAGAACCTCCAGCGTGACGGCCTGTCGCCCATGGACGAGGCCCGTGGCTACCACCGCCTGATGTCCGAATTCAACGCCTCGCACGCCGACGTGGCGGAGCTGGTTGGCCGCGACCGGTCAACCGTGGCCAACGCCGTGCGGCTGCTCAAGCTGCCTGAAGCGGTGCAGCAGATGGTGCACGACGGCCGCCTCACCACGGGGCACGCGCGGGCGTTGCTGCAACTGTCCGACGAGCCGGCGATGGCCCGTCTGGCGAACACCATCGTCGAGCGAGGGCTCTCGGTTCGCGAAGTCGAGACCCTGGCGCGGGGCGATAAGCCGGCCGCGCGACGGGCCGTGCGCGGCCGCCGCCGGCCGGGCCCCCAGTCGCAGCGCGTGGAGGACGCGTTACGGCGCCGCCTGCAGACTGACGTGTACGTCGCGACCCGGGGCAAGGGCGGTCGCATCACGATCAACTTCTATTCCAACGACGACCTCGCCCGATTGCTGGAAATCGTCCTTGGGGAACCGTTTGCCGGATGAACCCTCCGGTGCGGCGGTTCGTCACCATCATGGTGCACAAGGACGGAGCGGTGGAGTCGCACACCGTGCGGCTTCCGCTCTGGGTGGTCCGGGCCCTGGTGGGAACCGCTTCAACCGTGGCCGTGCTCTGGCTCCTGGGCGTGGTGTTATATGGCCCCATCGTGCGAACCGCCGCGCGGGTCCCCGGCATGGAGCGAGAGATCGCGCGCCTCTCCGCGGAGAATCGGCAGGTCAGCCAGCTGGCGGCGCAACTGGCTCAGGTGGAACAGCGGTACGAGCAGGTGCGTACCATGCTGGGAGGCAACATCGTTCCGCCGCGTCCGGCGAGCACTGGGCCGCTGAGCGTGACCTATCCGGTGACCGCCAGGGAACCGGGGCAGCCGCGAAAGTACGAACGCGGCCCGTCCATCCCCACGCACTGGCCGCTGGACGAAGCGGGCGTGGTGACGCGGGGCCAGGTGGGCGGCGGCGGCGACGACCCCCACCCGGGGCTGGATGTCGCCGTGCCCATGGGCACCCCCATTCGCGCCGCCGCCGGCGGCACGGTCGCTGAAGCGGGGGACGATCCGGAATACGGGCACTACATCCTGGTCAATCACCCGGATGGCTACCAGTCCATGTACGGCCACGCCTCGCGGCTGCTGGTGGTGGCCGGGCAATTCGTGCCCGCCGGAGAGGTGATCGGTCTCTCCGGCTCTACGGGGCGATCCACCGCCCCGCATTTGCACTTCGAGATCCGACGCGACGGTCGGGCCATCGATCCCCGGTCGATCGTGAGACAGGAGTTCTGACATGTCCATCTTTTCCGCCGCCGACGAGGCCAAGCCTCAGCCTCCCAAGCGCGCCGCGGCATCGCCCCACCGGGAGCCTGGCCTCTCGGTGATCGCTCCGGGCATGCGGGTCGAAGGAGAGCTAGTGACCGACGGTGTCGTGAAGATCGAAGGCACCGTGGTGGGTACCGTGCGGGCCGAGCAGCAGGTCCTGGTGGCGAAGGGCGGACTGGTCGAAGGAGACATTCATACTCGGGAAGCGGTGCTTGGGGGCGAAGTCCGCGGCGCCATCCTGGCGCACGAGCGCGTCGAGGTCCAAGCCACCAGCGTGGTGCACGGAGACATTGGCACGCAGCGGATCATGGTGCACGAGGGCGGTGAGGTGAACGGGCATGTGAAAATGGGCGACCCCCGGGCGGGGCACCAGGAAGACGCAGACGTCGGCGCCGTGCGCGAACTCTCCCGCCCTCCCGCGACCGCGCATTCCTGAGTGCGCGCCGATCGTCGCCTGAGATATCCACATCCGATGTCGATTGCACATTGACCGGTGTAACCGGGCCATGCGGCAGTGGTTATGCCGGTCCCGCGCAACCGGAACCTAACGTGCGCTGACACGTCGATGAGCGAATACTGCATTGACGATGTCGTTGACTTCCTAGACACCTATCTCCGTACTCGGGTCATCCCAGACGACAGCCGGGCCCTTAACGGACTCCAGGTTGCCAACTCGGGCCGACTCCATCGCCTGGCGGCTGCCGTGGATGCCTGCCAGGCGACGATTGACTCGGCCGTGGCCGCGGGAGCGGGTCTCCTCATCGTGCACCACGGGTTGTTTTGGGGCGGCCTCGAGCCGCTCACCGACCGGCACGGTCGCCGAGTGCGCGCGTTGATCCGAGGCGACCTCGCTCTCTACGCCGCCCACCTTCCGCTTGACTGCCATCCTGAAGTGGGGAACAACCGGGTGCTCGCCCGGGGGCTGGGGCTTCGGGACCTGGAGCCGTTTGGGGATTATGAAGGTCTCAAGGTCGGCGTGGTGGGAGCAGTCCAGGTCTCGCGCGCCGACCTTGCCGGCGCCCTCCAGCGACTGCTCGGCGCGGTACCGCGGGTGCTGCCTACGGGCCCCGAAACGGTGCAACGCGTGGCGGTCGTGACCGGGGCCGGGTCGGGTCACATTCGCGAGGCCCGCGAGGCAGGTGCTGACACCCTCATCACCGGTGAAGGTCCGCACCATAGCTACTTCGATGCCGAGGAGTGGGGGGTCAACGTGATCTTCGGCGGCCATTACGCCACGGAGACCGTGGGCGTCAAGGCCCTGGCGGAACACGTATCCCAGCGCTTCAGCATCCCGTGGGACTTCCTGGACCACCCTACCGGTCTGTAATCCTGCGCATCACGTCAGGCAAGCATTGCCAGCCGGGCGTTCCTCCGCATCCCGGCGGCCCCCGTCCGTGTCAAGGCCGTCTCACCGAATCGGGATCGGAACTCATCGTCCGAGATCCGAGTTAGCGCCGTCAAATCCAGTCGCGCCAGCGTGGGATCGGGCTCCAGTACCGGATCATCCACCGCTTCCGCGAACTTGATGTTCCAGGGACACACTTCCTGACAGACGTCGCATCCGAAGATCCAGTCGCCGAACGCGCCATCGAGTGGCGGATCGATGTCCCCCTGGTGCTCGATCGTCAGGTATGAGATGCAGGATCGCGCGTCGAGCACCCGCGGCTCGGGGAATGCCCCCGTTGGGCAGGCATCCAGACACCGCCGGCAGGTGCCGCAGCGGTCGGCCTCGAACGGCAGGTCCACCGCGAGGTCGAGATCGGTGAGAATGACCGCCAGGAAGCAGTAGGATCCGCGGTCCGGATCGATCAACATCGTGTTCTTGCCGATCCAGCCGATCCCAGCCCGCTGGGCCAGCTCCCGTTCGGGCACCGGTCCCGCGTCGCAGTAGGACCTGGCCACCGTGCCCTCGGGCCTCAGGGAGGTGATGTAGCGCGCCAACTCGCCCAGTGGGGGTTCGAGAGCCGCATGGTAATCCCGCCCCCGTGCGTACCGCGCCACGCGACCGGTGCCCGGCGCGGGCGGCGGGTCTTCTGAGTAGTAGTTCCGAGTCACGACCACGGCGCGCGTAGCACCGGGAAGAACGGTGGCGGGTTCCAGTCGGCGTCGGGCCTGGCGGTGCATGTAGCGCATGGTCCCGGCCATTCCCTGCTCCAGCCACCGGACCAGGGCTGGTTGATGCGGAACCGGGGCGAGGTCGGTGATCCCCGCCGCCGCGAACCCCAGCTCCCGAGCCCGTTGCTTGACCAGCCGGGCTCGGGCGGCCGGGCTCAGAGGTGCATGACCCGGCGTCGCCATCGGGCAAACCGAATCACGTCCTCCACCGGTGGGACGGCCGCCTCATCGCCGTACGCGGTGTACATACGCCAGCGGATGTAGTCCGCCGGAGGGACCGGCAGGAACGGGGGCCGCCGGTACCACTGCCGTGCGCGAAACGCCCACAGCACTCGAAGCAGGTCCACGGCCAGCCTGGGGTTGATCACCGCGCGCAGGGCCAGTCGCAGCGACAATCCGGCCCAGCTCCCAGGCGTCCCCCCGGCATCCGCCTTCGCGTGCACCGTTTGATTTCCTCCCTCAGCCAACCCATGACTGGTATATTGGCCGCCATGACAGGCGCAAGCACGGCGGCACACGCGCTGGCGCACTACCGCGCCGAGTTCCCGGTCTTCGAACGGCAAATCTACCTGAACACCTGCTCGCTGGGAGCGCTCAGTCGGCGCTCGCGAGAGCGGGTGGAGGCGTTCCTGGGCGAGTGGGACCGGCGCGGGGCGAGCGCGTGGTACGACGTCTGGTGGGAGAGCCTGGCGGAGCTGCGACGGGGCTATGCCGGCGTCGTCGGCGCCCGAGCGGAGGAGATCGCGCTCCACGCATCGGTGTCCACGGCCACGGGCGTGCTGGCGAGCGCGCTCGAGTACGCCTCCCGGCCCAAGGTCGTCACGACGTCGCTCGATTTCCCGACGGTGACCTATCAATGGCTGGCCAGGAAGCCGCTGGGAGTGCAGGTAGAGGTGATCGAGAGTCCCGATGGGATATCGGTTCCCCTGGAGGCCTTTGCCCGCGCCGTGGACGATCGCACGGCGCTGGTGGCTACGTCGCAGGTGTACTTCACGTCCGGCGCGGTGCAGGAGGTGCGGGCCATTGCCGACCTGGCGCACGCCCGCGGCGCCTTGTGTTACGTGGATGCCTACCAGAGCGTGGGGCAGATCCCGGTGGACGTGCAGGCGCTCGGCGTGGACTTCCTCACGGCCGGCGGGCTCAAGTGGCTGCTCGGGGGTCCGGGGATCGTCTTCATGTACGTCCGCGAGGAGGTGGGTCGGCGGTTGGTTCCCACGACGACGGGCTGGTTCGCCAATGAGCGCCAGTTCGGCTTCGACTCCCGGCGCATGGACTGGCACCGGGACGCACGCCGCTTCGAGCAGGGCACGCCGGCGCTGGCGTCGGTCTATGCCCAGCTGGGCGGCCTGGATCTGCTGCGGGAAATCGGCTGGCCCGGGATCTTCGAGGTGACGCACGAGCTCACGGCGGATCTCATCGCGCACGCGACCGAGCGCGGCCTCCGCCCCAAGGTGGCGCCGGACCCGGGGGCGCGGTCCGCCATCGTCATGATCCCGTCCGCCGATCCGGCGGCCGCGGTGCGGCGCCTGGCGGCGGCGAGCATTGTCGCGGACGCTCGCCCGGGGCACGTTCGGCTCTCACCCTTCTTCTACAACCGACAGGACGACTATGTCCAAGCGATCGAACTCCTCGCCGGCGCCTGAGGGCCATCGCCCCATCGGAGGACGGCACACCGCGGACCAGATCCTGCTGGCGCCGCGGCCGGCCGGGGAGCGGCAGGCGTTCACCAGCTCCGACCCCTGGCGGGCGCTCAGAATCCTGGGCGAGTTCGTCGAGGGGTTCGACGCGCTGTCGGACGTGGACTGGGCGGTCACGCTGTTCGGCTCCGCCCGGGTCAAGCCGGGGAGTCCGGCGTACGACCTGGCGGTGGAGACCGGCCGGAGGTTTGGTGAAGCCAACTTCGCCGTGATCACCGGTGGGGGGCCCGGCGTCATGGAGGCGGGCAACCGAGGGGCCTCGGAGGCCGGGACGCTCTCGATCGGGCTCAACATCGAGCTGCCGCACGAACAGTCGGCCAATCCGCACGCCACCCGCCAGATCCAGTTCCGCTACTTCTTCGTGCGGAAGACCATGTTCATCAAATACTCGCGCGGTTTCGTGTTCCTGCCCGGGGGGTTCGGTACGCTGGACGAGATGTTCGAGGCGTTGACCCTGATCCAGACCGGCCGCATCAAGAACTTCCCCGTGGTCCTGATGGGGAGGACGTTTTGGTCCGGGTTGGTGGATTGGCTGACCGAGACCCTGGCGCGGGAGCGCATGATCGCCCCCGAGGATCTGCACCTGTTTCACATCACCGATGACCCGGCGGAGGCGGTGGAGTATGTCCTCGAGCGCGTCCGCCTCCAGATGCAAGACGAACCGGCCTCCACCCGCACGAGGGGATCGCTGCGATGACCGATCGGCGAGGCGAGTACCTGCGGGGGCAGCGGATCGACCCCCGGCCCATCACCGGCACCGAGACGGCGGCCGACCTCATCGACAACGCCTTCCTGGCGTACAATGCGGGCCGGCTGCGCGAGGCCTCGCGCTTGTTCGTCGAGCGCATGCTGGCCGACGAGACGACCGTGGGGATGAGTCTCACCGGGGCCATGACGCCGGCGGGGCTGGGGATGTCGAGCATCGTGCCGCTCATCGAGGCCGGGTTCGTGGACTGGATCGTGTCCACCGGCGCCAACCTGTACCACGACGCCCATTTCGCTCTCGGGATGTCCATGCATCGGGGCACGCCGTTCGCGGACGACGTCGAGCTCCGCGAGCACGGCGTGGTCCGGATCTACGACATCTTCTTCGATTACTCAGTCCTCCTGCAGACCGACAAGTTCATGCGAGAGGTCTCCGCGCGGCCCGAATTCCAGCATTCGATGACCACCGCTGAATACCACTATCTCCTTGGCGGGTACCTCGGTGAGCGCGAGCGAGCCCTGGGCCTGTCCCGCAGGTCGGTGCTGAGCGTGGCGCACGCCTGCGCCGTGCCGATCTACACGTCGTCGCCGGGGGATTCCTCCATCGGCATGAACGTCGCGGAGCAGGCGCTGGACGGGAGCCAGCTGCGGTTCGATGTCTCCGCCGACGTGAATGAGACCGCCGCCATCGTCCTGGGCGCCAAGCGGGACGGCGGGAAGAGCGCGGTGCTCATTGTGGGCGGGGGGAGCCCTAAGAACTTCGTCCTGCAGACCGAGCCGCAGATCCAGGAGGTCCTCGGCATCGACGAGCGCGGCCACGACTACTATCTGCAGCTCACGGACGCGAGGGTGGACACCGGCGGCCTGTCGGGTGCTACGCCGAGCGAAGCGGTGAGCTGGGGGAAGGTGGACCCCTCCCGGCTTCCAGACGCCGTGGTGTGCTACGTGGACAGCACCATTGGCCTGCCGTTGCTCGCGGCCTACGGGCTGGCGCGCCGGCAACCTCGCCCGCTCAGGCGGCTGTACGAGCGGCGGGCGCAGCTCAACGCACGGCTACTCGAGGCGTACCGGGCGGCGCGCACGTTCCGAGACGAGCGGGCCGCGGCCACGACCCTGCCAGGTGTCTGAGCCCCGTCGGCCGGCGAACCCCGGGGGGTACACCTGGTACGTCCTGGGCCTCCTCACCTGCGTCAACGCCATCAACTTCATTGACCGCAATATCATCTTCGCGCTGTTCGAGCCCATCAAGCAGGAGCTGGATCTGACGGACACCCAGTTGGGCTGGCTGGGCTCGGCCTACATCGTGGTGTTTTCCCTGGCGGCCGTGCCGCTGGGGATCTTGAGCGACTTGAAGTCGCGCCGCGCGGTCATGGCGGCCGGCGTGATGCTCTGGAGCGGGTTCACCGGGTTGGGAGGCCTCGCCCGCCAGTACTGGCAGCTCCTGATCTGCCGCTCCATGGTCGGGATCGGCGAGGCGGCCTACTCGCCGGCGGCGCAGTCGTTGTTGTCGGACTACTTCCCGCCGGCGCGGCGGGCGTTCGCGTTGGGCGTGTTCTGGAGCGGGCTGGCCGTGGGCGGCGTGGCGGGCATCTGGCTGGGTGGGGAGTTGGAGCACCTCTACGGGTGGCGGGCGGCCTTCCTGGCGGTGGGGTTGCCGGGGCTGGTGCTGGCCACGCTCACGGCGGTGCTACGTGACCCGGTGCGGGGTGAAGGGCGGTTTTCGTTGGGGCGGGCGGTGTTGCGGTTTGAGCTGACGGTGTGGCGGGTGATCCGGGCGGTGTGGCCGCTCTGGACCTTCGGCGGCCTCGGGTTGCTCGCGGCGTTTGGCCTGGAGCGGGCGGGTCTGGGCGACGCGGAGCTGGAGAGTGCCCTGTTCGGCGCCGGGCTGGTGGTGGGAGTGGCAGGCACCGTGGCTCGTGCGGTGCGGCACGTGCTCAGGATGCGCCACGAGGACAAGGCGGGCGCGCCGGCGTCGGTCACCCTCACGACGCTGGAGGAGTTTCTGCAAGCCGCTCGCTTCGTGCTTCGTACGCCGACGCTGATTTGGGCGTTCTTGGGCGGCGCGCTGATCTCCTTCGCGATGAACGGGCTGGTCGGCTGGTCGCCGACCTACCTGCAGCGGGTGCTGGGACTGCCGCCCGAGATCGCCGGTCGGACGATTGGGGTGTGGGGCCTGGGCGCCGGCGTGCTCGGCGTCCTGTTCGGGGGGCGCCTGGGCGACCTCCTGGTCGAGCGCTGGCCGGTCGGCCGGGTGATCGCGGGGTCCGCCGGGTTCTTGATCGGCGGCCCCTTGTGCGTGTGGCTGCTTTCCGTCCGGGACCTGAATCTCTTTATCCCGCTGTTCTTCAGCACGCTCTTCTTCTTCACCTGGTACCACGGCCCGGTGGCCGCCACGATCTTCGACGTCGTCCCCGCGGGCATCGGCGCGTCGGTGGTAGGAACGTACGTGTTCTTCACGCATATCGCGGGCGACGCGGTGGCGTATCCCCTGATTGGCTTCCTGTCCGATCGACTGGGTCTCGGCGGCGCCATGCTGCTGCTGCCGGCGGTGGGCATGCTCGGCGGGCTGATCTTCCTGTTGGCGATGCGGACGGTGGCGCGCGACATGCGCCGGCTCGCGTCGCAGCGCGCGGGCGCCGGACGGTAGCGCGGCGGCCCGTGCTGCGCGCCGGTGGGTTCCGCCGTGCGCGTTGGTGCGGCGTGGTCACGGCGCGCTGGGCGCGGTGGTGATCCAGGGCTCTCCTCGCCCAGGCCCAACGCGCCCGAGCGTCGAGTCCAGGCCGCACCAACGCGCACGCTGGAACCCACCGGCGCGCAGTACTCCAGCGAACCTCCGGGGCGCCGCGCTAGTCCTGCTCCGCGAGCTCGGCGAGGAACGCGAGACTCTGTTCCACGTCCCGGAGATACGCCGTCAGCTCCACCGCCTTGCGGGCGGCGTCCCAGCCGAGCTCCTCCGCTGCCAGCTCTACCAGCTCCGGGGCTTCCGCGACGGCGTGCCCCGGCGTCTCGTAAAACACGTGCGTGCGGCGCACCAGCAGGTCGCTCAGCGTGACGGCCATCTCCCGCCGGATCGCGTGCACCATCTCCGCCCGGAGGGCTGGGTGCCCCGGCACGATGGGGCGTCTGAGCGCGACGTCGGACCGGGCCAACCGCGCCACGGCCGGCGCCTCCGAGCCGTATCGCCGCACCAGGTGCTCGGCCACCTCGCCCGTGAACCCCTCTCGCTCGATCTCTTGAGCCAGGATCGCCAGGTCGTGGGCCGCTCCGCCGGGCAACGGCTCCTTGTGGGTGGACGCCCGTGGGGAGAGCGGCCGGCCGTCCAGTCGCTGGAGCCGCCGGGCCACATGATCCACCACCTGGGCGGCCATCACCCGGTAGGTGGTGAGCTTGCCTCCCACGATCGAGATCAGCCCGGACGGACTGTCCACCACACGGTGTTCCCGGGACACGGCGCTGGGACTGGCTGCATGGTCCGCGCGCAGCAGCGGACGGAGCCCGGCCCAGGTGGACACCACGTCGGATGATTGCAACCGCGCTTCCGGGTAATACGCGTTGGCTGAACGCAGGAGGTAGATCACATCCGCCGCCGTGGCCCGCACGGTGTCGGGTTCGTCGGTCGTATCGGTGTCGGTGGTGCCGATGTAGCTCAGGTCACCCCAGGGCAGGATAAACATCACCCGTCCGTCGATCGGCGAGGTCAGCGCGATCGCCTCATGGTTGCCGAGCCGGCTCCGCGGCACCGCCACGTGGGCGCCCTTGGTTCGGCGCAACAACGGGAGAATCCCGTCCGCCCCGCGGACCTGATCCGACCAGGGGCCGGTGGCGTTGACCACCGCCAGTGCCCGGACCGTGAGCTGCCGGCGGTTGAGTCGGTCCACCACATGGGCGCCGCGCACTGTGCCATCCGCCACCGCCAGCCGTTCGACCGCGGCGTAGTTGGCCACCAGGGCCCCGTGCTCATGCGCCGAGCGGACGTTCGCCAGCGTCAGGCGGGTGTCGTCGCACTGGGCGTCGTAGTACCGGGCTCCGCCCTTGAGGTCGTGCGAGCGCAGCGACGGCTCGGCCCGGCGAAGGGCCCGCTTGCTCAGCACGCGGTGCATGCGCACATTCCGGAACAGCGCGAGCAGATCGTACAGCCAGAGACCGGCTGCGAGCTTCCAGAGCGGCAGGCGTCCACCGGCGTGGATGGGAAAGAGGAACGAGCGGGGCCAGACGAGGTGCGGCGCGATGGAGAGCAGCGTACGGCGTTCCCGGCTCGCCTCCAGGACCAGGCGCCAGCCTCCCTGTTCCAGGTATCTGAGCCCCCCATGGATGAGGCGAGATGACCGGCCGCTGGTTCCCGATCCGAAGTCGCCTTTGTCCACCAGCGCCGTTCGCAATCCCCGCATCGCGGCGTCGCGCGCGATGCCGGCGCCGGTGATGCCGCCTCCCACCACCAGCAGGTCCACCGGGTCCGCGGCCATCGCGGCCAGGTGCTGGGCCCGCGTGCCCTGAGAGAAGGGAGCGTCCGTCACGTGTCAGCGGGCCAGGAACGGCCCAGCGCCTGGTTCACGTGGCATGCGGCGGTGATCCGCCCGCAGAGCCGCGTGCTGGACGTCGCCTGTGGACGGGGGCGCCACGCGCTCGCGGCGGCCTCGCTGGGCGCGGCCGTGACCGCGGTCGATGCCGACGCCGAGCGCATCGCGGCGGGCCGGCGAACGGCACGCAGCCTGCCCATCGAATGGGTGTGCGCCGACCTGGGGACCTATCCGTTCCCGCCCGGCGCCTACGACCTGGTCATGGTGTTCAACTACCTGGACCGATCCCGCCTGCCCGAGCTTTGCCAAGCCGTCAAGCCCGGAGGCTACTTGTTGTGTGAGACCTTCCTCGAGGCGCAGCGCGAACATGGCTGGGGTCCGACGTCGGATGATCATCTCCTCAAACCCGGCGAGCTCCTTCGGTTGGTTGAGCCGTTTGAGATCATCCTGGCCCGCGAGGCCCTCGATTTCGTGGGCGGCCGGCCGATGGCCGTGGCCAGCGTCCTGGCCCTGAGGCCCGGCCAATGATGCCTCCCGCTCCGCTCGCCCCACAAGAGGCACGCCGCTAGGTTTCCCGGCATGGACGTGGGGGCCAACGGAAGACGTGTCGCCATCATCGCGGGATGCCGCACTCCCTTTTGTCGGGCGGGAAGCGACCTCAAGAGCTTGAGTGCGGTGGACCTGGCCCGGCACGCGACGGTGGAGTTGTTGCACCGGGCCGAGCTCGATGGCACGCTGGTGGATGAAATGTACTTCGGGCAGGTCGTGGCCAGCCCCCTGGCGCCGAACCTGGCCCGCGAAGTGAGCCTCCTCCCGCAGTTCCCTCGCACCATCCCCGCGGTCACCGTCAATCGGGCCTGCGCATCGGCCAGCACCGCCGTGAGCCAGGCCCATGACCAGATCGCCCTGGGGCACGCCCGGGTGGTGGTGGCCGGCGGCGCGGAGTGCCTGTCCGACATCCCGATTCTCCATTCCCGCCGCTTCTCGGACATTCTCGTGGCCGCCAGCCGAGCCAGGACCCTTGGGGAACGCGTGCGCCTCCTGGCGCAGGTTCGACCCCGTGACCTGATCCCGGTAACGCCCGCGATTGCCGAGCCGTCCACCGGCGAGTCCATGGGCCAGTCCGCGGAGAAGATGGCCAAGATCAACGGGATCACGCGCGAGGCCCAGGACCGCTTTGCGCTCCGGAGCCATCAGCTCGCGTTCGCCGGCACGCAGGACGGGCGTCTTCTCGAAGAGATCGCGCCGGTGTACCTGCCGGCGGGTACGGCGGTCACCGCGGACAACGGCGTTCGGGGGGATACCACGCTCGAAAAGATGGCCACCCTGAAGCCGGTGTTCGACAGGCGCTATGGAACGGTCACGGCGGCCAACGCCTCTCCCCTGACGGACGGCGGATCCGCGGTATTGCTCATGAGCGACGAAGCCTCGCGTGCCCTGGGGTACCGGCCGTTGGCCTACATTCGTTCCTATGCGGTGGCGGCGGTGGATCCGGCCGATCAGCTGCTGATGGGCCCCGCGTACGCCGTGCCCAAGGCGCTCGAGCGGGCCGGCATCACGTGGAAGGACCTGGGCCTGGTGGAAATGCACGAAGCGTTCGCCTCGCAGGTATTGTCCAACGTCCAGGCGTCGACCGGCTGGGAGTGGGCCGAGAAACATCTGGGCCGGTCCCAGCCGGTCGCCGAGGTCAACTGGGACACGCTCAACGTGATGGGTGGGTCCATCGCCATCGGGCACCCGTTCGGCGCCACCGGGGGCCGGCTCACGGCGACGTTGGCCTACGAAATGGGCCGCCGCGACGTCCAGTTCGGGCTCATTTCGGTCTGCGCGCAGGGCGGCATGGGCTTCGCCATGGTGCTGGAGCGGCGCTGACGTGTCGGCGTTCACCGTCACGGTCGCGAACGGCATTGCCCGGGTAGTGCTGGACCTGCCGGGGGAACCGGTCAACAAGATCACCCGTGGGGTCCGGACGGAGTTGGATGCGCTCCTGACCCGTTTGGGAACCGACCGGGAGATCCGGGCCGCGGTGCTCCTG
>Ga0209342_10002586_pt1 | contig 19304 bp, 27 predicted proteins | sample RifCSP16_2_FD_184023 | JGI IMG/M metagenome (GOLD analysis project Ga0209342, IMG submission 184023) | Soil microbial communities from Rifle, Colorado - Rifle CSP2_sed 16_2 (SPAdes) (version 2) | ecosystem: Environmental > Terrestrial > Deep subsurface > Rock core/Sediment | place: Rifle... | reverse complement strand
TATACCCATACGTCGTTGCCCCAGTTGTTCCCTGAGGGGTGATCGTCGGGACACCGGCATTTGAGAGCGCGGTCACGAGAATGTCGCTGAACGAACCATCGGCGAGGGAAACCGATGCTCCCGTCCCGATAAGGGTTCCCGTCCAGTTGCGAACATAGACAATGCCACTCGCGTGGCGAACAATGGCTGCCATTTCCGGCTCCTAACGTTCCAGCGGAGGAGGGGTCTCGCCACCGGTCGGTGACGGCATCTCGGAAGTCGCTGCCTCCGCCATCTTGCGTGTGATATACTGGATCACGCCATCTACACGGTACACGTGGGCCTTGGCATGTTCCAACTCAGTCTCTGCGCTGCGAAGATCGTCATCGAATGAGGTCATGGGGCTTATCGTACCACCACACCGCTGGGACGTCCAGGCGTGCGTTCCCAGATGGCCGAGGGGTTCGAGTTGTCCGACTTCAACAGTCCTGCCACGGCTCGCACAATCACCTGATACTGACCAAACGCTACGGGTTGAACATTGATCGCCACTGTGACCTCACCACTGACCTCATCGGGATCGCCCCCGAGGATGGTCTGAATCACGGCTCCATCGCTGACCCGTACGATGTCGATCTCGTGTTGGTCATCACGGGCGTGATCGGGACAGGTGAAGGCGACCGCAGTGGGGTTTTTGATGGTCTGGGCCGCAGTGGGGATGGCCATTCCACACAGGATAGCCGTGAACAGAAGGCGTTTCAACATGATGAGGATCCTTGATTGGTGAGGATTAGTCAGGTGTACCAGAAACCGTTCCAGCAGGCCCACCATCAGCCTGCCATTCTTCCAGCAGCCACCGTTGCAGGGACTTGTCTTGAATGGTTTTGAACTGGCCTTGATTCATATAACTGAGGCCCGCACGAATCTGGGACTCAGTGTGGGATGGTGAAACAATCAATCGCCAGATGGATCGTGCACCCGTGTCCGATTCAAAGGTCACTTTGATGGAGGGTGCGATATTATCGATCCAAATTTCTATCACTTTCCACGTGGTCAAATCAGGAAAGGTTTGGGGAGTGATCAAGGTCAACTGTTCGGCCATGCGTCCGTGATCCTATCCTTGAGTGATAACCCATTGACCCTGGAATGTTGTGGCGGTGGTGGCCGTGGGAACTTGCACAAGCCAAGGCACGGTATTGTCGAAGAGTCGGACCATGCCACTGCCAACAACTCCGAGATCAAAGGGGATGTTGGCAATCGTCACTGGCAGCAGAACGATGGGGCGATAGGCCACGAGGTGAATCGCCCCCGCCCCATAGGATGTGCCAAGCGTGACGGTTTGAATGGAGCGAACACCCACATCACCGGCAGCCAATTGAAAGGGGACGAAGGTGCCCACGACGGCGGTGATTGGGAAGGAGGCGATGGTAGCGGTGCGTCCAGCGGTCCCGGCCGAATTCGTATAGGACATCGTGGTGTTGGTGATCGCCCCTGCGTTGGTCGTGGCCCCGCTGACTTCAATCGCCACCATCACCCCGGCTCCATTGATCGAGGCATCACGATCCCGTGCGGGCCACGCGACGGAGTTGATGGTTTGAGCGGTTGTGGTCGTGACGGCAATACCCGATTGGTGCCAGAGGCGATCGTGCATCCACATCCCACAGGCCACGTTGGTCGATCCCGAGAGGCGCATGAGATAACTATTCCCGCTGCCGGGGTTGATCCAGGGGATCTGACCAGCGTAGGTGGTCAGGGCCGCTCCTGCCATGCCAGGTGAGGGCGCAACGGCGGCACCAGGGTTGCCCGTGGAGTAGAAGTGGGAATGGGCAATGGCGATGGCCTCCATTGTCACCCCAACTTTGAAGATGATGGTTGGAGCGAGGGCTCCTGCAACGATCCCATCGACTGTCGTAATCGCCATACTATCCTTTAGATACCTGCGAGGAGGGCCAAATAGTTGACCGGTGTGCCACCCCCACCGCCCGCATGGCTGTGGCTGCTGATCTCGCCCGTCAGCTTGGCCTCGATCTCGGTCTTCGTGATGTCGGCGTTCGCTTGGGCGTCGCTGGGCGCGTGCGCCGAGCCGACGTGGCTCTGGATGTTGGCGTTCGCGGCCTCGTAGACGCCCGTGTGCGTGTGCGACGAGGCGGCCTTGGCGTCGAGCGCCGCTTGCGTCGCCGTCGAGACGGGTTTGTCGGCGTCGGCCGTATCCGACGCGCTCCCCAGCCCGACCTGCGCCTTCGTCACGCCGTGGGGATTCGACGTCGAGGCAAGATGCGCCTGAATGGCGGCGTCGGCCGGCTCGTACGTCCCGCCGTGGCTGTGGGCGTTCGCGGCCTTCGCATCTAGGGCGGTTTGGAGGTCCGTCTGGCTGGCGAGCGTGCCCGTGATGTCGCCCCAGGCGGGCGAGCCGCCGGCCGGCGGGGCCACCCACGTGCCATCGGCGCGGAGGAAGGCGGTAGTGCCACCTCCACTGGCGGGCGTAAGACCCTTCAACGCCGATGTGAAGGCATCGAGGAGGGTGGTGGCCTGGGTCCCGGTCAATTCTTCGGTGTCACCCGCCCCTGCCGTGATACGTCCGAGGAGGCGGGCGGTGGCTGAAATGTCTTGCAGCTTGGCATAGGTGATACTGCCATCAGGGACAGTGGCTTTAGCCTGTCCGGCCGTACCATGGTCCCACGCCACTGTGGCCGTATCGGTGGTCACACGCTCAGTCGAGAGGCCTCCATCTGCGACCGCAACGAGGTATTCAGCGGTGGTTGGGGCTCCTGATCCCCCAGTCCCCCATGTGCCATCCCCACGGAGGACCTCACCAACAACCCCACTCAGCTTTGGAAGGAGGCCATGTGCGGATGTGGAAGCGTTGCAGTCAAGGATGTCACTGGCTGGTGCATGGGAATCGAGTGGGATCTCAGCAGAAATGGTATTAATCTCCGCATCTGATACGAGGACGCCAATACGGGACATTAGGCCACGACTCCTCGTGCGCGGAGGTCACCGATCAGTGTCCCTAGCACATCTGCCAGTTCGTCGATTGAGGTCGCATTGGCGTCGTACACCCGGTCCGTGGTGACGTTGGACTCGGCGTAGGTCTGCGGTGTGCCCCACGTGAGCCTCGTGACATCACCCGCCTCGTTAATCCCAAATAGATTGACCGTGCCGCTCACGTCGTTCGCGTAGACCCCGGCCGTGTTGCTCGCCATACCTGTTGGGGCCGTCCCATCACCGAGGATGAAGACTTTTGAACCAGTTGAGGGGTTGGACGTATGCGTGCTGTCGAGCAGCATGTTCCCAGGAACCGTCATGAACCAGACATTTCCGCTGGTCGTGTTCGACACCCGAAAGGAGTCAGCGGCATTTCCTATAACCGCATAGCGCCATTCTTGGCTGTGTGTGCTTTGAAAGAGCGAAAAGCCGGCTTGTTCGTTTGCACCCGCTGCCACGAGTAGAATGTACGTACTGTAGGGGGAGGTGAGACCCTCAAACCTGGCCAAGTAACCAATATCAACTGGCGTTCCTCTCACAGCGAGGGTATAGCTTGTTGCTCCCGTATTGATCCCTACCCGTCGATTGGTTTCATCCAGACTGAGATATCCGGTCGAGGTATTCCCAATCGTGACGAGACCCTTGGTGGCATGGGCCGTTGACCGAAGCACCATATTTTCGCTGGCTGCGGTCCCCCCAAGGAGGGTTTGACCCCCAGATCGCCCGGAGAGGATGGCATACTGTGGATGATCGTCATCCGCGAGGCCGCCCAATCCTCCATGATCAGTAATGGACGTCGCCGTCCAATCGAGCCCACCCAAAAAGGGGTTAAAGACGTACGCCATTAGGACTTCGTCACGGAATCAAGCTGACTCCCCGTATAGGCGAGTGTGAGCGTGGCCACGGTCGTACCACCCGCTCCACCCGTCTTATAGACCACGGAGGTCAAATTGCTTCCTGTATAGCTGAGGGCAATATAGTCGTGGATAGGAATGTCCAGCCCCGGGACGGGAGGGTTCTCAACCCCAACTTGAATAGCATCGAGGACCGCATTATCAACCGCCCCAAGATTTGCCGTAACGGTGCCTGAAACTGTCACGCTTCCTGCATTCAGGATGGGCTGATTCATCCTGACCCAGGTCAGGGTGCCCACATCCCACACAAGATTGAGCGTATTCTCCCGCTGACTCATTATACACGACTCTTCAGATCGTGGAGGAGTTCCTCACATGCCACACGCACGTCCTGACAGACGTGGAAGCGGCTTCGTGCAATCCCCACACCCTTCACACTCACCCGTTCAACGAGTTCGGCAATGAAATCCTTCTCCACTGACAGTCCTGGAGCCCACTGCACCACCTTCCCCGAGGGCTTGTGGAGGACTTGGATGAGATATTCAGATTCCATGATTGTTAGGTGCGGCGGAGTGGAGAATTGAACGCTGAACCGAGTCCGGTGAGGGCTGCCTGTGTGGCAGAGCGAAGGGATGCCGTCCTCGCTGCAGAGCGGCGAGGGGCCTCACCTTCATCATCCTCCCACGGTTGGCGGTAGGATGAGGCTTGCGATCCATACCAGGCGGACTGAGGAGGAGTAGGATTGGTGGGATGGGTACGCTTGCCCGTGACCGCACTCGACTGACCGTAGTCAAAGAGGGTGCTGGGGAGGGGTTCATTGGGCTCAGCCTGCTCCATATTCACGCGCATGCCGGCCCTTTCAGCCATGGCGGTTCGGAGTGCCATACGATTGGCGTGATCCTGCGCCGCAAAACCTCCCAACCCAAGCCCGCGCATGCCTATTGGAAGGGGCATCGTCTCACGATAATTCCCTAGACGTCCTGCGGCAACCGATGGATCGACCTGCCCACCCTCAATACCCGCGAGGAGCATCTGGATGAATTCCGCCTCATTCTGGGGAGACTGGCCCACCGTCCCACTCGCACGGAGGCCCTGAAGCTGTTTTTCACGCCCTTGCGGGTCACCAAGATATGGCATGACGTTCTCCTAGAGGCTCGCCACGGCCACAGCCGTATTGGGCGTGAGGCGCTGGTATGCGTAGACTTCAATATGCCCCGCCAGTCCCGCCGCAGAGACGTTGAGTTCCAAATCCTTCCCAGCCGTCAGGGGCGCACCCATGGCACCGAAATCAAAGTCCCACCGGGTAGAGTCGCCTGGAGAGGCTGGGATCTCGGCAATCTGAACAGGAGTGCCCGCATCATCCTCAAACGACCAACTCTGTGCGGCGTCAGTCGTGATAAAGGCGATGATCCGCTGCACGAAGATCTGGTGAGCGGCGTTGCGAACGGAGATCAGAGTTGTATCACCCGTTGCAGCCCCAACCGTCAGATTCGTGCTGACATCCTGGAAGAATGTCCGCTGCATGCCGTATTCGTCAGATGACATGGATTAGTCCTTTGACGGTTCCCCCTCAACCACAGTGATTGGGCCAACGACTGGTTCATCAGGGGTTCCGAGATCCTCTTTGAGGATGAGAATGGCACCAGCCAGGCGATACACATGGGCCTTGGCGGCTTCCACGTCGATCTCAAGCTGGGCGAGACGGGCTTCTTTGGCTGCACGAGAGAGCATCACGATCTCCTAAATACGGGCGGGAGGAATGGAATGGGGGGAGGGGGTCATGCCCCCTCCCTCACAACGTGTTAGGTCCGCACAACAACCCCAGACTCTTCAACACCAATGCCAGCCACGTTGGCCTCGCCATAGTTCTGGGCGAAGCGAACCGTGGTGGGAACAATGGCCGCCGTGCCAGTCGCCCCGAACGTGAGTTCGGACTGACCCGTTGGACCGGTCATGCAGGCGAAGACATTGTTGCTGATGAGGCCAGATGTTCCCGCTGCGAGCTGTATGTAGCGAGCCGCATCGGGGGATGAGGCATAGGCTGGTGCGTCCACCGTGGCAAAGACGTTGCCATCGATGAACAGATCCACAATGCCACTTCCCGCCACATAGATGTCGGCATCAACGGTTGTATTGGCTGACGAGCCAAATCGATTCCCGACAATCTTCACATGACGGGGTACACTGATTCCACTGCCCAGCATGCAGATCCCGGCCCGGCAATCGATGAACTCATTGCCATAGATGGAGACGTACCACGCCCCACCATCGGTAGACCAGTAGATCGCCCCACCCGTTGCGGCAGCCGCAGAACTCTTGCAGTTTTTGAAATGACATCCCTGGATGACCAAACCACCCGCATCCTTCGTCGCCCCAACGGTGTCATCAGAGACAATCTTCACGCCTCCACCTGTCGCACCGGCTCCATTGATCGTCAGCCCTGCAAGCATGACACCAAAGGCCTCCACCGTGATGATTGGGGAGGTAGTCGTGGTTCCAACCTTGATCTGTGGCTGGCCGCCCTGAGCGAGTCCGCGTGAGACGCCGACAATCGAGAGGCCATCCTTCCCAGCAGGAATGGTGATGTTCTCGGTGTAGCTGTCGGGATCAGTGTCACCAGATGCCGAATCGCCCTCGAGGGCCTTCACATAGATGGTATCGCCCTGCGATGCGGCCGTCACGGCAGCCTGGATCGTCAGATACGGCAGGCGCTCGTCGGTATCGCTCCCCGAATCCCCATCAACGAGCAGGACATTGCCAAACGAGGGGTATCCATCGAGTGGGGCAACGGTGCCATTGAAATTGCCATAGAAGCGCCCACCATAGAACCCAATCCCTGCTGCGGTCGGGTGATTGGTAATATCCGCGAGGCGTGCCGCCTTGTTCACAAATCGTGTGGCCATGATCGGGATGTCCTTTCAGGAATGGCAGAGTCCCGGCCCTGCATCCTATAATGCGAGTTAGCTCACCGTGGTCTCGTACTGACCGACGAGGTACCACTTTTCTCCGTACGCCCGAAGCGTCACATTGGCTGCCACCACGTTCGTGAAGGTCAGGGTATCGTAGGATCCACCCGATCCACCCAGCCCATTCGTGATGGTAATCGTATTCGCCTGGGTGGTGCCATTCTTGATCCAGATCGTTCGTCCCTCATCGGCGTCAGCGGGATCGGCGAGCGTGGCAGCATTCACCCCACCCGTTCGATTGAGGATATGGATATCCCCAGCCGAAATGTCGATGGCATCCGCTGTCCCCGTGTAGGAGATAGCTGGGTCACGCCGATAGTTGGGGCGCTGACGAATGTAGGTATTCGTTGGTGATGCCATAAGCCATCCTTCACGAGGAGGGGGTCCACCATTGGGCCCCCATCCTCCATTCGTCTTACGCGGCGCTCACGATGATGAATCCATTTCCACCATCGGAGCCATCCGAAGACCCCTCAATCGTGGTGTGCTGGGTCACGGTCACGCCCGTGTCATGCGAGAAGCCGGTCGGATAAATCTGCCAGGCTTCCTGGCTCGCGGCATCGAGAGGAAGGGAGAGGGTCTGATCGGTGGCGGACGTATCCGCCGTGGCGTGATTGAACAGCTTCACCGTATTCGCGGTCGCCGCCGCCAACTTCTTCGTGTAGAAGACATGGACCTTGCACGCGGCGTCAAGGAGGCCCGTCCCATCCGCATCATCCGCATCCGCCTCAGCGAATGGGACGAACTGGAGGTCGGCATTGGCCTGCGAGACGCTCCAATAGCGGAAAAACGCCTTCAGAGCCTGATACGCCTGAGGGTTCGCACCGTTCACCGCATTATACGCCTTCTGCCGTACGAGATTTGCTGACTGGAGTGAAAGAGCCATGATTGGAAATCTCGCCTCATCCGCTGAGGCAGGCGTCCACCCATGTAACGTCGGGGTGGATCAACGCGACAACGAGGATCGATCGAGCCACGTCGTCATGACATCTGGACGGTAGGTGGTCTTTGACGTTGTGTGAACGGCATGGGCCTGAGACGTCGGGGCCGTCGAGGGCGTCGTTGGTGACCAGAGGTGGGATCGCGTTCCAATCCGCTTCTGATAGTATTTCCACGCATCCTTCGAGAGGTAGTCGAGATGTTCGTCAACCTGAGCCCGTTTGGTCAGGACCTCCGCACGATCCTGCGCCTCCAGCATCTCGTTCACTTTCGCCGCCCCACCCATTCGCCAGGGAGCCCGACTGGCCAGTTCCGTAAAGAGCCCTGGATTCCCCCAATTCGCAGTCGCCAGGATCGTCGTCACGGGAATCAACCCGTAGGAGGCCAGCATCCTCGTATCCGCCTGCTCCTTCAGGAGATCGTGCACCAACGCCTCCTTCAATCGGAGCGTCCGGCGCTGGGCCAGGCGATACATGAACTCCTGTCGCGACGGCACCACGACCAGGGATGGATCGAATTCCCACAACTGGCGGAGAAAGTAGGTGGGGGGTCCGGCGAGGTGAAACGGATTCGTGTCTTCGATGTAGTTCGGGAGGGTCATGGAGGCTCGCTACGAAACGATGCATGACACGATTGTTGAAACGGTTAGGGCTTCACGAAGGCGGTGTCGAGGGGCTGATCGCGCTTCCACTCACGCACCGCGTAGAGGCCATTATCCCCCGCCACCGTCTCACTAGGGCGTGCCCCGGTGAGCTTGGAGCGATCCCACACCTCCACCGCATCAGTCTGCTCGGTTGGCGTAATGGGATCGTTCTGCTCCTTGATCCCAATCAGGAACTCAATCTTCCCAGTTCGTGGGTCGAGGGAGCCCATCTTCACGTTCTGCCGCTTGAATGCAAGGGCGACGTACTCAGGAACCGGTTTCTCCGCATGAGGTGCGATGTCATAGGGACGCCCGTCCCACATGGCTGACAGTGTCCGACCCGTACGATTGACGATGGTGAGGAATTCGCTCATTCGGTATCCTTGCAAAAAAGAGGGCTGGAGGGAGGGCCACATGTGTGACCCTCCCCACCACTCCATCACGATTACGAACCAGCCGCACGCACCACAACGAGGCTCTGGCCGGTGATCCCGTCCAGTCGTGCACAGTAGGCGGGGTACTCCATAAAGTACTGCTTCCGCATACGGTACCATGCCTCAAAGGCGTCACGGGCGGACGATCCGCCACCCCCACCCACACGGGTGAGGATCTGGCCATCCTCATCCACCCACTTGCCTGGCTCGGAGACGTACTCCTTGAACCCGGCCTGCTGGAGATCGAGGAACATCATGACATCCAGCGGGAAGTCACGAATGGCCCTGACGGGGACGTCACCGAACGGCACATCGCCCTGCTTAAAGGCCACCGTGCCAGGATCGGGCCGGGAGAGACTCGCTCCCATATAGCGTCGATCCGCATCGGTGAGCTGGACGATGAGACGCCGAATGCTGTGATGGCAGAGGATGATCGAGATCTTGCCATTCAGCTTCTGATCCACGATGTCCGACACACGCTGAATGAGGTCGGTCGAGAGTGCCCCCGTTGATGCGGAGACATACGACGTCACGGCCGGGACGTCGGCGCGCAGTGCGCCGAAGTAGTTCGCCCGATACGTGCCATCATCGACCAGTGCCATCAGGCCCCACCACGCATGCTCGTACGACGTATCGAGCACGTCAGTCGTGGCGGAACTCGCGGCCTGAACCACGTAGTCGCTGTTCACAACGTTGGCCCCAATGTTGGCCGCCGCGTCAACCGTGACATCCGTGCCATCCGAGTTCACAGCGGTCACCTTCGCCTTGGTTGTCGAGGCCCGAACCGCACCCGTTGCGGGATTCACGAAGGCGAGATGCATCCCCGCCGAGAGGAACCGGTTCCCGAAGTTGTCGTTGGTGATTCCACCAGGCGCATCGAGTTCCAGGGTCGTGTTACCATCCGGGGTGGCTTCATCGACGAGGGCCAACACCCCACGACCGTCCGATGCCAGGGCAAACTCATCCCGACGCGACATGTCGTCGATGAGATACTGCATCTCCGACTTCCGTGCGGAGATGAATGCCCCCTCCGTCGAGGTCGAGTCCTGCATGACCTCCCAGGTCATCCGCAGGCGGGACATGAGCTTCTTCTGGTCCACGGCCTGACGAACATACCCCTGCTGACCGGCATCCGCGAATGCCGAATCCTCACCCACGAACATGGGGGAGACGTTCCTGGCCGTGTGCATGAGCCGCACATGCTCCAGGCCCTTAAACGGAACCTTCTCAGTCTTGATGATGTCCCTGAGAGGATTCTTGTTGTTGACACCCTCCGACACGCCTTCCTCATACACTTCCTTGAAGATGGCGTCAAGGGCTTGCTTATCTGCACCCATTGGTTGATCCTTTACCTGAACGATCGTGACGAGGAATCGTTCCTACGTCCCCGATCGCTGCTTTTGGAATTGAGCCCATGCAGCAACCGATCGCTCATCCAGTCCCTTCAACTGAGGGGGTGGAGTGGCGCGAGGGACTCCACTTGGTGCGTCCGTGGGAAGCGGTCCAGTCGTTCGCGCCACGGCTCCAGCCGTTGCGACCCGACGCACGGGATCGATGAAATTCGTGGAGTAGTTCTTCCAGAAGTCATCGACAAACTTTGGATCGTTGGTATACTGGTGGAGGATTTCTGGAGACGAGGCCACATAGCCAAGGAAGGCTGAGTGGAGAATCCTACGGGCATCCTCGGAGAGGGGCTGTCCGTAGCTCTCTGTGGCCTTGTCAAACAAACGGCCCATAGCCTGGCGTCCATAGGACTGCCAGTAATGGTCGTTCTGCGTTTCCATGTCCCCGGCCCGTTCGAGGATCTGGAGGACCTGCTCAGCCCGTTCCTCAAGTTTGGACAGACCCGGATACACCCGTCCAAACTGTGAACGAACCTGATCGACCTCGGTTTCCTCCTGGGGCGTGACACCAGCCAGTGCATGGAGTTGACCTTGAACCATCTTGAGACGAGCCTGATAATCGGCCTCACGTGTGGCGAATGCCTCCTGGGCCTCACGCCAAGCCGCTTCACGAGTCTCGCGCAGACGGTACGACGGCACCATCGCGTCGTTCGAGGGCTGGGATATCGCTCCAGCAGCGGGGGCAGTTGGTGTCGTAGGTGCAGCTACGGAGGGCTCCGGTGTCGCGGGAGCAAGCGGTGCCGTTGGTGTCGCAGTCGGCGTCTGCGGATCGACGGAGAGAAGTGAATCGGCCATGTGTCTACTCTACCTTTTTGGTATCGGAGGGCAAGTTCCTCCGAGGAGTGGTCCCTTTCCAACGTGAAGGGACAGAGCATCGAACAATTCGTTCACCATGAACGCTTAGGCAGGACCTCTGCCTTGGTTGGACTCTTTGTTCCCACGTGGAACAATGTTTGTGGAGGTGGAATTGGCGTTTGAACGCGCCATGGCCTGTCCAGCACCCACTGGACCCTTTGGACCCGCTGTGCCCTGTTCAGGATCCTCGGGCATGGGTGGGGCCATGAGAATTTTCAGTTGTTCGAGGTGCATGGCGACGATCCCCTCAAATTGTGGCTGGGCCTTGAACCGTTCCCGCATCCGATCGGTGTTGAGCCACTTAATGCGCTCCCCCCAATGGATTTGTGGGTTATGCCAGGGCTTCACAATCAATGGATGGGGTCCAGCAGGGGCATCCATCCACTTTTCAAAGGCATCCTGCATCTGGAGGGCGGCTTGGATGTGAATATCGAGCGATGGGGTCAGATCGGGGAGCCCAAACTGCGAAAGAATGGAATACCGCTGCTCGGGATCGGCCGGATCGATGAGTCCAAGCTGGTTGGCCTGTTCAATCGTCGCTCGACGGCCTAATGAGGTCTTTTGGGCTTGATTGCCGTCCTCAATATGGACCGTCACCTGCCGCTGGAGCTTCGCATTCTCGAAATGTTGGAACGTATAGCCTCGATAGGGGCCCGTAACCGCGTAGGTGCGCTGATCCGGGCCAAATTTCCGCTCCAATTCGATCGCGGTGCTATACCATTGCCGAAACATCTCCCCACGAGCACTGTAGGCAGAGCCAAATCGTGCTTGTGAACGTTCAATGAGGGCTTGAATGGCGCTAAATGCCTCAACCCCTGCTGGTTTCTGTCCTTTGATGATGTCGTAGGTCCCTGATAGCTCCTCAATGTCCTTCAAATGCTGGGCGCGAAGCTCAAAGAGGCTCGAACTGAGTGGTTCACCAGGCACACGCTCAGGTTTGCCCTGTCCACCAGCGGCGAGGGCATTGTATTTCATGATCAGCCCAGGCTTGCCGGTGAAATGATCGATCCCGGCGCTCTCCGGGACGAGCCAGACAGGGTTGGCCGTGCTCTGAAGCTGCATCAGGATCAAGGAATCGATTTGATTGACCTGATCCTGCTTCTGAATGAGAGGAGAAATGGCCGATCGTCCATACAAACGACCCCCCACATGTTCATATTGGGCATGTGCGAAGGGAAAGAGGGGAAATCCCTCTCCATCCTTATACGGAAGTGGCCCAGGAATGCCCTCATCTTCAACCGTAATGAGCTGTGCACCCCGTTCACCTGCCACACGGAGGAGCAATCCTTCAGGAAACTCGGTTGTTGGGCGTTGCCAGAGTTCGTATTCGGTCAATCCCTCAACGGTATGGCCCCCTCCCCCGCCTAAATTGCCGGCTTGGGCCCCAGATCCCAGGTCATTGGCTAGGGCAAGGGACTTATAAATCTGGAGAGAGCGATCGGTTGGTGATTTTTCCCAGACAAGCTGCCCAACCAGGTTTGGAAGATTCGCCTCGTAGTAATGCTTATCCCGCCACCGGAGGCGGATCATGTAAGGGAGATCGCTGAACCGGGTCACATTGGCCGGGAACGCATACTCAAAGGGAGAGAGCGCAGTCGTCTTGCCCCGTCCATACGATAACCATTCACCGGCTGGTGTGCTATCCTGATTCGTCGCTGAACCAAACTGTGTCCCACCACACGTTGGACACATGTTGTGGCTTTGAGCAATCGCCTGGGGCTGGAGAACCGCTCCACACTGAAAGCATTGCTCATGTGGAATGAATACGCGATTGAATCGCTTATCCCGATCCCACCCAATTTGCAGACAGGCATTCCCTGTCGTAATAAACCAAAAATCTGCCTCCCTCATCACCTTGTTCATGTCGTGTTCTTCGTAGAGCAAGGGAGAGAGTTGGTCAGCCACCTCAGCCGCTGCGGCAGATTCTGGGTCATTCCCGATTGGACGCACCGTCACGTCAAGTTTGATCGCCGAGAGGTTCGCCCGAACCGCCTGCACGATCTCCGCCATCTTATTCGTGACGGGGCGTGGGATATCCTTGTCGAATCGCTTGTCAATCCAATCCCGCCGATTGGGATGGTAGGTAATCCACTGCCGCCCACCCACATAGTAAATGTCCCGGAGCCATTCTCGCTCCCAGACATGGCGATACTCAAAACTCTCTCGCTTCAGACGGTCAAAATGATCGAGGAAATACTTGTCGGTGTATTTCGGGATCAACAGATCAGGAGCCGTTGCGGGAGTTGGTGTCCCCGCGAGGCTATTCGTTTGAGGCGGTAAGAGGGATTGAAACTCGGCCATGCAGATTCAGAAGGAATTTAGTGGTCGAACGTCGGGAGACCAAGTTCCTTGGCCCGCACATCGCCAATGTCTTCAAAGTTCGTGAGGCGAAAGCGATCATCCCGATTGGGTGTCTTCACCAACTCGGGAACTGGAAGCTCTAGCTTATACACCTGACGAATGAGTTGGGCGCGTTCCATCTCAAGCTGGTTCACCTTGGTGCGGAGCCAATCGCAGTGGACCTCATTCGTGGCCAATTGAATCTTCATGGTATCGCGCTCCGCCCGAACGGCTGCGAGATCCTCACGAAGATGCTGAAAGGCTTCCTTGGCAACGGAGGCATTCAAATCGGCATCGGCCTTCAACCCGCTGAACCAATCAACGATCTTTGGTGAGATCCACATTTACACGTCTCCGGGAGGAACCAGTTTCTCCGTGATGGATTGAATTGAGATCTGCATCACGGGAGGAACCTTTCCACGCTTCGTCTTGTCCGCCCCGTTGAGAAATCGACACCGATGACAGTAGCGAGGATCCTTGGGGCTTCGGAATGCTCCACAACTGGCACAATGCACGCGAGGACCAAGATAGGGCATGGATGCGTTACGACCAGAACAGCCTGGTGCCTTCAATCTCTGCCCCAGCCGTGAGGACAAAGGAGGTCACGCTGGATGCCAAGGCAATCGTGGTGGGATCAGTGAGATGGATGGTAATCCCTGTATCCCCGCTCACGCCCTTCAACGTGATACTATTTGTGTTTCCTGTTGGGGGGACAATCGTGACGGCTGTGGGGACTGTTCCGCCCGTGGGAATGGTGATCGTATTCGCCCCCGATGCGAGTGTCTTAATCTCCACCGATCCCGCACTCGCCGCATTCGATGCCGCCGTGATGATCTGTGTCCCGATCACATCACCTGAGTAGGTGATGGTGACGGATCGTGTTGCCGTAACAGCCATAGATGGTCCTTATGCCCAGAACTCGTTTATGCCCGCTGGAACACTCTGCTCATCCTTGAATTGTGCATCGATCCGTCGCATCCGCTGAATCGTCTGTTGCATCGTGTCAGGGAGGGCTGAAATATCACGTTCGGTGGAAGCCACGTGATGCTTGGGGAGTTGGGGCCAGATCATCACCACATAGCGGGTCCCATCTGGCAGTTCATCATTCCTCTTGAACACCATCGCCCGGTCGCGGTGTTGCTGATCGCGTCTGGGATCGGCCCAACGATAGGCTTTTAACTGTTGAATGGTCTTTGGAACGGCCGACTCAACAAACCACAGTTGGTGGGCATAGAGCCAAGACTTTACTCGCTCAATCCCCGCATGTTGATCATTCTCTGCTGGGGTGCACACAATATTGTGTGGAGGCTGAGCGAGTTCGATCATCGGCTGCTTCTCGTTCTTGTTGATTGCCCACCTGGTTGGGTGAGAACCCGCAAGACGCTTCAGCGCCATGGCGTGCTGGGCGAATGATTTCTCTCGCTCCAGATACTCGTCAACGGCAACCAGCCCATGCTCGGTTGAAACGAACTTTACCGCGCCAAATGGATGATCGGCTCCTGTGTCAATGCCAATCACAATGGGACGCCACGAGGCAATCTGGGGCCACTCTGGAATAAATCGTTTGACATCCTCGGGTGTGTGGAGGATTTGTGGAAGGAGCAAGTCCCCATAGACTGCCCCCGCGAAGGTCACGAAGTCAGCCTCATACTCCTGCCGGAACATCGTGTCCGGCATCGTGGCCCGCTCGGCCTCGAGGGCAGCCTGAAACTGGGGCTCTCTAAACTTGGGGTTCTCGATTGTTTTCGCCCGACAGGCCCAATAGCCCGGTTGGCTATCAAAGGCTGGTTTGTAGAGCTTGTCGTGGACCCAATCGTAGGATTTCGGGGAAGTCGTGAAAAAGGCCACTCCCTGACGATCGTAGAGGGAGGGCCGAATGACATCCCAGTGCGCCTCTGTCAATTCACAGATCTCATCGATCCAGAGCCAATCGAGCCCCTGACCACGCCCCTGGTCAGGATCGTCAAGGGTCTGGAAGTGAATGAGCGCCCCATTCTTGAGCCGGAGATCGAGATACTCCGATGACCACTCCGCGACCCAATCTGGAGGGATGAGTTGCTGGAAGGCTGGAATGACGTAGCGATTGAGCTTGGGATTCGTCGGGGCACAGGCCCACCCGATTGAATTGGGAATGCAGGCTTCCTCCACCCCCGCGATGGAGCCAATTCTCGTCTTTCCCCACCGACGGCCCGCGATAATGGTGAGCCGGTCAAAGATGCGAACACCGGGCTTTTTGCAGGTTGGGCAGGTAAGGGTCTCTGTGGCCTTGAACTGAATCTGGCACGCTGGGCACATTCGCCCGCGCCTGGCATCAAGGAATGATGCCTGATCGGCCTGGGCATAGAGGGCCTCGTGGGGAAGTTGGATCCACTTTGCCATTAGTGGCTGGCCTTACGCAGTCCCTTCAGAGCCTTGGCCGAACGCTTTGATTCGGTGGAGTCAACCTTTTCTGGGAGATCCCGCTGAGATCCATACTCCTTCTGCCACCGCTTCGCAATTTTTGGCTTGTTGGCATAGAGGAATCGCCGCTGAGCATCGCTCTTAAACGGCATTATCTACGATCTCAGTGTCGAGGATGGTCGCATCATCAGCGGCTGATCGTTCAAACGTCTTTGGACGCCCAACAACATTCCCCACCACAGATGGCTGACTTTCCCCAGTCGATTCGATTTTGAGGGCCAGAACGGTTTGGGGTGTGTCGCTTTCTACCTTCACCGCCTGATGTGACTTAAAGAGGCCCAATCCCTTGGCGGCCTCAATCGTCATCTGCTTGTCTTTCTTACTCAGGTGGTGTTCAATGTTATCCACCACCACATGGGAGAGTTCCTGTTCGAGGCGCTCCGCAGGATTATCGAATTTCAGCCACCCTTGCTTGGTGGCCTTCCAGATCATCGTGTTGAGCGTAGTCGGCTTGAGCCCAAGGAGGGGAGCGATCTCGATATTCTTCATGCCCTTGCTCCGGTAGAGGATCCACTGCGCGATATGGGCGCGGTGGGACCGGTCGTGGGCTATGAGAGGAGGGAGTTCGTCTGCCTGGAGGGGCTTGGCCGCGAGAGCCGTGGAAGGCTCTTGTAGGCCAGCTTCGTCACGCTTTGGTCCAACTGGTCCAGGGAGGCCCTCCTTGGTCCTGCGGCGTGTACAAATGGTACATTGGCAGGTTTCTTTGTGAGCGTTGGGCCTTCGAGGCTGTGCTGGATTCGTTTGAATTGCTGGTGGCAAAATTCTTCAAACCCGGAGAGTGACTGGGACCGCAAATACATCGTCGGGGGGTGTGATGGTGGTAGGAATTTGAGGCCCAGTCGGGGTAGGATATCCAAGAGTGCGGGGGAGGGTGACTTGCTAACAGGCATTATACCACTTATGTAGGGGAATTGTCAAGAGGGTCCTCTGGATTTTTGTGCCATTTTCCACCCTCTCTGACCCACAACTCGTCCTGTCTGGTGCCATTTTGATAGCCTGAGAAGGTTGCCAAGAGGCGTTTCCTCCCGGCTGGAGTGGCAATACGCTTGATTTGGATGCACCGAACAGGCTCAGCACCCCGAAAGGCAATAATATCGTAGGGACCGTGGCTTCCAGCCGTGCGGAGGACTGTGTACCCTTGGAGTTCCAACTCCTTTTTGGCCAGATATTCAAAGGCCCGCCCACGGGTGTAGTTGGTGGCCATGATTGAGTGGAAACTAGCGCTGCTTCAGGTGCTCGACACAGCGGACCACCAGGAGTCCTCCTAACCATGGAACACAAAAACCGCAAACCACAATCCAGAGCCCCAAGTTCCCCAAATACGCCCAGTCTACATACATGTGCCCCTCCTGTTCGTGTGGCTGGAAGTATAGCATGGCATGCGCTGAACTGTCAATTTTAGGGGCATTTCAAAAACGATCAATGAAACTGGGGTGACACGGCACATGCGTCCCTGGAAGTGCTTGAGCCAGTGGGAGTTAGGGGTTTCGGGCTTTGCGGAGCCAAAACGATTTGACACGCTCGTAACCCGTTTGGACTCAGTGGGTTAGGTGCTAAAGTGGGTTTCCGTGTCAAACCTGTATATAAAGAAGAAGTGACACGACACGGATAGGCCACCTTAGGGGTGGCCCTATTTCTCCGTAGTCGTTAGGGCTGACACGGTGGGTGACACGCTTGTAAATCGTTTAGAATCAGAGGGTTGCGGTAGTTTTTGTGGTAGCGTGTCAAATGGCCCTAAAAGTGACACGCTGAGAAGTCGTTTAGAATCAACAAGATAGCGATTCCCGTGTCAGGGCCGTTTTTCTGACACGACGTTTTGACCCGCAAATCGATGTAAATGGGCTAACTCCTTTAGAATCAACGGGTTATGGCGAAATGAGGGTTTTGAATAAATTTCTGGCGTAGGGACCCACCCCCCGGCAGGTTGGCACGATTCTTGCAGGGGGTCCCCCGGGGGCCTGGCAGGTTGGCATGGATCGTGTCAGGTCCTCGCTCGCGTCCTCATGGGTTGGCATGGATTGTGTCTCGACCTGAGTGGCATGGATCATGGCATGGAAAGCGTGTAAGAGTTACCGTGTAACGTGTAAGAGTTACACGATTGGCTAAACCCTTTAGGCTCAATGGGTTAGGGGAAATGGTATGTAACTGTTACACGATCGGGCTGGATTGCAATTCCGTAAGTTGTTGAGCCTAAAGGGTTTATGGCGCTGGCACAATCCGTGCAGCCCTCTTCGCGCGGGGCCAGCCCACACCGGGCGGCCCATCGGCGCACCAGGGAGCACTCGGCCACTCCCGACAAGCGCCTGGCACATCGGCCGAGAGTGGAGTAACTCCAATGGCGAATCCCAATGACAAGGCGGCGGCAACGATTGGTGGCGTGGCGAATGTGGATCTCTCGGCCATGACTGCGGAACTGACGCGGCTCCGCGAAAAGCTGGCCGAGAAGGAACGCAGCGGCGGCGACAACGTGCAGGTGCTCACGGGCGACAAGGGCGGCATTCTGGCCGACCTTGAGAACATTCCCGTGTCGAGCAAGTCTCTGGTGATCCTCGTGGATCTCACCAAGGACCTCGGCCTGTCGTCCACCGGCAAGGCGAAAATGATTGCCTCTACGAGAGGGTTCAGCCGTATTCATGCGCCGGGGACGGGAGAGGTCACCGTCTCGCTCAACGTGAGCCGCAAGCCGTAGTCAGGCGTACGTTGTTTGGGAGCCTAGGCAACCGTGGTCTAGGCTCCCGCTAGAGCGCATCCTGAGAGAATCCCCGAAATGGCTAAGACTCTCGCTGAATCGACGTCGATGGCGCCAAACGGTTGGACCCTTTACGAGATCCTGCCCTCAGGTGAGTCTCGCCGCATCTCGCCATTGGCATGGCTCTCGGCCGAGATCGCGGCAAGGCGTATGGCGCTCTGTCTCGCCATTCCTGCGATGCTCGCCTATCATCGATCGCGTATCGTCCTGCCAGTGCTGACCGGGCTGGCCGGCCGCGCGGCCCTGGCCGTCGGCCACAAAGTGCCGTCGGGCAAGGCTGGCAGGATGGCCCGTAGGCGTGCTACGCTGGCTCAGGTGCGGCGAACGGCGGCCGGGCAGGGCTCAGGCCACAGCCGGGCGAAAATTGGGGCGAAAGTGGTCCCTGTAGCGGCTCCGGCCAGATTGACGTGCCGATAGGCGAGCGAGTAGGATCATGCACCACAAGAAACCCCATATCTCCCCGATCCAAGCCGCGATCCACGCGGCAGAGGACCGGATTGCCGATATCAAACGTCGCATGACGATCGCACGAGTTGATGCGACCCTCACTCGTGTACGCTCCACCCCCGACACCCCTCCCGTGTCAAGTGAGGGTCAGTATGTTTCACCAAGTCGTACCTATCCCGGTCCGCCCTCAATAACAGCATGGAAACGGTACGTGACGATACGCTCCAGAATGATCATACGTGATGGTGAG
>Ga0209342_10002585_pt1 | contig 19306 bp, 17 predicted proteins | sample RifCSP16_2_FD_184023 | JGI IMG/M metagenome (GOLD analysis project Ga0209342, IMG submission 184023) | Soil microbial communities from Rifle, Colorado - Rifle CSP2_sed 16_2 (SPAdes) (version 2) | ecosystem: Environmental > Terrestrial > Deep subsurface > Rock core/Sediment | place: Rifle... | reverse complement strand
CGCGCTCCGCGCGACACCCCTCCTCATGGAGGAGGGGAGAGAGATGGCTCCATGCTCGGCTATTTCCTCCGCCGTCTTCTCGCGACCATCCCCGTCATGGGAGTGGTCGCGCTCTTCGTCTTTTCGCTGCTGTACATCAGCCCGGGCGACCCGGCCGCGGTGATCGCGGGCGACATCGCCACCGCGGACGACATCGCGCGCATCCGCGCGAAGCTCGGCCTCGACGAACCCTACTTCGTGCGTTTCGGCACCTGGCTGTGGGCGCTCGCGCACGGCGACCTCGGCGTCTCGATCTTCACCAACCTGCCGGTCGCGCAGCTCATCGGGCAGCGCATCGAGCCGACCGTCGCGCTCACGGTCTGCACCCTGATCGTCGCGGTGATCGTCGCGGTGCCGATCGGCGTGATCGCCGCATGGCGGGCCGGCACTTGGATCGACCGCTGCGTGATGGGGTTCGCAGTGCTCGGCTTCTCGCTTCCGGTGTTCGTGTTCGCATACCTCCTGATCATGCTGTTCTCGATCCAGCTGGAGTGGCTGCCGGTGCAGGGCTACGTGAGCATCACCGAGGGGTTCTGGCCGTTCCTGCGCCACATGATCCTCCCGAGCGTCGCGCTTGGCACCGTGTACATGGCGTTGATCGCGCGCATCACGCGCGCCTCGATGCTGGAGGTGCTTTCACAGGACTACATCCGCACCGCGCAGGCGAAGGGCCTCGCGTCGCACGATGTGCTCATCGGCCACGCGCTCAAGAACGCGGCGGTGCCGATCGTGACCGTCATCGGCATCGGCATCGCGCTGCTCATCTCCGGCGTGGTCGTGACCGAGACGGTGTTCGCGATCCCCGGCATCGGCCGGCTCACGGTGGACGCGATCCTGCGGCGCGACTACCCGATCATCCAGGCGGTGACGCTGCTCTTCTCGGCGGCGTACGTGCTCGTCAACCTCGCCGTGGACATGAGCTACACGCTGCTCGATCCGCGGATCCGGTACTAGCATGGCTGCAGTCGCGGAAACCCTCCCCGTCGCGCGCTCCGTCTCGCCGACCTGGGCACGGTTCAAGGACGCGCTGCGCCGCCATCCGACCGCAATCTTCGGCGCGGTCGTGCTGCTCGCGATGATCGCCGTCGCGATCGCCGCGCCCGTGCTCGGCACCGTGGACCCGCAGTCGATGTCGCCCGTGAAGCGCCTGCGCGACCCGTGGGGCGAGTACTGGTTCGGCACCGACATGCTTGGGCGGGACGTCTACAGCCGCGTGCTCTACGGCGCGCGCGTGTCGATCACGGTCGGCCTCGCGGTCGCGATCGTCTCGACGCTCGTCGGGCTCGCGATCGGGCTCGTCACCGGCTTCATCCGCTGGGTCGACGCGATCGTGATGCGCGTGATGGACGGGCTGATGTCGATCCCGTCGGTGCTGCTGGCGATCGCGTTGATGGCCCTCACGAAGGCGAGCCTGGAGAACGTGGTATTCGCCATCACGATCGCCGAGATTCCGCGCGTGGTGCGCCTCGTGCGGAGCCTCGTCCTGACGCTGCGCGAGCAGCCGTTCGTCGAGGCGGCGACCGCGGCCGGCACCGGCGTGGCGCGCACCCTCGTGCGCCACATCCTGCCGAACACGGTCGCGCCGCTGCTGGTGCAAGGCACCTACATCTTCGCCTCCGCGATGATCACCGAGGCGATCCTCTCGTTCATCGGCGCGGGCATGCCGCTGAACATCCCGAGTTGGGGAAACATCATGGCCGAGGCGCGGAGCCTGTTCCAGCTCAAGCCCTGGCTCATCCTGATCCCGGGCGCGTTCCTGTCGCTCACCGTGCTCGCGGTGAACCTGCTCGGCGACGGCCTGCGCGACGCGCTCGACCCGCGTCTTGCGCGGAGGATGTAGGCGGTGGATGCCCGCGTCGCGCCGCTGCTGGAAGTCGAGGACCTCAGGACGTGGTTCTACACGCGCGACGGCATCGTCCGCGCGGTGGACGGCGTGTCGTACCGCGTGTACCCGGGGGAGACGCTCGCCGTGGTCGGCGAGTCGGGCTGCGGCAAGAGCGTCACCTCGCTCTCGATCCTGCGGCTGATCCCGTCGCCGCCGGGAAAGATCGTGGCCCGCCGGCTCGTATTCGAGGGCCGCAATCTGCTCGAGCTGAGCGAGGCCGCGATGCGCAGCATCCGGGGCAACGAGATCTCGATGATCTTCCAGGAGCCGATGACCTCGCTCAACCCGGTGCTCACGATCGGCCGGCAGATCGCCGAGGCGCTCGTGCTGCACCAGCGCATGCACTGGCGCGGCGCCACCGCGCGCGCGATCGAGATGCTGCGGCTGGTGGACATCCCCGAGCCCGAGCGGCGCGTGAAGCAGTACCCGCACGAGCTCTCCGGCGGCATGCGCCAGCGCGTGATGATCGCGATGGCGCTGTCGTGTAACCCGAAGCTGCTCATCGCCGACGAGCCTACGACCGCACTCGACGTCACGATCCAGGCGCAGATCCTCGACTTGATGCGCGAGCTCAAGGCGAAGACCGGCGCGGCGATCGTCCTGATCACCCACGACCTCGGCGTCGTCGCGGAAATGGCGCAGCGGGTGGTGGTGATGTACGCGGGCCGGAAGGTCGAGGAGGCGCCGGTCGAGCGGCTCTTCGCGCGGCCCCTGCACCCGTACACGAAGGGGCTGCTCGGCTCGATCCCGCGGCTCGCGGAGGCGGCGGCGGGGGACGCCCGCAAGCGGCTCGCCGAGATCCCCGGGATGGTGCCTTCCCTCACGGATGTGGTGGGTGGGTGCCTGTTCGCGCCGCGCTGCCCGCACGCGACGGCACGCTGTGCGGCGGAGTACCCGCCGCTCGAGGAGAAGGCCGCGGGCCACTGGGTCGCGTGCTGGGAAGCGGACCGGCTTGCGCTCGCGGCGGTGGGATGAGCGTCCTGCTCCAAGTCCGCGACCTGCGCAAGCACTATCCGGTGCGCAAAGGGCTGCTCGGGCGCGCCGTCGCGAAGGTCCACGCGGTCGACGGGATCAGCTTCTCGATTGCCGCAAGCGAGACACTCGGCCTCGTCGGCGAGTCGGGCTGCGGCAAGTCGACTGCCGGCAAGACGATCCTGCGGCTCGTCGATCCCACCGCCGGCACGATCGAGTGGCGCGGGCAGCGGATCGACGCGCTCGGACGCGCGGCGATGCGCCCGATCCGCCGCGAGCTGCAGGCAGTGTTCCAGGATCCGTACTCGTCGCTCAACCCGCGCCTGCGCGCCGCCGACATCGTCGCCGAGCCGCTGCGCAACTACGAGCGGCTCCGCGCGGCGGCGGCGCGCGAGAAGGTAGCGTGGCTCTTCGAGAAAGTGGGTTTGCGCCCGGACCAGATGGTCAAGTACCCGCACGAGTTCTCGGGCGGGCAGCGCCAGCGCCTCGGCATCGCGCGCGCGCTCGCGCTGCGGCGGAAGCTGATCGTCTGCGACGAGCCGGTCTCGGCGCTCGACGTCTCGGTGCAGGCGCAGGTGATCAATCTGCTCGACGACCTGCAGGCGGAGTTCGCCGTGTCGTACCTCTTCGTCGCGCACGACCTGGCGGTGGTCGAGCACATCAGCCACCGCGTGGCGGTGATGTACCTCGGCAAGATCGTCGAGCTCACCGACAAGAAGACGCTGTTCCGGGACCCGCAGCATCCCTACACCGAGGCACTGCTCTCCGCGGTCCCGGTGCCCGACCCGGGGGCGAAGCGGAAGCGCATCATCCTCCAGGGCGACGTGCCCAGCCCGATCACGCCGCCGCCCGGCTGCCGCTTCCACACCCGCTGCCCGTACGCGGAGGAGCGCTGCCGGCGCGAGGAGCCCGCGATGAAGGAAGTGCGGCCCGGCCACCTGGTCGCCTGCCATCTGCGCGACGTCAAGCCGTCATGACGCCCGAGCTGCGCGTCGCCGTCAATCCGCGCGCCTCCCGGCGAGACGCCGCGTATGGCGCCGCGGCACTGACCGCGGACGGCTTCGCCGCGGCGGAGCGCGAGATCGCGAGCTGGCCGGGCTACGCCGCCACGCCGCTCGTTCGACTCGACGGCCTCGCCCGGAGCCTCGGGCTCGCGGCGCTCTGGTACAAGGACGAGCGCGGCCGGTTCGGGCTGAAGAGCTTCAAGGCGCTCGGCGGCGCGTACGCGGTGCGGCGCCTGCTCGAACGGCAGCCGCGCCCGGCGCGCGAGGTCACGGTCACCTGCGCAACCGACGGCAACCACGGCCGCTCGGTCGCCTGGGGCGCGCGCCTCGCCGGGTGCAACTGCGTGATCTTCATCCACGCCACGGTCAGCGAGGGGCGCGCGGCGGCGATCCGTCGCTACGGCGCCGAGGTCGTGCGGGTGCCGGGCAACTACGACGACGCCGTGCGCCATGCCGCGGCCGAGGCGGCGCGGCATGGCTGGTTCGTCGTCTCCGACACCTCGTACGCGGGCTATCGAGACGTGCCGGTCGACGTCATGCACGGGTATGGCCTGATGGCGGCGGAGCTTCTCCGGCAGCTTCCCGCAGGCGAGGTTCCGACGCACGTCTTCGTGCAAGTCGGCGTCGGTGCACTCGCCGCTGCGATCTGCGCGAAGCTCTGGCTCGCCTGGGGGCCGCAGCGCTCACGGTTCGTCGCGGTCGAGCCGGAGCGCGCCGACTGCCTCCTGCAAAGCATCGCGGCGGGACGGCCGGTGGCCGTCCACGGCGGCCTCGAGACCGTCATGGCGGGCCTCGCGTGCGGAGAGGTGTCCGAGGCGGCATGGGAGATCCTGCGCGAGGGCACGGATGCCGCACTCGCGATCGGCGACGACTGGGCGCTGGAAGCGGTGCGTGCGCTCGCCAACCCGCGCGACGGCGATCCGGCGATCGTCACCGGCGAGACCGGCGCGGCGGGATTCGCCGCGCTGCTCGCGCTGCAGGATCGCCCGGATCAGCGCGCGCAGCTCGGCCTCGACGCGGGCGCGCGCGTGCTGCTGCTCGGGAGCGAGGGCGACACCGACCCGGAGATCTACCGGCGGATCGTGGGTCGGTCGGCCGAGGAGGTGCTCGCCGGCAGGAGGGATTCGCCATGACCCGCATCGTCACCGTCGGCGCGGCGCAGCTCGGTCCGATCGCCCGCGCCGAGCACCGCACCCAGGTCGTCGGACGCCTGCTCGGGCTCATGCGCCAGGCGAGGGCGCACGGCTGCGACCTCGTCGTCTACCCGGAGCTCGCGCTCACGACGTTCTTCCCGCGCTGGCACTTCGAGCGCCAGGAAGACATCGACATCTTCTTCGAGCGCGAGATGCCCTCCAAGGACACGCAGCCGCTCTTCGACGCTGCGCGCGAGCTGGGCATCGGCTTCTACCTCGGCTACGCCGAGCTCGCCGCGGAGGGCGGCCGCACGCGGCGCTTCAACACCTCGATCCTCGTCGACCGGAGCGGGCGCATCGTCGGCAAGTACCGCAAGGTGCACCTGCCGGGGCATGCCGAGCACGAGCCCTGGCGGCGCTTCCAGCACCTCGAGAAGCGCTACTTCGAGACCGGCAACCTCGGCTTCCCGGTGTTCCGCGCGTTCGACGGCATCGTCGGGATGTGCATCTGCAACGACCGGCGCTGGCCGGAGACCTACCGGGTGATGGGGCTGCAGGCCGTGGAGCTGGTGCTGCTCGGCTACAACACGCCCGTGCACCACCCACCGGCGCCCGAGCACGACGCGCTCGGGAACTTCCACAACGCGCTCGTGATGCAGGCGGGCGCCTATCAGAATGGCACGTGGGTGGTCGGCGTCGCGAAGTGCGGCTGCGAGGAAGGCGTCGACCAGATCGGCGGCTCGGTCATCGTCGCGCCCTCGGGCGAGATCGTCGCCGCGTGCACGACGCTCGGCGACGAGCTGGCGATCGCGCGCTGCGACCTCGACCTGACGAAGTCGTACAAGAACACGGTGTTCAACTTCGCGCGGCACCGCGAGCCGCAGGCCTACGGGCTGATCGTCGAGCGCAAGGGCGCGGTGCCGCCGCCGGAGTGACCGCGATGCAGCGCTGCGACACGATCATCCGCAACGGCACCGTCATCGACGGCAGTGGCGCGCTGCGCACGCCGGGCGACGTCGCGATCGCCGGCGACCGCATCGCCGCGGTCGGCCGCCTCGACGGCTGGCGCGCGGAGGTCGAGCTTGACGCCACCGGGCACGTGGTCGCGCCGGGCTTCATCGACGTGCACACGCACGACGACCGGCTGCTGCTCGCGCTTCCGGAGATGACACCGAAGGTGAGCCAGGGCGTGACCACGGTGATCGCCGGCAACTGCGGCATCAGCCTCGCCCCGCTCGTCGCCGAGCGCGCGCCGCCGCCGCTCGATCTGATCGGCGGCGAGGGCGGATTCCGGTACGCGCGGTTCGCGGACTATCTCGAGGAGCTCGCCGCGCGCCCGGCCGCCGTCAACGCGGCGGCCATGGTCGGTCACACGACGCTGCGCGTCGGCACCATGGACCGCCTCGATCGTCCCGCGACGCCGTCCGAGATCGGGCGTATGCGCGACCTCGTCGCCGCGAGCCTCGACGCCGGCGCGATCGGGTTCTCGACGGGGTTGGCCTACGCGCCGGCGAACCGGGCGCCGACCGAGGAGGTGATCGCGCTCTGCGCGCCGCTCGCCGAGCGCGGCGCGCTCTACGTGACGCACATGCGGGACGAAGCCGATCATGTCCTCGATTCGCTCGACGAGACGTTCCGCATCGGGCGGGAGGCGACGGCGCCAGTGGTGATCTCGCACCACAAGACGGCGGGCGCGCCGAACCACGGTCGCACCCGCGAGACGCTTTCCGCGATTACGGCGGCGATGCGCGCGCAGGCCGTGGGGCTCGACGCGTATCCGTACGTCGCGTCGTCGACCATCCTGCGCTGGGACATGGCGGCGCGGGCCGCGAAGACGCTCGTGACGTGGTCAAAAACGCACCCGGAGCTCGCCGGGCAGCCGCTCGACCAGATCGCGGCCGCGATGGGTTGCGGCGCGGAGGAGGCGGCGCGCCGTCTCCAGCCGGGCGGCGCGGTGTACTTCATGATGAGCGAGGAGGACGTGCGCCGCGTCCTCGCGTTCCCGCACACCATGATCGGGTCCGACGGCCTGCCGCACGACGTCCACCCGCACCCGCGCCTGTGGGGGGCGTTCCCGCGCGTGCTTGGACACTACTGCCGGGAGGTAGGGCTCTTCGGGCTCGAGCAGGCGGTCCACAAGATGACCGGGCTCTCGGCGCGCACCTTCGGCCTCGCCGGCCGCGGCTCGCTCGCCCCCGGCGCGTTCGCCGACGTCACGGTGTTCGACCCCGACCGAGTCATCGACACCGCGACGTTCGAGCGGCCGGCCACGCCCGCCACCGGCATTGCGTTCGTGCTGGTGAACGGCACGATTGTGTGGCGCGATGGCCGGGGAACCGCCGCGCGACCCGGCCGCGTGCTGCGCCGGACGCCGCCGGCGCGCTGACCGGGTCCCGGCTGGGCGATAATCGCGTCCCCCCCCCGAGCCGTTGAGGGAGACCACGATGAACCACGTCGCAACGGGAGTCCCGCGCGCTAGCGCGGACCTGAAGATCGATGCGGACCGGCTGTGGCAGTCGCTGATGGACCTCGCGCAGATCGGCGCGACCCCGCTCGGCGGGGTGCGACGGATCACACTCACCGACCTCGACCGGCAGGGCCGGGACTGCGTGGTGAGCTGGTTCAAGGCCGCGGGACTGGAGGTGCGCGTGGACCCCATCGGCAACATCTTCGGCCGGCGCGCCGGGCGCGACGCGCGGCGACCGCCGATCGTCGCCGGCAGCCACATCGACACGCAGCCCTCGGGCGGCAAGTTCGACGGCAACTACGGCGTGCTCGCCGGCCTCGAGGTCGTGCGCACGCTGAACGACCGCAGCGTGCGGACCGACGCCCCCATCGAGGTCGCGGTGTGGACCAACGAGGAAGGCACGCGCTATACGCCGGTGATGATGGGCTCGGGCGTGTTCGCGGGCGTGTTCCCCCTCGACTACGTCCTCGCGCGCACCGATGTCGACGGGAAGCTCGTCGGGGACGAGCTGAAGCGCATCGGCTATGCGGGGAGCGCGCCCACGGGTACGCCGGTCGGCGCGTACTTCGAGGCGCACATCGAGCAGGGCCCGATCCTCGAGGACACGCGGAACACGATCGGCATCGTCATGGGCGCGCTCGGCCAGCGCTGGTACGACGTGACGGTGGCCGGCATGAACGCGCACGCCGGGCCCACGCCGATGGAGCTGCGCAAGGACGCCCTGCTCGCCGCCGCAAAGCTGGTGATCGAGGTGAACCGCATCGCGCGCGGCGAGGCGCCGCACGGGCGCGGCACGGTCGGCTTCATGCAGGTCGGACCGAACTCCCGCAACGTGGTGCCTGGCGAGGTGAAGTTCTCGGTCGATTTCCGCCACCCCACCGACGACGGGCTGCGGACGATGGAGCGGCAGCTCCGCGATGCGTGCGCGCGCGTCGGCGGCGAATGCAAGGTGGCGGTGAAGGCCGAGGAGGTCGTGTACTTCCCGCCGTGCCACTTCGACGCCGAATGCGTCGCCGCGGTGCGCGCGGGCGCGCAGGCGGGCGGCTACCCCAGCCTCGAGATCGTGAGCGGGGCGGGGCACGACGCGGTATACGTCGCGCGCGTCGCGCCCACGGCGATGATCTTCGTGCCGTGCAAGGACGGCATCAGCCACAACGAGATCGAGGACGCGAAGCCCGACGATCTCGCCGCCGGCTGCAACGTGCTCCTGCACGCGATGCTCGCGCGCGCAGGCGTCGCCGGGTGAGGACCTTCACTTCACCAGCACCACCGGCGGCTCCGCGAGCTGCAGCACCTTCTGCGCCACCGAGCCCAGCAATCCGCCGGTGAAGGACCCGAGGCCGCGGCGACCCATCAGGATGTGGTCGCACGCCTTCTCCTTGGCGTACTCGCTGATCATCTGCCAGGGCGGACCGACCAGCAGGTGATAGGTGTACGGCACACCGCGTTCGTCGAGCCGGGCGCGGGCCCGTTCCAGCGCCTTCAGACCGCGCTCATGGTGGTAGTCGCGCAAGGCCTCTTTCGCCACGAACGCGGCCACGTCGCCCGTGAGCGGACGTTGGACGTTCAGGAGATGGATGTCGATCGCGTGCAGCGGCCGCAGCTCGTCGCCGAGCGCGATCGCGTAATCGACCGCGCGCAGGGCGTTGTCGGAGGCGTCGGCCGCGAGCAGGATCCGGTTGAACATGATCGCCTCCGTTACTCGGGTCGCGCGGCGGACGCCTTGGCCGCCGCAGGCTGCGGGTCGTCCGCAGCCAGATCGTCCAGGACGATCGGCGCCTTTTCGCGCCGCTCCGCCAGCAGCTTGCCGACGACGACGACCGCCGCCGCGCCCGCCGCCGGCCCGGCATAGTGCAGCCACCCCGCGTTGGCGTCGATCCAGCCCCTCACCACCGGGTCCGAGATCATCATCTCGCCCGCAACCCAACCGAGCAGCGCGGCCCCGATCGTGATGATGATCGGGAAGCGCTCCATCAGCCCGAGCAGCAGCGTGCTGCCGAAGATCACGAGCGGAATCGAGATGCCGAGGCCCAGGATCAGCAGGAGCAGGCTGCCCTTCGCCGCCGCCGCCACCGCGATCACGTTGTCGAGGCTCATCACCAGGTCGGCGATCAGGATCGTCTTGACGGCGGCGGCCATGCCGGTGCCCGTCTTGCCGCCGCCCTCGCCCCCGGACTCGGGGAGCAGCAGCTTGACCGCGATCCAGAACAGCAGCACCGCGCCGACCAGCTTGAGCCAGGGCAGCTTAAGCAGCTCCACGGCGACGACCGTGAGGACGATCCGCATCACGACCGCGGCGCCGCTCCCCCACAGCACCGCTTGCTTCTGCTGCCTGGGCGGCAGCGAGCGCGCGGCGAGCGCGATCACCACTGCGTTGTCGCCGGAGAGCACGATGTTGATGCCGATGATCTGCGCGAGGGCGATCCAGAACTCGGTGCTGTCAAAGGTCATTGCCGGCTCCCGTCACTCGAGCGCGAGATACACCAGTGTGAGAATTGTCGCGCCGGCGCCGGCGGCACGGGCGTAGACGCGCAGCGACGAACCGGGCTCGATCGGCACGACCTCCACCGGCACCGGCGACTCCTGCAGCACGCCGGCGGTGATCGAGCCGAACAGCACCTCGGGGAGCGTCTGGCGCGCGCGGGTCACCAGGGCGATGCGGTGGATGCTGGTGTCGCGGGCGAACTCCACGATGCACTGCACCGGATCGCCGACGACGCCGTGCGTCCGGCACGGGATGCTCACGCGCGCGAACGCGTCCGCCGCCGGTCCGAGCACCTCCCGGTTGTGGTCGTCGTGATAGCGCTTCGCCGCGCCGGCCGGGAGCTTCGACGCGACGTAGCTCGACAGCGGCAGCTCGACATGCAGGAGATGGAGCTGGATCGGCGAGCGGCTCTCGCGCTGACACATCGCGACGTAGCGCACCGCGTGATCGAGCTTGCCGGCGTCGTCGATCGGCAGCAACAGTCTCAGCATGGCCTCCTCCTCGCGCGGCAGCTCAGGAAGCCGCCCCCGCAAGCCGCCGCGCACCAGGGCGCTCCGCGTACAGCCAGCCGCTGCGGATCGCCACCTTCTCCAGCTCGACCATGACCAGCACGATCGCCGGCAGGAGCAGCGCGACCGCGAGCTCCTGCGCGGAGAGCGGCGTCGTCTTGAAGATCGGATTCAGCGCCGGGACATAGATCACCGCGAGCTGCAGCAGGAACGTCAGGAACACGGCGCCGGCGAGGTGCCAGTTCGAGAGGATCCCGATCGTATGCAGCCCCTCGCGGTCGGAGCGGACGGCGAGCACCACGAACATCTGGCACATCGTGAGCGAGGTGAACGCCATCGTCTGCCAGTTCGACGACCCGATGCTCATCGCCCACCACTGCACGGCGAGCGTGATGCCGCCGATCATGATGCCGGTCCACAGCACCTGGTAGCCCATGCCGCGCGCGAACACGCTCTCGTCCGGCGGGCGCGGCGGGCGCCGCATGATCGCGCGCTCCTCCGGCTCCATGGCGAGCGCGAGCCCCGGCAGGCCGTCGGTCACCAGGTTGATCCACAGGATCTGGATCGGCAGCAGCGGGATCGGCATCCCGAAGAACGGCGCGGCCAGGATGGCCACGATCTCGCCGATGTTGCCCGCCATCACGTAGCGGACGAACTTGCGGATGTTGTCGTAGATGCGGCGGCCCTCGCGCACCGCGCTGACGATGGTGGCGAAGTTGTCGTCGAGGAGCACCATCGAGGAGGCCTCGCGCGACACGTCGGTGCCGATCTTGCCCATCGCGACGCCGATCTCGGCGCGCTTGATCGCCGGCGCGTCGTTGACGCCGTCCCCGGTCATGGCCACGAACTCGCCCTTCGCCTGCAGCCCGGCGACGATCATGATCTTCTGCGCCGGATCGACGCGCGCGTACACGCGTATGTCCTTGACGTCGCGCTCGAGCTCGCCCGCCGCGAGCCGCGACATCTCCTGGCCGGTGAGGACCTTGCCGCCCTGGTCGAGGATCCCGAGGCGCGCGGCGATGGCGCGCGCCGTCGCCGGATGATCTCCCGTCACCATCACCGGGGTGATGCCCGCGGTCTTGCATTGGCGCACCGCTTCGGCCACCTCCGGCCGCGGCGGATCGATCATCCCCACCAGCCCGACGAAGACGAGATCCGTCTCGAGCTTCTCGGAGGCGAGCTCCCCCGGGACGTCGTCCCAGTTGCGGCAGGCAACGCCGATGACCCGCAGTCCCTCGGTGGCCATCCGCTCGGCCATGGCGAGGATCTCGTCCGCGGCGAGCGGGCCGGTCTGCCCGTTCGAGAGGGTGCGCGTGCAGCGCTCGACGATCTTCTCGGGCGCGCCCTTCGTGTACCCGATGACGCCCTGCCCCTCGCGGTGAAAGGTGGTCATGAGCTTGCGATCGGAGTCGAACGGCAGCTCCGCGACCCGGGGCGTTTCGGCTTCGAGCGCGGTCTTCCCGTAGCCCGCGCGGCGCGCCGCCACCAGCAGCGCGATCTCGGTCGGATCGCCGAACTCGGTGCCCCCTTCCGGCGCCGAAGCGTCGTTGTTGAGGGCGAGCGCGCTCAGCATCCGCCGCGCAGTTTCGCCCTGCAGGTCCTTGCCCTCGGGGTGCTTCAGGTGCCGGCCATCGACCCAGAACTCCTCGACGCTCATCCGGTTCTGCGTGAGGGTGCCGGTCTTGTCCGAGCAGATGTAGGTGACCGATCCGAGCGCTTCCACCGCCGGCAGCCGCCGGATCAGCGCGTTCTGCTTCACCATCTTGTAGGCGCCCAGCGCGAGCGAGATGGTGACCACCGCCGGCAGCGCCTCGGGAATCGCCGCCACCGCGAGGCTCACCGCGGTGAGGAACATGAGCGCGATCGGTTCGCCGCGCACGACGCCGAAGACGAACACCACGCCGCAGACGACCAGCGCGGCGATCGCGAGCTTGCGGCCGAACTCCGCCAGGCGCTTCTGGAGCGGCGTCTTCACCTCGGCTTCGAGCGCGAGCAGCGCGGCGATCTTGCCGAGCTCGGTCTGCATGCCGGTGCCGACGACGATCCCGCGGCCGCGCCCGTAGGCGACGGTCGTGCCCTTGTAGGCCATGTTGCGGCGGTCGCCGAGCGCGAGGTCGGCGCCCTCGATCGGCTCCGTGCGCTTCTCGACCGGCACCGACTCGCCGGTGAGCGCCGCCTCCTCGGTCCTCAGCACCACGCTCTCGAAGACCCGCAGGTCCGCCGGGATGACGTTTCCGGCCTCGAGCACCACCACGTCGCCGGGCACCAGCTCGGCGGCCGGCACCTCGATCACCCGGCCTTCCCGCAGGACGCGCGCCGTGGCGGCGGCGAGCTTCTTGAGCGCCGCCATCGCCTGCTCGGCGCGGTACTCCTGGATGAAGCCGATCGTCCCGTTCATCACCACGATCACCAGGATGGCGACGGTGTCGACGACCTCGCCGATGAACCCCGAGATCACCGCCGCCACGAGCAGCACGATGATCATGAAGTCGGTGAACTGGTCGGCGAGCATCCGCCACGGGCTGCGCTTCTCCCCTTCCTGGATCGCGTTGGGGCCGTAGCGCGCGAGCCGGCTCCCGGCCTCGGTGCGCGTCAGGCCGGCTGCGAGGTCGATCCCGAGCTGCCCGGCGACTTCCGCCGTGGGCAGGCAATGCCAGGCAGGCGGTCGCTCGTTCGAAGGTGCGGCGACGGTGGTTTCTTGGTTCTGGGCGCGTTTCATGTCCTCGAGGCGGGGCGATGAGGACGAGACGCGGCGGCGCCGGGACGACCAGGGTCCCGGAGGGAAACGCCGGCGGGTGTTACGGCTGAAGGCGCAGCGGCCGGCAGTTCCATTGAGCGCGCGACGGCATCTCGACCGTGCTTCGCCCTTGGGACGGCGACCGGGAGGGGAAGGGCGAAGAAAACCTTTACCGGTCGGTAAAGGTCTCGCCACAACTTGCGTTGCCAGCAGGACCGGGGACGCGAGTCCCGGAATGACGGCCGTTGCTGTGAGGCTACTCCCCTTCGGTGCTGCCGCCCGAACCTTACTGCCCCGGAGCGATCGCTGTCAAACCAGGGGTGCGAGCGCGTGGTTCGCGGCTAGAATCGCCGGCGGAGGAGACCATGGACGCCGCAGCCCAGTATCTCGGCAAGCCCTGGCTTAAGTTCTACGAGCCCGGGGTGCCGGAGACCGTCGACCCCCCGCTCAAATCGGTCCCGCAGGCGTTCGACGAGGCGACCGAGCGCGCGCCGGAGCGGCCGGCGGTCGTCTTCTACGGCCGGGAGATTACCTACCGCGAACTGCGCGAGGCCGCCGACCGCCTCGCGTGCGCCCTCGCCGAGCTGGGCGTGAAGAAGGGCGACCGGGTGGCGCTCTATCTCCTCAACAGCCCGCAGTTCATCATCGCGTACTTCGCCGCACTCAAAGCGGGGGCGATCGTGACGCCGATCAGCCCGGTGTACACCAGCCACGAAGTCCGCTTTCAGCTCGAGGACAGCGGCGCCCGCGCGATCGTCTGCCAGGACGTCCTCTACGACAAGGTGGCGAAGAGCGGCGCCCCGCTCGACCTGGTGATCGTCACCAACGTCGGCGAGTACCTGCCGGCGCTGAAGCGCTTCCTCGGCAAGGGCCCCTTGCGCCGCCTGCTGCCGGACATCGACCTCGGGTCGCCGGACGTCCCGGCCGCACCGAACCTGCACTGGCTGCAGGAGCTCCTCGCGAAGTACCCGGCAGAGCCGCCGCGAATGACGATCGATCCGCGCGCCGACCTCGCCGTGCTGCCGTACACGGGCGGTACCACCGGCCATCCCAAGGGCGTGATGCTCAGCCACTACAACCTCGTGGCCGCGATGACGAGCGTGCAGGCCATGCTGCCCAACCTCGAGGCGAACCGCGAGGTGATCCTCGCCTTCCTGCCGTTCTTCCACGTCTACGGGCAGGTCCAGATCATGCTCAACGGCCTGTGCCAGGGCCACCTGCTGGTGCTGTTTACGACTCCGGACACCGAAGCGATGCTCGCGGCGATGGAGCGCTACCAGGTCACTCTCTTCTATGGCGTGCCGACACTCTACGAATACCTGAAGGACCACAAGGACACCGGCAAGGTGAACTGGCGCCGGCTCAAGCTCCTGGTCTCGGGCGCGGACACCCTGCACGAGTCGACGATGCAGGACTGGGCGAAGCGCACCGGCGCGAGCATCACCGAGGGCTACGGGCTGTCCGAGAACTGCGCGACAAGCCACCTCAATCCGGTCCATCGTCCGAAGGTCGGCTCGTTCGGCTGCCCGCTGCCCGGCATGCTCGCTGCGGTGATCGACCCGGAAGCGCTCTCGTTCGTGCCGCAGGGCGCGACCGGGGAGCTCGTGCTCTCCAGCCCGAGCGTGATGCAGGGCTACTGGCAGAAGCCGGACGAGAACGCGAAGGCGTTCATCGAGTCCGACGGGATCCGCTGGATGCGCACCGGGGACATCGTGCGTATGGACGAGGAGGGTTACTTCTACTTCTACGACCGCTCCAAGGATCTGATCAAGCACAAGGGTCACTCGATCTTCGCCAAGGACGTCGAGGACGTGCTGTACGCGCACCCGCAGGTCAGGGCGGCGGGGGTGATCGGCGTGCCCGACCCCGCGGCGGGGCAGGTCATCAAGGCGATCGTCGTGCTGCACGGCGACGCGCGCGGCAAGCTCTCGGAGGAGGACCTCCGCGCCTTCTGCCGCGAGCGACTGGCCGAGTACCGGGTGCCGCAGCTCATCGAGTTCCGGGGCGAGCTGCCGAAGACCGACGTCGGCAAGGTCTCGCGCCGCGAGCTGCGCGACGAGCACGCGCCGTCGCCTTCCTAGGGGAAGGGTGGATCCCATGCCGGGTCCGTTCTTCCGGACCGAGCACCTCGTCAAGCGCTTCGGCGGGCTGACGGCGGTCAACGACGTCGGCTTCGAGCTCGCGCGCGACCAGATCGTCGGTCTGATCGGCCCGAACGGCGCCGGGAAAACGACGCTGCTGCGCCTGATCACCAAGATCCTTGCGCCGGACTCGGGGCGCATCGTGTTCAACGGCGAGGACATCACCGCCCTGAGGTCCTGGGACGTGGTGAACCGCGGCATCGCTGGAACGTTCCAGAACACCCGGCCCTTCCGCCATCTGCCGATCATCGCCAACGTGATGGTGCCGCTCGTGGCGCCCCGCGCACGCCGCCGCGGCGAGTGGGTGAAGAAGGTCGAGGCGAAGGCGATGGACGCGCTCGAGTTCGTCGGCATCTCCGACATGGCGCTCGAGCCCGCGTCCGCGCTGTCGCAGGGGGACCTGAAGCGCCTCGAGGTCGCGCGCGCGATCGCGACCGAGCCGGAGCTGCTGCTGCTCGACGAGCCGCTCGGCGGCCTGAACCCGGCGGAGTCGGAGCTGCTCGCGAAGTCGATCCGCCGGCTGCACAAGGGCGGACGCTTCGGGCGCCTGCACTCCGAAGGGCCGGCGGTGCTGATGATCGAGCACAAGCTCAAGGAGCTGATGGCGATCGTCGACCGGGTGATCGTCATCGATCACGGCGAGCTCATCGCCGACGGGCCGCCCGCGGAGATCGTTCGGGATCCCAAGGTGATCGAGGCGTATCTCGGAACTGCGCACGATGCCGCTGCTTGAGGTGAAGGGCCTCACGGTCCGCTACGACAAGGCCGTGATCCTGAACGGCGTGTCGCTCGCGGTCGGCGAGGGCGAGCTCGTGGGGCTGGTCGGGCCGAACGGCGCCGGGAAGTCCACGCTGCTGCGCGCGATCTCGGGGCTCGTGCGGTTCGAGGCGCGGATGAAGCGCGGCACCGAGGGCGACATCGTCCTCGACGGGGAGGTGTGGTTCGCGGGCGAGCGGATCGACGCGCTGCCGGCGCACGAGATCCGGCGGCGGGGGCTCGGGCATTGCCCGGAGCGCCGGCGCCCGTTCCGCGAGCTCACCGTCCTCGAGAACCTGCTCGCCGGCGCCTACCTGGCGAGCGGCGCAGCCGAGACCGAGCGGCGCCTGGAACGCTGCTACGCGTCGTTCCCGCGGCTCGCCGCGCGCCGCGGGCAGATCGCCGGCACGCTGTCCGGCGGCGAGCAGCAGATGCTCGCGATCGCGCGCGCATTGATGTTCGAGGCGAAGCTCCTCTGCATCGACGAGCCCTCGCTCGGCCTGGCGCCGATGATCCGCGAGGAGCTGTTCGCCGCGGTCGCGCGCGTCCACGCGGGCGGAGTGCCGGTGCTGCTCGTCGAGCAGGAGGTCGGGCAGGTGTTCCGGATGGCCGGACGCAACTACGTGCTCTCGCAGGGGCGGATCATCGCCAGCGGCACGGGGGCCGAGCTGCGGGCCGACGAGACGCTGCGGGCGGGGTATCTCGGGCTGTAGCTTCCCCTCCTCAAATGAGGAGGGGTGTCGCGCGGAGCGCGACGGGGTGGTGGACTAGGGCGCTATCGCTTGTACCACCACTTGGTGTCGCTGACGTCCGACTCCCAGGGGCGGATCGGCTTCTCCAGCCCGAACTGCTCGGCGTGGAAGCGGGCGACCTCCATGATCGCCGACAGGACGTCCAGCGGGAACCCCTGCCGGCCGCCGCGTTCGTCGATCACGAGCTTGGCCAGGTAGTCGTCGAGCCAGCGCTTGCCCCACTGCTCGCGGATCGTCGCCGCGATGCGCGGGAAGCCGCGCTCGATGATCGGCCAGGGATCGGGCCGCTCCAGCTGCCGGTCGGCCGCGCGGAGCTTCTTCCATTGCTCGCTCGCGGCCCGGGTCAGGGTCTGATCGCCCATGAGCGGGGGGAACTCCAACGGCGCACCTTCGTCCGGCTCGACGGACGGGTTGATGCGCTTCCTCATCAGGGCTTCGCCCGCCTCGGGGTCGAACACCGCGAACGCGCTGAGATCATCGTCCGCGCTCTTGTCCGCCGCAGGAACGATCGGTTTGTCGGGTTGCTTCATGCCGATGCCACTCCAATTCCGGCCCGCTATGCACGCATCATAGTCCCGGTGAAGCCGTTTCGGTGGCCTGGATGAAGCCGGACCCGGATCGTTACAGCAATGTCACAAGCGCCTCCCCGCGTCAGGCCGTGCGTGAAGCGAGGATCTCCCTCAGCGGCGCGCCGCACAGCCGGCACTGCGCCCGCCATGCGCCATTGCGCTGCTTGCAGCGCGGACACTTCGTCTCGATCTTGTCGCGCACCCACGGCGTGATTCCGCGCGGCATGAACAGCAGCACCGCGAGCACGATCACGGCGAACGCGAGCAGCCGCAGCTCCCCGAACGCCTTGAAGCTGCCGAGCCACTCGGTGAGCGGATACAGGATGAACACCGCCGCCACCGGCCCGTAGATGGTGGCGACGCCGCCGAACACGCCCCAGATCACCACCTGGAACGAGAGCGCGACCTCCAGCGCCGAGGGACCGGCGACGCGGATGTAGTGGGCGAACAGCGCGCCCGCCAGCCCCGCGACCGCCGCCGAGATCGCGAACACGACGAGCTTGTAGCGCGGCGTGTTGATCCCCGAGGCTCGCGCCGCGACCTCGTCGTCGCGGATCGCGTGCAGCACCAGGCCGAACTTCGAGTCGGCGAGCTTCCATAGCCCGAACACCGCGGCGAGCATGGCGATCGCCGCGACGTAGTAGTTGCCGATGCGCGTCGGCGCGACGGAGCGCAGCCCCGAGACGCCGAGCTCCCCGCCGCTGAATCCCGGGAAGGCGAAGAGCAGCCCGGTCGCGATCAGCGGGAACGCCAGCGTCGCGAGCGAGAGGTACGCACCGCGCAGCCGCAGGCACAGGAACCCGACGACGAGGCCGAGCACCGCGGCGAACGCCACGCCCAGCCACACCGTGACCCATGGCGACCACCCGAGCTTTTTCGAGGCGAGCCCCGACGTATAGGCGCCCGCGCCGAAGAACAGGGCATGGCCGAAGCTCACCTGGCCAGCGTAGCCCGCCAGCAGATCCCAGCTCGCGGCGAAGATCGCGAACAGGCACGTCAGCGTCACGATGCGCAGGATGTAGGGGTCTGGCCAGACGAGCGGCAGCACGAGCACCGCCGACACCCATGCGAGCACGAACGCGCGCGACGGCAGGACGAGCACCTCGTTCTTCAGGTTGACCCATCCCCAACGCGCCGCGTAGGCGAGCGGATTTCTCACCGCTCCTCCTCGAAGGCCACGCCGAACAGTCCTTCGGGCCGCACGAGCAGCACCACGACCATGATCGAAAGCGCCACCGCGCCCTTCAGGAACGCGCCCTGCGGGAGGGCGAAGACGGTGATCGCCTCGACGTAGCCGATGATGAGCGCGCCGATCAGGCTGCCCTTGAGGCTGCCCAGGCCGCCGAGCACCACGATCGCGAGCATGGTGACGAGCGGCGCGAGCCACATCAGCGGATCGACCACGAACACCGGCGCCACGACCACCCCGGCAACCGCGGCGAGCGCGACCGAGAGGGCGACGGCGACCATCGCCACCCGGTTCACGTTCATGCCCATCAGATTCGCCACCTCGAGGTCGTTGGCCGTGGCGCGGATCGCCAGCCCGAGGCGCGTGCGGTAGAGCACGAACCAGGTCGCGGCGAGGGCCGCGGCCGCGACGACAAGGATCAGCAGCCGCTGGTAGGGGATGCTCACGCCGAGGACCGAGGCCACGCCGTCGATCGCCGACGGGATCCCGAGGAAGTTGCCGCCGAACGCGACCAGCATCAGCTCCTGGAAGATGAGCCCGAGCGCGATCGTGGCGATCAGCACCGCGGATTCGTGGCTGCGCACCGGCTCGATCACGAGCCGGTAGCAGAGCGCAGCGAGCGCCGTCACCGCGGCGATCGCGATTAACGCGGCGAGGAGGACGTTCAG
>Ga0209342_10002584_pt1 | contig 19315 bp, 18 predicted proteins | sample RifCSP16_2_FD_184023 | JGI IMG/M metagenome (GOLD analysis project Ga0209342, IMG submission 184023) | Soil microbial communities from Rifle, Colorado - Rifle CSP2_sed 16_2 (SPAdes) (version 2) | ecosystem: Environmental > Terrestrial > Deep subsurface > Rock core/Sediment | place: Rifle... | reverse complement strand
CGGCACCGTCCGCGCCAGCAGGACGACCCCATCCTCCTCGCTCGGTGGCGCCGACGCGGCAACAGGCGCACTCGTCGCTGTTGCCGTCGGAGCTTGAGTTGGGACGGCCGTGCTCGTCGGCGTGGCCGGCGGCGCCTGCGTTGGGACAGCGGTGGCAGTGGCGGTGGCGCCGACGGAGAACCCGGAGACGCCGGCCGCTGTGGCCGTTGGTACCGGCGTGTTCGTGGGTGTGTTCGTCGGCGTGGCTGTTGGCACGGGTGTGTTTGTGGCAGTAGCCGTCGGCGTGTTCGTGGCAGTGGCTGTCGCTGTGGGTGTGGCCGTTGGTACCGGCGTGTTGGTCGGAGTGGCCGTGGCCGTCGGCACCGGCGTATTCGTCGGAGTACTCGTGGCAGTGGCCGTCGCTGTCGGCGTGTTCGTGGGTGTGTTCGTCGGCGTGGCTGTTGGCACCGGCGTGTTGGTCGGGGAAGCCGTTGTAGTGGGCGATGCCGTGGCGGTCGCCGTCGGCGTCTGAGTGCCTGACGCGGGCGTGGCCGTGCCGGTTATCGTTGGGGTTGACGTGGCAGTCGTTGCAGTCGGCGTGGCCGTCGCAGTCTGCGTGGCTGTCGCAGTCTGCGTGGCTGTCGCCGTCGGCGTTAGGGTGGCGGTAGGCGTCGCCGTGGGCGTATTCGTCGGCGTGGCTGTCGCGGTCGAGGTGGGCGTTGGGGTACGCGTCGACGTGGGGGTTGGGGTACGCGTCGCGGTTGGCGTAGGAGTCCTGGTCGGAGTAGGCGTCGGAGTCGGCGTTGGGACGGGCGGGCAATCGCCGGAGTGGACGGAGGCCGGCTGTGGCACCGAATCGACGCAGCGCCAGGAAAGGCTGCCCGGTGTGCCCGCCGGACACGTCGACGGGATGCTGCGCGTGTCGGGCAGCGTGAGGGCCGCTGGGTCCCAGAGGCGCGCGCCGCCCTCCATGGGCGGGTTGGCCGCATAGCCCCAGACAAGCTCCTGATAGGGGTAATCGGTACGGTTTTGAGAGCCGTTGAAAGGGGGGCGAGGACACAGCTGGCCGCCGTTGTCTCGGTCGCAGTAGTTCGGGTTGTTAGAGATACTCCAGCCGTTGAAGCCCCAGACCGCAAAGTACCAGGCCTCGGCGACGGCGGGGTTGCGGTCGCCCACGACCGGTGCATAGGTGGGGGCAAGGTTCCACTTGTCGATGAGCATTTTGGCGCCCCAGCCGATGTTGTAGAGATAGTCGATGGCAATGCGCTCCTGGACGTCGTTGGGCAAATCGCCGCGATTGCGCATGCCGGAGGTGATCTGCATGATGCCATAGCCGCAATCGAACGACACGAGCGTGGGCCCGGTGGACCCTCGGGCTGCCGAGTAGGTCGCCTGATGCCAGGAGCTTTCGACGTAGGCAATGGCTTTGAGCAGCGCACACGGCGCCGAGCCGGCCTGGAGCGCGCCTTGCGGGCCGGCCTCAATCAGGGGGAGGCTGAAGTACCCGGACGGCAGAGTGTTCGTGCCAGCCTGCGTGAAGGCGGTGGTCATCTCGCTCAGCGTCGGCTGCTGGGCCTGCGCCCCCTGCACGGCGCAGCCCTCCGCGCAGGCGATGTCGGCGCTGGCTATGGTGTCGGCGATGAAGAGCGCCGTCAACGCGGGCAAAAGGACAAGATAGAGATAGGATCGACGCGGCACGCTTTCCTTACGGGAGCCAGGCGACGAACTGGACGTAGCCGGCGGCGACCACCGACACTCGACGGGCGGTGGCCGATTCGATGACGACGAGGCTCTCGCCGGTGATCTCGCTGGCGGAGGAGCCGAAAAGCGCCCGCACCGCCAGGAAGCGCCCGTCCTGAGACCAGCCATGGGGAATGTCGAAACCATCATTGGCCGGCGCATTGAGCGGCGACAGGGCCGCCCCATCGGCGCCGGCGCGGTTCACCGCCGAGCGACGACGGTCGGCCGAGTTGGCCATTCCGTAGGCTACGGTGCGGCTATCGGCGGACCAGACCGGGCTATACAGGGCCTGTGCGCTGGTCGTGAGACGCCGAACGCTCTGCGCTTGCAGGTCCAGCGCCTCAATGGAGTTGGGCCCGCCGTCAGCGGCAGGGCGCACAAAGGCGAGGTATCTCCCGTCCGGCGAACGGTCGAACTCCTGCGCCAGGCCGTCGCTCACCCTCGCGAGCGAACGTGCGCCGCTGGCATCCGCCTCCCACACCTCAGCGCCCTGACGGGCAAAGCGGAGCAGAAGAACGCGGCGACTGTCGGTGGTCCACGCGATCGGTGAGAAATTCTGAATGTCAGCGCTGGAGGCGCTTGCCACTACGGTGGACTCGCCGGGACGACCCACGCTGCCCTTGAGCACATCGAAACGACGCAGCGGGGGCTCTCCGGGGAGCACGACTACCCGCCGGAAGGCGATGTCCTGGCTGTTGTCCGCCCACCGCGGCGTCTGCCGGAGATCCACGCCTCCGACCAGTTGGCGAGCGCTCCCAGAGGGCACCTCGACGAGCCACAGGCTCGCGTCCGACCCTTGGTCAACAGCGGTGGGAGCCAGTAGTGTGACCGCCAGATAGCGGCCGTCGGGAGACAACGCGGCGCGTGGGCCATAGCCCTGGCGGTGGCTCAGCGTAACCAGCGAGCGACGGTTGCCCGGATCGTCGGCTCGGGCAAGCCAGAAGGTCGTGGTCTCGCCGCTCAGCTCGGAGAAGAGGAGCTGCGGGCTCGGCGCGGCCAGTTGGCTCACCTCAGGCGTCGCATCGCTGCGCAGCGCGACGATCGCCGCAATAGCGACGAGGGTTCCCGCCATCAGGCCCAGGCCGGCCAGCGCACGGCCCCACGTTCTCATAGGGCCGCTATAGTAAGCGAAGCGAGTCCGAAAAACAAGTCCCCTAGTCTGTTTGCGAACAGTCCTCTTTATCAGACGTCGCGGGACTTAGTTCAGCTCTCGAAAACGCTTCCAGCGGGACAGGCGCGGACACGGGACGAGGCGCCACATCCGAGAGGCCCGCCCTTGAGAGCCACGACCGTTACACTCGCTTCCTGGTGCCGGCTAGAACCGATCGGACGACGCTGGGCCCAGGAGGGCTGGGCGAGCCCGGAGCTTCCACAGAACCCGAGGTCACGCCACCGCTACAAGCCTATGGCGCCTCGAACGTCACGATGACCACGCCACCCCGCGGGTCGATGAAGCGGTCGGCGCGGCGTCCGGCCCGAAACGTCATGCTAGCATGGCCCTGACTGCCGTTGTACCACGTCACGAACTCCGGGGATTGGGTCGGAAGCAGGATTATTGCCGCGTCGATCATGAGAAACGTCAGGGGCGGGCGCACGAGCTCAAGGGGCCAGTTGGCGACGATGACGACGCGATTCGGGTAGCTGGGCTGACCGATGACTTCCAGGGTCTCCGTCGTGGAGCTGCCGTAGACGTGCCGGGGCGTGCCGTCGCCCAGCGTCGTTTCGCTCTCAAGCCGAAGCTTCCGCTCCACGGCGCTGATATTGCGATTGATCCGCTCGATGATCGCCTCCTCCGACATCCCGAACCCGGGGGCCGGCGTCGCGGTCGCAGCGCGCGTGGCGGTGGGTTCCGGCGTCGGCAGCGGGGGTAGACCGACCGTAGGAGTGGTGGGTGGGGTAGGGCTCGGAGTGGGCCCAGGGGCGACGCACGCGCCAAGGGCCAGAAGCGCGAGAAGCACGGCCGCCCGGCGCATCTCTAACGAGCCGCCAACGACCCGAAGAGGCCCACCCAACCCTCGGAAGGCTGAACGCCGTAGCCCCAGCGTTTCACGACTATGCCATCGGCATCGACAAGGATTTTCGTCGACCGGATCACGACCTGATACCTGGCAGCCATGTCCGCGTTAGCCACGGCCACCGGGAACGGATAACCCTCCCGCTGCGCCACCCCGCGTAGCTCGCTGAGCGGCTCGCTGGGATCGATAGACACAGCCAGCACCTCGATCTGATGCCGGTACTCGGGGTACTCTTGGCTCAAGCGCCGCAACTCGGCGCGACAGACGGGTCACCACGTCGCGAAGAAATGAAGGAGCAACGGCTTGCCCCTCAGCGATGTCAACGTCACTTCACGACCATCCAGCGTCGTCACCGCGAAAGCGGGGGCGCGGTTCCCGGCCTGACCGCCAACGACAACACTCTCCTGATCCGGGACGCTTGCGTTGCCAGCGACGGCGCAGCCAGTCGCCACAATGGCCAACACCGTCAGGAGCGCCACGCCGCGACAACCGAGCATATCTTCAGTATAGCCTATGGGCTTGCGGGTGAGTGTCACAGCATTCGCGGGCTCCCTAGCTCAGGGAGCCCGCGTTCTTGGGTTGTGCGCCGGCGACCTAGCTCTTTGGGACCACGAGCCGCAGCTGCCCTACGGGAACGCATAGGCCGACTGCGTTGCTCGGCACCTCAAAGGCCACCGCGGTGCTCATCGAGAAGCCCGCGCCCAGAGCCCGTTCCGGAGACTCGCCGCCGGCCGCCGCGGCGAAGCGCGCGCTGACGTTCCCCTTATCGTTCTCGTCAGCGAACTCCCAGTGCCGCCCATCCTTGTCGTACACAGCCAGCTTGGCATTAAGCGCCGTCGCGGGAACGATCCGCTCCTTGCCACGGTTCTCCGCCGTATAGTAGAAGACCAGGAACACCCCGCTCGCGGCCGGTCGAATAATCGTCTTGGTCGCCGGGTCCTCCACCGATTCGGCATACACGCCGCGGGTGAACGTGACCCGAAGGTCGCCGACATCGATCGCGGTGCCCAGCGCAAGCACGCGGCTCAGCTGCGGGTCGGCGCGGAAGCGCGTCGTGAGGATCTTCCAGCCCTGGCCTTCTGGAATGAGCTGAAGTCGGGCCGTGGCCCCCTCCAGGGTGACGACAGCCCCGTCGTCGACAGCCTGGACGGCGGAGACCGGCAGGACCGACCCGCCCTTGAGGCCGAGAGTGCGGGCCTCATCGATCGTGGAGAGGATTATCGCTCCCTCGGGTTGGTTCTGAAGACGCAGCGTGAAATACGAAGCAACCCGCGCTCGGTCCAGGGCCGCCAGCGCCTCTTGATACCGGCGCACAACATCGGCGATCGCCCCCTCTTCTTCGCCAGTGAGCGTGCGAGGACAGGGACCCGCTGGAGCCGGCGTCGCCGTAGGTGCGACCACCTGGGCTTGAGGTGGTGCTTCCGCCACGGCTGTCTCCGCGGGCGTCGGCGTGAGACCCAGGGGAGCCGGATTGCAGGCCAGTAACAGAAGGACCGCGCCCACGGCGGCCAACCCTCGTATCCCCATCGAACGCTGCTGTACGCGACTCTTCATCATCTAGTTCCTTCGACAGCCTGGGATCGGCGCGTGCTCAAAGCGGCACGGGGTTATGTCGGGATGACTATACGGCTGCGCAGGCATAAGCGTCAACGGGGGCGAGCCCAGCAAAGTGAAAGGCGCGTAAAAAGATGCGCATGCCACCGCAAGCGGCTCAGCAGGCCATGTTATAGAGGCGCCTGGAACCACCGCGCCGACCCCTTTCGGCGCACGACACGCGAGGAGCGTCGATAGCCCTTTTGCATTGAGCCTTCTGGCTGGAATCGCTGGCGCGTCAACTAGCATAAGACCACGGGCAAGCATAGACTGGCGGCGAAAACACCACCCCCGACTACACGTGCTCTGGCGGCCAAGTGCCGACGGACGGGAGGCGCTCACATCGCTGCCGCGAGTTCCTCGGTGCCATCCCAACAACGCACATTTGGCCATGCATCTGCGAGTCTATCGAAGTCCACATTGGCGTTGCTCATCGGTGCTGCCCTTGGCTTGCGCCTCTTGCTTTCGCCGCTGGGCCATCCCTGGGACGCGCACACGTGGCACAACCTGCTCGTGGAACTGGGACAGGACCGATCTCCCTATGACAGCGGGCGGAGCCTTAGCCTTCGCACGCGTTCCGGCGGCAACGACGCGTACTATCAGTACTTCACGTATCCACCCGGGCTTCTCTACCTGTACTATCCTGTGGGGAAGTTCTACGCCTTCCTCCACCCGGAGGCCACGACAAGCTTCGCTTCACCCGGCACTCTCCTCACCACCTCGCTGTCCTGGGACTTCCAGGTGCTTTTCAAGGCGCCAATTTGGCTAGCCGACTTCGGCATCCTGTTTCTTCTGTTGCAAATGTCCGGTCGGCAGGCCTCCCAAAGGTACGTGCTCAATCCTTATGTCATATTTGTGAGTGGCGTATGGTTCTTCGATGCGATCATGGTCTTTTTTCTCCTCTTAGGCGTATATCTGTTCCAGCGGGGACACATGTTCTGGAGCGGCGCGGCCTTAGCTATGGGGACCTTAGTAAAATATGTGCCGGTTGTCGCCGTCCCAGTCCTCCTCATCGCTTTGATCCAAGCCCGACGTCCGCTGCGAGAGACTGTGGCGCTCAGCGGCGCATTCGTGCTCACCTGTGGGCTCCTGCTTGCCCCCGTGTGGGAGGGATTCGTCTTCATGGCCGGATTTCAGGCCAGCCGAGTGGCAGCCGGCATGAGTTGGAATTCGCTATGGTTCTTTCTTGCGACGTGGTTCCCTCAGACGCCGGCGTTCTCACGGATGTACCTGCTCTCTGGAGAAGTCCAGAACTGGCTGCTCCCCGTGGGGCTGCTCCTGGCCTACCTTGAGTTATGGCGACGACCCCGTTCGGTGGAACAAGGAGTTCTGATAGCGCTCCTGGCGTATCTGGTCTCCACCAAGGTGGTCAACGAAGTTCATCCCCTTGTGATCGTGCCGTTTTTGCTCCTGGTTCTCGCGCAACAGGAGACCAGCGGTGGACACACACTCTACCAGTTGCTCTGGTCTATACCACTCGCCTGGGCTTTTGTCTTCGTGCCGCTAAGCAGCTTCCTGCTGCCTTTCATTGGCGACATCAATCCGTCGCTCGCCAGCGGTTTGGTTAGGGTGACGAAGCTCTACCCCTATTATGAGCTTGCCCCGCTCCTCGTTCTGACAGGCGCCGCTTACAGCTTGCTGTGCCTCATTGCGATCCGTAAGATGGCTCAACCCCTTGCCCAGACAAACGTCGCCTCTTCGCCAAGCGCATCGTGACGCGTGGATAACCTCGCCACTCGCCGTCACTGGGGAACATAGGATGAAGCAGTTCCTGGACCGATATGCAGCCATCATCGTCTTGCTCGCTGCGTTTGCTTTCTTGGTTTTCGGCTACCTGCGCGTGGCCAGCGCTGTACGGATACCAGGGCCAGCGCTTGCAGGAGAAGTCGTTACGCTTCAGAGGCCTGACCTGGGCATCCGTTTCGAGCGTGATGGCGGCGCCGGGCGTCCGTACATTACGGATGGGACAGGCAACCCTATCCTGGAGTACACGGACTGGGCATCGTCGCTACACCTCGACGGCAGCGTGAGCGACCTCTGGGCCCATTTCCATGGGTATGCGGTTGACAAGGAGAAGGGGCAACTAGCACACACGATCAAGGGAGACCAATGGCAAATCCAGAAACTCGTCGCCTTGGAGGGTGTCGGGCAGGCCAAGGTCGAATTCTACTTCAGCACGTCGGCGCGCTTCGAGGAGGTGCGCCTCACCGTGGCCCACTATCACTGGTACTGGTCCCGGGTTGAGCCTAAGGACGACGGGTTCGCCGCGTACACAGAGAACAGCGCCGGTGGCCAACCAGCTCAGACGCGCCTTGATGTGCTGAACCCCTCCGCCCTGGCAAAGGACGGGCCGGTCAAGGTCCTCCTGCAGGACGAGCACGGCATCGCCAACGTTGGCACGGTCTACGTCCTTCGAAACCCTGAGGTGAACCGCCTCATCCTCCTAGCTGCCGAGCGGGTGACCTATAAGCCATGAGCAATGTCGCTAGACGCTTGACAGGGCAAGGCACATAGGGGAAACTGCCGCGCAGAGGACAGTCCGGACTGAACGGCAGGAGGACACGAGCTTCCTCTCATCTATCGCACCACAGGTGGCTTTGACACAGAGTCCCAATCAGCGAATCGATCTTTCAAGGCTACCCGCAGCGCTGCAGAACGCGACGGGCAAAGTCGTCGGCCAGGGCGCCTTGATGCTAGCGGCAAGCGCCGCCGTCAACGGACTCAGCTATCTCTACCATGTGGCGATGGGGCCATTGCTGGGGCCCGCGCGGTACGGCGAGTTCACAACGCTCCTCGGCGTCTTGACGATCATCGCAGTCCCGATGAGCGTCCTTCAGGGCGGCGTGACGCAGCACACCGCCCGCCTGGCCGCGCTAAGCAGGCAGGTCAATCTGGCGACCTTCTTCCCTTCCGTGATTCGGCCTGTGCTCATCTACGGCTCTGTGGTTGCCATCGCCCTAGTCATGCTACGAAGCTCCATCGCCAGCATCCTCCACCTTCCTTCCGACAGCCCGGTGCTGGTTTTAGCGTTCGTCTTCGCCCTCTCATTGCTCTCGCCGCTGACCATGGGCGCCTTGAACGGCTTGCAGCGCTTCGCAGCGCTTGGCGGGGCGATGGTGCTCGCAACGTTGGTACGTTGCGTGTCGGGGCTAGTGCTCGTGGTACTGGGCGCTGGCGCGATGGGGGCTCTCGCCGGCAGCGGCTTTGCCGCGGTCAGCGTGCTCCTGATGGGAGTTTTCCTGGCGCCCGCCTTCTTCCGCCTGCGCGGGAACAAAGAGGAAGCACAAGCCGACGCTTCGCGGTTCCCAACAGACGTCCTTCTTGGGGTGCTGGCGCTGAATGTCCTCCTGTATGGCGATGTGACGGCCGTCAAGCACTTCTTTACGGCCGAGGAGGCAGGCCAATACGCCGCGGCCGCCACCATAGGCAAAGCCTTACTGTTCCTGCCCGGCACCATCTCGCTGCTTCTGCTGCCGAAGGTGACGCACAAGCATGCGTTGGGGGAGCAGACCGCCTCGAGCCTTCGCCTCGCCGTTGGTGCGCTACTGCTCCTATGTGCGCCATTAGCCCTTGTCTTTCTTCTCGCGCCGGCCTTGCCCATTAACCTGACCTATGGCGCCGCCTACCTGCCGAGCACAAGCTACCTCGGCCTCTATAGCATCGCGATGGTCATTTATGCTCTGTTGAACCTTCTTTTATGGTATTATCTCGCGGTGGGCAATCGCAGGTTTTCGCTGGTCCTTCTTGCCGGCGCTCTTGCGCAAGCGGGCGGTTTCGCTCTGTTCCATCATGATCCGCAGCAGATCGTGGCCGTCGTGGCCGGCACTTCCGCCCTTATTCTGGTCCTCAGCGAGCTGGTGTGCGGCGGCTTGAAAGGGATGCCAACCGCGAAAGCCGCCCTCGCTGGCGTTGTGGCCTCAGCATCACGGAGCTAGGCAACCGTGTCACTCGCGCCAGTGGCAGAGCAGAAAGAACGCGCCGGGGGCTCCCAACCCGCTGCCACAACCCTCACTGTCCTGATGCCTGCCTACAATGAGGGGAACCACATCGCGGCGAACCTCACCGAGACGCTCCACGCGCTGAGTAGCGCCTTGGGGAACCGGGGCGTGGTCGAGATCGTGCTGATCGACGATGGCAGCAGCGACGACACCTTGGCCGAGGCCACGCGCATCTCTCAGACTGATCGCCGCGTGAAGGTCGCGCATCTGCGGGAGAACAACGGCAAGGGCCGAGCGCTCCAGGTGGGAGCGATATACGCGACGGGCGATCTTATCGCCTTCCTGGATGCGGACCTCGAGCTGCACCCTCAGCAGCTACTCTCGCTGCTGAACGCGATGCAGGAGACGGGCGCCGACATTGTCATCGGCTCGAAGATGCATCCGCGGTCCGTCGTGAACTACCCTTGGCAGCGGCGAGTGCTCAGCTTCGGCTACTATGTGCTGGTGCGCCTTCTTTTCGGCCTCCCGGTGCGCGACACGCAGACGGGCATCAAGCTCTTTACACGCAAGGCGCTTAGCGACACAATGCACAGGATCGTGGTGAAGCGGTTCGCTTATGACCTGGAGCTGCTGACGGTTGCGCACATGCGCGGCTACAAGATCGCCGAGGTCCCAGTGACGATGAACTACGCGCGACGCTTTGGCCGCATCGGCATGCGCGATGTCTGGAACATCATGGTCGACACCGCCGCCATCTTCTACCGGCGCAATTTGCTTCGGTACTACGAGCGATGATAGCTCACGTGCATCATTGACAGGCATGCGCATCCTTTTCTTGAATTGGCGCTGCCTCAGGCATCCGAAAGCCGGTGGCGCCGAGCTAGTGACACATAGAATCGCGGAGCGCCTCGTTGGATGGGGCCACGACGTCACGCTCTTCACCGCATCCTTTCCCGGGGCGCCTGCGGAGCAAGAGATAGATGGAGTGTCGGTTATCCGGCGGGGCGGCCAGCTCTCTGTGCATTGGGAGGCAGCGAAGTGGTACCGCCAACAGGACCAAGGCGCTTTTGATGTAGTGATAGACGAGATCAATACTATCCCCTTCTTCGCGCCGCTGTACGCTAGGACTCCCGTCGTAGGGTTCATCCATCAACTGGCGCGGGAGGTGTGGTGGTATGAAGCCCCGAAGCCTCTAGCGGCGATCGGGTACTTGCTCGAGCCTTTATACTTGCGAGCCTATCGAGATGTCCCCGTCATCACAGTTTCCGGATCGACAGCAAAGGACCTCGAGCGCCTTCGTCATCGTTCCACCGTGCACATTATTCCTGAGGCGATTGATCTCAAACCGCTCGATTCCCTGGATGATTCTGACAAGGAGTCAACTCCGACGATGATTCACTTAGGGCGGCTCGCACCCTCTAAGAGGATCGCGCACGCCATCCAGGCTTTGGCTATATTGCATGCGCAAGGCATTCCGGAGGCACAACTCTGGGTCGTGGGAAGAGGTGATCTTAGTGAGCTCGAACGCCTCGAGCGATTGGTTGACGACCTTGACTTGCGAGATACCGTCTGCTTCTGGGGCGCCGTCTCGGCTGAGGAGAAGGCCATGCTTTTACAACGAGCGCACGTGCTTGTCGCGTGTTCAGTGCGAGAAGGATGGGGACTGGTTGTGACCGAGGCAAACGCGATGGGGACGCCGGCGGTGGTTTATGACGTACCGGGTCTTCGGGATTCCACGAGGCATACCGAGACAGGTATAGTGTGCACAGAGAATTCTCCCTCTTGCCTCGCCTTAAATGTGAAGAAGGTGCTAACAAAGGCGCACTTTTACAGCCAGCTGCGTAGGACTGCATGGGAATGGAGCAAAACCTTTAGTTGGGAGGCAACAGCGATGGCTTTTGCATCCGTCTTGACAACCCCTAACTCCTCGTAAGCAGAGGTGGACCTCCTACTCTCGATCGTGATCAACCGCGAAGGCCCTCACATTTGCCTCTCGACGCGACACGAGAACTGCTGCCCCGGAACTAGTCAGCACCACACAGACTTTGATTACCGGAAGGTTGCCCATAGTTACTCCTTGTTCTGGCAATGCCCGGTGTTTTGCCCGTCTTAGGTCTAATGACTACCGTTGCGCTACCGACAGTCTCTATCGTGATCCCGACGCTCAACAGCGCCCCCAACTTAGCCGCTTGTCTTCGCGCGATAAGATCTCAGGATTATCCAATGCATCTTATAGAGATACTCGTTATGGATGGCGGCTCCACGGACGCTACGGCCAGTGTTGCCCAGAAATACGGCGTCTTCTTCATACGCAGGGCAGACCGTCCCTACTGGGTTCTGAACGCCGAAGCCCGGATGGGTCTCGGAGTGACTATGGCGAAAGGAGACATCGTTGCTTTCATAATGTCTGATAACTTTCTTCCCACTGCAGACTGGCTGCGTACTATGGTTCGGCCCTTTCAGGAAAACCCGGCTATCGTACTGACACAGACGCTGCACTATGCGTATGACCGTTCGCTGGCTCTTCTTGATCGTTACGCTGCGCTCATGGGCGTCAGCGATCCCGTTGCCTATTACTTGGACAAACGTGACCGGATGTCTCAGACGGAAGACACTTGGAGAGTTGCAGGCGAAGTGTGTGATCGCGGCTGGTACCTAGAAGTGCGGCTTCGCCCCGATGGTCTACCTCCTATGGGTTGCAACGGCGCCCTATTCAGGCGCGACATCCTGAAATATGCTCAATGCGGGCCAGAGCTGTTTCGACATAGCGATGTGGTGGCCGATCTTGTTCGGCAGGGCTACGATTCGGTTGGAATCGTGAGAAACGACATCATCCACGCAAATGGAGACACCTTCGTGCGCGCGATGAAGAAACGTCTAGCCTATTTTCGTTCCCTTCGTCCGACAAACGAGGCTCCGAGACGCTATCTATTATTCGATGCGCACAATGGCAGAGGCGTGAGGAGGCTGTTGCTATTTGTGTTCTATAGCCTCACCCTAATTAAGCCCACGTGGGATGCTTGCGCGGGTTATTTGAAGATCCGGGACTCTGCATGGTTTATGAACCCGGTCCTCTGCATGAGCATGACTATTGCCTATGGTTTGATATCGATGTTTGAAATTGCGCGAAGGACCCTTGGACGGCTCAGAGTAACGATGAGTGAATCGGTGGCGCTATGAAAGTTGTGATCCTTTGCGGCGGTATGGGCACACGATTGCGAGAAGAGACCGAGTTCATCCCTAAACCGATGGTTGAGATCGGTGATCGCCCCATACTTTGGCAAATCATGAAGATCTACAGCCATTACGGCTACAAAGACTTTATTCTATGCCTCGGCTATAAGGGAAACGTGATACGAGAATATTTCCTTCAATACGATGTATATAATTCTGACGTAACTGTCGAGGTGGGGAGTCGTCATATTGTCACCCATGACGCCTTTCACGATGAGCACGGCTGGCGTATCACGTTGGCCGAGACAGGTCTAGACACCATGACAGGCGGACGAGTCAAGCGGATTGAGCGGTTCATCGAGGAGAGTACCTTCATGGTGACGTACGGCGACGGTGTTGCCGACATTGACATCAACGCTCTTCTGGCTTTCCATGTGCGGCAGGGCCGAATTGCGACTGTTACAGCAGTGCGCCCTGTTGCCCGCTTCGGTGAATTGGAGGTCGAAGGCGATAGGGCAGTTAGTTTCCAGGAGAAGCCCCAGGTGCAAGAGGGATGGATCAACGGTGGTTTCTTTGTGTTCAACCGCCGCGTGTTTGACTACGTTAGCGGGGATGAGTCTGTATTAGAAAGAGAGCCCCTAGCGCGCCTAGCCGCCGAAGGACAGCTAGCCGTCTACCGGCACAACGGCTACTGGCGCTGCATGGATACACGACGCGATATGGAATTTCTCAGCGCCGAATGGGCTAGCGGTGAGCCTCCCTGGGCTATATGGATGCGAAGAGAGTAGCAGCGAAAATGCGGCGAGAAATGACAGCATGAGAGTGTTAGCGACCGGCCAGTACGGCTATATCGCGGGTGTGGCTGTTTGTAGCAACCGTTGGCGCGAGGATAGCCATCGTGGCCTTTGTTCCCTTCCACACCGGCGAGTACTACGTCTGCCAGTATACGTATCCGCTGCCGGTAAGCAGCTTCTTCGCCTTGTTGAAGGGAACCCTGCCAGAGGCTTTCGCGAGAAGCCGCAAGTAGAAGATGGCTGGCTTAATAGCGGTTTCTTCTTCTTCAACCGGGAGCTTTTCGGTCTGCACGGCGACGAATGCGTCCTAGAGGGTGAACCTCTGGAGCGGCTGGCGGCAGAGGGGCAACTCGCTGTTTGCAAGCGCCAGGGCTTCTCGCAGTGCATGGACACCTTGCGAGACGCCCACTTGATCGAGAACCTATGGCACAGTGGCATGGTCCCGTGGATGGTCTTGGCAGAGTGATAGACCAATGGCGGGAACGGCGGGTGTTGGTGACCGGCGCGACCGGTATGATTGGATCGTGGCTGGTCAAGGAGCTACTAGCCCGGGGCGCCCATGTCATCGCCCTGGTGTTGGATGCTGACCCGCAGTCGGAGCTATATCGGAGCGGGGATATCCAGAGGCTTTCAGTGATGAATGGTGCGCTGGAGGATTACACGGTGCTGGAGCGCGCTCTTAGCCGGCACGAGCCGGACACGGTATTTCACCTCGGGGCCCAGACCGTTGTCGGCGCCGCATACAGATCACCACTCTCTACTTTCGAGGCCAACATCCGCGGCACGTACAATCTGCTAGAGGCATGCAGGATCCATCAGGGCGTGGTGCATAGGGTTGTCGTCGCCTCGAGCGACAAAGCCTATGGTGAACACCAGGGATTGCCCTACACAGAGGACATGTCGCTGAGCGGCCGATATCCTTACGAGGTGTCCAAGAGCTGCGCCGATTTGTTGGCCCAGGCGTACTTCCACACGTATGGTGTCCCGGTTGCGATCGCACGCTGCGGCAACGTCTACGGTGGTGGCGATCTCAACTGGAGTCGGATTGTGCCGGGAACAATACGGGCCTTCCTCCGTGGTACTCGCCCCATCATTCGAAGCGACGGCGCGTACGTGCGCGATTACATCTACGTCAAAGACGTGATCAGCGCCTACATACGTCTAGCTGAGTGGATCGAAGGGCAACTACCCGAAGACGTGGCATTCAATGTCAGTAACGAGTCCCCGATTACCGTTCTGGAGCTGGTAGGGACAATCCAAGAGCTCATGGGGGCTCAGGCCCTAGCTCCAGATGTCCGAAACACGGCTAAAGGAGAGATCAGGAACCAGTATCTCTCATCCCAAAAGGCTCAAAAGGTGCTGGGCTGGACTGCGGAATACAGTCTGAAAGCTGGGCTGGTCGAGGCCATCGCGTGGTACAGAGGCTTTTTCCAGAGCCCCGCTGACTCAGGCTCAAACCGGTGAGGCAGGCAAAAGCGCCACTATACCTTGGAGGCCTCTTAGTGCTATTCCAGCAAGTTTGCGGCGCAAAATCACTTCGTCTTGAGGCACTACAATGAGCGGTCAGGAAGCTGAGTCCCTACGCCAACAGATCCTTGAGTTAGTTAAGGAATATTTTGGCGTTGCCTTCCCTAGGAGAGAATTCATTCCAAAGAAGAGTGCCGTGCCTTACGCGGGGCGAGTGTTTAACTCGGATGAGCTAGTCAATCTGGTCGACGCAAGCCTCGATTTTTGGCTAACCACTGGTCGTTTCGCAGCGCAGTTTGAGCGAGAGTTCGCTCAGTTCTTCGGCGTTCGTCACGCGATGTTGGTCAATTCCGGTTCATCAGCTAACCTCCTAGCTCTTTCCTGTTTGACGTCGCCAAAGCTGGAGTCGGTTCGGCGGGAATGGCACGGTACGGGCCGTTTGCGCAAGGGAGACGAGGTTATAACCGTGGCTGCCGGTTTCCCCACAACCGTCAATCCGATTGTCCAGAATGGTCTAGTCCCAGTGTTTGTTGACGTGACTATTCCCTCTTACAATATAGACACGACCCAGCTTGAACTCGCGCTGAGTGACCGCACACGCGCAATCATGCTGGCGCATACTTTAGGCAACCCTTTCGATGTTACCTTCGTATCTGATTTTGCACAGCGCAACGGGCTCTGGCTGATCGAGGACTGCTGCGACGCCGTAGGCGCCACGTATAACGGCCAGCCTGTAGGAACGTTTGGCGACCTTGCTACGGTGAGTTTTTTCCCGGCTCACCACATCACTATGGGTGAGGGCGGCTGCGTCCTTGCCAATCATCCGATCCTCAAGAGTCTCGTGGAATCGTTCCGGGACTGGGGTCGTGATTGCTGGTGCGAGCCAGGAGAAGATGATATATGTGGGAAACGTTTCGGGTTTCAGCTCGGGCAACTGCCTTACGGCTATGACCATAAATACACTTATTGCCATCTAGGCTACAATCTGAAGGTAACTGACATGCAAGCAGCCATTGGCGTAGCGCAGTTGAGGAAGCTACCGGATTTCATCGCAGCCCGGCGAAGAAATTTCTCAAGGCTTTACGATCAACTTAGCGACCTGGAAGAGCTTTTCATCTTCCCAGAACCAACCCCCGGATCAGACCCAAGCTGGTTCGGCTTTCCATTAGCTGTCCGACCTGAGGCACCTCTTAGCCGAGACCAGATCGTGTCTCACCTCGAATCACACGGCATCGCCACAAGATTGCTGTTTGGTGGTAATCTAGCGCGTCAGCCAGCATACAGCGAGGTGCCATACCGTGTGGTGGGAGATCTCAAGAACTCCGACTTCGTCATGAACCAGGTGTTCTGGATAGGAGTATATCCAGGCTTGTCAAGTGAGATGCTGGATTACATCGTCGAGATCTTTCACGAGATCTCCTGAGAATCGTATGCGTTGCCTCGTGACTGGCGCCACAGGATTTGTTGGTGCACACCTCGCGCGTCTTCTCGTAGAGCGCGGCGCAGATGTCGCCATTCTATCTCGGGCGACCAGCGATACGTGGCGAATATCCGACACTCTATCGCGTATTCGTGTCATCCCTGGCGATTTAGCGAACATCAAGAACGCGGGGTCACAAATAAGCGATTTCCGCCCAGATGTCGTCTTTCATCTCGGCTGGTACGGAGTAGCTAGCCGATTCCGGGATGATCCCAAGCAAATCACTCAGAACGTGAGTGGAAGCCTGGAACTCCTGCAACTGGCAGCCGCCGCGGGGTCCAAGCGTTGGATTGGTCTAGGTTCACAGGCGGAATACGGGCCCCATGAGGGTCTTCTCACCGAAGGCGTGCCGACTCGCCCTGTCACAACGTATGGCGTAGCAAAGCTATGCGTGAGTCTGCTTAGCGAAAGATTATGCGCTGCATACGATATCGAGTTTTGCTGGCTACGGCTCTTGGCCGTATACGGTCCTATGGATGACCCCACCCACTTCATCCCGCAACTCATCCTCAAGCTCCTCGCCACAGAGAGACCAGCGCTGAGTTCTGGTGATCAGCGCTGGGACTACCTGTATGTTGATGACGCGGCCCAGGCACTCTGGCGGGCGGCCAATCAACCTCGATGCACCGGCGCTTTCATCCTGGGCTCTGGGCAGGCTCACAATGTGCGGCGAATAGCAGAGAAGGTTCGAGAGCTGGTTGACCCAGCCCTACCACTTGGTTTCGGTGAGGTCCCATACAGAAGCGACCAGCCGATGCACTTGCAGGCTGACATATCAGCTTTCCAAGCTGTCACTGGTTGGACTCCCGGTACGCCTCTCGATAACGGCCTAAAAAGCACGGTTTCTTGGTTCAAAGACAATCAATCTAGGTATATGCGGTGAACAGCATAATCGGCGATTACGAGAAGCTGGCCATCGCCGTCAGAGCCCACGCCTTGCGTATGGTTCATCAGGCCAACGCCTCTCACATAGGAACTTGTCTCTCAATGGCAGACCTACTCGCCGTGTTGTATGGCGGCATCATGAGGATAGACCCCAAACGGCCCACTTGGCCTGAGCGGGACCGCTTTATCTTGAGCAAAGGCCATGGCGCCGCAGCAGTCTATGCGGTGTTGGCTGAGAGAGGATTTTTCTCGACCAACAAACTAGCCACGTACTGCCAGGATGGCTCACCGCTAGTTGGCCACATTTCTCACCACAGCGTGCCAGGTGTTGAGGTATCCTCTGGCTCTCTTGGGCACGGCCTGCCGATTGGCTGTGGGATGGCCTTGGCTGCACAACGTGACGGCCAACCCTACCGCGTGTTCGTCCTCATGTCCGACGGGGAATGCGATGAAGGATCCACGTGGGAGGCCGCCCTTTTTGCCCCACACCATCGGCTCGACAACCTAACAGCTATCATAGATTACAATGGGATTCAGAGTTTCGGAGCCGTCAAGGAGGTCCTCGACCTGGATCCGTTGGCCGAGAAGTGGCGCGCCTTCGGCTGGAGCGTGCGAGAGGTTGATGGCCATAACCTGAACAGCATAGCTGATGCCCTCAGCGACGTACCATTTGAGCTTGCGCGGCCCAGTTGTCTAATTGCGCACACTATCAAGGGCAAAGGGATCAGCTTCATGGAAAACGAGCTTGCCTGGCATTACAAATCGCCCAGCCGCGAACAACTCACTCAGGCGCTGGCTGAATTGGGCATCGACGCATGAGAACCGCATTTATGAATGCACTACTTGAGGTGGCCGAACTTGATGATCGCGTCTGGCTACTAGTTGGCGATGTCGGCTATTCTGTTGTAGAGCCGTTTCGTGACCGTTACCCAGGGCGCTTTGTAAATATGGGTGTTGCAGAGCAGAACATGACAGGCGTGGCTGCCGGGCTAGCGCTGTCTGGGAAGATCGTTTTCACGTATTCAATCGCCAACTTCCCAACCCTCCGCTGCCTCGAACAAATCCGTAACGACGTGTGCTATCACCAAGCTGATGTCAAGATCGTCTCCGTCGGAGGCGGGTTGGCCTATGGACCTTTAGGCAGCACACACCACGGTACTGAGGACTTAGCCATAATGCGTGCACTGCCGGGCATGACTGTGGTAGCTCCAGGTGACCCCATTGAAGCGATGCTGGCGACTCGTGCTGTGACAGCGACATCCGGCCCGTGCTACCTAAGACTTGGCAAAGCTGGCGAACCAGTTGTCCACTTAGAAACGCCGTCGTATCAGCTGGGAAAAGCGATCAGGGTGCGAGATGGGAAGGACGTGACGTTGGTGACCACGGGCGCAATGCTGCGCACGGCTGTGCAGGCTGCTCAAGAACTCGCCGAGGAAGGGATAAGCACGCGCGTGCTCAGCATGCACACGCTAAAGCCGCTTGATACCGATGCTGTGCTCACAGCAGCCCACGACACCCATCTTCTCGTGACACTGGATGAGCATGGACCAATTGGAAGTCTGGGAGAGGCGGTGGCCCATGCGCTCGCCAGCGTCGGCGCGGTGGTTCCCTTCAAGCATATTAGCCTCCCAAGCACGTTCTTCTACGAGGCAGGAAGTCAGGAATACTTGCGCTCCAAGGCAGGTTTGACCGTCAATGCACTCAAAGTGGCCGTGACTTCTGCATTGCGTGAGCGACCTCTTTCCGCGGCTTTGAAGTAGCGCGGTGTACCCCAGTGGCTAGAATGCGGAAGCTGCCCAGTCAGGGAGGCCCCTACCCTTGGTAGGCATCATATCGCGTTGTCATTACTGGTCAATATCCCGTTCTTGATCGCAAGGCGGTTACCCGATGGCGCATGAAATGATCAGTTCCCTCCTTGATCGGCGAGTGCTTGTCACAGGAGCCCACGGCTTCATAGGCAAGCACGTCACGAAAGCGCTAACCAAAGCCGGGTACCTTCACCTTGTGATGCCAACCCACGCTGATTATGACCTGAGCGACCAGAATGCGGTCCGTGCTCTCTTTTCTGATGTGCGGCCCGATGTAGTGATTCACCTCGCCGGCCTGGTTGGAGGGATCTTAGCGAACAAGCAGCGCCCAGCTGAGTTCTTCTATGACAACATCATGATGGGAACCATGGTGCTGCACGAAGCATGGGTTTACGGGGTTTCCAAATATCTGACGTGTATCGGCGGCTGTTCCTACCCCGCC
>Ga0209342_10002578_pt1 | contig 19351 bp, 16 predicted proteins | sample RifCSP16_2_FD_184023 | JGI IMG/M metagenome (GOLD analysis project Ga0209342, IMG submission 184023) | Soil microbial communities from Rifle, Colorado - Rifle CSP2_sed 16_2 (SPAdes) (version 2) | ecosystem: Environmental > Terrestrial > Deep subsurface > Rock core/Sediment | place: Rifle... | reverse complement strand
TCCGTTATCGAAGCAGAAAGGCGGGGGTTAAAAAACTATTTTGTCCTTACTGCACATAAAGTAATGCCACCGGTTATGAAGGCGCTCCTGACAGATAAAGAACTGAACCTTGACGGCTTTCTCTGTCCGGCACACGTAAGCACTATTATTGGGTCAAGACCGTATGAATTTATCGCCAGGGATTTTCATATTCCATGTGTCATTGCCGGTTTTGAACCATTAGATATCCTGCAGGGCATATATATGCTACTTGAACAAATTGTAAAAAAGGAAGCAATCGTTCAGATTGAATATTCGAGAGTGGCAAAACGAGACGGGAATCCAACTGCCCTAGCTTTACTAGATAAGGTATTTGAGCCGTGTGAGGCTGAATGGCGAGGACTGGGACTTATTCCTGGAAGCGGGCTCAAGTTGAGAGATCGTTATGCAAGATTTGATGCCCTCACTGTATTTCGGATTTCGGAATTCGGGATTCGGATTGATTCCGAAATCCAAAATCAGCAATCCGCAATCAACGGATGTATTTGTGGAGACATTCTCAGGGGAGTAATATTACCAACCGACTGCAAGCTTTTCAAGAAAATATGTAATCCTGAACATCCTGTAGGAGCATGCATGGTTTCCAGCGAGGGGACTTGTGCAGCTTATTATAAATATGGTGAATAAAATTCTTGCAATAACCCTTGCTCACGGCAGCGGTGGTAAATTAACCCACGAACTCGTAAGAAAGCTCTTCTTACCATGCTTTAATAACAATGCGCTTTCTCTTTTAGGCGACTCTGCGCTCCTAAATATTAATGGTACGAGACTGGCATTTACAACAGACTCTTACGTTGTCAAGCCCTTGTTCTTCCCAGGAGGTGATATTGGAAGGCTTGCGGTAAGCGGTACTATAAACGATCTTGCAGTGGTGGGCGCAGAACCAATGTTTCTATCCGCTGGATTTATTATAGAAGAAGGCTTTGAGATGTCGCTCCTTGAGAGAATTGTAGGTTCTATGAGGGATACGACTGCACTTACCGGTGTCGATATTGTAACCGGTGATACAAAAGTAGTTGAGAGTGGCAGCGCTGATGGTCTTTATATCAATACCTGTGGTATAGGGATTGTCAACGAGAGCCTAAATCTTTCAACATCCTTAATAGAAATTGGAGATAAGATAATCGTTAGCGGTACTCTTGGTGATCATGGAATGGCTGTGCTTTCGGAAAGGGAATCTCTGGGTTTTACACCATCCATAAAGAGTGATTGTGCCCCCCTATCCGGTATGATTAAGAAAATACTCGCTTCTGACGCCCATATAAAATTTATGAGAGACCCGACAAGGGGAGGTCTTGCTACAACGTTAAATGAGATTGTAAATACACAAAAATATGGTATCGTAATTGAGGAACAAACCATTCCAATCAATGATGGAGTGAGGGCATTATGTGAGATACTCGGTTACGATCCTCTTTATATTGCAAATGAAGGAAAAGTTGTGATTGTTGTTTCTGCACATGATGCCGATAAGGTGTGCGAAATACTCAAGGAAGATAGCTTAGGCAGAGATGCAGCAATAATTGGAGGGGTAATTCCTGAACCGGCAGGCAAGGTATGTCTCAAAACAGTAATTGGTGGAACAAGGATTGTTGATATGCTTGTTGGTGACCAACTTCCAAGAATCTGCTAATAATAAACAAGCAATATAATTCAAAGAAGAAACGCGTTAAAAGTGTACACTATCACCCATTATTAAAAGCTATGAATCTGGCTATCTTAGAAAGTGAGCATATCCAGACACTTCTTGATGTTTTGCGTAAAAGAGGCTATCAGGTTATTGGGCCAACTCTGGGAGAGGGAGCTATTGTATATGACGAGCTGAATTCTATAGCAAATCTGCCTGTTGGATGGACGGACGAACAGGATGGCGGAAATTATCGTCTTAAAAAAAGAGAAGACAATGCACTTTTTGGTTATACAGTTGGTCCACACTCTTGGAAAAAGCTTCTCTTTCCTTCGTTGTTACGCCTGTGGCAGGCTAAACGCAATGGTAGTTCATTTCAAATTGTAACAGATAATGAAGCTGACCAGAAATTTGCCTTTATTGGTGTTCGTTCGTGTGATATTCACGCCATTTCAATTCAGGATAAAGTCTTCATGGGTGGACAATACATAGATCCCTATTATAAATTACGCCGTGAAGATGCTTTTGTCATAGCTGTTAACTGTGGGAAAGCTGGTGGTACATGCTTCTGTGTGTCCATGAATACAGGTCCCAGGGCAACCTTCGGTTTCGATCTTGCCTTGACAGAGATTATAGAAAGTGATAGCCATTACTTTCTCGTAGAAACTGGCACTGAACTGGGGGCTGAAATTCTCCGCGAAATTCCCCATAAAGAAGCGAATGAAAAGGAAAAGTGTGCTGCCGATAGTATCGTAAAGAAAACCTCTGAGCAAATGGGTCGATTCGTAGATACCACCAACATCAAAGACTTATTCTACAGGAATTATGAACATCCCCGATGGAATAATGTGGCCGAACGATGCCTAAACTGTGCCAATTGCACTATGGTATGTCCAACATGCTTTTGCACAACCGTTGAAGATGTAACGGACCTGACAGGTGACAATGCCGAGCGATGGAGGAAGTGGGATTCGTGCTTTACAATGGATTTCTCATATATTCACGGCGGAAGCGTTCGATCCTCAACAAAATCCCGTTACCGCCATTGGATAACACACAAACTGGCCACCTGGATCGATCAATTTGGCACATCGGGTTGTGTTGGTTGCGGACGGTGCATGACATGGTGTCCTGTTGCAATCGATATTACAGAAGAAGTTGAAGCAATACGTAAAAGCGAACCTGTTATCGGAAAACAAAAAACCTTAGAGGCCATTGAGAAATAAAGAGGTTGAGAAGTTGTGAGGTTAGGAAGGTTTGTTTTACATAACATCCCAATCTTTCAATTTCCTATCTTCTATTCTTTCATTGCGCCTGCGATGAATTATAGTAAAGGAGGATATCCATGCAAACACTTGAACCCTATCTGGCAGAACATCCTTTCTTGAAAGGACTCGAACCACACCAACTTAAAATCATTGTGGGATGTGCAACTAATGTCCAATTTGATGTTGGACAGTATATTCTTCGTGAGGGTGAAGAAGCTAATAACTTTTACATAATTAATTTTGGCAAAGTTACGCTTGAAATATTTACCCCAGACCGAGGGCCAATTACCATTCAAACAATCGGAGAAGGCGACGTGCTTGGCTGGTCATGGCTTATTCCGCCATATCAGTGGCATTACGATGCCAGAGCCATCGAACCCACGAGCGCTATCGCCCTTGATGCGAAATGCCTGCGCGCCAAATGTGAAGAGGATCACGACCTTGGTTATGAATTTTTAAAGCGTTTCACTCATGTTATTACCCAAAGACTTGAAGCAACCCGATTACAGCTTCTGGATGTCTATGGTGTTCATTGATTGAAGGATAAACAATGAAATCAATTATCACCGAGCCAATGATTCCGAAACCCTTTCGCATTCATCGAAAGTTGAAAGAAACACATGATACGTATACCATTGAACTCGAATCAACGAATGGGGCTAATGGTTTTCCATTTTCCGCTGGTCAGTTCAATATGTTATACGTATTTGGAGTGGGTGAAGTACCAATTTCTATCAGTGGTGATCCGTCGATGCCAAAAATGCTTAAGCACACTACTCGCTCCGTAGGAATCGTAACGAAGGCCATACTCAAACTTAGAAGTGGGGACGTGCTGGGTGTCCGTGGCCCATTTGGAAGCCACTGGCCAGTAAATGAAGCTGTTGGAAATGATGTTGTAATTGTGTCTGGAGGAATTGGATTAGCTCCGCTGCGCCCGGTACTTTACTCTTTTATTTCACAGCGTGATAAATATGGAAAGATTATCCTGCTTTATGGCGCTAGAACACCTGAAGACTTACTATATAAAAAAGAACTAGAACAATGGCGTGGACGTTTTGATCTGGAAGTAAAGGTTATTGTTGATAGCGCTTCTGGGAATTGGCGCGGTAACGTTGGCGTCGTTACCACACTTATACCCAGAATACAATTTGACCCGTTGCATACCGTGTCAATGATCTGTGGTCCTGAGGTCATGATGCGTTACACATTAAAAGAACTGCAAAATTGCGGCATTAAAAATGAAAATATCTTTGTTTCCATGGAACGTAATATGAAATGTGGAATTTGTCTTTGCGGTCACTGCCAGTTAGGCCCAAAATTCGTGTGCAAGGACGGACCTGTATTCTGCTATGATCATATTAAAGAACTTTTCGGAAAGAGAGAAATATAGTGCCACAAATAAACACGAATTTACACTTTATAGTATTACCTTGTAAAAACTTCTTTTCCCCATTTCCATGAGGACAAGTTTTTGTAAGTTTTTTTTAACACCCCCCTGTGTCCCCCCTTGCGAAGGGGGGAAAGAGAGGGGTTCTTTGGTTGCGGCTATGCTGCGCTATGTATTATCTTTCTTTTCATTCGTGCCTATTCACGTAAATTTGTGGCTAAAATTATTACAATATGAGTATAAAACGAAACCCAAAACTTGCTGTCTGGAAATTTGCATCGTGTGACGGCTGCCAGTTAAGCCTCCTGGACTGCGAAGATGAATTGCTCTCTGTGGTCAACAAGATAGATATTGCATACTTTCTTGAGGTCTCTCGTAATGTGGTTAGAGGACCTTATGACATTTCACTCGTTGAAGGCTCCATCACTACTCAGCATGATGCAGAACGAATACAGAAGATTCGCAAATCATCGAAACTGCTGATTACAATCGGTGCTTGTGCTACAGCAGGAGGCATTCAATCTTTACGCAACTTTAAGGACGTAAAAGAATTTATTTCCTTAATATACGCCAAACCGCACTATATCGAGACGCTTGACAAATCAACTCCTATAGCCAGCCATGTCCGTGTTGATTTCGAACTACAAGGCTGTCCCATCAACAAACGACAGTTATTGGAGGTTTTCAGCGCTTACCTCAATGAACGTAAACCGAACACGCCTCCTCACAGCGTCTGCATTGAATGCAAACGACGTGAAACTGTTTGTGTGATGGTGTCTCAAGGTATACCATGTCTTGGGCCTGTAACCCATGCCGGATGTAATGCAATCTGTCCATCATACTGTCGTGGTTGCTATGGCTGCTATGGTCCTATGGAGACACCAAATACCGCCTCATTGAGTTCACGGTTTAGTCAACTTGGAATGAAGGAAGAGAACCTTGTTTGCTCTTTTCGTAGTTTCAACGCATATTCTGAGCCATTTCGAAAAGAGAGTGAAGCTCATATGACAGAGAAGGCAGAAGTCAGAATTCAGAAACCAAAATATGAAAATTGAAGTAAATATATAATTATTTATCCAAGAAATTTTAAATTGTCATCAAATGAAGAGTAGAACGATCAAAGTCGATTATCTTGCCCGTGTTGAAGGCGAAGGTGCACTGTATGTAAAGATAAAGGACAACACGGTGGTAGATATCAAATTCAAGATATTCGAACCTCCCCGTTTCTTTGAGGCCTTCTTGCGTGGACGTATTTTCAATGAAGCCCCCGATATAACAGCCCGCATCTGCGGTATCTGTCCCATTGCATATCAGATGAGTTCAGTGCATGCGATGGAAGACGCATTTGGCGTCACGGTAGATGGCCAACTCCGTGCCTTGAGGAGGCTTATTTACTGTGGAGAATGGATAGAAAGCCATGCGCTTCACATTTATATGCTCCATGCCCCTGATTTTCTTGGCTACCCTGATGCAATTCAAATGGCAAAAGACCATCCTGATATCGTCCAACGCGGTTTGCAGTTAAAAAAAACAGGAAATGAGGTTGTTGCTCTTCTTGGTGGCAGGGAAATTCATCCTATTAATGTAAGGGTTGGCGGCTTTTATAAAGTTCCGTCTAAACAGGAACTGTCTTCACTTGCTGAAAAACTTAAATGGGCAAGAGACGCCGCTCTAGAAACAGTACGCTGGACTGCCACACTTCCTTTCCCTGACTTTGAACAGGACTATGAATTCGTTGCACTTCGTCATCCTGAAGAATATCCATTCAACGAGGGAAGGCTTGTTTCTAATAAAGGTTTAGATATTTCTGTGTATGAATATGATAATCACTTTATAGAAGAGCATGTACAGCATTCAAATGCGCTCCACTCTGTGCATAAAGGACACAGTTCATACTTTGTCGGTCCTTTAGCACGTTATAATCTAAACTTCGACAAACTCTCTCCTTTAGCACAAGAAACAGCACGTTCAGTGGGTCTTTCTGATGTCTGTCGTAATCCATTTCAGAGTATTATCATCCGGAGTGTAGAGGTTCTTTACGCCTGTGATGAAGCTTTGCGTATTGTTGAACAGTATGAAAAGCCTGATAAACCGGCTATCAAAATCCAACCACATGCAGCTGTAGGTTATGGTTGTACTGAAGCGCCGCGCGGAATCCTTTATCATCGTTACCGAATTGACGACGAGGGTGTGATCCTCGACGCCAAGATTGTTCCTCCAACGTCACAAAATCAAAAGACTATCGAAAATGATCTCTGGCAGTTTATCACTCAACATGTAAAACTCTCTAACGACCAACTTACTTTGCAGTGCGAGCAGGCAATCCGCAATTATGATCCTTGCATCTCATGTGCAACACATTTTTTAAAGCTCAAGATAGATCGGGTATAAAAATAACAGAAATAATTCACCGCAAAAGCCTGCCCTCATGAAAATGGGGGACGCAAAGAGCGCAGAGGGAAAGACCAGAAGATGAGAAACTGGGAAGTAGAGAAACTTAACCCCATAGCGTCTCATCTTTTTATCTATCTGCGAACTTAGCGGCCTCTATGATAAGATGTACTGCTATAAAAATGGTAACCGAACAAGCTGTGCAAAATAAACATTTAATTCTCATAATTGGTATTGGCAATCTCTATCGCAGTGATGATGCTGTGGGACTATGTGTAGCTCAACATTTGAAAGGACAGGCATTTGACTGTGTCAATGTCATCGAAGAAAGCGGTGATGGGGCAACATTGATGGAGTCATGGGAAAACGCCGATACCGTCATCCTCGTTGATGCAGTTTATTCTGGTGGAAATTTTGGGACCATTTACCGATTCGATGCCCACAAACAAGCCATACCATCAAGGTTTTTCCATTATTCTACACACGCCTTTGGTGTTGCTGAGGCCATTGAACTTGCAAGGGCACTCAAACAATTGCCTCAAAACCTTATTGTTTACGGTATTGAGGGAAAATGTTTTAAGGCGGGAGTTGGACTATCTTGGGAAGTTGAGAAAGCAGTTGAAGAAGTTATGAAACGTGTACAACAAGATATCCTTAGCGCGGCGAAGCCGCAACCAAAGTGCCTAAAGTGTAAAATGTCTAAAGTGACTAAAGTTAATGGTTTACTTTAAATCGTCGAGTCCTCTTTAACTTTAGCTCACTTCAAACTTTAGGCACTTTTAACTTTTTATGACACGAAAAAAACTTACAAAAAAAAGAAGTTTTTACAGAGTAATACTATAAATCAGCTTTTTTATTAACAAACCATACATTGAATAAGTTCCTCAATCATAATGATTTTGTCAGTGCATTATTATTGTACTATGGAATCGGATTGAACTATATCACACCGTTTAAATGGGCGAGGTGGGAGTCGAACCCACACAACCTTTTATGGTCAAAGGATTTTAAGTCCTTCGTGTCTGCCATTCCACCACTCGCCCAACGGTAATATTATTTACAAGTCAGGTTCTTTTGGAGTTAGGGATTGACAATAAATAACATGAACAACTTCATGTTGCTGTGCCATCAGGGCTAAAGCCCCGGTAGGACGTGTACCCACTAACCCCAGCCTTAAGGCCGGGGTTAGTGACGGTCTTATCCCCGTTTTCACGAGGACAAGTCTGAATTGAGCTTTAGCCCTGACAATGCCTGATCTTCAAAGTGTCGGACAACAAACTTGTTCAGATTATTTATTGTCAATCCCTTAGGGCTTCAATTTTATACATTCTGAGCGTGAATGTCGGAGAAAAAAAATAAAATCGCAGTTCTGTTTTTTTAAATTAGGCCTTCGACGGCAACATATTACCCACGAACCACTCGAAAAGACCCGATCCTCCCCCTTTATCCCCCTCTGGAGGGGGACAGGGGGAGGAACTTTCGCGTCTTTTCGTGGGCAACTTTGAAATTCCTGTACATTAAAATAGGCGGCACTGGGATTCGAACCCAGGATAACGGTTTTGCAAACCGTGGCCTTAGTCCACTTGGCTATGCCGCCGCCCTTCCAAAGAATTTTATAATACCATCAAGGAAAAGGTAAGGCAAGAAGTTTTTTCATATGACTCAATCTATCTTTAACTCTTTAATACCAACGGTAATCATGGCCGCATTGTAATTTCCTTTGTCAATAACCTATTTATAATCCTGCGTGTAAAACTTGAAGGTGTTCCGTCCCCGTTCTTTACCATGGTACATGGCAGTATCGGCCTTTTTGATCAGATTTTCTGCATCCCTTGCATCGAACGGGTACACGGCTATACCTATGGTTGGGGTTATGTAAACTTCGCGTTCTTCAAGTTGGAAAGGGGAGGACATCTCGTTAAAAATTTTGTGTGCAGTAAAGGCAACATCCTGCGGTTGGGTAATGTTTGTGATAATAAAGACAAATTCGTCTCCGCCCCAGCGTGATACGGTATCGCTCTCACGCACGCAGCCTTTCAGCCGCTCTGCTACTGCTTTGAGCGCCTGATCCCCATAAGTATGCCCCAATGTGTCATTGATGACTTTAAACCGGTCCAGATCAAGAAACATCACTGCCAGCATCCGTTCGTTGCGGTGCGCATGGGCCAGTTCACGGTGCAAACGGTCATAAAAGAGGCTGCGATTTGGCAGATTCGTCAGGGTATCGTAATATGCCAGGTAGTGGATATGTGCCTCTGACTGTTTTTTATCGGTTATATCTTGATGTATGGCGGCAAAGTGGACTACCTTCCCCTGTATATCACGAAGCGGGGTGATGGTTTGCTCCACCGTATAAAGTCCGCCATCTTTCCGGCGATTTACGATTTCTCCACGCCAAACCTCTCCTGAAAGTATGGTCTGCCAGATACTTTGGTAGAATGAAGTATCATGTTTGTCTGACTTGAACAGAGACGGTGTCTGACCATAAACCTCTTCTGCCGGATAGCCACTAAGCATGGTAAATGCCTTATTAACCCACTTAATACGGCAATTACAATCGGTAATAAAAACTGCATTAGCCATTGATGCCATTGCGGTACCTTGCAGATGTAACAACTGTTGGTCTATTGCCATTGACAGAGCCACGCTCATACGCTTAGCCAGATTTTCTAATAATTGAACTGCTTTTGCGTCAAAGGCATTGGGTTTTAAGGCATACAGGTTCAACGTACCAAATCTCTCGCCCTGTGTGCACAGAGCAACAGAGATAAAAGACCGTAATCCATACCTGCTGGCATGTTCCCTGTATTGGAGAAAGGCAGGTTCTTGCATGTCGCTCGCCTGTGCATGTCCCTTACGGATAGCAAGGCTTGTTGGGCATCGACACTCAGAGGTGTTATTACAGAATACATCATGAAGATTGCGGAGGTGATTTACATGAGTACCGGCTTGTGCCGAAATACCAACGCTGCCGTCTTCCCCCTTCGTACAGATACAAACCAGAGGATAGGCAAGGATGTCAACAAGGCATTTGCATACGTGAGACAGAATAAAATCCAGGCTACGTCCCTGCAGCACAAGCTGATTGATCTCATGGAGCAAAGCTTCTAGCGCCTGTGTTCGTTTACGCTCCGTTACATCGTCTACAACTCCCATGACGGCTTTAATATTGCCTTGTGCGTTACGCACTGGCGCTGCCGAAATGCTAATATCAATTGGAGAACCATCACGCTTTTGTTGACGCACCTCTACGCCCAAAAATGACTCACCAGACAGCGCTCTTTTGCACAGTGTCAGGAATGCTTCTTGTTTATTGTCAGGTACGAATGGGAGATACTGACCGAGTACCTCCTGTTTATTCCACCCAAACATGCGCTCGGCAGCCGGATTCCACATAGTAACGCGTCCATCTGCATCCAGGGTGATGATGGCTAATGGAGATGCTTGTATAAGGGTTTGAAGTGTGTGGTTGGTTTCTTGTATTACTTCCTCTGCACGCTTATGCGCAGTAATGTCTTTAGTCATCCCTGATATAGCGCCTCCTTCGAGTGTTGCAGGATTAATTGCTTCGGCTAAGGCAAGCGACGTCACTTGCGTGCTGATGAAATTAGATGGGTAATGTATAACTTGTAGTTATATATGTCAAGAAAATAATATCACTTAGGGTATTTGACCATTTTATAACGCCATGTTATAAAATATATATGAGGAATAATATTGTGGGAAGCAATCTACGGATGATGAGGGAAAGGCTTGGAATTACACAGGAAGACCTGGCTTTAAGAAGTGGCTTAACCCAGGGTTATATAAACTTTCTAGAGAACGGAAAGAGGGGATATAGCGAAAGATCTTTGGAAAAGATTGCAAATGCCCTCGGAATTCGGGTATCAGGGCTCTTTGAAGAAAAGACAAAAGAAGAACCGGCTATCGTGGCTGAGCAAGCCATATCATACGGCAAAAGAAGGCGTATCTACGACGCGATACTCAGGCTGTTAGAGAAACTTCCTGCGCCGGTAATCGACCACTACAAAATACTTCTCGAAGCAGAGGTGGAAATAAGAAATAGAGGCTCGGTGGATTGATAGGGAAAATCGTAATTTAATTTTGCATTTTGCATTTCAAGTCAGAAAGTCCCCTCTTGGGAGGGGATTTAAGGGGTGGGTAAGCCGGTAATTCGTGAGATATTCACCCCGTTAGAAAGGAGTCTCCGTCTGAAAGGGAGGAGTTTGAGAAAATACAGTGTGGGAGAGGTTTGAAGCCTCTTCCAAACTTTCTAACGGGGTTCACTGAGATTTCACGACCACGGGACACACCCCATAAGCGCTAATTTAAAATGACGGATCAATTTAACCGTGTATTGAATAACGAATATCGAACAAGGAATTTCGAATTATGAGGTTTTCTTATCCTCCTTTCGTTTCGCGGTTTTTACGCTTGTTACAAAAATCGAAATAAGCTCATTATTCCTTGTTCGATATTCGTTATTGGAATCCTAATAAAAAGTAATAGCGCTATCCCAACCTGATAAAAAAATAGCAAAAACAAGTTAGCGCTTATGGGGACCCACCCCTAACCCCTCCCAAGAGGGGAATAATCCGTGCCACCCCAAAACCCGCTTAAATAAAATGAAAATTCCTATACAATGAACTTATATAGCTACCCAGATTGCTGAATCGCTGTAATGCACCTGTCGCATATTGTTGGATGGTCTTGATTTAATCCCACGCTCTCTCTGAAGTTCCAGCATCTCTCACATTTCTTGTGCTGCGATACATTACATTCTATCCAGAGATACTGGGTTAATTCCCCCTTTACAGCCTTTGGCGTACTATTTCTATCGAGCCTCACCTCAGATACAATGAATATCATAGGAAGGTCATTTTCGCAGCTTTTAAGGAACTGCCAAAGTCCTGCGTTTTCTGTATAAAGATTGACGGACGACTCTAATGAATTTCCTATCAACTTGGCGGCACGCATTTTTTCAAGTTCCCTCGCCACATCAGTTTTGATGTTAATCAACTTTTCCCATTTTTCGTTTAAAGAGTTGTCTATCCAAGCTGAATTGCACTTTGGAAATGTTGTCAAATGAACACTGGAGACATCTTCGTCTTTATGAACGATCGAAGACCAGACTTCTTCGGCCGTATGAACGATAATTGGTGCAGATAGTTTAACCAGGTTTAACAGGATGTTATACATAACGGTCTGAGCGGTGCGTCGTTCCTTCGAATTTTTTGCGAAGGTATATGACCGGTCTTTCAGGATATCCAGATAAAAGGCGCTCATCTCCACAGAACAAAAATTATAGAGACTATGGAAAACCCGGTGGAATTGCAAGGATTCGTAACCCGATGTCACGTTTTTAATTAATTCTTGTGTTTTATGTAATGCCCAGCGATCTATCTCCAGCAACTCTTTATAGGATACGGTATTCACCTTAGGATCGAAGTCGTAAAGATTGCTCAGCAAGTATCTGAATGTATTACGAATGCGTCTGTAGGCATCTGCGCATCTGAGGATTAAGTTACGGGACACGCTCATATCATTTTGATAATCCAGAGAAGAAGTCCATAGCCTGAGCACATCGGCGCTAAATTCCTTTAACGCATCCTCAACGGATATGAAATTTCCAAGGGATTTAGACATCTTTTCGCCCTTTTCATCAACGACAAATCCATGTGTTAAGACGGACTTGAAAGGCGCCATGCCCCATGCTCCAACAGATGGAAGCAATGAGAGCTGAAACCATCCGCGGTGCTGGTCTGTCCCTTCCAAATACATGTCTGCTGGATACGACAGTTCACTGCGCTTATGTAAAACTGAATGGTGGCTAGAGCCAGATTCAAACCAGACGTCAAAAATATCCATTTCCTTTTCAAACCTTACACCGCCGCATTTTGAGCATTTAGTGTCAGGCGGTAAAAAATGGGAAACGTCTTTATAAAACCAGGTATCCGCTCCTTCTTTTGCAAATCTGTCCCTAACATGCTCAATCGTTTTTATGTCTATAAGTTCCTGATTGCAATCCAGACAATAAAAGGCGGGAATAGGCACACCCCAGGAACGCTGCCGGGAAATACACCAATCAGGGCGTTCTGAAATCATACCCGCCATCCTGCTTTCACCCCAGGAGGGTATCCATTTAGTCCGTTTTATCTCGTCCAATACCCTTTGACGCAGGTTATTATAATCGAGATTTACAAACCATTGTTCCGTCGCTCGAAAAATAACAGGTTCCTTACAGCGCCAACAATGAGGATATGAGTGCGTAAAATCCGTCTTATAAAGCAGCGCCCCCGCCGTTTCCAATCTATTCATTATATAGGCATTCCCCTTTTTGATATGCTGGCCGGCAAGTTCTCCTGCTTCGTCGGTAAAAACACCTGTGGCATCAACGGGGCTCAATATGGGAAGGTGATATTTAATCCCTGTAAGAAAGTCTTCCTGTCCATGTCCAGGCGCTGTATGAACACACCCAGTTCCGTCCGACAGTGTCACATAATCCGCCAGCACAACAGAACCCGACCTGTTCATAAAAGTATGTTTGTATTTTATTCCTTCCAGCAATCTCCCCTGTACTTTTCCAATGCGCTCGAAATCCTTGATACCTAACGTAGACATAACAATATCTGTCCGCTTATCGGCAAGAATTGTGATTTCTTTCTTTTGAGTTTTTGGATTAAAGTAACGAATCGCTGCATACTCATATTCCGGATGAAGAGCAATGGCAAGGTTTGCAGGAAGCGTCCACGGAGTAGTTGTCCATATCATGATGTGTGAATTATCGCTATCAGCGCCTTTAAATAACTTCTCAACCGTGTCGTTGAGTTTGAAGTTTACGTAAATGGATGGACTGGTTTCGTCGTTATATTCAAGTTCTGCCTCCGCAAGCGCCGTTTGGCAGCGCATGCACCAGTGGATCGGTTTCAGGCTCCGATATATATATCCCTTCTCTACGAGTTTACCAAACACCTCAATAATACCGGCCTCGTACTGAGGATCAAAGGTCAGATAGGGATGCTCCCAGTCCCCCATCACACCGAGTGCTTTAAACTGTGTTTTCTGTAGTTTTACAAATTTTTCCGCATATTTTTTACATTTTTTCCTGATTTCCGGTTTGGTCAGGGTTTTGACTTCTTCGCCAATCTCTTGCATTACGCGGTGTTCAATCGGAAGTCCGTGACAATCCCATCCTGGGACATAAGGCGCATCATAACCTTTCATGGTATGAAAGCGGACGATAAAGTCTTTCAGTATTTTATTCAATCCCGTACCGATATGTAATTCGCCCGTCGGATAAGGAGGACCGTCATGCAAGATATATTTTTCTCTCCCTGCGCGCGCCTTGCGAATTTGTTCATAGAGTTGCTCCTTTTCCCATTTCTTCTGGATTTCCGGCTCTTTTCTGAGCAAATCCGCCTTCATGGGAAATTGAGTCGTGGGTAAGTTGAGTGTTTTTTTATAATCTATAGAGATGGGTAATTTCCTTATGATTGAAGATTCAGCAAGGATTTTATATCTTCAGGAGTCAAACCTTCGATCATCACTCTCTTGTCCCGTGATGATTCGCCTGAAATAATATGTATAGAAGATTCGTTGATGTGGAGTGTCTCTGCCAACAGTTCAATTACAGCCTTGTTTGCCTTGCCTTTTTCCGGCGCTGCTGTAACAGCCAATTTTAAACGCCCCCCATACTCGCCGATAATACGATTTTTGCTTGAACCTGGCTGAGTTCGGATGGAGAGAATAACGCCTGAGTTTGTTGTAACAATGTCAAGCACTCTAGTACATTATAGAAAATTCATCAAATTCGCCTGAGTACTTTTCCCAGCGGATATCTATATGATTGACAAAGGCGCCTTCAGGCCCTTTTTTGCACCAATCTACAACCTTTTCAACGGTATCCTTTTCACCTTCGAAGACTGCTTCAACACCGCCATCCAGGCAATTCTTTACCCATCCTTTAACACCAAGGGATCGAGCCTTGTCTCTCGTGGTAGCACGAAAGAAAACGCCCTGAACCCTGCCGTGGACATAAACATGTGCCCTCGTTGTAGGCATATGCTTATTTTTCAAAAACTATTGAGATCCGTAAATGTGTTCGCTGTCAGCCGCTGAAGGCAGGTAGTTTAAACCCATAAACGTAAAGTTTACTATCCCGAAAGATATAAGCAGCCAGATTGCTAATATTACAGCAGCCTTTGATTTATTAATGTTCATCTTGGGCAGGACAAGAGGAGTATGTAAATAGACCAGGTATGCAAGCCAGGTAATCAGAGACCACGTTTCTTTGGGATCCCATGACCAGTAATCACCCCATGCCTTTTTTGCCCAAACTGCGCCGGTAATCATGCCCAACGTAAGGAACGGAAACCCAAAAGCAACTATCTTATAACTCAACTTATCAAAATTTCGGAGTAATATTTCTTTTCCTTCTTCACCCTTTTCACCTTCTTTGCCTTTTCTGGCAAAAGGTTTGACCACTAAAAAAATAATACTGGTTACAAATGAAATACCAAAAGCAGCATATCCAAGCATATAAGTAACGACGTGCACTAACATCCAATTGCTCTTTAATGCCGGCATAATAGGCCTTATGGTATCGTCTTGAAGCGTTGCATAGAGCAATATTAACATCGACAAAACGGATGCTAAGGCACCTACGACCTTAAAATTATAAACGAATTCAAATATAATGTACACAAAGGCCGTACAACATGCATAAAATATGAGAGATTCATACAGGTTGGAAAAAGGCGGATGCCCGGCTTCTATAGAACGTTTTGCTACCATCGCCAGATTGAAGCAAAATGCTAAAATAAGTAATCCAAGGGATACCCATTTTGCGGGGGTGGACCTCCAAATTTCTCTTACAATATAGGCAATGAACGCTATTACGTATACAATCAAAGTAATATTGATTAAACTCATTCTATTCCTCCACCTCTTTTTTAAGTTTTTTCCGCAGAAATGGTTTTATGTAAAAAATAAATACAACGCCAAAACACAGTGCGCCAAAACCTGAGTAAGCTATCGGAATACCAGGATCCTTAACAATTTGCAAACCAGAGAAAGTTCCAGCCTCTGGATCATAACTCGATTGATAAATGACATACCCTTTATATTCCAGTGGATCGTTTACCCTTATGGTTTTTTCTGCAACCGTTTGCCCATTTTCCTCAATACGCAATTTACTCGTAAAATGTTTAACAGATTCACCAGTGGATTCATAAACAAGCGCAAAATTGTTATCGGTATACCAGGTAGCATACTGATTACTGGAGAATATCCAGTCCTCAACCTTTCCATTCGGCCCTTCAACTTCAGCTAAAATGGCAGGCATCCCGACCTCATCCGATTTTTTTATGACTTCTTTTTTAAAATCAAAGGATGGAAAATAGCTAGCTACCATAACCTGGCTGCCCGTATCAGGAATCGTATACTTCTTTTCCAATTCCCAGGGTACTGTTTCAGCAATTTGTTTATCCTTTATATAAACTAGTACCTGTTTCCCCTCCGGAGTTTGATAAATCCTTACCGTGTTTTTTGTCATGTAAGTGCCGGCAATCCCGCTACAGGTTATTTTCACATTTTTATACTTTGCGGGGTGCATCTTATCCCAATCGGGAAATTTTTCAAACACCCAGCGAGTTTCAACGCCTTCCGGACCGTTAATTTCCACCTGAACGGCGGGATTATCAGGAGGCTGCTCACCCAAAGGCCGTCTGTCTCCGTAATTAAGCACATATTGTAACATTTTTACCGTAAAATCAGTTCCTTCAAATTTAAAGACTTTATTTAAATCCAGGGGGTAATCCTGTGTCTGACCAGACATTGAGACGGATAATTGTGCCTTTGCCGTTTCGACATAATTTAAAGCTTTGTCGAGGTCCTGTTGTGAAGACAACCAGATATACTCTATGCGTATGCCTTGTTTTTTGTCCTCATAGGAATTACGGTCGTAAGCCAGCAACCATCCCTCAGCCGCAACTTTCTCTGAGCCAAAAAACTTCACAAAAATAGCAGGATTATCGGGTTTATCGGATGCATTTACGGGCTCCTGTTTTAACTCCGCATCTGGGACATAATCTTTAATGGTTACCTTATAATCAGAACCTGGGACACGCTGTTTTTTCCCGATTTTCATTTCTAATACCTTCTGGCGGTCTTTACTCTTCACATAAGAGACAAGCTGAAATTTCGGTTCATTCTTTTCCAGGATAAAGTCGTCTAAGGCAATGGAAAAAGGCAAGTCCTTCTTTACATAATCAAGTTTACCCTTACGATCAATCTTTTGTGTAAGAAAATAATTTACCGACTTTCCTTCATACACATTCACGCCACCCTTTACACCCAGTTGGAATTTTACAACACCCCCTATTAATATTAAAACAAGACTCATGTGGGTAAGAATGAAACCGGTCTGAAGAAAGGTATTTCTCCATCTTTTGATGGTACAACAGATAAGATTGGCGCACAGTAAAATTAAAAGAAACGAAAACCAATAAGAATGAAATACATTATTTAATTGTGTAATCCTAAAAAAAGTGGCTAACCCATATCCATACCGCGCAACGTATTCATCGAAGGTTTTTTCTTGTAAGATTACCGTTCCTATGATGCACGACACAACCAGAACCAAAATAATCACTACGGCCAATTTGACGGAACAAAAGAAGTCCCAGACTTTGTTCGATGAACCCTTTCGTACGTATTGGTTTGTCTGACCTTTATTTGTTTGCTTAATGTCGTTTTTTATTTCTGCTTCCATAATAATTCTTAAAATGTAAATAATTCAAAAAACATTCAATGCAATAAACGAAAATACCGCAGGTTTAACAAATATTACGGACTACGATTCAACTTTCGAATCCTTGAAGTGACGGAGTCTTTTCAGACTGAGGTTGTTTGAAACTTGGTTTGTTAATTGTGGATAAGCAGGTTAGACGTAACTTGTAATTTTCAAAATAAACAATTTCTAAACCAACATTTCTCCGGATAATCAGATGTCCCGAAAAGAAATTATTTTCACAAACAACTTATTTTTCTTCACTCGCTTCAGTTGCTTCAGACGCCTCAGATGCTGTCTCTTCCACTATTACTCCCTCTGGTTGCTCTACTAATTCCGTCTCCTGTTCTGTGCTTAACGAAGACTCTTTCGGAGGCAGTGCAGCAGGTTTACTGATTATCAAGAACTCTACCCTTCTGTTTTCTTTCTTACCGGCAGAAGTGCTATTAGTTGCTATCGGACGATTAGGACCGAAACCAGCAACATGGATCTTTCCTTCGGCAATATTTTCACTTTTTGTCAAAAAGTGAAATACACTTAAAGAACGCGCCGCAGACAAATGATGGTTAGAATCCCACAGATGTTTAGTCCTCAGAATAGGGTCGGAATCCGTATGACCGTCAATACGGATAAAGGTAGACGGATTTTCTTTCAGGAATCCCGCCATCTTATTTAGCGCCTTTTCCCCGCCTGGTTTTATTACTGCCATACCAGAATCAAACAATATTTTTTCCGGGAAAAGAAGTACCGGCCCTTCTATCGTATCCCTAACCGTAACACCCTCACCAATGGATTTGGCAAGTTTCCTGAGTTTATTCATTTCCTCTTCATTTGACTTTAACTTATCCGATACCGAGGAAAGCTGTTTCTTCAGCTTTGCCATTTCATCCGACTGGTCTCTTATAGTAATTGCCTGTCTTCTGTTTAAATTTCTGAGTTCAGTCAACTCAGCGCAACCCGACATTCCTACAAAGGCTACTAAAAGGAAAAACTTTACATATTTTCTACCATAATTAGACATGTTTTTTTCCTCCAGCGGGTAAGGTGGTTAAAGTTTCAATATCATTATGTAACAGCCAATAATATTTACAATTAAAGTAAGACTATAACATTTGATGTAATTGTTTTCAAGCGTTTTTTCAATGAATTTTATTTTTTCTTCTTATTCACTAATCTTGTATACCTAAAAACTTCTCTACTTATAAATCTTCTCGGGATCAAATACTTTATTTTCACTAACCTGAATACTATCTGTTTTTGGAATATATTCACGGTAATAGCACGTTTTATAACCTGCATGACATGCAGCCACATGCTGTTCTACCATAAAAACGAGTGAATTCCCTTCACAGTCAAAGAATACCCTTTTTACAACCTGAATATGACCCGAAGTCTCACCCTTGATCATCAGCCGGTTTTGTGAACGGCGAAACACGTGCACTTTGCCAGTCTCAATCGTTTTTAAAACGGCATCCTTATTCATATAACAGAGGGTAAGCACCTTGCCATTCTGTGCATCTACGATTACAGATGGAATTAGTCCTTTTTCATTAAAATGTAATTTTTCCATTAACTGCATTAAGACATCTCCTTTTTAAAATTATTTCGTTTAAGTCCCCCTTAAAAAAGGGGGATTCAGGGGGTTGTGTTTTTTTTAGGCTATTTTCCAACCCCCTCTGTCCCCCTAGTTTATTTTAGTCAAGTATCTTTTATAACAATTATAATAAAGGAATAGAGCAGTAGAGCAGGGGGTCACATCTTAAATAATAAATATTGATATTTTTTGTTTTGGACATTATAATATCTTTTCAATTATCTTCCACTTTTAAGTTTATTTCAATAAAAGACAC
>Ga0209342_10002576_pt1 | contig 19363 bp, 13 predicted proteins | sample RifCSP16_2_FD_184023 | JGI IMG/M metagenome (GOLD analysis project Ga0209342, IMG submission 184023) | Soil microbial communities from Rifle, Colorado - Rifle CSP2_sed 16_2 (SPAdes) (version 2) | ecosystem: Environmental > Terrestrial > Deep subsurface > Rock core/Sediment | place: Rifle... | reverse complement strand
GGGCAGCGACCGCAGCAGCACCGCGTTGACCACGCTGAAAATGGCGGTGGTCGCCCCAATGCCCAGCGCGATGGTGCCGATGGCGGTGGCGGTAAAGCCGGGAGCGTTTCGCAACCCGCGAAGTGCGTGACGAAGATCAGCGGTCATGCGTCCTCCAGGAGTCAAGCGACTCACGTCTCACTCGTATCTCAGGGCCACCATCGGATCCACCCGCGTGGCCCGCCGCGCCGGGACGTAGCTCGCCACCGCAGTGACGCCGAGCAGTAGCAGCGTCACCGCCCCGAACGCGACGGGATCCAGCGGGCTCACGTCGAACAGGAACGCCCGCGCGAACCGCGTGACGGCCGCGGCCACGGCGAGCCCGATGACCAGCCCGGTACCGGCCAGCAGCAATCCTTCACCGACGACTTGCCGAACCACGTCCCGCCAGGTCGCGCCCAGTGCGGTCCGAATCCCAAACTCGCGGGTGCGCTGCGAGACCGCGTACGCCATCACCCCGTAGAGGCCGATCACCGCGAGCAGCACCGCCAGGACGCCGAAGGCACTGAGCAGCGTCGCGGCCAGGCGCTGGGGCAGCACGGCAATGCCGATCTGTTCCTTGAGGGTGGTCGGGTTGACGATCGGGAGGTTCGGGTCCAACGACTGGACTTCCTGTCGCAGCCGCGCGAGCACCGGCCCCGGATCGCCCGCAGACCTGACGTGCAACGTCATCCAGGCGCGGTACTGTTGTCCGAACGGAAGGTACATGTACGGCAGCGGGTCCTCGGCGAGGCTCCGGTACTTGCCGTCCGCCACCACGCCCACCACCGGCCGGAACGGGCCCTCCGCACCGGTCACGCTGATGCCCTTGCCGATAGGGTCTTCGCCCGGCCAATACCGGCGCGCGAAGGCCTCGTTGATCACCACCACCAGCGGCGCGCCGTCACGGTCCAGGCCGGTGAAGGCCCGCCCCCGCATCACCGGCACCCGCATCACGCGGAAATAGTCGGCGCCCACCACGTTCCAGTTGATTTCGGTACTCTCACCCGGTCCCGGCGTGTAGCCCTCGATGCGCGTCCCCCGCCGTCCATAACTTCCGCCCAACGGGACGCTGGTGGCCAGGGTGGCGCCCTCCACGCCGGGAAGCGCGCGGGCGCGCTCCAGCAACTGGTCGTAGAATGCCCGGGTCCGGGCCTGGTTGTACCCCTGTGCCTCGAGCGCGAACGACATGAGGACCACGTTCTCGGCGTCGAACCCGGGGTCCACGGCCTGGGCGCGACCCAGACTGCGCAGAAACAGCGCGGCGCCGACCAACAACACCAGCGAGACCGCGAGCTGGCCCACCACCAGCAGGTCGCGTAGCCCATACCGGCTCCCCGCTCGCCGCCTGACCACGTCGCCTTTGAGCTCCGCCACCAGTTGCGGCCGCGACGCGCGCAACGCCGGCAATAGCCCGAATACGATGCCGGTGAGGAGACTCACGCCCAGCGTGAACCACAGCACCCGGGCGTCGGTCTCGACCGCGAGCCGAACGGGGAAGCTGACCGGCGGGCGGAGTCTCACGATCAGGTCCGCCACCCAACCGGCGGCGGCCAGCCCGGCCACGCCCCCCAGCAGTGCGATCAAGACGCTCTCCGTGAGCAGCTGCTGCACGAGCCGCCGGCGGGTGGCGCCCAGTGACAAGCGCACCGCGATCTCCCGCGCCCGCCCGGTGGCCCGGGCCAGCAGGAGGTTGGCGATGTTGGCGCAGGCGATCAGCAGCACCAGACCCACCACGATCATCAGCATGGCGGACATGGTCACCACCACCGCCCGCCCCTGAGGGGGAACCCGGGCGTACGACTCGGGACGCAACGTGAGCTTCCGGCCATCGCCGCGAACGGTGCGCCACCAGTCCGGGAATTGCTCGAACCGCGACCGGGCCAGCGCGGTGAGGCGCGCCTGGGCCTGCTCCGCGGTGACCCCGTCCGCCAACCGGCCTACCACCAGGAACGAGCGATTCCCCATGCTGGTGAGGTCATCCGCGTCGAGCGCCGGATCCATGGTGATGGGAATCCACAGCTCGTTCTCCAGGACACCCTGGAGCCCTCGGAATCCCGGCGGCGTAACGCCGATGACGGTGAATTCCCGGCCATTGACGCGAACCGTGCGGCCAACCGCGCCGGGCTCTCCGCCGAACCGCGTACGCCACATGCCGTGGCTCACCACCGCCACCGGCGACGTACCGGGAGCCGTGACATCGTCGGGTCCGATCAGCCGGCCCGCGCCCGGCACGAGCCCCAACAGGCTGAAATACTCCGCGCTCACCAGCGTGGCGTTCAGCATCTCGGCTTGCTCGCCCGTGCTCAAACTGACCGGCTGGAACGAGTACGCCGCCACGCTGGCGAAGACCTGCCGCTCCGCGCGGATCGCCTCGAAATCGGGATACGAGGAGGTGCCGAAATCGCCGCTGCTGAAGTCGGAGGTGTAAATGCTCACCAGCCGGTTCGGCTCGACCACGCCGGCCGGCCGCCGGAGGAGCACGGCATCGACCAGCGTGAAGATGGCGCTGTTGGCGCCGATCCCGAGCCCTAAGGTCAGCACCGCGATCGCGGTGAAGCCCGGGCTTTTCCAGAGCGAGCGCGCGGCGTAGCGAACGTCGGCCAGCAGCGATTCCATGCGTGCCCCTTGAGGGAGAGAACCGGGAGAACTGCTTTGCTGTTCTAAGGCAACTCGGTGCGCTCCTCCCGCGCTCGCGGCGTCCCCTCTTGGGATGGCGCCATCGCACAAGCGAGCACATCCTTGGGCACCGTGTTCTTCCTGAAACGCCGGCGCCCGGGACCCGATCCGCTGGTACGGATCAAGCTCGCAACCTTCATCGTGGGCGCCGTGCTGGGGCTGGTCGGCATGCGGTTCAACAACTCACTCCTGGTCACCGTGGCGATCGGCGTGGTACTGGTCGGTTTCCTCTTGCGGTTCTCGCCCAAGGCCCGCTCTGACGCGGACCACAACGACCCACCGCCCTAGGCCGCGGTGATCCAGCCGTCGAACAGGTTGATGATGCGGTCGCCGTAGGCCGCCCACTCCGGGTTGTGGGTGACCTGAATGATCATGGTCCCGTCGTCGTTCAGCTTCTTCAACAACTCCATGATGATCTTGCCCTGGCTGTGGTGCAGGCTGCCGGTGGGCTCGTCGGCCAGGATGATCTTGGGTTTCCCCACCACGGCGCGGGCCACCGCCACCAGCTGCTGCTGGCCGCCGGAGAGCTGGCCGGGGAACAGATCCTTCTTGGCGACGATCTGAAACCGGTCCAGGATGTCCGCGGTGATGGCCTGCCGCTCGCTCTTCTTCACGTCGCGATACGACAGCGGCAGCTCGATGTTCTCGGCCACCGTGAGGTCGTCTAGCAGGTGGTACTGCTGGAACACGAACCCGATGTAGCGCTTGTTCAGCTCGTTGCGGTCCTTGGTCTTCATCTTGTGGACCGCTTCGTCGAGAAAGAAGTACTCACCCTCCCATTGGCCGTCGAGCATGCCCAGGATGCTCAGCAGCGTGGTCTTTCCGGAACCCTACGGGCCCATGATGGTGAGGAACTCCGCCTCTTTCACGTCCAGCGTGATCTGCCGCAGGACATAGCTCCGGCCGTTCCCGACCGGGTACGACTTCTCGATGTTGCGGAGCGCGATCACGATTTGGGTCCGTGGCCCCGCTCATGATGCATGTCGAACCCGCTCTCCTCCAACTCCCGTGTCGTCCTCCCGTTGGTCTCGCTCACCACCTTGCCGTCGAACAGATGCACGGACCGGTCGGCGTATTCCTCGTAGCGGGGATCGTGGGTCACCATGCAAATCGTGGCGCCCTCGCGATGCAGTTCGCGAAGGAGATCCATGACCGCCTTCCCGTTCACCGAATCCAGGTTTCCGGTGGGCTCGTCCGCCAGCAGGATCGCGGGGTCGCCTCCCACGGCGCGCGCCACCGCCACGCGCTGCTGCTGGCCGCCGGAGAGCTGCGCGGGATAGTGCTTCATGCGGTGGGTCATGCCCACCTTGTCCAGCGCATCCATGACGCGTTTCTTGCGCTCGGCCGCCGGCATGCGCCGGTAGGTGAGCGGCAGTTCCACGTTCTCGTACACCGTGAGATCGCCGATCAGGTTGAACGCCTGGAAGATGAACCCGATCTGTCGGTTCCGGACCGCGGCACGTTGCGACGGCGTGAGTTGCGCCACCGGCTGGTTGGCCAGGTAGTACTCCCCGTTGGTGGGCGTATCGAGCAGCCCCAGGATGGAGAGCAGCGTGGTCTTGCCGCAGCCGGAGGGGCCGGCGATCGCCAGGAACTCCCCCTCCTTGATGTCCAGCTCGATGCCGGACAGCGCGTGCGTTTCGACTTCCTCCGTGAGGAAGACCTTGGTCACGGTCTGGAGCTTGATGAGCGAATTGTCAGCCTGAGGCGCGGTCATGAGGAGCTCCTCAACGGGTACGTTTTCGGTTACCTGATTCTCACGCGATCCACAGCATCCCAGCGCGACATGTCCGACAACACCACCACGTCGCCCTTGGCCAGGCCTTCCACGATTTCGATCTGATTCACCGATGCCCGACCCAGCCGTACGTTGACCCGGCGCGCCGTGTTTCCGTCCGGATCCAGCTTGAAGATGCCCACCATGCTGTTGCTCTGGCCGTACGCCGGGCGCCCCATGTGCAGCACGTCGTCCAGGCGCTCGATCTCGATGGTGCCGTCTACGCTCAGGTCGGGACGCGCGCCCCGGGGCAACTCCCCCTCCAGGGCGACGTCCACGGTCACGGTGCCGCTTTGCGAGGCCGGGTCCACCCGGCTCACGTGCCCCTGAATGGTGTCCGTCCGGGTGTCCACCAGGGCCCGCTGGCCGATGACCACGTCTCGCGCCTGGGTCTCGGGGACGCGAAGCTCGGCCTTGAGGCGACCCGGCTGGACCACGGTCGCCAGCCGCATCCCGGCCAGCACCCATTGGCCCTCCTCCAGCGGCGGCGATCCCAGGTCACGCAAGACCCCGGTCGCCCCCGCGCGAACCCGCATGGACGCCAGCAGGCGCTGCCGGAAGGCCACCACCTCGTGGAGACGCTCGACCTGGGCCCGCTGCACCGCGATCTGCTCGTCGATGGTGCTCCGGAGCACCTCGAGGCGCTGAACCTCCGACCGGAGGCGGACGTCCATCTGTTCGGCGCGCTCCTGCAACCGCTTCACTTCTTGTTCCGCGAACAGGCCGGTGGTCCCCAAGGCGTTGTTGGCTTGCCGCCGGGCGTCGGCGGAGTCAGCCCGCGCCGTGGCGACCGCGGCCTCTTGCGAGAGAATTTGTGACTGAAGCGTGGACCGGGTGCTCACTAGCTGCGCCTCGGCAGCCGAGAGCTGCTGATCGGCCTGAAGCGCCTGGAGCTGCTCCTCCGGATTGGTTAGCTCGATCAGAATCGTCCCCGGGGTGACCGTGTCCCCTGGCTGCGCCAGGATTCGCTCGATCCGCCCCGAGGTGACCGCCGAAACCTGCCGCATCTGCTCCGGCACCAGGGTTCCCGGTCCGCGCACCTGGCGAAGCATGGAGCCCTGGCGAACCGTGTCGAACCAGATGGTCCCGCGATCCACCGAAGGCGCCGCGGGCTCCAGCTTGGACAGCGCCACGGTCACCGTGACCAGCGCCAACAATGCCGCCCCGCCATACATCAGGCGTTTTCGTCCCTTGGGTTGTTGCGGCCGCGGAATGTCCAAGACCCGTTTCCTCCAGCTTTCGATTCCCAACTACGGAAGAAGGTTGCTACTTGCTTCGGCCTCCTTCCCCCCGCCTACAGGGGCAATCCTCGTACCACCCCCACGATCACGCGCAAGATACTGCAACGTATCGGGTTACGCTGACCCGAGCCGGTTTGATCCCGGCCCAAGCTGACCGAGTGCGGGAAGGTGCGTCCCAGGATCGGACAGTACTGCCGATATCAGGCGATCACGCCTTGCGGGGCGCCCTCGCCGTCCGGACATTTCGCCGACTCATGCGGCGCACCACCTTTTCCCGCCTGGCCGCGTACTTCGGCGACCTGGTGGCCCTGACCGGCGCGGCCGCGCTGGCGGCAGATGTGCTGAGCGGCGACCCGGCGCTCAACCAACGGACCATCGCGGACCTCTCGCTGGTGGGGGCGGGCTTGTGCGCCCACCGGGTCGCGGCCTCGCGCCTGCGCGAGGCTCCCGCGCTGGCGCTCGCGTTTCTGGTGGTCGGCGCGGCGCCGTCGGTGCTGCTGGTGCACCGCTGGTGGATGGCGGTGGCCGCCGCCGCGGCGGCGGCGGCGCTGGCGCCTCACGTTCTCCCACCGCGACGGACCCGTACCTGGCTCGGTGCGACGACGCTCCTGGCGCTGTCCGGGCTGGTGGACGGCCCGGCCGTGGGAGCGGTGGGGGCGATGGCGGTGCTGGTCCTGGGATCGCTGTCGCGGCGATTTGCGGCGGACCTGCGCCGACGCGCGGGGCGCGATGTCCAGCGGCGCGACCAGACCCTGTTGATCGAACAGCAGCGCGCCGCGGACCTGTCAGCGCGGCTGGGGCGGTACGAAGGACAGGCGAGCGACCGCCAATCGTCGGCGCTGCGGGTGGCGCTGTCGCGCCGGTTGGGTACGATCGGGGCCATCGCCAGCTCGCTGGCGCGGGATCTCAAGCAAGCCGCAGGGACCGGGGCAGGCGAGAGCGCGCGGCAGACCATCGCGCGCGCCGAAGAGCTGGCGCGGCTCGCCACCGGCGGGACGCCACGAGAGCAGGAAACCTCATTACGTCTGGTGTGGCCGCAGGTGTGCGACGCGCTCGCCAACCGGTTGGAGTCCACGCACCACCTCGACGCCGAGATCCCGGAGGACCTGCCGCCGCTGATGGGGACGGCCCTCGAGTGGGAATACGTCCTGAGCGCGGTGGTGGAAACCGCGCTCGACGCGATGCCAGGGGGCGGGGTGGTGAAGCTCCGCGCCGGCCGGTCCGACCGGCCCGGCCTGGCGCGCATCGTGGTGGAGTATCCCAGCCCGGGCGCGCGGGCCGACCCGCCGGATCGCGCGAGCCCTGCCGATCAGCCGGACCTCGCCACGGCCGTCGCGCTGCTCGAGGTGCTGGGCGGAGAGCTGCGGTTCCCCATGTGCGAGGGACGGAACGTCTGCGTCATCATCGAGAGCCCGTTCGTGGCGAGACCGCTCGAGAGGCGCCCGGCGGTGCAGGTCAGGTTGGAGGGGACCGTGCTGCTGGCGGACGACGACTCGGACGCGCGGCGCGGGATGGCCAAGTTGCTCCAGAGCCTCGGGCTCGAGGTGCTCGAAGCCGACAACGGGACACTGGCGCTGGCGCGCCTCCGGAACGAAGCGCCGCGGTTCCGCGCGGCGGTGCTCGACGTGGTGATGGAGGGGACGCCGGTTGGGGACATCGTGGCGGGCATCCGCGAGATCCGCCCGGGATTTCCGGTCTTGCTCGTTTCGGGGTTCGATACCCGCCGCTTCGTGGACGGCGTCTTGGCGCTGGGCGGCGTGCGATTCCTACGGAAGCCCGTGCCCCGCGAGGAGCTGATCGCGGCGTTGCAGGACCTGTTCGCGATCGCCCCGGGGCGCCCACAGCCGTCAGGGCGCGGCGGTGAACCATGCTGAAGCGGGCTGCCTTGGTCTGCGGTCTCGCCGGCGCCCTCCTCGCCGTAGACCCGGTCTCCGGCGTCGCGCGGCAGCCTTCCGCTCAAGCGGCCGCCACCGTTCGTCTGCACGTGGTCCACTTGAGTGTCGGCGTGGACACGCTGCCCGTGGAACGTGCCGCCGTTCGGGCCGGCAGCGTGGCACGCTTCACGGACACGGCGGGCACGGCGACCCTCCGCCTCCGCGCCGGAACCCACCTGATCACCATCGGGCGCATCGGCTTCGCTCCGGAGAGCCTGACGGTCACGCTGGTGAGTGGCGTGGATACGACGGTCCAGGTCCGGCTCGAGGAGCAAGCGACCCAACTGGAAGCCGTGATCGTCACCGCCACGCGCAGTGGGCGCCGGATCGAGGAACCCGTGCGGGTCGAGGTGCTCGACGAAGACGAGATGAACGAGAAGCTGGACATGACGCCGGGCGATATCACCATGATGCTGAACGAGACGCCCGGTCTGCGCGTGCAGACCACGTCGCCATCGCTGGGCGGCGCGAATGTGCGGGTGCAAGGGTACGTCCACATCGGCATCATGGTCGAGCGCCGGTTCGGCCCGGCCAGGCTGTTCGTCAACGCCGAGAACCTGCTCGACGTGCGGCAAACGTCATACGACCCGCTGGTGCGGCCTTCGGTTGGATTGGGCGGCCGCTGGACGACGGACGTGTGGGCGCCGTTGGACGGACGGGTTGCGAACCTCGGGATTCGGCTGGACCTCGCGGGTGCCTTGTAGGAGCGCGTTGGGCAAACAACCAGCGGTGCATCCGCTGCTATCACACCACGACTCGCACCGCGGCTTGCCCCAAGCCGGCCGGCCAGCGCAGGGTCACCGACTGCCCCTGAACCGTCTCTTCCAGGCCCCGTTCCGACTTGGCCGTGGTGGTGATCGCGTGGGTCCATACTTCGGCAGCGGGCGTCTCCTGGAGCTCGACCGGTTGCGCCAGCGAAAGCTCGGTGGTGAACACGCTGTCGGGCGGAAACGCGCCCGCGTCCCAGCTCCACGACACCACCAGATCGCCGGTGACGGCGAACTGGTAACGCTTCTCAAGCCGCGGCTCCGCCGCGGCCAGCTCCAGGGCCAGGCCGTCGCCTCCGGGCAGGGCGCGAACCGAGAACGCCCTCCCGGCCCACGAACATACCGGCTCGAAGTCACCCGAGGCGTACGCCTCCAGGGTGAGCGAAGCCGGAAGCACCCGGTCCACGAACAGCGCCCGGGGCTCGCGGTCGCACGGCGACCCATCGTGATACGCCTCGCGTTGTCGCGTGAGGACGTCCGCGAGATTGACGCCGTGGTCGAACCGCGTGAATTCCTCCAGCGCCCCGCCGCGTACGGGACTGAGCAACGCGGATAACGCCGCGGAGTGGACCCAGACTTCCGGCCGCCCGTCGCCGTCCAGGTCCAGCTCCTCGCTCAGCATCCCTTCGCCGCGCCGCAGTGCAGCTTCGGCCTGAGCCAGGTTCCGCCACACCGCGGCCCGCAGGTGGGGCAGGTACAACCCGCCGAATACGCCGTGCCAGTAGGCGTCGTTACACTGCGCCCGGCCAATGGCGCGCCGCACGCCCGGAGGATCTCCCCGCTCACGGGACAGGCCCGACAGCGCCAGCATCTTCTTGTGCATGCGGTTCGATTCCGGGTACTTGACCAGGAAGTTGCGCCAGTGCGCTCCCCGAACCAGCGCACCGTCCGGGCCCGCCAACCGCTCAGGTCCCAACTCCTTCTCCAACCGGTCCAGCCGCCCGGCGGCCTCGGCCGGCAGCGCCCAGGCCTCCATCTCGCGGTACGACGCGGTGGAGAGATAGGCCAATCCCCCGCTGGGGACGTCGGCCAGCGCGTCGGACGGCGTGACCAAGCGAAGCTCGCCGTCTCCCACCAGGGCGGTCATCGCCTCCAGGAACTGTTTGAGCCACCCGCGCTCGAACACCCATTCTGAGGTTCCCGGCCAGCCGCCGAACTTCTCGCCGTCGTCCATCAACACCGCGAGCGCGTGGCCCGCTTGGCGCAGCCCTCGCAGATAGCTCACGGAGTCCGCCGGCGGCTGGAACGGCACCAGGTAGCGGAGCCGCTCATCGATCGCGAACAGCGCCAGCCTCCGGTTGTCGGCCTCGGTCCAGAAGGGCGCGTGCAGCCGCTCGCGCGTAAACCCGCTCACCAGGAAGTGGCGGTCGTCGACCAGCGCGTAGCGCACGCCGGCCTGCGATAGATCGGCGGCCAGATCCGGCTCCCAGACCCGCTCGGTGAGCCACAAACCGCTGGCGTCCGCTCCGAAGCGACGGCGGAGCGCCTCCCGCATACGGGCCACCTGGTCTACCCGGTCCGCGCGCGGCAACGCGGCGAGAATCGGCTCGTCGTAACCGGACAACAACAACTCGATCCGCCGGTCTGCGACCAGCCGCCCCACGAGATCGAGGTACCCGTGGCTCCGGGCCTCGAGCCACTCCAGCAGCGGGCCCGAAATGTGCAGTGTGATGGGGAGAAACTCGTGTTCCGCCACGGTCCGCAGGAACGGCAGGTAGGCATCCCGGACGTGCTGCTCGAACACGTGATCGAAGTTCCCCACCGGCTGATGCAGGTGGACGCCGAAGACCAGCTTGACCGGTTGGGTCACGCGAAACCGAGCCTCCTGCCGGTGGATTCCAGCGCGGCCGCTCGCGCCGGCCCCACCCGGTCGCGCACCCGCGCGAACAGCGTCTGCGCGTCGAACGGCACGTCGTGACCCAGCAGCTCGAGCAGGTCCGCGAGGCCGTCTACGCGCTGGGCCTGCTCCGGGTGTGCACCCTCGGCCAGCGCAGAGATCGCGTCCAGCAACGCGCGAGTCGCGACCTCGGACAACCCTGCTTCCCCGACCGCCACCGAGCCGGTCTGCTCCGGCGCCAGCCACCGCTCCACCAGGCGCCGCCGCAGCGCCGCGCGCACCGCGTCGCGCGGGCACTCCGGAAACCTCTCGAGCGGTACGCGCACCTCGCCCGTGCCGTCCGGCCGGGCGACCAGGGCCGTGAGGCCGGGGCCGTCGCACTCCTCCAGCGTCACGCGGAAGCGGTGCACGCGGCCGGTGCGGCAGTGACTGAGCACGACCAGGTCCTGTTCCTGGCGCGCCAGGTAGCAGCACGCGGTCACCGGAGCGTCGGGCGCCAGCGACCGCATCGCGACGTAGCCCGCGGCCGCCCGCACCGCCGCCGCGATGCGCGGACCAGCCACCCGCTGGTACACGTCACGCCCGGTGCCGTCGGCCGCATCGTTGCCCTTGGCGCGCGACAGCCGCTCCAGGAGCCCCGCCTCCAGCGCTTCACCCCCCGATCGAGCCAGCTCGATCGCGTGGGCCGCGTACTTCAGGATCTGCGCGGTTTCGATCCCCGCGACGTCGTCGAAGAACCAACCGCACGAAGTGAACATGCGCAACGCGTCGCGCTCCATCTCGAGGAGCTCGCGCGCCCGCATGATTCGCGGCTCGCTCGCCGTGCCCCGTTCCGTCAGCCAGGCCACGGTGAACCGGGCGATCGCCTCATCCCCCCCGTCGGCGACGGCGCCGTAGGCGTCGCGGGCGGCCCACGGATCGCCCAGTAGCTCCCAGCCTTCGCGCTCGAACAACGCGTGCAGCCGGGCCGCCAGCCAGTCGAGCCCCTCGCGCAACGGCCGGCGCCAGGCCTGCTGGGTGGGACGCTCGGGAGCGAGCCGGCAGCCGCAGTCGCTCCGCCAGCGTTCCACCCCGTGGGGGCAGCTCCAGGAGCTGGGCTCCACCAGCGTCACCGGCTGCCGCGCCGGGTGGCGCTCGAGGAATGACGCGAAATTCTCCACCCGCGCGCCGGCGCGGCGTCCCAACTGATCCAGCACGGCCGCCAGCGCCATTTCGCCGAAGCGGTGATGGTGGCCGTAGGTCTCGCCGTCCGTCGCCACGGTCTTGAGCCGCGGCGCCGCGGGCGCCCCGGGCGCCCATTCTGTAAGACGCTCCGCCCAGACCCGCGCGTCCTTGAGCAGCCCGCCGAAGGCCACGTCGTGGGAGATGGGTCCGTCGTACACGAAGACGGCGATGGAGCGACCGCCGCTGGTGCGGCACAGTCCCGCCGAGCCATCGGCGGGCGCGTTCGCCACCTGGTGCGGCGCCAACACCGTGAAGCGCATGCCTTCCGCCGCGAGCACGTCCAGGGTCTCATGGTCCACCGCGGTCTCGGGCAGCCACATCCCCACCGGATCACGGCCGAACCGTCGCCGGAAGTCGGCGACGCCCCACCGCACCTCGGTGACCTTGTCGCGGCGTGAGGCGAGGGGCAGGATCACGTGGTGATACGGCATCGCGACCGCGTTGCCGTGCCCCCCCAACCGCTCGCGGCTCAGCCGATCCCCTTCGAGCATCGCTTCGTAGGTCGGCCGCGCTTCGCGCTCCAACCACTCGCACAGCGTGGGACCCACGTCGAAGCTGATCCAGGCGAGCGTATTCCTTATCTCCGCGATGCGCCCGTCGGCTCCCAGGACACGCGCCGCCACCACCGCCCGGTAGCACTCCTGCTCGATCCGCTGATTCCAGTCGTGGTACGGCGCCGCGGTGGCCTCCCGCTCCACCTGGTCGAACCAGGGGTCTTCCCGAGGGGGTTGGTAGAAGTGCCCGTGTAGGACGACGGAGTGCGCCGGACCGCTCACACTGGGTCCGCGGTAACGCGCGGCTCGTCGGCCAGCGCCTGCTCCAGAGCGGGCAGGATGTCGGGGAACGGATCGTCCCCAACGGCCAGCTCGTCGGCGGCCCGGACGGCGGCCGCGCCCAGCACCTCGCCATCGCCGGCCGCGGTCAACATGGCGGTGAGCCGTTCGGCCGCCTCGCAGTGCCCGAGAAAGCGGCGCTCGGCGTAGTCTCCGGCGACGCCGGTCGAGATGATGAATTGCCAGTCCGACGACTGCGCCAGCAGCAGCTCGCGGGCGGCCTGCGCCAGTACGGCGCGCCACGCGGGTCCGGCGGCGAGCGCCCGCGGCGCGGCGTCCCAGAACGCGTCCTCCACCTTCCACAGCCGCCGCCAGGTCCACTCCGTCTGGTGGTTCAGCCACATGCCGTGGTCGCCGCCGGCGCCCCAGGAACCGGCCCCGAGCCGCAACGCCTGGCGAGGGCCGTGGTCGTCCAGATGCCGGCTCGCGCTCACGGCCCGGACGCCCGGGACGTGGGCCAGCCGGGTGTACAGCCCCTCGAGGAACTCCAGGCCTTCGAACCACCAGTGGCCGAACAGCTCGGTGTCGAACGGGGCCACCACCACGCCGCGCGACTCGTGGTGCTCGGCCGCCATGGCGGCGAGCAGCGATGCGAAGTGGTCCGCGTGCGCCGCCGCCCGCTCACCGGCCCGGTGGGGGTCGTACGGCTGCTTGTCGCCGAGGTCGGTGTTGGGTCCCGTCACCCGCCACAGCTTCAAGCCCTCCGGCCAACGGATCTTGTGAAACTCGAGATACCACTCGTCCCCGGGATAGCCATGATGGCGGCTCCACACCTGGAGCGAGGACCGCGGATCCCGCACCAGCGTGACCACGGCCCGGCTGGTGCGATTACCGGTGACCCGGTAGGCCTGGTATGGCGAATGCCCATCCGGCCGCTCCCCCGGGCGCGACACGTCGTGTCGCTCGGCATCGAACCGCTCCGCGCCGATGGGCACGTCCACGTACGCGCCCAGCGGCGTTCCCGCGTGGGCCAGATGCGAATCGGTGTAGAAGTACCGGAACCCGGCGGCGGCGAGGTGCTCCTCGATCCCGCGCCGCACCCGCGCCGGCCGCTCGCCCGGGAGCGGCTCCCAGCGCCCCCGCGGGCGGTAGGCGCATTCCGGCAGCCAGCATCCCGCCGGATCCACCCCGAACAGGCGGCGGTGCTCGGTGCGCCCCAGGAACAGCTGCAACCGAATGCTCTCGTCGCGGGCGAGCAGCGGCAGATACCCATGCGTCGCGGCCGAACCCATGATCTCGATCCGTCCGGCGTCCTGCAGTCGGCGGAATGCGCCGATCAGGTCGCCGCCCACCGCGCGATACAGGCCCAGGAGCCGCTGGAATCGAGCCCGCCAGAACGGGATGAGGGGAATCAGGCCGGCATCGTTGGTACCCGCCAGGGATGCCGGGGCGGTTTCGCACGCCTCCAGCCGATGCGCGATGAACATCTCCAGCTCCGTGGCGAAGCTGGGATGCGCCAACTGATTGGCCAGCACCGGCGTGAACCCGATGCTGACCGGCGCGGGCACGCCCGCGACCTCCAGGGCCCGCAAACGGTCCAGCAGTGGCAGGTACGTGTCGAGCGCCGCTTCGCACAGCCAGTCGCTGCCGTGGGGCCAGCGCCCGTGGTGCAGCACCCACGGAAGGTGACTGTGCAGGGCGAGCACGAAGTCCATCACGCCCTCCCGCGGCGAGCCAGGGCCCGCTGGTACACCTCGAGATAGCGCGTCACCGAGCACGACCAGCCGAAGTCGCGCGCCATGGCATCCCGCATGTGCCGCTCCCAGGCGTCGCGCTCCTCGTACAGCGCCAGCGCCCGCCGCACGGCCAGTTCCAGAGCGGCCGGCGTATAGTCGTCGAACAGGAATCCGGTCTCCTGGTCGAGGATGGTGTCCGCCAGCCCGCCGACGCGCCGGCCCACCGGCAGCGCGCCGTAGCGCTGCGCGCGCATCTGGGTGAGCCCGCAGGGCTCATAGAGGGACGGCATGAGCAGGATATCGGCGCCGGCCAGCAGGCGGTGCTCGCGTTCGTCGGTGAAATTGGTCTCCACGGCGACGCGGTCCGGCAGGGCCTCCGCGAGCTCGCGCAGGGCGGCCTCGTAGCGCGCCTCGCCCTGGCCAAGGAACACAAACTGGGCGTCCGCGGCCCAGAGGAAGTGCGCGCCGAGGATCAGGTCAAGCCCCTTCTGTGAGACCAGTCGGGCGGACATCCCGAGCAGGGGCGTCCGCGGTTGTTGCGGCAGCCCGTAAGTTTCCTGGAGCGCCGCCTTACATCGCTCCTTCCCGGCAAGGCGTTCGGCGGTATAGGTGCGGGGAATGTGGGGATCCGTGGCCGGATTCCACAGGTCCGCATCGATGCCGTTGAGGATGCCGACGAAGCGGTCCTTGAGGCCGATGAACATGTCGTGCAGGCCGAAGCCGCCTACCTCGGTGCGGAGCTCGTGCGCGTGGGTTGGGCTCACCGTGGTCGCCGCGTCGGTGAACGCCAGGCCCCCCTTCAGCCAATTGGCCCGGCCGAACCATTCCAGCCAGCGCCAGTCGTAGAGCGCGTCCGGGAGGCCGACGTCGGCCAGCGATTCACGGGCGAAGTGCCCCTGAAACCCCGCGTTGTGCACCGACAGGACGGAGGTCACGCGGTCATAGAAGCGGTCGCCGGCCAGCAGCGTGCGGAGGTAGACGGGCGCCAGCGCCGTGTGCCAGTCGTGGGTGTGCAGCACGACGGGTGGGCGGACCAGCTTGGGCAGGGCCCCGAGCGCCGCCCGGCAGAACCGCGCAAAGCGCTCCGCGTTGTCGGGATAGTCGGCACCCGCCTCGCCGTAGATCCCTCCCCGGTCAAACGACGGCTGGTGGTCGACGAAGATCACGGCGGGCGCTCCGTCCGGAGTGCCCACCGGCCGCCAGAACCGGACGGAGTCCGTCAGGGGGCCGACCACGACCTCCCGCGGCGCATCCACGGGCTCGAGCGGAACCCCCGATGCCCGGACCGCGCGGTACAGCGGCAGCATGGCGAAGGTGCGCACGTTCGACCGGGCCTGTCCCCGCGCGATCCCCTCCACCGCCTCCCCCAACCCACCGGTGCGCGCGTAGGGCCAGTATTCCGCCGTCAGATGCACCACCGTGGGTGCCTTGCGGTCTCGCGCGGCGCGCGCCATACGTCTGAATCTCCGGCCTACACGGTGGGGGGATCGTCGGCGGAGGGATCGCCGCGGAGGGCCGGCGCGTAGTACCGGTCCACGTATTCGCGCATCGCCCGCCGCGCGGTGAACCGCTGGCCCGCTACGTGGATCGCGTGCTTCATGCGCTGCACCCAGCCCAACGGGATACCGCGATCGTCGCGCGCATAATACTGCGGGACCACCTGCTGCTCGAGCAGCGCGTACAACTGCTCGGCGTCGTGCTGGTCCGGATCGGCGCCGTCCGGCGGAAGCGGCAGAGACCAGCCATTCAGACCGGTATACCCTTCCGCCCACCACCCATCCGCGGTCCCGAGTTGCGGGATGCCGTTCAGGGCCGCCTTCATGCCGCTGGTTCCGGAGGCCTCCATGGGCAGGCGCGGCAGGTTGAGCCAGAGATCCACGCCCTGCACCAGGCGATGGGCCAGGTGCATCTCGTAGTCCTCGAGGAACGCGATCCGTCCTTCGAACGCCGGGTCGCGGGTAAACGCATACACCCGCTGCAGCATCTCCTTGCCCGGTTCGTCGGCCGGATGGGCCTTGCCCGCGAAGATGAGCTGCGCGGGACACCGCGGATTCACCAGGATGCTCCGCAAGCGGTCCACGTCGCGGAAGATCAGGTCCGCGCGCTTGTAGGTGGCGAACCGTCGCGCGAAGCCGATAGTAAAATCCCTGACCGTGAGCATCGAGCCGGCGCCCACGAGGTGGGGCGCGTCCTTCCAGTAATCCCGCCAGCGCATCCGCGACTCCTCATGGATGAAGTCCATGAGCAGCGCTTTGAAGCGGATGTGGAGCGCCCACAGGTGCTCGTCGTCCAACGTAAGCACCTGGTTCCAGACAGCCGGGTCGTCGATCCGGTAGATCCAGCCCTTGCCCAGGTGCTGGTCCAGCAGGTCCTTCAGCGGGTGCGCCATCCAGGTCTGGAGATGCGCGCCGTTGGTCACGTGGCCGATAGGGATCTTCTCCGGCTCCCGCCCGGGCCACAGATCGGTCCAGATTCGGCGCGTCTCTTGCCCGTGGGTCCGCGAGACGCCGTTGACGTACCGGGAGAGCCGGATGGCCATGGCCGTCATGTGGAACGCGCCGCCGTCACGCGCAGGGTGGAACGCCAACCGGAAACAGGTATCGCGGTCCACGCCGAGCTGCTCCCACACGGGGCCGGTGCATTCGGCCACCTTGTCCGCCGAGAACACGTCGTGGCCGGCCGGCACCGGTGTGTGGGTGGTGAACACGCTGGAGGCCCGCACGCGATGCACCGCTTCGGCGTACGGTACGCCACACTGCACCAACTCACGCAACCGCTCCAGGTACATGAACGCCGCGTGCCCCTCGTTCGCATGCCAGACGGCGGGCTCGATGCCCACCGCCCGGAGCGCCCGCACACCGGCGGTGCCGAGCACCCATTCCTGCCGCAGCCGCAGGTCCGGTCCGCCCGCGTACAACTTGTGGGAGAGCTGGCGATCCGCGGGGTCGTTGCCCTGGAGATCCGTATCCAGCAGGTACACCGGGACGCGACCCACCTGGACGCGCCAGGCGCCCACCCGGACCGTCCGCCCGAAGCTCTCGACCGTGGTGAGGAACGGCTCGCCGTTGGCGCCCAGCACCGGCGCCAGCGGCGTGTCCCCGGGGTCCAGCCTTTCCTCGGTGTCTTCCTGTTGTCCGTCAATGTGGACGTGCTGATCGAAATATCCCCGCGTGTAGAGCAGCCCCACCCCCACCATCGGCAGGCCCAGGTCGGAGGCCGCCTTGCAGTAGTCGCCGGCCAACACGCCCAAACCACCGGAATAGATCGGAATCGAGTTGTGCAGCGCGAACTCGGCGGAGAAAAAGGCGACCGGCCGGTTGGCCAGCTCCGGATACCGGGTGGCCATCCAGGTGTCGGCAGCCTCGAGGTGGCGCGCGAAGGCCTCCTGCACGATGTCGTACCGGCGAAGGAACCCGGGGTCCTGAGCGCACGCGACCAGCCGGGCGGCGTCCACGTGCTGCAGCATGGCGACCGGATTGTGCCGCGTGCCGTGCCACAGGACCGGGTCCACGGCGCGGAACATGGCCCGCGCCTCGCGGTTCCAGCTCCAGTACAAGTTGGTCGCGATCCCCGCCAACCCCGCGATACGCTCGGGCAGGTGGGGGAAGTCACCCGGGTGTGTCATACGGTCTTAAGTAAAACGCTCGGCCGGTGATTCGACCAGTCGGGCGGTCAGCGGGCGGGCGTCCGGTGGGCGATACGAGGCAGGCGACGCGCCGGCGTCGCGCGGCGGCGGGCCCGCCGGGGAGCGCACGCGGCGGCGCGATCCAGCGTCCGGCGATAGAGGTCCAGATACTGGGACACCGGACGCGTCCAGCTGAAGTCCCGGCGCATGGCCCGGCGCACGCGGCCTTCCCATTCCCGCGGGTCCCGATAGACCTCCAGCGCCCGCCGCAGGCCGGCGTCCAGCGCGTCAAGCGAGTTCTCCTCGAACAGGAATCCCGTCCGCTCGTGCTCGATGGTGTCGGCGAGGCCGCCCACGCGCCGCGCCACCGGCAGGACGCCGTACCGCTGGGCCCGCATCTGCGTCAAACCGCACGGCTCATACAGCGAGGGCATCAGCAGAATGTCCGCCCCCGCCAGCAGGCGGTGCTCCAGCGGGTCCGAGAAGCGTTCCAGCACCACCCGCTTGGAGAACCGTTGGGCCAGGGTGCCGATTCCGGCTTCGTAGCGCGCTTCGCCCTGGCCGAGGAACGCGAACTGCGCGTCCGGAAACCGCTCCACCAGCCCGGCGAGTACCAGATCGAAGCCCTTCTGCGCCACCAGCCGCGCGCTCATGACCGCCAGGGGCGTGCGCGGGCTCACATCCAACCCCAGCTCCTGCTGCAACGCCGCCTTGCACCGCGCCTTGCCGCTCAGGTCCGCGACCGAGAACCGCGCGGCGATCCGGGCATCGGTTGCGGGGTTCCAAACGTCGGCGTCAATGCCGTTCAGGATCCCCACCAACCGGTCGCCCAGCTCGTCGAACGCCTCGTGCAACCCGAATCCCCCCACCGGCGTGCGCAGCTCGCCGGCGTGAGTCGGGCTGACCGTCACCACCGCGTCGGCGTAGGACATGCCGCCTTTGAGCCAATTGGCGCGGCCGTACCACTCCAGCCGTCGCCAATCGTACGTCTCCGGCGGAAGGCCCACGGCCGGTACCGACTCGGGCGGGAAGTGGCCCTGGTAACCGGCGTTGTGGACCGACAGCACGGCGGACACGCGGCGGTAGGGGGCGACGCCCTGGTAGAGGGTTCGCAGGTACACCAGGCTCAGGGCCGCGTGCCAATCGTGAGCGTGGAGCACCACCGGCCCATCGGCGATGTCGGGCAGCAAGCGCAGGGCCGTGTGGCCGAACAGGGCGAAGCGCCGCGCATTGTCCGGATAGTCCGCGCCGCCTTCACCGTAGAGCCCCGGGCGGTCGAACGAGGGAGGATGATCCACGAAGAGCACGTCCGGCTCGCCTGCCCGCGCCCAGCGCAACACCGGGACCCGCTCGTCCGACATCCCCACGCGCACCCGCAGCGGCCGACCTACGGGCTCGAGCGGCAGATCCGCCTGGCGGACACCGCGGTAGAACGGGACGATGGCGAGTACCCGCATTCCCGCGAGCCGCTGATGGGCGGCCAGCCCGTGGACCGCCTCCGCCAACCCGCCGGTCTGGGCCACCGGCCAGTACTCGGCCGCCAGGTGCACGACGGTCAGCTCGGGCGCGCCGGTGGGGACGGCGGCTCGGACCAACCGCTTACCAGCGGATCGTCGTCTGGTCCGCAGCATGGCGACTCCTGAAGGACCCACCGGGGGCGCACGGCGGGTATCCAAGAAACACACTGCCGCGACAACGTGGGTTGAAACCGTGAGGAAGCGCACTTCATAAGCTTTTCCCACCCCGGCTTCA
>Ga0209342_10002575_pt1 | contig 19370 bp, 19 predicted proteins | sample RifCSP16_2_FD_184023 | JGI IMG/M metagenome (GOLD analysis project Ga0209342, IMG submission 184023) | Soil microbial communities from Rifle, Colorado - Rifle CSP2_sed 16_2 (SPAdes) (version 2) | ecosystem: Environmental > Terrestrial > Deep subsurface > Rock core/Sediment | place: Rifle... | reverse complement strand
GTCCGTATCGTTCACAGGAGAATCGACGATGGCAAAGAAGAAGGCGAAGAAGGGCGGCAAGAAGCGCAAGCCGAGCGCGGCGTTCATGAAGCCGATGACCCCCGACGCGATGCTCGCGGCGGTGGTCGGCTCGAGCGCCATGCCGCGCACCGAGGTCACCAAGAAGATCTGGGGCTACATCAAGCGCAACGGCTGCCAGGACAAGAAGAACCGGCGCATGATCAATGCCGACGACAAGCTCCGCCCGGTCTTCGGCGGCAAGTCGCAGGTGTCGATGTTCGAGATGACCAAGCTGGTCAGCCGGCACCTGAAGTAACCTATTCTGCGGGGAGAGGAAAGCCGGAGGCGCGAGCCCCCGGCTTTTCTATTTGCGGTGGTACGAGGCGACCCGCTCGACCTCGTTCTTCGAGCCGAGGATCACCGCGATCCGCTGGTGCAGCTTCTGCGGCTGCAGGTCGAGGATGGGAGTGCGCCCGTCGGTCGCGGCTCCGCCCGCCTGCTCGACGATCAGCGCCATCGGGTTCGCCTCATACATCAGGCGCAGCCGACCTTCCTTTTGCTTCGAGTCGCGCGGATACAAGAAGATGCCGCCGCGCGAGAGCACGCGGAACACGTCCGCGACCATCGAGGCCACCCAGCGCATGTTGAAGTCCTTGCCGCGCGGTCCGTCGGCCCCGGCGAGGCATTCGTCGATGTAGCGCTTCACCGGCGGCTCCCAGCGCCGCGCGTTGGAGGCGTTGATCGCGAATTCCTGCGTGTCCGCAGGGATGCGGATCTCGGGGTGGGTGAGGACGAAGGTGTAAGTCTCGCGATCGAGCGTGAAACCGTACACGCCGTCGCCGACCGTGACCACGAACACGGTGGTCGGGCCGTACACCGCGAATCCGGCGGCCACCTGCCTGCGGCCCGGCTGCAGGAACGCGCTCTCGTCGGGTTCGCGCAGCTTGGCCTTCGGGCAGCGCAGCACCGAGAAGATGGTCCCCACCGAGATGTTGACGTCGATGTTCGAGGAGCCGTCGAGCGGATCGATCAGCAGCAGATACTCGCCGCGCGGGTAGCGCTCCGGGATCGGCACCGGGTGCTCGTCCTCCTCGGAGGCGAACGCGGCGAGGTTGCCGCCCCACTGGTTCGACTCCATCAGGATTTCGTTCGACAGAACGTCGAGCTTCTTCTGCACCTCGCCCTGCACGTTCTCGGTCCCGGCCGAGCCCTGGCCGTCGGCGAGCGCCCCTTTGTTGACGCGCGTGCTGATCGCCTTGCAGGCGCGCGCGACCGTCTCGATCAGCAGCCGCAGCTCGGCGTCGATCAATGCCTTGTCGCGCTGGCGCATGATCAGATGCTGGGCGAGCGTGATGCGGCGCATGAGCGGGCTATTTTACCCGGCGCCTCGCGAGCCAGCCGCCCGAGAGCAGGCACGCCGAGATGGTCCAGAACACCGTCCCCATGCCGAGCGCCGAGCCGACCGCGCCGAACAGGAGCGGCATCACCGTGTGGCTCGCGTTGAGCAGCGTGGTGCGCAGGCCGATCACCTCGCCCTGGCGCCCCGGGGGCGAGGCGGTGTACAGGAGCGAGTTGATCATCGGCTGCGCGCAGCCCAGGCCGATGCCGAGCAAGAAGGAAAGCGCCATCAGCGGCGCGACGCTCTCGGAGAACGGGAACATCGAATACGCGGTGCCCGAGATCAGCAGCGCCGCGGTGATCACGGTCCATTCCTTCAGCCGCCGCGCGAGCACCGGCATCAGCAGCCTCACGGTGAAAGTCGCGGTCGCGAACGATGCCATGACGATTCCGATGGTCGTCGCGGAAAGTCCGATCCGGGAGCCGTGGATCGGGATGACGAAGGTGTAGAGGTCCCAGCCGGTGGCGAGCAGCGCGCTCGCGAAGAAGGCGGGGCGCAGGCGCTGGTTGCGCAGCAGCTCGCCGACATGCCGGCCGGGAAGCTGGGGATGCTCGCCGCCTGCGCGCGGCAGGCGGCTGCGCCAGGCGAGCAGTACCGCAAGCGCCGATGCGGGGAATGCGGCGAGCAGCAGGAACGCGGCGCGGTGGCCGATGCCGTCGATCGCGAATCCGGCGAGCAGCGGCCCGGCGAGCGCCCCGCTGGAAAAGCCGAGCGCGAGCCAGGCGAAGTTCGATGCGCGCTCGGCGGGACCGCCCAGGGCGCCGACCACGTTGTTCAGCGCCACCTGGTAGACCATGAACGCGGTGCCGATGACGACCGAGGACAGGTAGAGCGCCGCGAGCGAGGGCCAGGCGAAAGGCACCAGCAAACCGAGCACGACCGCGCCCGCCGCCCAGGCCATCGGACGCGCCGCTCCGATGCGGTCGATCATGCGCCCGGCCTTGACCGCGAAGATCATCGGCAGCAGCGCGAAGAGCGACATGAGGAGTCCGACGGTGAGCGGGCTCGCGTCGAGCGCGATCGCGTAGAGGGCGGTGGTGACGCGCCCGCCGGTGAGGCCGACGTGGGCGAGCACCGTGAGGAGGTAGACGAGCGCGAGCTTCACAGGCGGCGGGAGCGCCTCGCGCGGCGCGGCCAGCGGGGCAAGCTCACCCGCGCGAGCGTTCAGTCTTGCAGTCGAACGACTTGTCCCACTCGAGCTTGCCCATCAATTCGGCCAGGCGCTTCTGCCCGCGACGGGCGATGAACTCCTCCAGCGCGCGGGTGACCGCGGCCTTTTTGGTCCGCTCGCCGCTCACTTCCACGGCGCGCTCGATCAGCTCGGGATCGAGTGACAGGTTGGTAGCCATGAGTGATCTTCTACACAATCGGCAGCCTGCGGACAAGGCCGGGCTGCATGGAGCGTTCATTGGCAGGCGCGGATTCCAGGGCGTATGCTGGAACAGACAGTTGATCCGGAGGAGGAGTGAAGGCAAGCGCCGAAAGAACGTGAGCAGCCGAGCGCGGAGGTATCATGTTGCTTTAAGCGCCATTTGCAGATCGGAAATCAAGTGAGCTCGGTTCGTCCAGTCTTCGCCGTCGCCAACCTCGAGCACAGGCTCGAGCAGGCGCTCGCGCCGCGCACGGAGGTCCTGGAAGCGTATTTGTACGGATCTCAGGCCACCGGGCGTGCGCAGCCACATAGCGACATCGACATTGCCGTATACGTCGACGAAGGCCGTGCCGTCGGTTCGCACTACGGTTACGCGGCCGAGCTCACCGCTCACCTGATGTCGGCGCTCGGCACGAACGAGATCGACGTGGTGGTGCTGAACCGCGCTCCGCCGCTGCTTTACCACCGCGTCCTGCGCGACGGCCGGCGCATCCTGGCGCGCGACCTGCGAGCGACGACGACGCGCGAAGGCTATGCGCTGTCGCGCTACTGCGACTTCCTGCCCCAACTCGCGAAGATCGAAAGCGCGCGACGGGCGGCCCTGAGCCGCGCGCGGTGACCGGCGGGCAGGCGGACCCGGAAGTCGTCCGCAGGCACCTTGCGGCGCTTCGCGAAGCGCTGACGAACCTTCGCCGGCATGCCGGGTGCACGGCGCAGGAGCTGCGCGCGAATGCGGACCTCCGCTGGACGGTCGAGCGCGGCCTTCAGCTCTGCGCGCAGAACGTGCTGGATATCGCGACGCACCTCGCCGCGGCTTCCGGACTCGACTCGCCGGACTACGCCACGGCGATCGACCGGCTTGCCGAGCTTGCCGTGCTTCCCGCCGACTTCGCGTCGCGCCTGCGGCCGATGGCGGGGTTCCGCAACGTCCTTGTGCACGGATATCTGCAGGTGGACCTGGGCATCCTCGCGCACGTCCTCAAGGAGAAGCCGCAGGAGCTGGATGAGTTCGCCGACCGCGTGGAAGACCACCTCAAACAGCGCAAGAACTAGCGGCGGCCTTGCACGGTGCCATCCCGACGCGGCATCGACGCTCGCTTGATCGACGCCGTACTCGGCGGCGACGCCATCGCCGTGCGGCGGGCGCTCGCCGCCGGCGCCGACCCGAACACCGTCATCGAAGCGGGCGAGACCGCGCTGATGCGCGCCGTTTCGGCGGAGCGCGGCAGCGACATGGTGCGCATGCTGCTCGCGCGAGGCGCGCGCGTCGACCAGGCCGACGACGTCGGGCGCACCGCGCTGCATCACGCGGCGTGCGCCGCCGGGCGGCTCGACGTGGTGCAGGCGCTGCTGGCGCACGGCGCGCAGGTGGACGCGCGCGCGAGCGGCGGCGACACGCCGCTCGACTTCGCGCTGCGCATCTCCCACGATCTCTCGCTCATCGACCTCCTGCGCGCCCGCATGGGCGCGAAGGCCGCGCCGGCCGGGCGAGCGCTCGCGGTCGCCGCCATCCACGGCGACCACGCCCGAGCGTGGAAGCTGATTGCCGAAGGCGTGGACGTGGCGGCGCTCACCGAGGCGCTGCGGGGGGCGGCGCAGATCGGCGACGTCGTGCTGGCGCGCGGGCTGATCGATGCCGGCGCGCTGCCCGGCGGAGACGAGCGGGGCGAGCCGCCGCTGCACCGCGCGGCCTGGCACGGCCGGGCGGCGGCGGCGCGGCTGCTGCTCGATGCCGGCGCAGACCTGAATGCGCAGGCGCGCTCGCACGGTCTGACCCCGTTGCAGGTTGCGGTGAGGACCGGCCACGCCGAGCCGGCGGCGATCGTGGAGACGGTGCGGCTCCTGCTCGATGCCGGCGCCGACGCCTTGATCCTCGATCGGGACGGTTGCTGGCCGCGCGCGACGGCGCGCTCGCTCGGCCGCGGGGCGCTGGTCGCGATACTGCCGGCCGCCGCGGACGAGCGCCCGATCGACGCGAGCGCGGACGGGGTGGCAAAGCTGGTGCTCGGCAGCGCCGGCGATCTCGAAGCCTCTTTCCGTCCGAACGACGTGGTCCTGCCGTTCGCCGTGGCCGGCGGCTACTCGAGGGACTACGTCTGGGGTCACGACTGCGACGCCGGGAATGCGCTCGGCCGTCATCGCGAGGACTTCGAAAGAGCGAACGCGGCCTGGGCGTTTCCGATCATGGAGGCGATGCGCGACGGGCCCTGGCCAGCGTACGCCGAGGTCGAGGCGGCGTACCGGGTCCGCCACGGCCGGGAGCCGCAGGTGCGGCGCTTCGGGCCCTGGCCGGCTTGAGGCGTCTCAGCGCTTCGATTGCCCGCGAACCTCCTCGAACGCCCGCTTCCAAGCGTCGAAGATGAGCCCCGGGGCCGCGATGAATACGACGAGCCCCGCAAGCCCGGCGGCGGCGATCAGCGCGCCGAACAGCACAAAGGGCCAGCCTACCCCGATCTCGGCGTCGTTGTATTCCTTCGCTGTCCGGTACTGGACGAGACCGTAGCGCGCGGGCAACGGCTGCCCGGTCACGACGCTGAAGTGGCCGTAACCCCTGTTCCTCGTCTTCGGGTCCGAACGCTCGAGCGGCTGCAGCACCCCGGCGATGGAACCCGTGAAGCTCTTCTCCAGCTCGGGGGTTGCCCGGACGAACATGGATTGGCGGCTTCCTTCGACCGGCACCCAGAAGTACGAGCTGCGCTGCGCGCGCGATTTTTCGTCGGAGAAGCGATCGCTGCCGTCGTGGATGATGAACGATGCGGCCTTCGGCGCCGCTTTGCCCGCCTGCCACGCGACCATCGCCTGCTCGTAGGTGGAGAGGACCCCGCCGTAGGAGCCTTTCGCGAGCCACTGCGCTTCGCGGGAATCCCCTTCCTCGAAAGCCTCCGAGGCCACCAGAATCCGCACTTTCGTTCCGGGAAGCTCGGCGAGCACGCGTTGCTCTTTGCGCAAAGCGAGGCGACCTGCCGGCTTGAGCGGCCCGGTGAGCGTCACCCTGCATCCGACAAGCTTCTCGAATGCGCTCGAAGGCGCCTCGCGAGGCGGCAGGGGATGGATTTCCGCCGGCGGGCAGTGCCCCCAGTAAGGCACCCAGCCGGTGTCGTAGATCTTCTTCGAGAAATCGAGTCCGGCTTCGAATTCCACGTAGCGCGGCGAGGACTCGCCGAGCAGGTTCATCACTGCATCGAAACCGAGACGCTCGGGCTTGTCGGGCAGGTACGGTCTCGTGAGCAGGATGGCGCCGCCGCCGGCGAGGAACAGCCCGGACAAGATGATGAAAAGCATCCTGGCGAAGTGAGGCCAGCGGGCCGCGTACCAGAATGCGCCGAAGAACTGGCGGAACCGCGACATTCATCCCCTCCCTCTGCGCCAGGCGCGCGCAGGGCGGCGCACCCGACGGCTGCCGGGTTCAGCCCCGGTTCTGCAGCGCCGCGATCCGCTCCTCGACCGGCGGGTGCGTGGAGAAAAGCGCCATCATCCCCGGGCGGCTGCTGATGCCCGAGGACTTGAACGACTGCGGCAGCGCGCCCGGCTCCAGTCCGCCGAGGCGCGCGAGAGCGGCGATCATCGGCCGCGGCGAGCCGAGCAGCCCGGCCGAGCCGGCGTCGGCACGGAACTCGCGCCGGCGCGAGAACCAGGCGACGATGATCGAGGCGAGCACGCCGAGCAGGATCTGCGACACGATCATGGTGATATAGAAGCCCGGCCCGATGCCGCGCTCGGTGCGGAAAATCGCCCGGTCGACGATGAAGCCGATGACGCGCGACAGGAACACGACGAAGGTGTTGAGAACCCCCTGGATGAGGGTGAGGGTCACCATGTCGCCGTTGGCGACGTGCGAGATCTCGTGCCCGAGCACCGCCTCGACCTCCTCGCGGCTCATGGATTCCACGAGGCCGCTCGAGACCGCGACCAGCGCCGAATTCTTGAACGCCCCGGTCGCGAAGGCGTTCGGCGGACCCTCGTAGACCGCGACTTCCGGCATGCCGATGCCGGCCCGCTCGGCGAGCTTCTGCACCGTCTGCACCAGCCAGTACTGCGTCGTGCCCTCCGAGCCGTCGATCAGCTGCGCGCCGGTCGACCACTTGGCGATTGTTTTCGATATCAGCAGCGAGATGAAGGCGCCGCCGAAACCGAGCACTGCCGAGAACGCCAGCAGTTGCTGGTAGTCGATGCCCTCGGCCGTCAACCAGCGATCCAGGCCGAGCACGCTGATGACCACCGACAGCAGCAGCAGGACGGCGATGTTGGTGGCGAGGAAAAGGACGATCCGCTTCATCAAAAGTTCTCCTTGGTCAGCCCCTTAGATAGGGGAGAGGCGTCAGAGTTTCAAGATCGCCCGGGCCCCCATCTCGGCGATCACATAGGTCGGCGCATTGGTGTTGCCCGAGGTGATCCGCGGCATGATCGAGGCGTCGATCACGCGCAGGCGCTCGATTCCCCGCACGCGCAGCTCGTCGTCCACCACCGCCGTGGCGTCGTTCCCCATCTTGCAGGTGCCGACCGGGTGGAAGATGGTGGTGCCGAGCTCGCCGGCGGCTCTTTCAAGCGCCTCATCCGATTGGATTTCCGGGCCGGGGCGGAACTCCTGCGGTGCGTATTTCTCAAGCGCCTTCGCCGCCATGATGCGCCGCGTGAAGCGCATCCCGTCCACCGCCACCCGGCGATCGTCCCCGGTGGAGAGGTAATTCAGCTTGATTTCCGGGTAGGCCGCCGGGTCGGGCGACTTGATCCTCAGCCAGCCGCGCGAGCTCGGGCGCAGGTTGCACACGCTCGGGGTGATGGCGGGGAACGGGTGCAGCGGATCGCCGAACTTGTCGAGCGAGAGCGGCTGCACGTGCCACTCGATGTTCGGCGTCGGCTGCGACGGATCGCTCCTGGCAAATGCGCCGGCCTGCGAGGGCGGCATGGTGAGCGGCCCGGTGCGAAAAAAAAGGTACTCCAGCCCCATCGCCGCCTTGCCGAAGAGGCTGTTCGCCCGCTCGTTCAGCGTCCGGACGTTCTTCACCTTGTACTGCATGCGGATCTGCAGGTGATCGTGCAGGTTTTCGCCGACGCCCGGGAGATGGTGGACGACCGGGATGCCGTGTTTGCGAAGGAGTTCGGCAGGGCCCACGCCGGAGAGCTGTAGCAGTTGGGGTGACCCGATCGCGCCGGCGGCGAGGACGGTCTCGAGCCTCGCTTCGGCAAAGCGCCCCTCGCCGCCGGCGCGAAACTCCACCCCCAGCGCCCTGCGGCCCTCCAAACGCAGCCTGGACACCAGCGCACCGGTCACAACGGTCAAATTCTTCCGATGACGCACGGGCTTGAGAAAAGCATCGGTCGCGCTCCAGCGCCGGCCGCGCTTCTGGTTCATCTGGAAATACGCGCAGCCGAAGTTGTCGCCGCCGTTGAACGCCTTCACGGGCGGGATGCCGCACTCGGCCGCGGCCGCACGCCAGGCGTCGACGATCTCCCAGGAGACGCGCGGGTCCTCGACGCGCAGCTCGCCGCCCGCGCCGTAGCCGTCCTGCTCGCCGTGCTGGTAGTCCTCGAGCGAGCGGAAAATCGGCAGTACGTCCTGCCAGCCCCAGCCGCGGTTGCCCAGCGACGCCCAGTAGTCCCAGTCTTCCTTCTGGCCGCGCATGTAGATCATGGCGTTGATCGTGGAACAGCCGCCGAGCACGCGGCCGCGCGCGTAGTGGATCGAGCGCCCCGCGAGGTGCTCGTCGGGCTCGGTCCTGTAGCACCAGTCGGTGCGCGGATTGGCGATGGTGTAGAGGTAGCCGACCGGGATCGGGATCCAGAACCAGTCGTCCCTGCCGCCCGCCTCGAGCAGCAGCACGGTGGTGTCCGGACGCGCGGACAGGCGATTGGCGAGCAGGCAGCCGGCGCTGCCCGCGCCGACGATCACGTAGTCCCAGGTTCCGAGCCGGTTCACGCCGCTGTCACGCTTTCAGCCAATTGTAGCGAGGTCTAGAATCTTGCCTGGGGAGGGGATCGCAGTGCACGAGCAGCTCGCAAGCGCGCTCGAGTCGGTACGCGCCGCCTATTTCGACGCGAGCGGGACCGCGTGCGACTACGCTTCGTTCGCCGCCTCGCGCGAGCACGGCCACCTGGCCGCGAGCCTGGGGTCGCTGCTCGAATTCGACCCGCGCAAGCTGCGCATCCCGGCGCAGACGGCATTCTGGCTGAACGCGTACAACGCCTGCGTGCTGCGCGACGCGCGCGAGATCGAGTTGACGGGGAACACGCTCGAGACGGAAGGATTTTTCGATCGCCAGCGCGCGCGCGTGGGCGGTCACACCTTCTCGCTGGACGACATCGAGCATGGGCTGCTGCGCGGCAACGCGGCGAAATACGCGCGCATGCGCGCGCAGATGAAAAAGAGCGATCCGCGCCTCGCCTTCATGCCGCTCGCCTACGACGAGCGGATGCACTTCGCCATGTACACCGCCTGCCGCTCGTCCCCCGCGCTGCGCGTGTTCGACGGCGAGCGGATCGAGGCGCAGCTGGAGGAGGCCGCCCTCGATTACCTCGGGCGCAGCGTGCGGGTCGGCAAGGACGGCGCTCTGGTGGTGGTGCCGAAGATCTTCCAGTGGTACCCGGACGACTTCGGCGGCGAGCGCGGGGTGCTCGAGTTCGTCCTCGCGCGCCAGGACGACGCGACGGTCGACCTGATCGACCGCCGGCGCGGGCGGGTGAAGCTGCAGTACGCCGAGTTCGACTGGACGCTGAACCGGCGCTAGCTTGATGCGGATCGGGATCGATCTCGGCGGCACCAAGATCGAGGCGCTGGCGCTGGATGCAGCGGGGGGAGAAACGTGGCGAAAACGGGTTGCGACGCCACGCGGCGATTACCGGGCGACCGTCGCCGCGGTCGCCGCGCTGGTTCGTGAAGCCGGGGAAGGAAACGTGGGCATCGGAATCCCGGGCGCACTGTCGCGCGTCACCGGCCTGGTCAAGAACGCCAACTCGACCTGGCTCATCGGCAAGCCGCTGAAGCAGGACCTGGAGGCAGCGATCGGCCGGGAGGTACGCCTCGCGAACGACGCGAACTGCTTCGCGCTTTCCGAGGCGATGGACGGGGCGGGCAGGGGCGACCGAGTGGTATTCGGCGTGATTCTCGGAACCGGCGTGGGCGGCGGCATCGTCGTGAACGGCCGGGTGCTCGAAGGCCCGAACGCGATCGCCGGCGAATGGGGACACAACCCGCTGCCGCTGCCGCACGGCGCCGATCTGCCGCTTCCGAAGTGCTACTGCGGCCGCGAGGGCTGCATCGAGACCTACCTCTCCGGCCCCGGGCTCGCTCGCGACCATGCCGCGGCGACCGGGCAGACGCTCACTCCCGAGGAAATCGTCGCGGGCGGGAACGAAGAGACGCTGGCTCGCTATGAAGAGCGGCTCGCCCGTGCGCTCGCGGGTGTGATCAACGTGCTCGATCCGGATGTCGTCGTGCTCGGCGGCGGAATGTCCAACATCGAACGCCTCTATACGGGAGTGCCGCGCCTGTGGGGCGAATATGTCTTCTCCGACGATGTCGCCACCCGGCTCGTGAAGCACCTGCACGGCGATTCGAGCGGCGTGCGCGGCGCGGCGTGGTTGTGGGGCGGACCCGGCGACAGGTAAGCTCTCGGCTGCTACGATGCTCTGAGTCCGCAGATCGGGGAGGAACCATGTTTCGAACAATTGTCGTCGCGGCACTTTGCCTCTTCGCCACGTCTGCGATCGCCCAGGAGGGCCCGCTGCGCATCGTCCTCGGCTTCCCCGCCGGCGCCTCGCTCGACATCGCGACCCGGCTGGTCGCCGATCACATGCGCCAGGGCCTCGGCCGGCCGGTGATCGTCGAGAACAAGGTCGGCGCAGGGGGCCAGATCGCGAACGACACCGTGAAGGCGGCAGCGCCCGACGGAAACACGCTGCTCATGACCCCGGTGGCGACGATGGCGATCTACCCGCACTCGTTCGCGGGCAAGCTGCGCTACGACGCGTTCAAGGACTTCACGCCGGTGGCGCACGTGTACAGCTTCCACAGCGCGTTCGGCGTTTCCGCAAGCCTCCCGGCGCAGACCCTCGCCGAGTACGTGGCGTTGGTGAAGAAGGACCCCAAGGCCGGCTATTACGCCTCGGCCGCGCCGGGGAGCATCCCGCACTTCATCGGCGTGATGCTCGGAAACGCGGCGGGGATCGGCATGACGCACGTGGCGTACAAAGGCACCGCACCGGCCATGCAGGCGCTCGCCGGCGGGCAGATCGCCGCAATCATCACCGTGACCGCCGACGTCGCCAACCTGGAGAAACAGGGCAGGGCGCGCCTGCTCGCAGTCGCCGCCAAGACGCGCAGGCCGGCGTTCCCCAATGTGCCGACCTTCAAGGAGCAAGGCTACGACGTGGACGGCGAGGCGTGGACCGCGCTGTTCGCGCCGGCCGGCACCCCGAAGCAGATGATGGAGCGGTTTTCGCAGGCGGCGATCGCCGCGGTGCGCGACCCGGCGGTCAGGCAGAAGCTGGAAGGCATGGGGCTCGAGCCGACCGGCCTGGGGCCGGCGGAGCTGGCCGCGATCCACAAGGCGGACTACGACAAGTGGGGCCCGGTGATCCGGGCTTCTGGCTTCAAGCCCGGCCAATAGGCTTGGCGCGTCCCAACTTCATCTTCATCCTGGCCGACGATCTCGGCCACGCCGACTTGGGCTGCTACGGCGGGCGGGCGCCGTCCTGCTCGCCCGCGCTCGACCGCATGGCGGCTGAAGGATTGCGCTTCACCGACGGCTACGCCAATTCGCCGGTGTGCTCCCCGACGCGCTTCGCGCTCATCACCGGGCGCTGGCAGTACCGGCTGCGCGGCGGCGCGGACGAGCCGATCGCCAGCCGCGCGCGCGGCAGCAGCATCCTGGGGCTCCCGCCCGGAGATCCGACGCTTCCATCGCTGCTGCGCGACGCGGGCTACGCGACGGCGCTCGTCGGCAAATGGCATCTCGGCTTTCCGCCGGAATTCGGGCCGCTGCGCAGCGGCTACCGGGAGTTTTTCGGGATTCTCGCCGGCGGCGTGGACTACTTCACCCATTGCGACCCGGCCGGCGTGCACGACCTGTACGAGGGCGAAACGGAAGTGCGCCGCAAGGGATACCTCACCGACATCCTCTCCCAGCGCGCGGTCGAGTTCATCGAACGGCAGAAAGGATCGAAATCCCCGTTCCTGCTCTCGCTCCACTACACGGCGCCGCACTGGCCGTGGGAGACGCGCGCCGACGAGGCCGAGTCGGGGCGCATCCACCGCGCGCTGACGCACCTCGACGGCGGCTCGGTGGAGGCCTACCGCACCATGATCCGGCACATGGACGAGGGCATCGGGGCGGTATTCGGCGCGCTACGCCGCATCGGGGCCGACGACAGCACGCTGGTCGTCTTCACCAGCGACAACGGCGGCGAGCGCTACTCGGACAACTGGCCGCTGGTGGGCGGCAAGATGGATCTTCTCGAGGGCGGGATCCGCGTGCCGCTCATCGCGCGCTGGCCGGGGCGGATCCCGGCGGGGCGCGCGAGCCCGCAGCTCGCGATCACGATGGATTGGGTGGCGACGTTCCTGGACGCCGCGGGCGTAGCGGCTCATCCCGACTATCCGCTCGACGGCGTGTCGCTGCTGAAAAATCTCCAGTCCCCGGAACTCATCGGGCAGCGCGAGCTCTTCTGGCGCACGAAATACCGCGACCAGAAAGCGATGCGCGCGGGCGACTGGAAGTACCTTTCGCTCGAAGGGAACGAGTTCCTCTTCAATCTGGCGCGCGATTCGCGCGAGCGCGCCAATCTCGCGCGCCGCGACCCGGAGCGCCTCGCTTCGATGAGAGCGCGCTACAAGGAATGGGAGGCGAGCGTTCCGCCCACGCCTGTCGACGCGGCCGTGTCGCTCGTCTACGACCGCTCGTCGATGGCGTTGCCCTGAGGCTGTTTACTTCGGCAGCACTACTTTCGGGCTCACTCCGATCCGATTCGCGCGGCGTGCGAACTTGCGGTCGTCGAACGTGGCGACCGCCTCGCACTCGCGGTAGCTTGCGTGGTGCAGCGCGTCGGCGAAGTCCAGCCCGGCTTCATAGTGCGAGAGCGCGGCCTCCACCGTCGGCCGGTCTTCGATTCGCACGTGCGCGAGCGACAAAAGATGGCGCAGCGCCTTCGCGATTTCCCGCGGCGCGAACGCGTAGTAGCCGCGCATCACCCACTCAAGCTCGAGCAACGCGGACTTGCAGGCGAAAAGCTGTGCTCCAGAGTCCATCAGGCGTCGCGCCGCTTCGCGCTGCCGCACGCTTTCCTTGTCGGCCTTGTCTTCGACGTAGTAGCGCGCGAGGACGTTGGTATCCAGGCCGATCATGGCGACTATCGTTTCAGCAGCGACGCGGGGTCGATATCCGGCGGCGCGGCCCGGCGCTTGCTGCGGAGCAGGCCGAACCCGGTTTCCCTCACTTCGGCCGGCGTACTGGCGACTCGCAACTCGACGTGGTCGCCGACCACGCTGAACTCGACCTTCGTACCACGACGGATGCCGAAGCGCCGGCGCACGTCCCGGGGAATGGTGACCTGACCCTTGCTGGTGACGGTCGTAGCGTCCATCTGAGCCTCGTAATACGCGGTAAGAATTATAGCATCGGTCGGGCGCCCGGCGAGCACACCGCGCCGCGCATCGGCAGCCGGCTAGTAAGGCCGCGCGCCGAACAGCCAGGGGTGGAAGGTGAAGAAGCCCCCGAACAGGATCAGGCCGACCACGACGCGCACCAGGCCGATCTCGCTCCAGACGAAGCGGTTGCGTCCCGCGGCGATGGCGACGAACGGGACGTTCGAGGTGAGCGCGGCGAAGCGCTTCCAGTCCTCGCCGTGGAGCTTGGCCTTGCGCGCATCCTGAAGAAGGGTTCCCGCCGCCGCGAGCAGCAGGAAGCCGCCGAAGAAGATCGTCGACTTCAGCTCGCCGCGCGCGAGCAGGTGCGCGCCGGCCCACAGCATGATTGCCCACATCACCGGATGCCGCGTGATGCGCACGATGCCGCGCGCGGGGTCGGCATGGGCCAGGAGCTTTCCTTGCGCGACCACCGTCGGGTTCGGGGTCATCAGTCCGCAGGCGAGCAGGATGAAGGCGAGCGGCATGACGGCGGACGGCACATGGCGCAGGCCCGGCCAGAGCGGGGTGAGTGGCGTCTGGCCGTAGGCCCAGACCATCCACACGATTCCCGCGAGCGAGGCGAGGGAGAACAGGCCCAGGTACGGGCCCTCGCCGATCGCGGAGGCCGCCGCGCTGCGCAGGGGCGTGCTCGGCACGACGTGGATCGCGAGGAATACGGCGGTGGCGAGGGCGAGGTGGGCGATCGGGTCCATGGTCAGGCCAGCGATTTAATCACGATTTCCGACACGTCCTTCGACAGCCCCTCCGCGTCGCGCATGCGCTCGAGCTGCGCGCGCGCGCGCGCCTGGCGCCCGGGGTCGAATTTCCTCCAGCGATCGAAGCCTCTTGCCAGGCGCGCCGCGACCATCGGGTTGGTCGCGTTCAGCGCCAGCACCTGGTCGGCGAGAAACGCATAGCCCGAGCCGTCGGCAGCGTGGAAGCGCACGTGGTTCGCGGCGAAGCCGCGGATGAGCGCGTACACCTTGTTCGGCACCCTGAGATCGAACGCCGGATGGCCGAGCAGCTCCTGCACGCGCGCGAGCGTCGACGGCAGGCGCGACGACGCCTGCACCGCGAACCACTTGTCCACCACCAGCGGCTCGTCCTTCCATTTCGCGTAGAACGAGTCGAGCGCCGGCTGGCGCTCCGCGCAGTCGAGGTTCGCCAGGCAGCCGAGCGCAGCCATCGCGTCGGTCATGTTGTCCGCGCCGGCGTACTGGCGCCGGCACAGCTCGGCCGCGCCGAGCTCGGAGAGATACGACAGGCAGGCGTTGCGCAGCGCGCGCCTGCCCATCGACGCCGGGTCGGGCGAGTAGGGCCCCGCGTTCGCCAGCGCCTCGTACCGTTCCAGAAGGTCCTTCTCGATCGCGCCGGCCAGCTCGCGCCGCAGCCGGTTGCGCGACTCGTGCAGCCGGTCGGGATCGACCACGTCCATCTTCTCGGCGAGAAAGGTCTCCGAGGGCAGGTTGAGTGCCTCCGCGGCGAACGCCGGATCTGGATCCGAGAGCAGCCGGCGAATGGCCTCGATGAACGCGGCGGAGGGCACGCCGCCCTTCTCGAGGATGATCGATGCGGCGAGCCGCTGGCCGGCTTCCCAGCGGTTGAAGGGATCGTCGTCGTGCGCCATCAGGTGCACGAGCTCGTCCTCGGTGTACGGGTAACTCAGGATCACCGGGGCGGAAAACCGGCGCAGCAGCGACGCGATCGGCCTGCCGGTCAGGTTTCCGAACACGAAATTCTCTTCTGGCTTCGTGACCGACAGCATGCGTTCGCCGGCGCCGACCTTCACCGCGAGGGGAACGTGGAACGGCGGGCTCATCGACTGCTTTACCATCAGCGTGAACGTGCCGCCTGCGTAGGTACCTGTGCAGTCGAGCACCGGAGTGCCCGCGACGTCGTACCAGCGCCGGAACTGCGCGAGGTCCACGCCCGAGGCGTCCTGCATCGCCTGCACGAAGTCGTCGCAGGTCACCGCCTGACCGTCGTGGCGCTGGAAGTAAAGGCGCATGCCGGCCTGGAACTTTTCCTCGCCGAGCAGCGTGTGCTGCATGCGCACCACCTCGGCGCCCTTCTCGTACACGGTGGAGGTGTAGAAGTTGCGCACCTCCATGTACGACTGCGGCCGCACCGGGTGCGCCATCGGCCCGGCGTCCTCGGGAAACTGCGCCGCGCGCAGGCCGCGAACTTCCTGGATGCGCGTCACCGCACGCGAGTAGGTGTCGGCGCCGTATTCCTGGTCGCGGAAGACGGTGAGACCCTCCTTGAGCGAGAGCTGGAACCAGTCGCGGCAGGTGACGCGGTTGCCGGTCCAGTTGTGGAAGTACTCGTGCGCCACCACGCGGTCGATGTTCAGGTAGTCGAAATCGGTGGCGGTATCGGCGCGCGCGAGCACGTACTTGGTGTTGAACAGGTTGAGGCCCTTGTTCTCCATCGCGCCCGAGTTGAAGTCGCCGACCGCGACGATCTTGTACTCGTCGAGGTCGAGCTCCAGTCCGAAGCGCCGCTCGTCCCAGCGGATCGCGCGCTTGAGGCAATCCATCGCCCAGCCGGCCTGGTCGAGCCTGCCCGGCTCGACGTAGACGAAGAGCTTCTTTCGCTTGCCGGACTTCGAGACGATTTCGTCCTTCAAGGCCTCGAGCTCGGCCGCGACCATGGCGAACAGGTAGGAGGGCTTGGGGAAGGGATCCTCGAACCTCGCCCAATGGCGGCCGCCCGGCTCCTCGCCCGAGCCGACGCGGTTACCGTTGGAGAGCAGCACGGGGCACTTCTTTCCGTCGGCGTGGATCGTGGTCGTGAATTTCGCCAGCACGTCGGGACGGTCGAGGTACCACGTGATGCGCCGGAAGCCGTCGGCCTCGCACTGCGTGACGAAGCCGTTCTTGGTCGCGTACAGGCCCTCGAGCCGCGTGTTCTTCTGCGGCAGGAGGCGCGAGACGGTCTCGAGCGAGAACGCTTCGGGCACCTGCGCGATGGTGAGTCGCTCCGGCGTCACCGCATAGGCGTTCGCGCGCAGCAGCGTGCCGTCGAGCGCGACCGACACCAGCTCCAGCTCCTCGCCGTCGAGCGCGAGCGGCGCCCTCGGGTCGGCGGCGCGCGCATTGCGCCGAAGCGACTGCCTGGCCTTCACCAGCGCGTCCTCGGGCCGCAGGTCGATATCGAGCTCGATCGAATCGATCAGGAAGGCGGGCTGGGTGTAATCCTCGAGGTGGATCGTCCTGGGCTGGGGTTCGCGCATGGATCGAATGTGCCACAAAGTGATGCGTTGCAGCACGCGCGCTATTGCCTAGGTTCTCAGGAGTGCATTATCGTTCGGCGATCGAGCCGGCGTTCCGCGGGCCGATCGGCAACCATCGGAAGGAGGGGTCCAATGAACAAGCTGCTCAGAACGCTGGCAATCTCGTTGGCGGCGGCGGTGCTCGTACCGGGCGCGGTCATCGCCCAGACGCTCGGCTTCACGACGCTGCCCGTCGGCGCCATCAACAACATCCAGGCGCAGGTGATTGCCAAGGTCGTGCAGGGCAAAACCGGGATGCAGGTGCGAGTGATCCCGGTCTCGGGCACGACGGCGACGCTCGCAGCGGTGCAAAACCGGGAAGCGGAGTTCTCGATCAGCAACATCGACAACGTGGCCGACGCAATGCGCTCGGAAGGCGTGTTCAGCACTCTGCCGAAGATGGACAACCAGCGGCTCGCGTTCAAGCTGATCAGCTTCCCGATCGGCATCATGGTGCGCAACGACGGCCCGATCAAGAAAATCGAGGACCTCAAGGGCAAGCGCTTCGGCAGCGGCTTCCAGGGCTTCCCCAACATGATCCCGCTCTCGAACGGAGTGCTGGCGGCCGGCGGGCTGAGCCTCGACGACACCGTCGGCGTCCCGGTCTCGGGCCTGATCCCGGCGGCCGACGACTTCAAAGCCGGCAAGACCGACGGCACGAACATCGCGCTGGAAGCGCCCAAGGTGAAGGAGGTCCACGCTGCGATTCCGGGGGGCGTGCGGTTCCTGTCCATGTCGGACACGCCGCAGGCGCTCGCCGCGGTGCAGAAAGTGAAGCCCGAGTACGGGATCATGCGCATCGAGCCCGGCCCGCGCTTCGCCGGCGTGCTCGAGCCGATCAACGTGCTGCGCATCGACCTCATGATCACCACCGGCGGGCACGTAGCCGACGACATCGTCTACCGCTTCGTCAAGGCCGTCGCCGAGAACAAGGACGAGATGGTGAAGGGCCATCCGATCATGAACGGGTTCTTCCCCGAGCGCATGGCGCAGCAGTACGACACCGTGAAGTACCATCCCGGCGCGATCAAGTACTACAAGGAAAGGGGCATCTGGGCCGGCTCGTGAGTGACCGGATAGGACCTCCGGACACGAGGTCGCCATAGCCGACCGCCCCAGGAGTCAGCCGGGCGCCACCCGCGCGGACACGATCGCGGGAGCCTCCCTCCCGCGGGCGGTGCGCGCCCTGCGCTCGGTGCTTGCGGTCGCGCTCACCGGCGGCTCGCTCGCCTGGTCGGCCGACCTGTATCGCCGGTTCGGCCTTTCGCTGTTCGACGAGCAGATCCTCGGGCCGATGCTCGGCACCGGGCTCGCGCTCGTCTACCTCATCTTCCCTGCCAGGCGCGGCAGCGAGAGGACCCGCGTGCCGTGGTACGACTGGGCGTGCGCGCTCGCCGGCCTGGCTGCCGGCTGGTACGTCGGCTTCAAGTACGCGGACCTGGTCGAGCGTCTGATCCTCTCGCCGGCGGACGCGCTCATCGTGAGCGCCGTCCTCTACTTCCTGTGCATGGAGGGCCTGCGCCGCACCACCGGGTATGCGCTTTTCACCATCGTCGCCATCTTCTCCCTGTACGCGCTGGTGGGCCACCTCGCGCCGGGCGACTGGCAGACGCGGCGCATCAACCCCGGCCGCCTGCTCGTGTACCTCGCGCTCGACACCAACGCGCTGTTCGGATTCGTGCTGGTCACGGCGGCCTCGATCGTGTTCACGTTCGTGTTCTTCGGCCAGCTGCTGATGCGCTCGGGCGGCTCGCAGTTCTTCAACGACCTGTCGCTCGCGCTCATGGGCCGCTTCCGCGGCGGCTCCGCCAAGATCTCAATCGTCGCCTCGAGCCTGTTCGGCTCGGTGTCGGGAATCGTCGTCTCCAACATCGTCGCCACCGGGATCGTCACCATCCCGCTCATGAAGAAGCAGGGTTTCCCGCCGCGCCTTGCCGCGGCGGTCGAGGCCTGCGCCTCGACCGGCGGCCAGCTGATGCCGCCGGTGATGGGGGCGACCGCGTTCGTGATGGCGGACTTCCTGTCGCGGCCCTATCAGGACATCGTGATCGCCGCGCTGGTGCCGTCGCTCCTTTATTACGTCGCGCTCTTCATCCAGGCCGACCTGGAGGCGGCGAGCCGCGGCATCTCGCGCATCGAGGAGAGCCTGATCCCGCGGCTGTGGCCGGTGCTGAAGACCGGCTGGATTTTCCTGGTGCCGTTCGCGGTGCTCATCTATACGCTGTTCTGGCTCAACTGGCAGGTCCAGGCCTCGGCCATCGCGGCCTCGCTCACGGTGCTCGTGCTCGGCTTCGCGTTCGGCTATCGGGGCCAGCGGCTCACGCTGCTCGGGGTCTACGAGTCGCTGCGCGACACCGGCACCTCCATCCTCGACCTGCTGATGCTCGTCACCGGCGCGTCGTTCATCATCGGCATGCTCGCGGTGACCGGGCTGGGCTTCGCCGTCACGCTGATCCTGCTCAAGGTCGGCGGCGGCAGCCTGCTCGCGCTGCTCCTGATCGCCGCGGCGATCTGCATCGTGCTCGGCATGGGCATGCCGACGCTTGCGGTCTATATCATTCTCGCGGCGCTGATCGTGCCCTCGCTGGTCGAGCTCGGCGTCACACCGCTCGCCGCCCACATGTTCGTCATGTACCTCGGCATGATGTCGTTCCTCACGCCGCCGGTGGCCATCGCGGCGTTCTTCGCCGCCTCGATGGCCGGC
>Ga0209342_10002572_pt1 | contig 19372 bp, 18 predicted proteins | sample RifCSP16_2_FD_184023 | JGI IMG/M metagenome (GOLD analysis project Ga0209342, IMG submission 184023) | Soil microbial communities from Rifle, Colorado - Rifle CSP2_sed 16_2 (SPAdes) (version 2) | ecosystem: Environmental > Terrestrial > Deep subsurface > Rock core/Sediment | place: Rifle... | reverse complement strand
TCCTCGACCTGGAGCGCGAGCTCGCGCGTCGGGGCGAGCACGAGCGCGCGGATGGGCGAGCGACCGGGGTAGCGGTCGCGGGAGGCGTGCAGGCGCTGCAGCATGGGTAGCACGAAGGCGGCCGTCTTGCCGGTGCCGGTCTGGGCGCCGGCGAGCAGGTCGCGGCCGGCGAGGACGAGCGGGATGGCCTCGCTCTGGACCGGGGTGGGCTCGGGATGGCCTCGCTCTGGACCGGGGTGGGCTCACTGTAGCCCTGGTCCGCGACGGCGCGGAGGAGCTCGGGCGTGAGCCCGAGTCGATCGAAGGACATGGGAGAGAAGCTCCTGGCTGGGCCCTCCCGCGTGGCTCGCGGGGCCCGGTCAGGGCGTGAGGTGGATCGGGATCGGACGGTGGGATGACCGGGGCGCAGACCGGTGCGCCCGTCGAAGACGAGAGCCGAAGGATACCCGACGCAGGCCCAACGCGCCCGGGGTGGTCCCGCACGCGCACCGCGGGAGGGTTACAGCCCGAAGAGCCCGAGCGCCTCGATGGCGATCCAGAGGGCGAAGAGGAGCCCGAAGAGGAGCACGGCGACCAGCGCGATGCGGCGCAGGTCCTGGGCCACGTAGACGTACTCCTCGGCCGCGCGCGTCGCCAGCAGGCTGCTGGGGCGGACGCGGCCAGTGCGGAGCTGGCTCATGCCGCCCGCGCGCTCCAGCTCGGACGCGGCGGCCGCCGGACGTCCCTCGACGATGGCCTCCGCCGCGACCGCGGCGGCTTCGGGCGGGCTGGCCGGGTGCGGCTGACGGTCGCCGCGGCCGCGATGGCTGGGTCGGTTGGTCGGGGGCCGGCGCGCGCCGCGCGTCCGCTTGCTCACGTCTGGTCGTCCTCGTCGTCACGGGTGGCTGCCGGGTCACGGCCTCGGCCGCCCGCAGGATAGCGCATCGGCCCCGCGCGGACGTCCGGCGGCCCGTGCGAGAATCCGCGGGTGCCCGACCCAGGACCCGCGCTCCCGCTGATCGCCCTGCTCGTGCTCGGCGCCGCCTTCGCCTGGGTGCTGCTGCTCACCCGGCGCGTCCGGGACCTGCGGCGCCGCCTGGCCGGGATCACGCGGGGAGCCGAGGGGCGCTCGCTGGAGGCCATCCTCGAGGCCCATCTTCGACGGGTCCACGAGGTCGACGACGAGCTGCGTACGGTGGAGCGGCGCACGACGGCGCTCGAGGCGCAGGCGCGCAAGGCCGTGCAGCGCGTGGGGCTCGTCCGCTTCAACCCGTTCGAGGACACCGGCTCGAACCAGAGCTTCGCGCTGGCGCTCCTCGACGAGGATGGCGACGGCGTGGTCGTCTCCAGCCTCCACTCGCGCAACGCGACGCGCCTCTACGTGAAGCCGGTCGTGGCCGGAGGGACCGAGACGGCCCTCTCCGCCGAGGAGGCCGAGGCGCTGCGCGCGGCGCAGGTGCCGCGCGGGGCCGACAGGCGGGCGTGACACCCTAGCTGGCACGCCGCGCGGTGACGATGCCGCCCGTGACCAGCCCCCTGCCCCTTTTGCCCACTTCGTCCCCGCCGATCCCGGCCACCGCACCGGTCTCCCTGGAGGCGGTGGCGGGGCTCCTGCGCGGCCTCGACCGCGCGCAGCGCCGGGCCGTCACGCACGGCGACGGGCCGCTGCTCGTGCTGGCCGGCCCGGGCACCGGCAAGACGCGCGTCGTCACCCATCGCATCGCCTGGCTCATCGCCACCAAGCGCGCGCGGCCGGAGGAGATCCTCGCCCTGACCTTCACGGAGAAGGCCGCCGACGAGATGCAGGCACGGGTCGACCGGCTCGTGCCGTACGGGCAGGCCGGCACGGCCATCCACACCTTCCATGCCTTCGGCGACCGTCTCATCAGGGATCACGCCTTCGAGCTCGGGCTGCCCGGTGAGCCGCGCGTCCTCGGCCGCGCCGAGGCCGTGGTCCTGCTCGGGAGCCGCATGGAGGCGCTCGGCCTGCGCCTCTTCCGGCCGCTGGCGGACCCGACGCGCTTCCTCGGCGCCCTCGTGGACCTCTTCGGGCGGGCCCGGGACGAGGACGTCGACCCGGATGCCTATCGGGCGTACGCCGAAGGTCTCGCCGGGGCAGCGAACGACGAAGCGACCGTCGATGCCGCCGCGCGCCAGCTCGAGCTGGCCGGCGCCTACGCGGCCTACGAGCGGCTGCTCGTGGAGGCCTGCGCCATCGATCACGGCGGGCAGCTGGGACTCGCGTTGCGGCTCCTGCGCGACCATCCCGCCGTGCGCGAGGAGCTGCGGGCGCGCTATCGGTACCTGCTCGTCGACGAGTTCCAGGACACGAACCCGGCCCAGCTCGCCCTGCTGCGTCTCCTCGTCGGGCCCGGGCGCAACGTGACCGTGGTGGGCGACGACGACCAGGCCATCTACGCCTTCCGCGGTGCCGCGCTGGAGAACCTGCTCGGCTTCGGCCGGGCCTTCCCGGGGGCGCGCACGGTCGTGCTGCGACGCAACCATCGCTCGCGCGCGCCGATCCTGGAGGCCGCGCGGCGCCTCATCCGCCACAACGATCCGAACCGGCTCGAGGTGCGCAGCGGTGTCGACAAGGGGCCCCGGCCGGTGCGGCGCGCACGCCCGCGTCCGGTGACGGCGCGGGCCTTCGCCACGGTCGCCGACGAGGCCGACTGGGTGGCCGGCGAGATCGCTGCCCGCCTGGCCAGAGGGGCCCGGCCACGCGAGATGGCGATCCTGGTGCGGACGAACGCCGACGCCGACCCCATCCTGCGCAGCCTGGACGTGACCGGCGTCCCATGGCGCTTCAGCGGTGCGTCCGGCCTCTATGCCCGCCCGGAGGTCCGGGAGCTGCTGGCCTTCCTGCGCGTCGTGGCCGACCTCGGGTCGAGCGTGGAGCTCTACGCTCTCGCCACCGCAGAACCGTACCGCCTCGGGGGCGAGGACCTGACGGCCATCCTCGACCGCGCACGGCGGCGACATCGGTCGCTGTGGGAGACCCTCGTCGAGATCGTCGAGCAGCCGGGGGTGCTGCGTCTCGAGCCGGCCACCCGGACGACCCTGGCACGCCTCGTGGCCGATCTGCGGTCGGCCTGCGAGATGGCCCACCGGCGGCCGGCCGGCGAGGTCCTCTACGACCACCTGAAGCGGAGCGGCCGGTTGGCCCGGCTCATCGCCGCCGGGCCGGCCGGTGAGGAGACCCTGGGGGATGTGGCCCGCTTCTTCGGGATCGTGCGCGCCCAGGGCTCGCTCCTGCCCGACGACCGCGTTGCCGTCCTGGCGACCCACCTGCAGGCCCTCGTGGAGGCGGGCGACGCACCGGCGGCGCCGGTGGACGACGACGTGGACGCCGTCTCGGTGCTCACCGTGCACAAGGCGAAGGGTCTGGAGTTCCCGGTGGTCTTCCTCGTGGGCGTGGCCGACGGGCGTTTCCCCGGGCGCGGGCGGCGCGAGGCGATCCAGCTGCCGGCGGAGCTGCGCCGGAGCGCCGTGGGCGCGGAAGGGGAGGCGCCGCACGCCGAGGAGCGGCGGCTCTGCTACGTGGCCATGACCCGCGCCCGCGACGAGCTTCACCTGAGCTACGCGGCGCATCCGGAGCGCGGCCGCATCCGTCGCCCGTCGCCCTTCCTGGCCGAGGCCCTCGATGCGCCGGTCGTCCCGGCGCCCGCGGCAACCGTCCCCGGAGCGCTGGAGGCGCTGGCGGAGCGCCCGCGGGCGGTGACCGCGGCGCGGGGGACACCGGTCGCCGGAGAGCCCCTCGTGCTGAGCTACTCGCAGCTCGACACGTACCTCTCCTGCCCGCGGAGGTTCCAGCTGCGCCACGTCCTGCGCGTGCCGGAGCCAGCGCACCACGCGCTGGTCTACGGCAGCGCCCTTCACCAGGCGGTCGCGGCGTTCAACATCAGCCGGACGAAGGGGATGCCGCTCGACGAAGCCGGCATCCTCGCCGCGTTCGAGGCCCACTGGTCGAGCGAGGGCTTCCTGTCGCGCGATCACGAGGAGGCTCGTTACGCCGCGGGCCGACAAGCGCTGCTCCGCTTCCGCGCCGCGGAGCTGATGACCGGCGCGCCACCGGCGAGCGGCATCGAAGAGCGCTTCAGCTTCGCGCTCGACGGCGACCGCGTGGATGGGCGCTTCGATCGCGTCGACGAGACACCCGAGGGCACCGTCATCACCGACTACAAGTCGAGCGACGTGCGCGACCCGGTCAAGGCGCGGCAGAGGGCGCGTGAGTCGCTCCAGCTCGCCATCTATGCGCTCGCGCACGAAGCTCGGACCGGGTCCGCGCCGGCCGCGGTCCAGCTCCACTTCCTCGACTCGGGGGTTGTGGGACGGGTGCCCGTCGAGGACCGGCGGCTGGAGGCGGCGCGGGTCCGGATCCGGGTCGCCGCGAACGGTATCCGCGGACGCGATTTCGCGGCCCGCCCGGACCTCATGGCCTGCGGCACCTGCCCGTTCCGGCGTATCTGCCCCGACACCGTCGCATGAAGCACGGAGCGTGGGCGTCGACGGCGCTCGTCGGGCCGTTAGACTCGGGCGCGATGTACCCGCGGGACCGCTTCTCCAGCCTGGGCCTCTTCGGCGCGGCGCTGCTCGCGTGGGTGGTCGTCGCGCTGCTCTTCACGACCCGTTCACCGGTCGGCGACGTGGCCATCCAGATGACCGGCGCGGCGCTGGTCGGCGTCGCCTTCGCGCTGACCACGATGCCCCTCTTCTGGCTGGCCGCCTTCAGCCGCCACCGCCGCATCGCCTACAAGGGCGACTGGGTGCGGGCCGTCCGCCGCGGCGTCTGGGTCGGCCTCGTCGTCGGGTTCCTCGTCGTGCTGCGCAGCCAGGATGCCTTCAGCTGGCCGCTGGCGCTCTTCGTCGCGGTCATGGTCGCCTTCGTCGAGACCAGCCTCTCGGTCGAGCGCTGAACGGCGCGCGGGCCGCGATGCGCGGGTCGCGCGACCCGGGGTAGGATTGCCTCGCGCCCCGCTGGACCTGTCCCGGAACCGGCGGCGCTCCCCTGGGAGCCTTCCGTGGCCCAACCCACCCATCCCGACTTCGCCGCCATGCACGGCTGGGATCGGCCCTACGAGATGCACGGCGAGCGGGACCTGCCGACATACGTGGGGCTGCAGACCTTCTGCAAGCGAGACCCGGTCGGCGACGCCGAAGAGCTGATGCGGCGTCACCCGGACGTGGCCATCGTCGGCGCCCCCTTCGATGACGCGGTCAGTCATCGCTCGGGTGCCCGCTTCGGGCCCCGGGCGATCCGTCAGGCGACGTACACCGACGGCGAGCACTCGCTCCAGCTCGACGTCGAGCCCTGGGCGGAGCTCGACGTCGTCGATGCCGGCGACGCGAACATCGTGCCCGCCTGGCTCGAGCGGGCCCACGCGGTCATCTACCGCAAGGTCCGCGACGTGGCGGCCTGCGGAGCCGTGCCCATCGTGCTCGGCGGCGACCACTCGATCACCTGGCCGTCGGTCACCGCGGTCGCCGAGGCGGTCGCGCCGCGGCGCATCGGCATCGTCCACTTCGACGCCCACGCGGACACCGCACCGGACGACTGGGGCGTCCTGGCTGGCCACGGCACGCCGATGCGCCGGCTCATCGAGTCGGGCGCGGTGCTGGGCAAGAACTTCGTGCAGGTCGGGCTGCGCGGCTACTGGCCCGGCCCGGAGGTCTTCGCCTGGATGCAGGCGCAAGGCATGCGCTGGCACAAGATGCGCGAGATCGAGGAGCGCGGCGCCGAAGCGGTCATCGATGACGCCATCGCCGAGGCGCTCGACGGCCCCGACATGATCTACCTCTCGCTCGACGTGGACGTCGTCGACCCCGGCATGGCCCCCGGCACCGGCACACCGGAGCCGGGCGGGCTGCTGTCGCGGGAGCTGCTGCGCGCCGTGCGCCGTATCGTGGGCCGGGTGGAGCTGGCCGGCATGGACATCGTCGAGGTCTCGCCGCCCTATGACCACGCCGAGATCACGGCCATGCTCGGCCACCGCGCCGCACTCGAGGCGATCAGCGCCCTGGCCGTGAAGAAGCGCGACGGCCGGCGCGTCCGACTCGCCGACTGATCGAGCCATCCAACCATCCCGATCACCGCCTGTGGAGTCGTCCGTGACCGTTGACCTCAGCGCCACGCCCGCTGCGCCCTTCGCGGATGCGAAGTCCCGTCTCGCCGCCGCGGTCGCGAACGCCCGGGACGAGATCGTGGCCCTGAGCCACGCCATCCACGCCGACCCGGAGCCCGCCTTCGAGGAGCACCGCGCCGCCGCCCGCGTGGCCGCGGTGGTGGCGCGCCACGGGTACGCCGTCACCGATCCGGCGGGCCGGCTGGCCACGGCGGTGCGCGCCACGCTGCCGGGCGGCCGCGGGAGCGCTGGGCCGCGCATCGGCATCCTCGCCGAGTACGACGCGCTGCGTCTCGCCGCCGCGGTCGTGAACGCCCGGGACGAGATCGTGGCCCTGAGCCACGCCATCCACGCCGACCCGGAGCCCGCCTTCGAGGAGCACCGCGCCGCCGCCCGCGTGGCCGCGGTGGTGGCGCGCCACGGTTACGCCGTCACCGATCCGGCGGGCCGGCTGGCCACGGCGGTGCGCGCCACGCTGCCGGGCGGCCGCGGGAGCGCTGGGCCGCGCATCGGCATCCTCGCCGAGTACGACGCGCTGCCCGGCCTGGGCCACGGCTGCGGCCACAACACGATGGCCGCCAGCGGCGTCGGCGCGGCCATCGCGCTGGCCGCCGTCGCGCCCGAGCTGGCGGGGGAGATCGTCTTCCTGGGCACGCCGGCCGAGGAGCGCGGCTCGGGCAAGCAGTTCATGCTCGACGACGGGCTCTTCGAGGGGCTCGACGCGGCGCTGCTGTTCCACCCGTCGGACCGCACGCACGTGGGCTGTGCCCTTCTCGCGAGCGAGGACGTCGAGGTCACCTTCAGTGGCCTTCAGGCCCATGCCGCCTCGGAGCCCTGGATGGGCCGCAACGCGCTCGACGCGCTCGTCCTGCTCTTCGGGGCCATCGGCCTGTGGCGCCAGCAGCTGCGCCTCGACGCGCGCGTCCACGGCATCGTCGTGGAGGGCGGCACGGCCGCCAACATCATCCCCGATCGCGCCGTCGGCCGGTTCATGATCCGCACCATGGAGCAGGCCCGGTTCGCGGAGATGCGCGCGCGCTTCCGCGACCTCGTGAGCGGCGCGGCGCTGGCCACGGGCACGACGGGCACGGCCGTCTTCTCGGGCGGCTCCTCGACGATGAAGGACAACTCCACCCTGGCCGATCGCTTCCGCGTCAACCTCGCGGCATACGGCGTGGCCGACGAGGGCGTGGACCTCGGGCATCTCGGCAGCTCGGACATGGGCAACGTCAGCTGGGTCCTGCCGACGATCCATCCCTCGATCGCGATCTGCGACGAAGGGGTCCCCGGCCACTCGATCCTGTTCCGCGATGCCGCGGCCACGCCGCGCGCGGACGAGGCGACGCTGCTGGCGGCCACCATCGTCGCCCAGACCGCGTACGAGCTGTTCGCTGACCCGAGCCTCGTCGAGGCCGCCTGGCGCGAGTTTCGCGGTGGCTGAGGCCGTCCCCTCGGCGACGCGTGCCGAACTGCTGGCGCGCTGGTACGACCTCGACCTGCGCGACGACCCGGGGGATCTCGACCTGTACCTTGCCCTCGCCGCACGCAACGGCGGGCCGATCCTGGAACTGGCCGCGGGCAGCGGCCGGATCGCCGTCGCGCTGGCGACCGCCGGCCACGAGGTCGTCGGCGTCGACCTCGACCCGGCCATGCTCGGCCGCGCCCGGGCTGCCTGGGACCGGGCCAGGGGGCGGAGCGGGCGCCGCGGCATCGGCTCGCTGGAGCTCGTCGCCGCCGACCTGCTCGAGGTCGAGCTCGGACCGCGCTTCGGGCTCGTCGTGCTCGCCCTCAACAGCCTGCTCCTGCTCGGGACCGCCGAGCGCCAGCAGGCCGCCCTCGCGGCGATGGCCCGCCATCTTCGCCCCGACGGGCGCGCGGTCGTCGACGTGTGGCTGCCCGGCCCCGACGACCTCGCCCTGTACGACGGCCGCCTGCTGCTCGAATGGGAGCGCGCGGACGAGGCGAGCGGGCAGCGCGTGGCCAAGCTGGCAGCGGCGCGCCATGACCCGGCCACGGCGATGGTGGAGCTGACCACGATCTTCGATGCCTGGCCGCCCGAAGGCGGCATGCCGAACCGCGTCTCGCGCACCGACCGCCTTCGCCTCGTCGGCGCCGCCGAGCTGCAGCGCATGGCCGAGGCGGCGGGCCTGCGCGTCGAGACCCTGGGCGGGGACCACGAGCTGACCCCGTTCGGCCCGGGCGCCGAGCGGGCGGTGCTCGTCGCCGGCTTGGTATAGTCGGCCACGTGTCCACCGCCGCAAGCCAGATCCGGCTGCTGCTCGTCGAGGACGTCCCGCAGGTCGCCCAGTACGTTCGTGGGCTGCTGAACGCCCAACAGCAGGTCAGGCTCCTCGACGTCGTCAGCGACGGCCGCAAGGTGCCGGGCCTGGTGAAGGAGCTGCGCCCGGACATCGTCATCGTCGACGCGCTGCTGCAGGGCAAGGTGCGTGGCCTCGCGGTGGCGGCGAACCTGCGCGAGGGCGACCTTCGTCTGCCGACGATCGTCCTGACCGTGCCCCAGAACCCGGTCCAGCGCGACCCGTCGAAGGGCGTGGACTACGTCCTGACCATGCCCTTCAGCGGCTACGAGCTGATCAACCTCCTGCAGACGGTGGCGGCCGAGGCGGAGGCCTCGAAGCCCGAGGGCCGCTCGTTCGTCTACTCCATCTTCGCGCCCAAGGGCGGGGTGGGGAAGACGACGATCGCGTTCAACCTCGCGGTGGCCCTGGCCCAGCTGGGCGACGTGAAGACGGTCCTCGTGGACGGGAGCCTCCAGTTCGGCGACCTGCGCTCGCTCCTGCGCGTGCCCGCCGACACGCCGTCGATCCTCGATCTGCCCACCGACCGTATCGCCGAGAGCGACCTCTCCGACGTCCTCTGGCGTGACCCGTCGGGCATCGACATCCTGCTCGCTCCGCCGCGCGTCGAGATGCACGAGATGCTCACGGTGCGCGACGTCGACAAGGTCCTCTCGATCCTGCGGCGTGTCTACTCGGTCGTCGTCGTCGACACGCCGGCCGCGGTCGGTGAGATGGCCATGGCCTTCCTCGACGCCAGCGACGTGATCGTCGAGATCGTCACCTACGACTCGACGACGATCGTCAACACGCGCTCGATGGCCGAGTTCTTCCGGTCCATCGGCTATCCCCCCTCGAAGGTCCGCTACCTGCTCAACCGTGCCGATTCGAACGGGGGCATCGACCCGGCCTCGCTGGTCGCGTCCCTCGGCCGTGAGCCGGAGTTCCGGCTCACGAGTGGTGGCGCGCTGGTCGTCGAGTCGAACAACCAGGGCATCCCCTTCGTCCTCGCCGACCCGGCCGCGCAGATCAGTGCGGAGATGGCGCGCATCGCCACGGACCTCATGGCGTTGGCCTCGGCGGGCGTCGCGGAGCCCGTCAAGCGACGCCGCTGACGGCGATGGTCGACGCGCGCCCGATCGGTTTCTTCGATTCGGGGGTCGGCGGCCTGACCGTCCTGCGCGAGGTCCTGCGGCGGCTTCCCGACGAGTCGACGGTCTACCTCGGTGACAACCTGCGCACGCCCTATGGCCGGCGCTCCGACGACGAGGTCCGCCGCTTCAGCCTGGCGTGCGTGGACGAGCTCGCCGCGCGCGAGGTGAAGGCCATCGTCGTGGCCTGCAACACGTCGAGCGCGGTGGCCCTGCCGCAGATGCGTGCCCGCTACGACCTGCCCATCGTGGGCGTCGTGCGGCCGGGCGCGACTGCCGCCGCCCTGGCCACCCGCTGCCGCCGCGTGGGCGTCATCGCGACGCCGGCCACGGTCCGCTCGCGTGCCTACTTCCACGCCATCAAGGATGAGAATCCTTTCGTCGAGGTCTACGAGCACGCCACGCCCGCCCTCGTGCCGCTGGTCGAGGCCGGTCGCCTGGAGGGTCCCGAGGTCGAGGCCGCGGTCCGCGCGGCGCTGGCGCCGCTGCTCGGGGAGCGCGGCGCCGACGGCGAGTTCGTCTTCCCGCTGCCGGAGCACGAGCGCATCGACACGCTGCTGCTCGGCTGCACGCACTACCCGCTCCTGGTGCCGGTGCTCGAGCGCTCCGTCGGCGACGGCATCGCCATCATCGACTCGGCCTCGGCCACCGCCAGCGTGCTCGCCGGCCTGCTCGAGGTGAACGGCCTGGCCGCCTCCCCCGGCGCCGTTGCGAGGCACCTCCAGCTGACGACCGGGGACGCGGCCGCCTTTTGCCGCACCGCTGAGCGGCTCTTCGGCAACCTCTTCCCGACCGTGGAGCGGGTCGTGCTGCGGGGTGCGGCGTGAGCGCCGGACGCGCCGTCGCGCTGCGCCCCCGTCGCGCGCGAACCTGGCAGCTGGGTCTCGTCGTCGGCCTCGCCGCCGGGGTCGTGGCGGAATGGATCGGGCGTCGCGCGGAGGCCGTCGCCCGGCGCGGCCTGGTCGACTGGCCCCTGGCGGAGGCGATCGCGGCGAAGCGCCTGCGTGCCGCTCAGGGCGCCCTCGACCCGACCGAGCTGACCGCGGTCGAGCCGGCCTGGGCGGACATCATGGCGCGCATCGTGCCCCGCCTCGAGGCGCGCTTGGGCAGGCCGCTGCCGGGGGTCGTGGAGCGCCACGCGGTCGTCGATCGCGCCGGATGGGCAGCGGCGAACATGGGGACGTTCCGCGAGCTGGTCGCCCGGCTCGAGGCGTCGCTCCTGGGCGAGCGGCCGCCCAGCCCGGGCTTCGGCGCCAGCATCGCCGCCTTCGCCAACCGGTTCATCACCACCCGCCAGGTCGGCTTCCTGCTCGGCTACCTGGGCACGCGCGTGCTCGGCCAGTACGACGTCGCACTCCTCTCGGCCGAGACGTCCCCGGGCCGGCTGCTCTTCGTCGAGGAGAACATCCGCCAGACGGCCCGCCAGCTCGACGTGCCGCTGGCCGAGATGCGGACGTGGATCGCCCTCCACGAGACGACCCACGCCTTCGAGTTCGAGGCGCATCCCTGGCTGCGCCCCTACCTGGCCGAGCGCCTGGAGCGCCAGCTGGCCTCCTTCCTCGAGGAGGCCAACACCTTCCGCGTGGAGGGCGTGGCCGAACTGGTGCGCCGCTGGCGGCGCGATGACGCCGACGCCCTCTCGGCGCTCCTCTCGCCCGAGCAGCGCCGGTTGATGCGCGAGGTGCAGGTCGTGATGAGCCTCCTGGAGGGCTTCAGCGACTGGATGATGGACGCTGTCGGCGCGGAACTGATGGCCGATGTGGCCACGGTCCGTGTGCGCTTCGAGGCGCGCCGGGCGGCACCGCGGAAGGGCCTCGAGCGCCTCGTTGCCCGGCTCACGGGGCTCGATCTCAAGCTCGAGCAGTACCGGCGCGGCGAGCGCTTCGTGGCCGGCGTCGCTGCGGGAGGTGGCGAGGTCGCCTTGGACCGGCTATGGAGTGGCCCGGAGGCGCTCCCCAGCGAGGCGGAGCTGGCCGATCCGGCGGCCTGGCTGCGTCGCGTCGTGCCTGCGGCCCGCGCGTGAGCGACACGGCCACCGGCGCGCGCACCGGCCCCGGGTCCGGCCCGGGGGGCGTGCCCGCCGCCATCGCGCTCACGCCCATCCTGTCGGCCCGCTACCGTCCGGCCGACCTCGAACGCATCCGCGAGGCAGCGCCCGGCTCGCGCATCGTCACGGTCTCGCTGGAGGGACTCGCCGATGCGCCCCTCGACGATGTCGAAGTGCTCCTGCGCGGCCCGCTGCCGGCCGCCGTCTTTGACCGCCTGCTGGCGCGCTGCCCGGAGCTGCGCTGGGTCCACTCGGCGACGGCCGGCGTGGAGCGGGTGCTGACCCCGGCGGCGCGGCAACGCGGTCTGGCCATCACCAACGCGCGCGGCGTCTTCAGCCGGCCCATCGCCGAGTACGTGATGCTCATGGTCCTGGCCGTCTCGCGCCGCCTGCCCCAGCTCCTGGAGCTCCAGCGCGAGCGGACGTGGCAACCGCTTGTGGCGCGCGAGATGCGCGACGTGACCATCGGCGTGGTGGGCCTGGGTTCCATCGGGCGGGCGGTCGCGGCGCTGGCCACGACGTTCGGCTGCCGTGTCATCGCGACACGCCGGCGGACGGCCGACGGCGCCGTCCCGGAGCCGAGCGTCGAGGACCGTGAGGAACAGCCGCCGATCGATCAGTCGCTGACGCGGATCCTCCCGCCGGAAGGGCTGCTGGCGACGGCGCCGTCCCGGAGCCGAGCGTCGAGGACCGTGAGGAACAGCCGCCGATCGATCAGTCGCTGACGCGGATCCTCCCGCCGGAAGGGCTGCTGGAGCTCCTCGCGGCGAGCGACTTCGTCGTTCTCGCCCTGCCGCTCACGCCGCAGACCGAGGACCTCATCGACGACGCCGCGCTGGCCGCGATGAAGCCGGGCGCGTGGCTCATCAACGTCGCCCGCGGCCGCCTCGTGGACGAGCGGGCTCTCCTGCGGGCGCTGCGTGAGGGGCGCATCGGCGGCGCCGTGCTCGACGCCTTCCGTGACGAGCCCCTGCCGCCCGAGTCGCCCTTCTACGAGCTCGACAACGTCATCGTCACGCCGCACACGAGCTGGTCGAGCGGCCGGGTGCTCGACCGCAGCATCGAGCTGTTCTGCCAGAACCTGCGTCGCTTCCAGGTCGGGCAGCCGCTGCTCAACGTGGTCGACTCCGGGCTCGGTTACTGACCGTGCAGGTCGCCATCGTCGGCCTGGCCGGCTCGGGCAAGACGACCGTCTTCAACACGCTCACGCGCGGCCATGCCGAGACCGGCGGGTACGGTGGTCTGACCGTCAACGTCGGCGTGGTCAAGGTCCCCGACGAGCGGCTCGAGCGCCTCACGGCGCTCTTTCATCCGAAGCGCGAGGTGCCCGCCGACGTGACGTACCTCGACCTGCCGGCGCCGCCGCCGGCGGCCGACGGGGGCGCGGGCGCCAACGACATGCCGGCCGAGGCGCTGGCGCGGCTGCGCAACGCCGACGCGCTGCTCCACGTCGTGCGCGCCTTCGAGGACCCCGCCGTGCCCCATCCCAGCGGGAGCGTCGACGCCTGGCGCGACCTCGAGCATCTCGACCTCGAGCTCACGCTGGCCGACCTGGCCATGGCCGAGAAGCGGCTCGACAAGCTGCGCACGACCGGCCGGCACGGCACGCCGTCCGAGCGCGAGGCGAACGAGCGCGAGCTGGCCGTCCTCGAGCGCATCGTGCCCGGCCTCGCCGCCGGCACGCCCATCCGCGATCTCGGGCTCGACGGCGACGAGGCCAAGATCGTGCGCGGCTTCCGCTTCCTGACCGAGAAGCCGGTGCTCGTGCTGCTCAACGTCGGGGAGGCGGACCTGGCGCGCGCGCCGACCCTGACCGACGCCGTCCGTGTGCGCTACGATCACCGGCAGAGCCTCGTCGACGCGCTCTCGGCGCGCATCGAGATGGAGATCGGAGAGCTGGACGAGGAATCGGCGGCGGTCTTCCGCGAAGAGCTCGGCCTGGCCGAGTCAAGCCTCGACCGCGTCATCCGCCTCAGCTACCGCCTGCTCGGGCTGATCAGCTTCTTCACCGTCGGCCCTGACGAGACGCGCGCCTGGACGATCCACGATGGCGACACGGCCGTGGACGCCGCCGCGGCCATCCACTCGGACCTCGCGCGCGGCTTCATCCGGGCCGAGGTCGTGCTCTGCGAGGACCTCCTGGCGCTGGGCTCGATGGCCGAGGCGCGCAAGCACGGGAAGCTGCGCGCGGAGGGGAAGACGTACCGCGTGCGCGACGGGGACGTCATCGAGGTTCTCTTCAACGTCTGAGTCTCGGTCACCGGGCGGCCTCCTCAGTTGAGATCCGGGCCGCGCTCCATGTCCACGACGAGCGAGCGGAAGCCGGTCCTCGCCCCATCCTCATCGTCGTCCTCGTCCTCCTCGCCCCCGGCGTCGCCCTCGTCGAGCCCCACGACGGCGGTTTCGCCCTCTTCGCTCGAGACGAAGACGGAGACCCGCAGCCGGGCGTCGTGGATGAAGGTGAAGCCGTGACGACGTTCCAGCTCGTTCGCCACGGCCTCGACGAGCGTATCCTCCTCGAACGACCGCAGGACGGCGGAGCGCGCCTCCAGGACGAGTTCGAGGAACTCCTCCTCGTCGAATTCTTCGTCGTGGACCAGTAGGACATCGTTGAGGAGGTCGGCGTCGCCCTCGTGGAGCTCGTAGAAGTACACGGCATCTCCGGGAACGTCGGCTTGCGGGCTCAGGCTACACCGGCCCGGCCGCGCGCGTCCGTGGGGTCGTCGTGACGGCCGGCTCGCCCGAGGTCCTCCACGTCGGCTCGGCCTGCCGGGACGTGGCCCCGGACGACCCCCGCGGCTGGCGCCTGGGTGGCGGCGTGACGTACTCGGCGCTGACCACGGCACGACTCGGCCTGCGCACCGCGGCCGTGGTCGGCGTGGAGGCCGAGGCCCGCAGCGCCGCCGAGCTCGACCTCCTGCGTGGGGCCGGCGTGGACCTCATGCTCGTGCCGCTCCCCGAGGGCCCCGTCTTCCTCAACGAGGAGACGCCAGCCGGGCGCCGCCAGACGTGCGTCCGCCCGGGGGTGCCCCTGCCGGTCCCGCCCCTCCCGGAGTCCTGGCAGCGGGCGACTGCCTGGTCGATGGTCCCGGTCGCCGGCGAGGTCAGCGACGACTGGGCGGCAGCCATCCCGGCCGAGGCCATGGTCAGCGTCGCCTGGCAGGGGTTCCTGCGCCGCCTCGTGGCAGGGGAGCTGGTCAGCCGCAAGCCGCCGCAGGCCTCGCCGCTGCTGTGGCGAGCGGACATCGTCGGCGCCAGCCACCACGACCTGGACCCGGCTACGCCGCTGGAGTCGCTCTTCCCGTTGCTCAGGCCCGGCGCCCACCTGCTCATCACGCAGGGATGGGAGGGCGGCCTGCTGATCGCACTCGGCGAAGACGGGCCGGCCGAGACGCTCCGCTACCGCGCCGCGGAGAGCGACGGGGAGGTCGACCCGACGGGCGCCGGCGACACGTTCCTCGCCGCGCTCCTCTCGACGGCCGTGCACCACGGCATCGGCGGGCACCAGCGCCGCCGTCTCGACCTGCGGGTCGCGGCCGCCGCCGGCTCGCTCGTCGTGGAGGCGCCGGGCCTGGCCGGGGTGGCCGACCGGGACGCTGTTCGGATGCGCATGGTCCGCGAGCGCGTCCGCCGCTTCGTCGAGCCCAGCGCAGCCGACCGCGTGGGCTCCTACCGGGACGGGGGCTGGCGGGCGGCCCTGGCCGCCTCAGCCGCGCGGCGGCGCGGTCGAACCGCGCACGACGAGGTGCACGGGCAGCATCTCCGCTCCGGGTGACGGTCCGTCGCCTCCGATGAGCGCCCGCACGGCCCAGCGCCCCATGTGCTCGGTCTGCTGCGCGATCGTGGTGAGCGGCGGGTCCACGTAGCGGGCCAGGTCGATGTCGTCGAAACCGACGACGCTGACGTCGCCGGGGGCGGCCAGGCCCAGCGCCCGCACGGCGCGCAATGCGCCGATCGCGGTCAGGTCGTTGTAGCAGGCCATGGCCGTCGTGTTCGGGGCCAGCCGCAGTAGCTCACGCGCCGCCCGCTCCCCACCTGCGACGTGGCCATCGCCCTCGACGACGACGAGCGTCTGCTGGTCGACCCCGGCGTCGGCCAGGGCGTCCAGGACCCCAGCGTGTCGTTCCGCGGCGGCCGCATGTGGCCGGGGACCGCGGATATGCCCCAGCTGCCGGTGCCCCAGGCCGAGCAGGTGCGTGGCCGCCTGGCGCCCGCCGTCGCGGCTGTCGCTGAGGATGGCGGGCAGGCGCCCCTCCGCGTCCGCGCAGTTGACGAGCACCGCCGGCAGCGGGGCCGTCGCGATGTGCCCCAGCTGCCCGTGCCCCAGGCCGAGCAGGTGCGCGGCCGCCTGGCGTCCGCCGTCGCGGCTGTCGCTGAGGATGGCGGGCAGGCGCCCCTCCGCGTCCGCGCAGTTGACGAGCACCGCCGGCAGCGGGGCCGTCGCCAGCCAGCGTCCGTGGCGTTCGGTCAGCGCGCTGGAGGCCACGATCATCCCGTCCACGCGGCGGCTGGCCAGCAGCTCGAGGTAGGCCGCCTCCCGCTCGGGGTCGTCGGCGCCGTTGCAGAGCAGGACGGTGTAGCCGGCCTCGCGGGCGGCATCCTCCACGGCCCGCACGAGGTCGGGGAAGAACGGGTTGGCGATGTCGGTGATGATCAGGCCCAACGTGCGGGTCGCCCGGCGCTTCAGGGACTGCGCCACGCCAGAGGGCCGGTAGCGCAGCTCCCGCGCCACGGCCAGCACCCGCTCGCGGGTCTCCGGCCGCGCCCCGGGCATGCCCGCCAGCACGCGGCTGACGGTCGCGATGGAAACGCCCGCCCGGGCCGCGACCTCGGCGATCGTCGTCGGCACGGTGAGGCTCGCGTCAGCCGGCCGGGGGCGGCGGCACCTCGGCCGGCGGCGGCACGGTGCGAGCAACCCGTGCGCCGGCGTTCTCCCGCGCCAGCTCCTCCAGCTCCCGCGCCAGCTCGTTCAGCTCCTCGCCGCCGCCCATGAGGCGGAGCAGCTGCTCGAGATCCACCTCGCCGCGCCGGTACGTCCCCGCCAGCCGACCGTGGTTGAGGATCGTGAACGTGTCGCCGATCGGCAGCGCGTGCTGCACGTTGTGGGTGATGAAGATGACCGCCAGTCCGCGGCTGCGCGCGCGCAGGACGTGGCGCAGGACGATGGCTGCCTCCTTGACGCCCAGCGCGGAGGTCGGCTCGTCGAGGATCAGCGCCCGCGCGCCGAAGTACTCGGCGCGGGCGATGGCCACCGTCTGCCGCTCCCCGCCCGACAGTGTCCCGACCAGCTGCGAGGTGTCGCGCACCTCGATGCCGATCTCGCGCATCTGCGCACGAGCGATGTCGTCGCAGGCCGCCAGGTCGAAGCGCCGGAACGGTCCGCTGCCCCTTGTCGGCTCAGAGCCGAGGAAGAAGTTGCGGGTGATGCTCATGAGCGGCATGACCGCGAGGTCCTGGAAGACGGTGGCGATTCCCCGGTCCAGGGCATCGCGTGGCGAGGCGAGCTCGAGCGGCTGGCCGTCCATCAGCAGCGTGCCGGAGTCGGGCTGGTAAACGCCCGAGAGCAGCTTGATGAGGGTGGACTTGCCGGCGCCGTTGTCGCCCAGGAGGCAGTTGACCTCGCCGGCGCGCACGCTCAGCGAGACGTCCTCCAGGGCGATCACGCGACCGAAGTACTTCGAGACGCCGCGCGCCTCGAGGACGGGAGGTGCCGTGTCGCTCATCTGCGCGCCTCCGATGCCCGCCGCCGGAGATAGTCGTTGACGATGACGGCCGCCAGGAGCAGGCCACCCAGCACGACCTGGTACCAGTCGGTGTTGAAGCCGGGAACGAAGAAGATGCCCAGCTGCGTGATGCCCAGCGTCAACGCTCCGAACATCGAGCCGAGCGCCGAGCCGAAGCCGCCCGACAACGCCGTGCCGCCGATGACGGCGGTGATGATGGCCTCGAACTCCTTGTTCTGGCCGCGCAGGACGTCCGCGCTGCCGACGCTCATGACCTGGATGGTGGCCAGCAGGGCGGCACTCGCCGCGGTGCACATGAAAAGCGAGATCTTGACCCGGGCCACGGGCACGCCGAGGTTCCGTGCGGCGGTGGCCGAGCCGCCGGTGCCGAAGATCCAGTTGCCGAAGCGGGTGCGCAGCAGGACCCATGTGGCCAGGCCGGCGATGATGATCCACCAGAGGATCTCGATCCTGAAGTCGGCCCTCCCGCCGCCGGGAATGGTGATCGAGAGCAAGGTGGCGTTGAACAGGGCGGCGAACGGGTCGCCGGCGATCTTATCGTTCACGCCGCTGACGACGGTCAGGTTCGTGATGGCCCGCGTCGCCCCGATCGATCCGCCGCGCAGGATGAAGAGCGAGGCGAGCGTCACGAGGAACGACGGAAGCCCGGTCCTCACGACGATCCAGCCTTGCAGGAAGCCCCAGCCGATGGCGAAGGCGAACGTGATGATCACGGCCAGCCAGACCGGCAGCTGGAAATGGACCAGACAGAGCGCGAGCACGAGTCCGGCGGCGCCGATCATCGAGCCGATCGAGAGGTCGAACTCGCCCGCGATCATCAGCAGCGAGACGGTCGCGCCGAGGATGCCGATCTGTGCCGCGACCTGGAGCTGGCCCGCGATGCCGCGCGCCTCCAGGAAGCCCTTGCCGCCCGTGAGCAGGAGGAAGACAAGGAAGACGAGGATCGTCCCGGCCACGGCGCCGAATTCGGGACGGTTGAGGAATGGCGCCGAATTCGGGACGGTTGAGGAAACGGCGCAGCGGGTTGACCCGCCGCGTGCGGGCCGGGACTGCCGGGGCGTCTGCCGTGCTCATGCTCGACCCTCGGTAACTCGACGGGGCCGACTCGCGCCGGCCCCGTCGGGTGTCACGTGGTTGGCCCGATGGCGATCGGGTCTGCCTGCTAGCGGATGCCCTTGGCGCTCAGGTCGATGACCTGGGCGGCCGTGTCCTTCGTGACGAAGCCGGGGCCCGTGAGGACCACGCCGCCGCCACCGGGCATGAGCCCGTACAGCTTGTAGAGGGTGAGGTAGACGATGGGCAGGTAGCCCTGCAGGTACTGCTGCTGGTCGATGGCGAAGAGCATGTTGCCGTCGCCGAGCGCCTTGAGGACGTCCGGCGAGAGGTCGAACGTCGCGAGCTGGATCTTGCCCAGCTGGCCGGCCGACTCGAGAGCCTTGAGCGCCGGTGCGGCGCCGGTCGGTCCGAGGGTCATGACGCCGTCGATGCTCGGGTCGGCCTGGAGGGCCGCCGCGATCTTCTGCTCGGCACCGGTCGGATCGGTCAGGGTCACCTGGAGCACGGCGACCTTGCCGCCGGTCAGGCCATCCGTGAAGCCCTGGCAGCGCAGGTCGAGGGCGGCGTTACCGACCTCCTGGTTGACGCAGATGGCGTTCTTGACGCCCGCCGCGGCCATCTTCTCGCCGCCGCCCTTGCCGGCCTCGTACTCCGTCTGGCCGACGTGGATGAGGGCTCCGAGCTCCTTGTAGGTATCGCTACCGGAGTTCATGGTGATGACCGGGATGCCGGCCTCGATGGCCTTCTTGATGCTCGGCCCGAGGGCTGTCGCATCGGGCAGCGAGACGACGAGTCCGGCGGGCTTCTTGGCCACGGCCGCGTCGATGAGCTGCGCCATCTTGACCATGTCGAAGGTGTCCGGGGCGCTGTAGTTGGCCGTGACGCCCATGTCCTTGGCGGCCTGCTTCACGCCGTTCGCGGCGACCGACCAGAACGGGTCGGAGGCCTGGCCGTGCGTCACGACCTCGATGACGAT